>OIXA01000178.1_pt1 | contig 91342 bp, 72 predicted proteins | sample 1587721 | NCBI WGS metagenome assembly OIXA01 (sample SAMEA3888900, study PRJEB22519) | human gut metagenome | biome: human gut; feature: human-associated habitat; material: faeces | place: Denmark | collected 2013 | reverse complement strand
CTCTCAATTTGTATACAATCCCGACTATCTAAAAGGAAAGGAAAAATACATTACTGATGTAGATAAAGTGATGAAGAAAATGGTTGGAAATAATTTTATCGTCAATCATTCTTCTTTGGTTATTGATGGTGGAAATATTGTTGTTGGCGAAATAGAACTACCAAATACTTACACCACGAACTCGTTTATTGTAATGACAGATAAGGTGATGAGAGAAAACGAAGGATTATCTCAAAAGAAGATAGAATCTAAAATTCGGGATTCTTTCATACCTAAAGGATGTAATTCAACTAGTGATGATATAACTATAGTATGGCTACCATGGGATAAACAAAATGTTTGTGGGCATACGGATGGTATCTTAAGATTTGTTGGTACACTAAAAGATGGCAAACCTGTAGTATTAACCAATCTTTCAGTATATGATGATGGTATTGCTACTCAAACGCGTAATATCTTGATGGAACATTTTTATGTTATAGAGTTGAAACTTTCTGAATATGACGAATTAAGTTGGGCATATATCAACGCTCTTCAGACGCGCGATGTTATTATTGTTCCAGGAATTGGCAACACAAAACTTGACAATGAAGCAATGAGTCTGTATAGTGCTTTATATCCAGATTATAAAGGAAGGATTTATCAAGTTCAGATGAAAGAAATAATCAAGGAATGGGGCGGAGCTTTGAACTGTTGCACATGGACAATTAGTGAAGAGATGTCCAAATTGCATCACGATATAGAGAATAATAAAAGATATAATTCTATAATAGAGAAGTATCAGAAAAACTCTAATAGTGTATGCCTTGATGAAATACAATTCCTTGGAGACTATTATCCTAAAAAACTAAAGAATGATAGTAAGGAATTGGATCGTTTGTATTATGGTTTTTAGTACATAAGTGAGCCGTGAAATGTCATCCTCTAAGATTGCAAAAGAAGTACTGCTTATACCCTCTATAGTAAGCAATACTTCTTTTTTAATGTCAATTATTGGCTTAATTTTTTAATTCGAGATTTAATGGCACCTTTATTACGAGATTACAAAATTTTATTAATTATCCCTTCTACCAAAATCCTATACAGCAATAATTATCCAAAAAGATTTTGCTTTTTGGATTTATTGTTGTAGATTTGCGCTGAGATAATAATATTTAGAATAATCAATTGACTTTAGAAATATATGGATTTGACTCATAATATCATAGAATATGTAAATTGCTGTGTAGGAGCCTTTGCAAATCGTTTTAGTTTGACATTGGCGCAGTCATATGCCTATTTACGCAGATTTAAAGGAATTGATTTTCTTATTGATTGCTATGCTGCAGAGCATACTCTTTCTATAGAGGATGCTGTAGAGGATATTATGTTGTTATGCCAAAAGAATGGAGGGCGAGTAGGATGCTAAAATTATATCATGGAAGCAATGTTGTGATTGACAAGATAGATTTATGTCGTTCACGTAAAGGTAAGGACTTTGGCTGTTATGAGCGAAGATATCCAATTTCAAATTGAATGCCTCTCTACCGAGTTGGTTGAGATGTTGATGCATAAGTATGGATGGAATATGAAGAAGGCTCTTGACGAACTGTATTCTTCAGAAACCTATAAACGTTTGTGTAATCCTGCTTGTGGTTTGTATTATGAGGGAGCTGTATATGTATTCTCGTATTTGGAAAACGAGATAGAAACAGGTGTTGTCTGTTGACGACTATAAAAAAACAAATATGGAAAGTATATACTGTAATTTATATAAAGCATTAAAATTATATCTTTTTTATATTTGAATAGTGCTAATAGCTACACCACTTGCCGTGTACGCATTTTCTTTTTTGATAGGAAAATATCTTTTAGGATGGAGCATTTCATTTGATTTTATTTTCCTTAACGACATAAGTCTAATATTGGGAAGCCTACTCATAATATTACTATTCATTAAAAAAGGATATACCAATGTAAACAAATCTTGCAGTATAACAGCTATGGCGTCTTTTGACAAAGGGCTGCTTTTGTGGATATTAATATTGGAACTATCGTCTATACTCCCGATTAATATGTTAGTAGCCTTCCTTGATTTCGGTGACTTTGCCACCTTCACTTCAGATAGTGCGTTGAGCATAGCTGCAATTGTGGGAACATGTCTACTGGCACCGTTTGCAGAAGAATTGGTTATGCGTGGTGGTGTAGAGGAATACCTTCTACGTTGGAAGCAAAGCGCAGGTCTTGCAATAGTACTATCGTCGTTGCTTTTTGGGATACTGCACCTTTATCCAAGTATGATAGTCGTAGCCTTTCTAAATGGTTTGTTATATGGCTGGGTATACTATCGGAGCCGTAATATTGTGATATGTTTCTTAATGCACATGATCAACAATGTTGCTTCATGTCTTGCCGGCTGGCTAAGACCTGACGACAGCACTAGTCTTGACATTCTCTTTCAGACACGTATGATAATCATTACGCTGTTCTGTGTAGTATTTATGGTAAAGTCGTTGGTGACCATAAAGAAGAAAACTGCCCAAGGCTAAAAAATGGGGTAAAATCGCAATGTGGTTTCGCATGTAAAATATATGTTATTTAACGATTCTAGTATATGAAAGAACCATGCAGAAAACACCACTTTATCGGAAAAGTGTAGTTTACGCCGCCCTTTTTCATCAGAAAAGTGTAGTTTTACAGCAGCAAATTTATAGGAAAAGTGTAGTTTTCGGTTGGCAAATTCGTAGGAAAAGTGTATATTTGCAAAAACTGATTATAAACCATACGATAATAACGAAAACAAGAAAATGATAAAGAGATTATTGTCATTCCTTGATGCTTCGCCAGTAAACTTCCTGGCAGTCAAGAATATTACAGAAGAGTTGGAGCAAAACGGATTCCGACGTGTAGATGCTACAGAAGCCTTGGGAGAGGTGAAGGTTGGCGACAAACTGTTCGTCACCAAAAACGATTCTTCTGTCTATGCTTTCCAGATAGGTAAGAAACCATTGGCAGAGAGCGGTTTCCACATGATTTGCGCACATTGCGACTCGCCAACATTTCGCATAAAGCCTAATGCAGAAATTAGTTGCGAAGGCGGCATAGTGAAACTAAATACCGAGGTGTATGGCGGTCCGATAATGTCTACATGGTTTGACCGTCCGCTTACCCTTGCCGGAAGAGTTATCGTAAAGGGCGCCGACGTGATGCACCCTACAACCATGCTTCTCCATATCAAGCGTCCGCTATTGCAAATCAGCAACTTAGCCATCCACTTCAATCGTCAGGTCAACGATGGTGTGAAGCTTAGCAAACAGAAGGATGTGCTACCAATACTCGGCATTATCAGCAGTGAGTTTGAACGTGGCAATATGCTGATGAATATCATCGTTGAAGAGTTGAACAAACAGCAGAAAGTGGCACGCGAAGACATCCTCGACTTCGACTTATATCTTGCCGACGCTACCCCAGCCTGCACCTTTGGTGTGCACGACGAGTTTATCTCTTCAGGCCGATTAGACGACCTTTCTATGTGCTATGCAGGCTTAGAGGCGCTGATAGCATCCGAGGCTACCGACACCACACAGGTGCTCGCCATCTTCGACAACGAGGAGACTGGTTCGCAAACCAAGCAGGGAGCAAGCAGTCCATTCCTTTCTTATATGCTTAAGCGCATAGCCCTTGCTCAAAGTGGCACTGCAGAGGCTTACTATCAGGCTGTAGAGCGTGCGTTTATGATTTCGGCAGACAATGCTCATGCTTGGCATCCTAACTATCCTGAAAAATACGACCCTACTAACCATCCTGTATTGGGTGGCGGTCCAGTCATCAAGTTTAATGCAGCTCAGAAATATGCGAGCGACGCTATGTCGGCATCGGTATTTGCAGGATTATGCCATAAGGCAGGCGTGCCATGCCAACGTTTCGTCAACCATAGCGATGTGGCAGGAGGAAGCACCCTTGGCAATATCCTTGCTTCATCAATTCCGCTCCGTGGCGTAGACATGGGCAATGCCATCTTGGCAATGCACAGCTGTCGCGAAACTGGTAGCACCCTCGACCATGAATATTGCGAAAAAGTATTCACCCAGTTCTATCAGGAATAAATTGAAATGAATATAAAATATCTATCATATCTTAGCCTCACCCCCAACCCCTCTCCAAGAGAGAGGGGAGTGAATAGTCTTTGTGGGAGAAGAAGACTATCTGAAGTTGTTTGAGTTGTATAGGTTGTATTTGTTGTTTTCTATATTGTAAGACAAAGTTGGTTGTGGTTTTTAAGACAACAAATACAACATGTACAACAAATACAACCCAAGGCTATCGCAGATCAGTTTTTCCCATAATACTAAGAAAGAACTCTTCTCCAGAATAGCCATCAATTTCTTGGACAATCACATTGTCAACAATAATAGATTCGAGTTCCACCTGGATTCTTCCTGGAGAAATAGGACGCTTGTCTGGATCAAATACAAATTGCGAAAGACATTTGAAATTGAAAAGCACAAGATGCTGTTTTCCGCCATAGTTCAATGTCACAGGTACTTTGCTATCGCTATATATGATTTTTCCCATTTTGCTCGCTCCTTCAGTTTCTTCGTCTGAGCTTGCAAAAGAATAAGGTATCGAAATATCATAATCGGGCAATAGCTTGACAGCTTCTGCCAAATTAAGATCTTTAACGATAAAACTTATCCAGCTGATTGGAACGTTCTGTAATGTGACAGTCCGGTTTTCGTACCCTCCAAAAGTGTAGTGGATGACAGGTTGACCATTTTCTGTGACTTCACCCTTCCATAAACTTTTATAATCCAACTGTTCTTGCGATGCATTATATACTACAGGAATGAATATATTGCTATATTGTCCTTTAAGCTCATTACTCAGCTCCTCAATTACACTCTGACGTTGGAAGTAAGAATCTACATAAGCAGGATCCTTATGGCATCCACTTAAACTAATCATGGCTGAAACAGCCACAATGGCCATTGTTATCTTTTTCATTGCTTACTTTGATTTATGTATTCTTGTTCTTGAAATAATTGTGACCTAAAACGTGTTGTTTAGCATGCAAAGGTAAAACAAGGAATTTCTTTTCTGCTATTTCTATGATATGTCAATATAGGCAAGTGAGCAGAGGATGGGGTGATTTGAAGTCACCTCATCCCATTTAGACTTTCAATTTTTATCATCATCAAAAGATAAAGAATTGAATTTATCAAAATCAGAGCTAAATAATTTGTCTTGTATCACACGGTACTTTTCAAACTCCGACTCTGCTAAACACTTGGCAAATTCAGCAGAGACCTTTCCCGCATCACGCAATACGGCATCACCTCCGGCTTCAAGAATAATGTCTATACGCTTAGCCCAATCTTCCATTGTCATTGGTATATGTCGATTTGCCATACGTTCAGCTAAATCAAGTACAGAGTTGACAAGTTTACCCATATCTTCAAGTTCCACTTGTTTTAGATAGTTTTTGGCTATACTCACATCTGGCTTAACAATCTTTCCATCAGGTGCATTCTCCCAAGTGGTCAGTCCCATATGCTCTTTCTCTGCATTGGCTCTTTCTACTATAAGCTCCGCTTCGGTATGTCCATGTACAGCATAATGCATCTTATTCTGAACTTTTTTATAAAACAAGCGGGTGGTCGGTGCATCCTTATTGTAGTCAATAGCTGTAGCGTATATATCCGTGAGTTTTTGGTAAAATCTTCGTTCACTCAACCTAATCTCACGTATTTCAGCTAACAAATGCTCAAAATAATCCTCACCAATGAAAGAACCATTCTCCATGCGTTTTTTGTCTATGATATAGCCACGCAAAGAGAACTGACGGATCACATAAGTACACCACTGGCGAAATTGAGTGGCACGGATAGAATTGACACGATAACCAACAGAAATGATTGCGTCAAGATTATAAAACTTAGTTATGTAGTTTTTACCATCTGCTGCAGTTGCCGAGTTTTTCTCGGTAACTGAATCCTCATCAAGTTCTCCACTCTTGAATATATTTTTCAGATGCAATCCGATATTATCTGTCGAACAATCAAAAAGCTGTGCCATAGCCTTTTGTGTAGCCCATACTGTTTCATTCTTATATAACACTTGAACGCCTTGTTCCTGACCTTCTGCGATAAAGGTAAGAAACTCTGCTGTACTGTTTCGTATTTCAAATTTCTTTGTCATAATTCATGATAATATAAGAATCCAAGGATTATTTTTTTGTTGCTTATTTGCCATATTCCAATGCAAATTTGAATGCAAAGGTAATTATTAAACATCACAAATCCGCATAAATACTGTAAGAATTGCAATTATTTTAGAAACTTAAAGGATATTTCTTACCACAAAAAAAAGTTTACTCTTCACTCGCTACACCATACTCACACTCTTACCACTCACCTTCGCCACATTCCAAATGGAATATCCCTTGCGGAGCAAACTTATTACTTCCCCAATATTCAGCTTTCATATTTTCTTCCGTTTTTACTTTACTATCCTTCCATTTCCGATGATGAGACCCACTTGGGACAATTTATTGATATTGGTGGATAATAATAGACCAAAGCAAAGCTGTCAGGCTATTTGCTATTTATACTCTCCCACACATGTTTGTTGAGTGAGCCAATAACAAACCTATCTAAAAGCAGAAATTGATGATTATAGGTATAGAGGTATAGTAAGTAACTTTCTTTCAACGAGTTAACAGATATTATCCGTTATCAAAGTTATACTTCAATTATTGCTTATTGCTGTCTACTAAAACTTAAAAGGTATTAGCGGACAGCAATAGATAAAAATAGCTCTTAATCTCCTTAAAAAAGACGTTTAGTTTCATTGTCAGTACCACATAGGTGAAACTCCAGTACCACATAGGTGAAACTCCAGTACCACCTAAGGTAAACTCCAGTACCACCTAAGTGGTACTAAAAGTGGTACTGGAAGACTTTTATAACAAAATCAACGGCTCACCACATGATTGTGATGAGCCGTTATTGTTTATGATAATCGTTTATAATAATCCTTTAAGACTGTCTCGTTTATGCTATAAAAGATTAATCGTTTTGGAACTGCTTTATGCGCTGCTCTTCGCTGAGCTTGCATATTAACAAGGTGCCATCTTGCTCGGCAACGATGTAGCCATCGAGACCCTGGATAACAACTTTCTTTTCTTCCACGGTATGCACGATGCAGTTGTGGCTTTCCACCATCTTGATATTCTCGCCTATGCAGCTGTTGCCATAGAGGTCGCGTGGAGTTTGCAAAAGCAAAGAGCCCCATGTACCAAGGTCGCTCCAACCAAAGTCGGCAGGACAAACAAAGATTTCTTCAGCCTTTTCCATGATGGCATAGTCGACCGAGATATTCTCACACTCAGGATATTTCTCATTGATCACAGCCTGCTCCTTGTCGGTACCCATGATATCGAGCATGCCTTCGAAGATTTTGCTGAGAGCTGGTTCGTATACGCGGAATGCGTTGACGATGGTTTCTACATTCCACATAAAGATACCTGCATTCCAGAAATAGTTGTTCTCCTGAATATATTTCTTTGCTGTTTCAAGATCTGGTTTCTCGCGGAATCTGTCTACACGGAATATCTCCTTGTTGCGTGGAGAACTTGTGGTAAGGTCTGCCTGAATATAGCCGTAGCCTGTTTCTGGGCGATTTGCCTTCATACCAAGAGTTACGATGGCATCTGTTTCGCCAGTAAACTTCAAGCATTGTGTGATTACACGACGGAACTCCTGAGGATTGGTAACTATATGGTCGCTTGGTGTAACCACGATGTTTGCCTTAGGGTCGCTCTTCTTAATTCGCCAACTCACATAAGCTATACATGGCGCAGTATTGCGACGGCAAGGCTCAAGAAGGATGTTGGAAACAGGAATCTCAGGCAACTGCTCATGAACGATATCGGCATATCTGCTATTTGTAACTACCCACACATTCTCAGGAGAGCATATTCCCTCGAAACGGTCGTAGGTGAGCTGCATCAACGAGCGACCTACTCCAAGAACATCAATAAACTGCTTAGGTTTCTGCTCGGTGCTCATAGGCCAAAATCGGCTTCCTACACCGCCTGCCATAATAACAAGATGATTATTCGTACGTGCCATAAAATAAATATTAGTTTTTCCGATGATAATATTGAATATTGCAAAGTTAATGCAAAATTAACCAATATCAAAATAAAAAACCAATCTTTTTTTATAACTTTGCATATTGATAGCCAAAGCTATCGCTAATCAATATAATATACTACAGAACTATAACTATCATGGAATATATGTCGCAAGAAGGCTACGACAAGCTCGTGGCTGAACTTCAAGAATTAGAAAACGTTGAATTACCAAAGGTTAGAGATGCCATAGCTGAGGCAAGAGATAAGGGCGACCTTAGCGAAAACTTTGAATATCATGCAGCAAAGCGTGAGCAAGGCAAATTGTTGAGCCGCATTCGCTTTAAGCAAAAGGTGCTGGAGAATGCAAGGGTTATCGACAAGTCGCTGCTAAATAACGACTGCGTGGGATTACTGAGCCAAGTAGAGATAACCAACCTTGCTAACAATGCGCATATGGCATATACAATAGTAAACTCTCACGAGGCTAACCTCCGTGAGGGCAAGATTTCTATCAAGTCGCCTATTGGTCAGGCTTTGCTCAACAAGAAGGCTGGCGACGTGGTAGAAGTCAGGGTGCCTGCGGGATTACTAAAACTGCGCATAGAAGACGTGCATCTATAATCAAGACGGACTATGAGAAAGCTTCTATTCCTTGTACTCCTGGTGCTCAGTATATTTGGAGCCAAGGCTAACGAGCTGCAAGCTTTGCGCAACCACTACACGACATCCGATGGTCTTGCGAGCAATGCCATTGCCGATATCGTGGAAGACCGTTTTGGCTATATTTGGATAGCAACATGGAATGGTTTGAGCCGTTTTGATGGCTACAACTTCAGCAACTATCCCACAGGAAAGAATAGCGGACTATCCAATTTTCATAACCGCATTCTCACCCTTACTGCCGACAACATGGGCAACATCTGGATGCGAATGTACGACAACCGCATCTTTGTTTTGAATCGTCATACCGACATAATAGCCAACGCTTTCGAGAGCGTAGAGGGTGGCGATTTGCTAAAGACCAACAACGGCTACCAGGGCAAAACTCATCGCACGGCTTCAACGATAGTGAAGTCGATAGATGGCTATGTGTATGCCTACATCCGCCAGAAGGGTATCTACAGAATGCGCTCCGTAGGTGCTAAGCCAATGGTGCAGCTCGTAGATATTGGCAAACAAAAGGTGTATGCTATGGCTACCGATAAACATGCTAATCTTTGGGTGGCTACCGACAAGGGGTTGGCAAAGATAAAGCCTACAGAGACAAAGCTCAACAATGCCTTTGTGATGGACAACAAAGAGATAATGAATATCTGTTGTACAGCCAACAACACCATCCTCGTGGGCACCACAAAGGGTGATATATATAATGTAGGTAGCAAGAAGAAGATATATTCTACCAACGGTTCACAAATATCTTCGTTATACCAAGATAGTAAATCACTTATATGGTTTACTACCGACACTCAAGGAGTATTCCAATATAACCCTGCAACCAACACCATACGCCATTTCACCCAGATAGTATCTACACCAGAAATAGATATTAATGGTGCTGCATATAGCGAAGCAAATGGCGCTCTTTGGGTACGTATGAATATGGGTGGTTTTGGATATTACGACTACACCACGGGCGAGATGAACTATTTCCACAACAACCCCGACAACACATGGAACTTGTCGAATACCGTTGCCACGTATGTGGCATTGCAAGAGGGTGTGATTTGGATGTCGACCTTCAGGCGCGGACTGGAAAAGCTCTCCCTACTCCGCCCATGCATCATGCATCGCAACTTGATGCCTGGCTCGAATGTTTATGGCGCAAACGAAACTCGTGCCATAATCTACGACCATACTCGCAAAAAGATTCTTATTGGCAACAAGACGGGCAACATACTTTCTGCCGACAACGCTACATCTGCGCTATCGCCATTTTGCAAAGTTGACGCAAAAGTCTACGATATGATGCAATTGGAAAATGGCGACATCTATATTTCTACTAAGGGTATGGGCGTATATGTGTTGCCAAAGGGTGCATCGCAACCTAAGCATCTCGACATCAACCTTACCTCGCCAAATGTTTACCAAACCGTGAAGGATAAGGCTGGCAACTTATGGATAGCTACATATAATGGTGGTGTAAACATGTATAATGGCAAAAGGGTGTTTTGGCCTCGCAACATCAAGGGCTACCCTAAGTTTAGCCACACCAAGGTGAGAACTATCGCCTTAGGTCCTGACGGCATGGTGTGGGCAGGCACCTCGGATGGTATTCTCACTATGAAGAGCGATGGCAAGAATGTGTATGCTGCGCCTCTCGAAATGAGCGACGATACTGAGTTGCAAACAGGCAACAACGACATCATACAATTGCTTAGAGGTGCAGACGGCACCATGTGGGTGGCAACAAATGGTGGCGGACTAAGCAAGACCACAGGCAAGGACAAGAAAGGCAAATGGTGTTTCGAGACTTTCGACGAAGTCGATGGACTGCCATCAAACGAGATAAAGAGCGTTGCCGTAACCAAGGATAATGTGGTGTGGTTTTCTGCCGACCAAACATTATGCTCGTTCGACAACAACAAGAAGCTGTTTACTACTTTCTCTATCCTTGATGGTGTAAACGACGAATCGTTTTCAGAAGGCACAGGCGCATGTCTGCCTAATGGCGAAATACTCTTCGGTACGCTAAACGGATATTATATCATAGACCGCAGCAAACTGCGCACTCACAATGGTTCGCTGCTGAAGCTTGCCATAACCGACTTCTTTGTCGACGACAAGCTTATGTCACCACGACTCAACGACACCTACGACTACTATGTGCCAGATAGCTGTCAGGTGAGGTTGCCTTCGCGAGGAAGCATATTCTCGGTGAAGTTTGCATCGCTCAACTATCAGCTACAGCATCGTGTGCACTATCAATATATGCTCGAAGGCTACGACAAAGAATGGCACAACGCCGACAATCAGCGTAGAGCCAACTATAGCAACGTGCCGGCAGGAACATACACCCTGCGCATAAAAGCATTCTTGCTTGAGAGCCCAGACAAATATGATGAGCGCACTATCAAGATTACTGTGCCTCCATATTTCTTTGCTTCGACAGTAGCCTTGTGGATATACCTCATGTTGGCAATATTGGGCGTGGGAGCTTACTTCTACATACGCCAACGCCGCATACAATACGAGGCTGAACAAAGAAAGAAGATGAGGGTGCTGAAGGTGGGACCTGACGAGATAGCTTTCAACAACAAAGACGACTACGACTTCGTGAAGGCTACTCTCGACTGGCTGGAAAAGAACTTCGACAATCCTTCGCTAAAGATTGAGGATATGGCTTCGCAAAGCGGATTGTCGCGCACATCGTTCTATAATCAGCTAAAGGCTCTGACCGGACAGTCGCCTAAGGAGTTTGTTTCGGAATTCCGTATGAAAAAGGCGTATATGTATCTCGACAGCTCAAACATGACGATATCAGAGATTGCCTATAAGACAGGCTTCAACGATCCTGTTTACTTTGCGCGACTATTCAAGCAGCGCACAGGCATGACGCCTAAGGCTTATCGCGAGAAAAAAGATAAAACTGCTGCCGAGGAACTGGCAGCTACACAAAAACAAGGTGCAAATACCAAAAACGAAGAAGCACCTACTCCAAACCAAAAACAAGAATATTAAAATGTATGAAAACATCAATTTTATCAGTCATCATGCTGCTGACAGGCCTCACCTTTGGCTACACAGCAGCTAACGCTAAGAACAAAACAAAGACTATGGAAATAAAGATTGTAGAAACTTCGGATGTGCACGGAAGCTTCTTCCCTTACGACTTCATCCGTCGCAAGCCAAAGGCAGGAAGCCTTGCAAGGGTCAGCACATATATCAACAACCTGAGAAAGGAGCATGGCGAGAATGTGCTGTTGTTAGATAATGGCGACATCTTGCAGGGTCAGCCTATATGCTATTTCTACAACTATATCAACACCAAGGACGAGAATATAGCTGCCAAGATAATCAACTATATGAAGTATGATGCTGCCACCATAGGTAACCATGATGTGGAAACGGGTCATGCCGTTTACGACAAATGGGCAAGCGAGGTGAAATGTCCGATGCTTGGTGCCAACGTCATCGACGTCAAGACTCAGAAGCCTTACTTCCTACCCTACACAGTCTTTGAGCGCCAGGGTGCTAAGATTGCCGTTATCGGAATGTTAACTCCTGCCATACCTAACTGGCTCACAGAGAATCTATGGTCGGGACTATATTTCGAAGAGATGGTGAAGGCTGCTCAGCGCACCATGAACGAGGTGAAGACCAACGTGAAGCCTGATGTTATCATTGGCTTATTCCATAGCGGAAAAGAGGGTGGCATAGAAACTGCCGAATATAAGGAGAGCGCCTCTATAGAGGTTGCTAAAAAGGTGGATGGCTTCGATGCCGTATTCTTCGGTCACGACCACTCTCGTTGTCTCGAAACCATTACCAACGATGCAGGCAACGAGGTGCTTTGTCTCGACCCTGCCAACAATGCCATGTATGTGGCACAAGCCAACCTCTCACTCGTTAAGGAAAAGGGAAAATGGAGAGTGGCAAGCAAGAGTGGCGAGCTGGTAGACATGCGCGACCTTGAGGTAGACAAAGACTATATGGCTTATTTCGATGGCGATATCGCTAAGGTGAATGGCTACGTAAATCGCAAGATTGGCGAATTTGGCAACAGCATCTATTGCCAAGACTGCTTCTTTGGCTCAAGTGCGTTCTCCGACCTCATCCTCAACTTGCAGCTCAAGATAACAGATGCCGACATTGCATTCAATGCTCCTCTCTCGGCTACCGACTCCATAGCCAAGGGTCCACTATATGTTAGCGACATGTTCAACCTTTATAAATATGAGAACCAGCTCTACGTGATGCGACTCACAGGCGAGGAGATACGCAAACATCTTGAAATGAGCTACGACCTCTGGGTGCACACCATGAAGAGTGCCGACGACCCATTCTTGATACTTGCCGACGACAAGAATGCCAACCAAGAGAAGTTGATGTTTAAGAATCAGTTCTTCAATTTCGATAGTGCTGCAGGCATCGACTACGAGGTAGACGTAACAAAGCCTAACGGACAAAAGGTGCGCATACTCCGCATGTCGAATGGCGAACCTTTCGACGAGGCTAAATGGTATAAGGTGGCTGTAAACAGCTATCGCGGCAATGGTGGTGGCGAACTGCTAACTCGTGGTGCTGGCATTCCTCACGATAGTCTCGAAAGTCGTATCATATATCGTAGCGAGAAAGACCAGCGCTACTATCTCATGCAGGAGATTGAGCGCATGGGAGTGGTTAATCCTAAGCCAAACAACAACTGGCGCTTCGTGCCCGACTCTATCGTAAAGCCTGCTATAGAGAGAGAAAAGGAAATGATTAAATAAGAAGTTAAAGAAGTTAAAGAAGTTAGAGAAGTTAAAGCCATTAGCCTTTTTGCTGGAGTTTTTAGCAAAAGCTTCAGAAGGTATTTTTAGCTTGAAATTAATCCATAAGACATATGGCTTTAACTTCTTTAACTCCTTTAACTCCTTTAACTTCCCTTCTTTAATAATAAAAAAACTACAAATGTATTATTTCATATTCTGCAAGACCGACATCTTGCTTCAGAAGCTTGAGGATGGCACATACACCATTCCTTGCTGCGAAGAACCTCCCATAGAGGTGAAGCCATGGACTCACATCATGGACATTGAGCCTATGGCAGACGGCACACCTGTGAAGGCTCTATATATTGATGCCCCCGTGACAGAAAATCCCAACTTCGAGATGTGCGGACTGCGCCAGTCGTTTTATAAGCTGTCTAAAGAGCTATACCTGAAGGCTGGCAAATGCCACGAGCTGCTATATTGGGATTCCAACACTAAGTTTTGCGGCATCTGTGGCTCGCCTATGCAGATGCACACCATGATATCTAAGCGCTGCACAGGTTGCGGCAAAGAGATATGGCCACAACTTGCTACAGCCATCATCGTGCTCGTACATCGTGGCGACGAGGTATTGCTGGTACATGCCAAAAACTTCAAGGGCAATTTCTATGGTCTTGTGGCAGGATTCGTGGAAACAGGCGAAACTCTCGAACAGGCTGTTCATCGCGAGGTGATGGAAGAGACTGGGCTCGAAATCACCAACCTTCGCTATTTTGGTTCGCAGCCTTGGCCATACCCTTGCGGACTCATGGTGGGATTTAATGCCGACTATGTAGAGGGCGATGTGCATTTGCAGCGTAGCGAACTATCGTGTGGTGGATGGTTTAGCAAAGACAACCTGCCGCAAATACCCGAAAAGCTAAGTATTGCCAGGATGATTCTTGATGATTGGTTAGAAAACTCCAATCTTTAACATAGTTTTAGGTTTTAGATTGTAGACTAAAACAGAAAACAAGTATCTTTGCAGTCTGAACTGTAAAAAGCTGCAAATATATGAACAAATATTTACCACTTGCTCTTGTTGGCAGTCTCGCCCTTACATCTTGCTTTAAGGACGAGCCTGCCAATTCAGAATGCGACATCACAGAGGCTTATCTACATGCAGACAACGTGGGTGAGATGTTTTATAACCCGTCTGACACCATGGTAAAGGTTCTGTATACTTCTTCCGACATTATTTTCAACGTGCGCAAGAAGGCAGACCTCACAGCTCTTGCGCCTCGCTTCACCATCACTCCTGGCGCCACCATATCGCCAGCAAATGGTAGCACCCACGACTTTAGTAATGGCAGCGTAGAGTATACCGTGACATCTGAAGATGGTGCGTGGAAGCGTAAATATAAGGTATCGTTTGTGCCCGTAATACATACCAAGAAAGACACTCTGAACTTCGATTTCGAAGACTTCCATCTCGACAAAGAGAAACAGAAATACTACGTTTGGAGCGAGAAGCATGCCGACGGCAACTTATATGATGATTGGGCTTCGGGCAATGGCGGCTTCTGGTTTACCCACAAAAGTGCACCTGCTACCGACTACCCTACCGCACCTCTCGACGAGGGCTACGAAGGCAAGGGCGTGAAGCTTACCACAAGAGATACCGGACCATTCGGACAAATGGTGAATATGCCTTTGGCAGCAGGCAACTTATTCCTTGGAGCCTTCGATATGTCAGCAGCTCTAACGGATGCGCTCAAAGCCACTATGTTTGGTTTGCCTTTCGACAAGAAGCCAAAGACTTTCTCGGGCTACTACAAATATCAGCCTGGCGAGAAATATCAGGATAAGAACCAAACGATAATAGAGGGCAAGACTGACAAGGCTTCCATTTATGCCATTCTATATCTCAACCACGACGAGAATGGAAATGCCGTAACCCTTGATGGCAACAACGCTCAGACAAGTCCGCTCATCGTAGCCACGGCCATAGTCAACAACATTCCGCCTACCGACAACTGGACACAATTCAAGGAAGACTTCCGCTTCATTCAGCCTTTCAGCCAGGATATCCTCGAGAATCGTGGCTATAGTCTGGCGATAGTATTCTCGTCGAGTGCCGATGGCGACTTCTTCCAGGGTGCCATAGGTAGCACGCTATGTATAGACAACGTCAGAATAGTATGCGAAACAGAAGAATAATGATTATGAAAAAGACTATATTATCTTGCCTCATGCTTGCAGGCATGGCATGCTCGGCTTCTGCCATCAACATTCCCGACAGCCTAAACTATACAGCTCGCATAGGCTACAACATAGGCGGCACGGCTCCTATAGGAATGCCTGCCACCATACGCAAAATGAATTCATACAAGATTGTGGCTAACGTTTCGTATGGTATCGATGTGCAGAAAGACCTTTGGAACAACTGGGGATTGCTAACGGGTATTCACCTCGAAAACAAGGGCATGGAGATTGACGCCACGGTTAAGAACTACCACATGGAGATGGTGCGTGGTGGCGAAAGTATAGAGGGTAGATATACTGGACGTCTGGTCACCAAGTGCGACGAATGGATGCTAACCTTGCCTATCATGGCGACATATCGTGCTGGGCGTTGGCTTTTCAAGGGCGGACCATACGTGTCGTATCTCACCACAAAGCATTTCGATGGCTATGTATACGATGGCTATCTGCGCGAGGGCGACCCTACAGGACCAAAGGTGGAGATGGGCAACGAAGAGGGCACTCGCGGCACCTACGACTTCGGTAGCGATATGCGTCGTTGGCAGTTTGGTGTAGACCTTGGTGCCGACTGTCAAATCACTAAGCGCTTCGGACTATATGCCGACATCACATGGGGACTAACGGGCATCCATCGCTCTTCGTTCAAAACAATTGAGCAAACCCTCTACCCTATCTTCGGCACCATAGGCGTAATGTATAAGCTGAAGTAAACTATATAATAGGTATAATATAAATAGGTATAACACAAATAAACAATTCGTATGAAGAAATTATTTACTCTTTTAGTATCATCGTTGGTGTCGCTCGCCTCTATGGCACAGACCACCGACTACAAATGTGCGTTGGCAGTACTCGTTAATGGTACTCCTGCCGACCCTCAAGACATGGTAGTAACAACCACCAAAGCCGACAACGGCACATACACCCTGCAGCTCAAAAACTTCATCCTCTATACTCAGGGTCAGGCTATGCCCGTAGGCACCATCACCGTGCCTAATATTCAAGCTACAGAGGAAGAGGGCGACATCGTGCTCAAATCTGAACAGAACATCACTATCGCAGATGGCGACATGCCAGGTGTAGAAGGATGGATGGGACCACTCCTTAAAGAAGTGCCTATTAGCCTCGAAGGTGGCATTAGTGGCGACGTGCTTGGTGCGGTGCTCGATATTCCTTTCGGTACGATGAGCATATGCGTATATGTAAGTAGTGGCAGAACGCAGCTTGCTAACTCTAACTTCGAAGGTTGGCACGAGGCTTCGTTCAAGGATTATTCTGGCACTACCACCACAAGCGACGAGCCTAACAGCTGGCACTCTTTCATGAGCTGCACAGGCACTCTTGCAGGTTTCGTTAGTGGAGCTCCTCACACATGGAAGTCTAACGACGTGCGTCCAAACAGCTCAAGCAAAACATCTGTTTTGGTAAAGTCGGCAAGCCTGTTTGGTAGCATCTCTGCCAACGGCACCATCACCACAGGTCGTCTAATGGCTGGCGATATGACACCTTCAAACCCTAAAAACAACTCATTCCTCGACCTCAGCAATTCCGATAAGGATGCCAATGGCGATCCTTTCTACACAAAGCTTGATAGCTATCCTGACTCTATCGCTATGTGGGTGAAATTCCATCCTGGCAAGGGCAACAAAAATCCTACAGCCTTGGTTAGCGCCGTGCTCACAGACGGCACCTACTATCAGGACCCTGAGGACAAGGAATATGCCAACGTGGTTGCCAAGGCTCAATATAACTCTATCGAGAGCAATGGCGAAGTATGGCAGCGCATAGTAGTGCCTTTCGACTATAAGAGCTACTATACCAACGATGTAGAGGCACGTGCCATGCTTGTAACAATCTCTACATGCTCTGTTCCTGGTGGTGGTTCAGCCAGCGCCGATGATCCTGACGCTATCAACGTCGACGACGTTAGCCTCATCTACAACGCTAAGCTCAACAGCATCAGCATCAAGGGTGCTAAGCTCGTAGACTTCGACAAAAACAAGTTTGACTATAATGTAGAGGTAGAGGCTTTGCCTGAGCCTAAGGATATCGATTTTGAGGAGGATGCAGAAAACTCAATGTTTAGTTTAAGCCTTAATGATAACGTCGCTACCTTGACCGTTATCTCTAACGACCTCAAGACCATCAACACCTATAAGCTCAACTTCAAGGTAAAGGATGCTAATGCCATCAGCAACGTAAATAATGGCGCAAAAGCAGCCGTAGCCACCTACAACCTTAATGGTCAGCAGGTTTCAGCTTCTGCCAAGGGCAACGTTGTCATCAAGAAGTATGCCGACGGTACCACACGCAAGGTAATGAAATAAAGAATAACTTATGCGGTTATGGAATATCGATTTCCATAACTGCATATAACTAAAAAACGGTTCCTCACTATCATTTGTGAAGAACCGTTTTTTTTTACTTCTATATAAGCTTTTGTATCCTACTCCTCTACAGGCTGTGGATTTTTCTCCTTATAGTATTCAAGGAAAGCGCGGAGGGCAGTACATGTGGCAGTAGAGATATTCATATCGCGACCCTCATCCTCGGTAAGCTTTATGGTGCGGATATCATCCTTCGAACCATAAGCAATCCAAATGGTGCCTACAGGATTCTGAGGAGTGCCACCACCAGGACCGGCAACACCTGTACAGGCAATAGCATAGTCTACATTCAAAGCGTTGCAAGCGCCTATTACCATCTGCTTAGCTACAGGCTCCGAAACAGCTGTAAACTCCTCGATAGTGGCGTGGTCAACATGCAATAGGTTTTCCTTCACCTCGTTGGTATAGCTCACTATACCGCCCTTGAAATAGTTCGACGAGCCTGGGGCTGCGATGATAGTCTGGGCAATACGTCCACCTGTGCAACTCTCAGCTGTGCCAAGAGTCTTGCCGTCGTCGTAGAGAGCCTGAAGAAGCTCACGACTAATTATTTTGCTTTCTAAATCCATGTCTTTATATTATTAATAATGTGGGGAATTTCTACTTGAAAGTAACCTTTGAGAATGCAGGCAAATCGATAGAGCAGAAGTCGTGGTCGAGATACTTCATATAGCCAACGATACCTATCATGGCTGCATTATCGGTAGTATAGCTGAACTTCGGAATATAGATAGTCCAATGATAGCGCTCGGCATGATCGCGGAAGGCATTGCGCAAACCATTATTGGCACTCACTCCTCCTGCCACAGCCACATGCTTGATACCTGTCTGCTTTACTGCCATGCGAAATTTCTTCATCAGAATATCTACGATGGTATACTCCAAGCTGGCAGCAATATCCTCCTTGTGGTTCTCTACGAAGTCTGGCTCCTGCTCCACCCATTTGCGAAGGTTGTAGAGAAACGAGGTCTTCAGTCCTGAGAACGAATAGTCCATGCCAGGGATATGTGGTTCGGCAAACTTATAGGCATGAGGGTTGCCCTGACGAGCCAAACGGTCGATGATAGGACCACCAGGATATCCTAAGCCCATCACCTTAGAGCATTTGTCGATAGCCTCGCCTGCTGCATCGTCGATGGTTTGTCCCAACACCTCCATATCGTTGTAGGCATTAACCTTCACAATCTGCGAGTTGCCACCACTAACCAAAAGGCAGATGAATGGGAATGGAGGTGCCGACATATCGTCGTCGCTCTCCTTGATGAAATGTGCCATAACATGGCCCTGCAAGTGGTTAACATCGATGAGCGGAATATTCAGCGAACGAGCGAAACCCTTAGCGAAGCTAACACCAACGAGCAAAGAGCCCATCAAGCCCGGACCACGAGTGAAGGCTACTGCCGAGAGTTGCGACTTGTCAACTCCAGCACGCTTCAACGCCTGGTCTACCACAGGCACCACATTCTGCTGATGAGCTCTTGATGCCAACTCTGGCACCACACCACCATAAGCCATGTGGACATCCTGCGAAGCTGTGACATTGCTCAGCAATACTCCGTTGCGAAGTACTGCTGCGCTGGTATCGTCGCAACTCGACTCTATGCCCAATATATAAACATCTTTCTTTTCCATAATTTTAGTAAGTTAATATCTCCACACCATGTTCTGTCATCACGTAGGTATGCTCCCATTGTGCCGATGGCAATTCGTCGCCAGTAATAACCTCCCAGCCATACTCGTCGTCGGCATCTATGAATACCTTCCATGTGCCCATGTTCACCATAGGCTCGATGGTAAACACCATACCAGGCACGAGCAACATACCTGTGCCACAATGTCCGTAGTGAACGACGTCTGGCTCTTCGTGGAATTTCAATCCTACGCCATGTCCGCAGAGGTCGCGCACAATGCCATAGTTATATTTCTTGGCATGCTTCTCTATGGCATGACCGATGTCGCCAACAAAGCAGAATGGCTTAGCAGCCTCGGCACCAATATCCAAGCATTCCTTAGCCACACGCACCAACTGTTCCTTCTCAGGAGTGGTTTTGCCGATGATAAACATACGTGAGGCGTCGGCAAAATATCCGTTGTAGATGGTGGTGAAGTCTACATTTATGATGTCGCCTTCTTCCAACACATCTTCCTCTTTAGGAATACCATGACATACTACCTCGTTGATACTCGTACAAACACTTTTAGGGAATCCCTCGTAGTTGAGACAAGCAGGAGTAGCTCCGTGCGATGTACAAATATCGTAGCATATCTTGTCGATTTCGAGGGTGTTCATTCCTGCATGAATTTCGGCAGCCACAGCATCGAGCACAGCGGTATTGATAACGCCAGCAGCACGTATGCCTTCTATCTGCTCAGGAGTCTTGATAAGATCACGTGTAGGAACCAGTCGTCCCTTGTTTTCCCAATACATCACCTGCTTGTCGAGTTCTGTAATTGGCTGACCAGACAGGCAATGCCATCTTTTCTTTTTGAATTGCATATCTCTTTAAAAAATTATATTTTTTTCTTCGTTCTTCACTTTCAGAGCTTCACTCCCTCGCCATCTAGCAGAGCGTAAAGGTCGGCAGTCCAATCTTCGCCATTCACAGGACAGAAGGTGTGGATGCCAAGTTGCGAAGCGGCAGCACAATTTCTTGGACCATCGTCGATAAAGAGAGTTTCGTCGGGCAGCATGCGCTCGTTCATCAGAACATGACGGAATATGGCTTCGTCGGGCTTCATCATCTTTGCCTCATAGCTTGTATATAGAGCGTCGAAATAATGGTCGAGCGAATGGCCATTGCCATCAAACTCTGTGCTTCTGCACCAGTCCATGACAAAAGGGTTGGTATTCGACAGCAACACCACGCTATAGCCACGACGGCGAAGATTAAGCAGGGTCTCCAAATTGTGTGGAGGCACCATCTTGAAATATCCCAACCATGCTTTCTGACATTCTTCGTAACTAACCTTTCGACCAAGCATCTCGCACATAGCGTCAACAAATTCGGATGCTGTAATGGCTCCTTCTTCCAGTTCGCCAAACACCCCACTTTGGGTATATGGGTTCAAGATATCGGCAGCATCGCGTATGCCCATATCTGTAAAACGTCTCACAGCCTCGTCATGATCCAGAGTGATAACAACACCACCAAGATCGAAAATCAAATTCTTTATCATTCGAACAAATTAAGTTTGTTTTTTCTTGCTTCATCCAGGGAGACAAGTCGTTGTTGCTCCTTGGCATAATGCTTACGCATTTCGGCATATCGCTGTTGCAAAGCCTCACAATATTTATCGTGCTCATTGGCATTCAGCAACTTAGACAACACCACCACATTTTGCGCAGCATCCTTCACCCATACCACGGCACCACGATATTCGGGTGCTATCTTTAGGGCGGCATGCATCTCGCTTGTTGTTGCGCCACCCACCATGATAGGTATCTGCATGCCAGCCTTCTGCATTTCGCGAGCCACATTCACCATCTCGTCGAGCGACGGAGTGATGAGTCCGCTCAGGCATACGGCATCGGCATTTATCTCTTTAGCCTTGGCTATGATGAGTTCGGCAGGAACCATCACTCCCAGGTCTACTATCTCGTAATTGTTGCAAGCCATTACTACACCCACGATATTTTTTCCGATATCGTGAACGTCGCCCTTTACTGTTGCCAACACCACCTTGCCTGCTGTTGTGGCGTCGCCATTTTTCTCAGCCTCTATATGTGGCTGCAATATGCTCACCGCCTGTTTCATGGTGCGAGCAGTCTTCACCACCTGAGGCAAAAACATTTTTCCTTCGCCAAATAGCCGTCCCACTTGGTTCATGCCATCCATCAGCGGACCTTCGATAATGTCTACAGCATGCGGACTCTCCTTGAGCGCCTCGTTCAGGTCTTGCTCCAAATATGTGGCAATACCCTTGCGCAGGGCATAGGCTATGCGGTCGTGCAACGACAGGTGGCGCCACTCTTCTTCTTTAGGCTTCTGTGGAGCTCCGCCCTGTGCAGCCTCTTTGGCAGCCTGAGCTTCTGCCGCCATCTGCGAAGCCACCTCGATGAGTTCTTCTGAAGCGCCATGGCGACGATTCAGCACCACATCTTCCAACAGCTTTAGCAAGTCGGCAGGAATATCTGAGTAAGCCACCTTGGTGGCAGGATTCACAATCCCGAAGTCCATACCCACGTGTATAGCATGGTATAGGAACACAGCGTGCATAGCCTCGCGAATATAGTTGTTGCCACGGAATGAGAACGACAGGTTGCTCACACCTCCGCTCACATGTGCTCCAGGCAGATTCTTTCTTATCCACTCCGTAGCGCGAATGAAGTCTACTGCATAGGCGTCGTGCTCCTCCATACCAGTGGCTATGGCAAGAATATTAGGGTCGAAGATAATGTCTAACGGAGAGAAGCCAACTTGCTCTGTCAGAATGCGATACGCTCTGCTGGCTATCTCCACACGGCGATCGTAGGTGGTGGCTTGTCCCTTCTCGTCGAAGCACATCACAACCACGGCAGCTCCATGCTGCTTGATGTCGCGAGCATGGCTCACAAACACCTCTTCGCCCTCTTTTAGCGATATGGAGTTTACGATACATTTACCCTGCACGCATTTCAGTCCAGCCATCACAACATCCCATTTACTGGAGTCTATCATGATAGGCACACGCGCTATCTCTGGTTCCGAAGCCACGAGGTTCAAGAATTCCACCATCTCGGCTTTGGCATCCAGCAGTCCGTCGTCCATATTCACGTCTATCACCAAGGCGCCATCTTCAACCTGTCGGCGGGCTATATCGAGTGCCTCTTGATAGTTTTTCTCTTTTATCAGTCGCAGAAACTTTCGCGAACCAGCCACGTTGCATCGTTCGCCCACATTGACAAACGGTATATTCTCGTTCACATCCAGCATCTCCAGTCCGCTCAACCATAGCGTGTGTGGCTTCTCTGGTAGTTGGCGTGGTTTGATGCCTTGCGACATCTCGTAATATCTGCGTATAAATTCGTCGGTAGTACCACAACATCCGCCCACGATGTTCACCAACTCTTCGTCCATAAACTCCTTTATCTGTGGCGACATCGATTCTGCCGTTTCGTCGTATTGTCCGAGCTCGTTAGGCAGTCCGGCGTTAGGATAGGCAGATATATAATAAGGTGCCTTGCGAGCAAGCTCAGCCAGATAAGGCTTCATCTGTCGTGCTCCAAACGAGCAGTTTAAACCCACGGAGAATATATTCAGCGAAGAGATGCTTGCCAAGAATCCGTCGAGGGTCTGACCGCTTAGGGTTCTGCCTGCAAGGTCGCTCACCGTTACGCTCAGCATCACGGGCAACGCCAGTCCTCGCTCATCATTCACTCTTCGGCAAGCCTCAATAGCCGCCTTAGCGTTTAGTGTGTCGAAGATGGTTTCTATCAGGAATGCGTCTACCCCACCCTCAGCCAAAGCATCAGCCTGCAGGAGATAAGCCTCCAGCATCTCATCGTAGGTGATGTCGCGAGCTGCAGGATTCGACACATCGGGACTCAACGAGCAAGTTTTGTTGGTCGGGCCAATGCTTCCTGCCACAAATCGTGGCCATTCGGCTGTAGAAAACTCGTCTGCCGCCTTTCGAGCCAATTGTGCACCCACGAGTGCCATCTGTCGGCTATAATCCTCCAGACGATAGTCGGCTTGCGATATAGGTTGCGACGAAAAAGTGTTTGTCTCTATGATGTCGGCGCCTGCAGCAAGATATTTGCGATGAATATCCATCACCACGTCGGGACGTATGATGTTCAGCACATCGTTGTTGCCCTTTTGCTGGCATTCGGTATCTGGCAGCTCATTACATCTAAAGTCAGCCTCGCCAAGTCCGTAGCTCTGAATCATCGTTCCCTGAGCTCCGTCCAATATCAATATCTTCTGCTTTATTTGTTCCTGAATTGTCTTCATCAAATGTGTTGTGGTGTTGTTCACTTAAAACCTCTTTATCGCTCTATCCATTTCTCTTCTGTCTTCCTTAGCCTTCAGAGTCTGTCGTTTGTCATACTCCTTTTTGCCTCGGCATAGCGCTATGTCTACCTTAGCTCTGCCATGAGCGTCGATAAACACCAGCGTAGGCACAATGGTGAAGCCTGGCGCCTTGGTGTCTTCAAACAAATGGCGAATTTCGCGTTTTGTAAGTAGCAACTTGCGGTCGCGCTTAGCCTCGTGGTTGGCATAGCTACCATAGAAATAAGGCGATATGTTCATACCTTTAATCCACATTTCGCCCTTTATGATATAGCAATAGGTGTCAACAAGCGAAGCCTTGCCCATGCGAATAGACTTTATCTCGGTACCCGTAAGCTGTATGCCTGCCGTGTAAGTATCGATAAAAGTATACTCAAACGAAGCCTTCTTGTTGCGTATCTGTACAGGACTCTTTTTACGGAGTTCCAAATCATTCTTATTCATAATATTCGCCCTTCATTCTTCACTCAACTATTGTTGCAAACTTCTCTATATTATCATCCACATATCGAGCCACAGCCTCGGTAAATTCTTCTTCGCTTTCCACGAAAGCGTCGTCGTATTTATCAAAGTCGGGATATTTCTCAAACAAAGCCATAAACTCCTCGTCGGTATAGTCTTTCTCCAACTCCTCACGATATTTCTTGTATAGCTTATGACATCCGTTGATGATAGGGCTTAGCGTAGGTAGTCCCCACTCGCGAATGGCGCGAGCAAAAGGGTTAAGGAATATGAAACCGCCTAAACCATTGTGTATGAGCTGGATAAATCCACCATCCATCACTTCTTCGCGCAAGTAATAATAAGCCAGAAGCGTAATCTGGTCGGCATTAAGCTTAGGCATTGTCTCTGCCGAAAGCTCGCCACCAATAGCATCATGGATGGCATCCACAAAAACTTTTATAAACTCATCCATGCCCTCTTGAGCAGCCTGCGCAAGGAGGGCGTCTTTTATCTTAATTTCCATATTGTGTATACACCTGTATTATGCTCTCCCGACTTTATATAGCAAATGGCCGTTTGCCCGTCGCAAAAGCAATTCGTTGCAAAGTTAATGCAAATGAGTGGAATGACAAAAGAAATACGCAGTTTTCTTTTTCATTCCCGAGTGCAGCTTAACTTTGAAAAGTTAATACTTCTTGGCTTCATACGTATTGTATTAGGAATCATAGCTGTATTATTTGTATTAGGAATCATAGCTGTATCATATTTTATAAGTTCGTTGGTTTTCAAATGCGAAGTTACAACATTCGAAAAATATACTTTCCGAATGTAGTAATTTTGCAGAAAACCAATAGCAACAGACAGCACGAGCTCACACGACTACTCGAAAGGCGCCAAGAGTATAGTCGAAATGCAGAAAACAGATAGTCGAAATGCAGAAAACGGATAGTCGCACACGGAGCCTTCCGATTAAAATCCGACTAACTTCCGATAATAAAAAAAGACCCGCAGGTCATTACAGGAATGGTCTACGAGTCTTAAAAAAATATGATGATTATCTACTAATCGGACAATTGGGTTAGCAAAGCCTTGCGGACAGATAAAAACATTATGCCAAGCCCTCGATTTCTCCGTTTATGATATCGATATTCTCGCTCTGAGGATGCAGAGGGAGACCAGGCATGCGGAGAATGTCGCCCGAGATGGCAACGATCATGCCTGCACCAGCGCTAACCACGAAGTCGCGCACGGTGAAGGTGAAGCCTTCTGGCACACCGATAGCCTTAGGGTCGTCGCTGAAGGAATATTGAGTTTTGGCTACGCAGATAGGCATCTTGTCCAATCCCCACTCCGCTATGCGCTCCATGGCTTTGCGAGCCTTAGAGGTGAATTCCACCCTGCCGGCACGATACACCTGCTTGGCTATCTTCTCAATCTTCACTTCTACGCTATCCTCGAGGTCGTAGACGAATTTGATATCCGACGATGGATGCTCTTCGATGGTTTTCAGGCATAGTTTTGCCAACTCTTCACAACCCTCGCCACCATGCAGATAAGCCTCGTTAGGCGCAAAGTCTACGCCCAGCTTGTTGCAATATGCCTTTAGCTCGTCGATAGTTTGCTGGGTGTCGGTGCCAAAGCGATTTAGCGTCACCACTACGGTCTGTCCCATATTCTGCAGGTTTTCTATGTGGCGAGCCATATTGTCGAGACCAGCCTCGGCAAGTCCACGAGTGGTAACAACGAGGATTGTCATTTTTGGTGTTAGTCCAGCCATGCGACATTTGATATCGAGGAATTTCTCGGCACCAAGGTCGGCACCAAAGCCAGCTTCGGTAACCACATAGTCGCTGGTAGACATTGCCATCTTGGTAGCCAAAACGCTATTGCATCCGTGGGCAATATTTGCAAACGGACCGCCATGGATGAAGGCTGCTGTATGCTCGGTAGTTTGCACGAGGTTAGGATGAATGGCATCCATGAGCAGCACGAGCAACGAGCCTACGCCACCAAGGTCGCGCATATAGAATGGTTTGCCCTCGCAGGTTACACCCAGCAGTATGTTCTCAAGGCGTTTGCGAAGGTCGTCCATATCTGTGGCAAGACAAAGGATAGCCATAATCTCGGAAGCAGGAGTGATATCGAACCCCGACTCTCTGACCACACCATTGCCATCGCCCAATCCCGTTACAACATATCTCAGCGCACGATCGTTCATATCCATCACACGTCGCCAATAAACGGTCTTCAGCTGCTCTGGCTTGCCCTGATGGCGAAAGATATAGTTGTCGACAAGAGCCGCTATGAGGTTGTTGGCAGAAGTGATGGCATGCATATCGCCTGTGAAATGAAGATTTATCTTCTCCATTGGCAACACCTGCGAATAGCCACCGCCAGAGGCGCCTCCCTTCATACCGAAACAGGGTCCCATGCTTGGCTCACGTAGCGCCAGCGCACTCTTTTTGCCCAAACGATTGAGCGCCATAGAGAGTCCGATGCTCACGGTAGTTTTGCCGATGCCAGCCTTGGTAGGCGACATGGCGGTCATAAGAATAAGGTTGCTGCCAGCTACTTTCTTCTCGTCGATAATGTCGATAGGAAGTTTAGCGATGTTTTTGCCATAATAAACTAAAGAAGACTCGTCGATTCCATATTCCGAAGCGATATCCTTAATGTGCTTCAATGGAGTTTCGCGTGCTATTTGAATGTCTGTTTTCACGAAATAGTATTTTTTATTATTTGTTTTTGTAGTGCAAAGGAACGGAAAAAATCTTAGTCTTGCAAATAAGTTGCATATAAACACGATGCTCTTAGTAAGTTTTAACGCTATAATCACACTTGTTTCCGTTAAACATTCTTAATGTCGCAGAAATATTCTTTGTTTAGAAATATAGGTATGAAGCAAAATGCTTATCTTTGCAGAAGATAGGCGGCACTCGGCAATTTGTGAGCAAGCTCACATTGCGCTCGTTTGCACTATCTTTGCAAATAAAAAAAGAGTTTTTAGGACTAATAACAACAAACACCATAAGGCTTATGATGAGAAATCTACTATATATGATGTTTTCAATGACATTGCTGCTTGGCGCACCTGTTAGCGCTCATGCCAATAATGCCATCGAAATTGTCGACAACGATATTGTCGGCATCACAGTTACTGTGTCGGAGTCTACACTTCGTGTTACAGGCGCCACAGGACTAACCCTTAGTATATATAATGTAGCAGGCGTGCATGTGCAGAGCTTCCGTGTGGAGGGTGCCGACCGCCGTTATGAACTAAACCTTCCTAAAGGTTGCTATATCGTGAAAGTAGGCAAGGTGGTTCGCAAAATTTCTATTAAGTGATATTCCATTCGCATATATTGCGATCAGTAAAGTGGGTGGTGCTTCTTGTCGTATTGCTATTTGTTTCGTGCGACAAGAAGGACGACAACCCATACCGTAATCTCTCGCTCGATTATTATGCCCCGATGCGGGAAAAGGCATTTGCAGTTGATGCCGACAAGATAAGGAATGCCATTTCTAACCTTATCTATACCGATTCAGATACCATTCTTTCGTCATCGCGCCTACGCAGATATTATAGCGAAGGGGGCGACTTTGTATGGATTACTCGCTTGGGCGTAGACGAGCGTGCAGATAGTCTTTTCACATATTTGCGACAGGTGAAACAGGATGGTTTCTCGGTAGAGAAATTCCATATCGACGAGATGGCTGCCGATATTGTCAAACTTCGTTCGCTCGATGCCGACTCCATAGGCAACATCAATAAGCTTATGGCACGACTGGAGTATCGACTGTCGAAGGCGTATCTGCATTATGTTTCAACGATGAGATATGGATATGTGAATCCATATCAGACTTTCAACCGCTTAGACCCTATGGAAGCCGACAATCCGCGTGTGGGCTACCATACTCTATATGATGTGCCTACCGAGGTGGCTAAAGCCGACTTTCTGCCCACGATATTCCGCAAGGCTACTGCCGACAGCATAGGCGCTTTTCTGCGCTCTATTCAGCCCACTAATCCTTATTATTATATGTTGCGATCTCAGCTTGCCACCCCTGGACTAAGCAGAGGGCAAAGGATGAAGATTATGGTGAATATGGAGCGTTGCAGATGGAGAGTGGCGGATTTGCCACACAACCACCAGAACTATGTGATGGTGAACATTCCTGCCTACATGCTTCGTGCGGTATGTGCCGATACCATAGTGGAAATGAAGATTGTATGTGGAGCCATGAAAACCAAGACGCCTATCATAACAAGCAAGATAAAGCGCATTGACATAAATCCGCAATGGATAATTCCACGTAGCATCATCAAAACCAGCGTGGCTCATCATGCTGGCAACGTGGGCTATTTTGCTTCGCATCGCTATTTCATCCGCCATCGTGCTACAGGCAAGAAGGTTAGCCCTTCGGAGGTGTCGGCAGACATGCTCTTGGGTGGCGAATATGTCGTGGTACAGGAGGGCGGAGCTGGCAACTCGCTTGGCCGCATCATCTTCCGCTTCGACAATAATCTCTCTATCTACCTCCACGACACTTCGTCGCCAAGCGTCTTTGAGCGTAGCGACCGTAGGGCTTCGCACGGATGTGTGAGAGTGGAAAAACCATACTTGCTGGCAACATCGATTCTTGGCAAAGGCAAAGAAAAATTATTGGCTCGATTAAACTATTCTATCAATGCTGACGTCTCATCATTAGGAAAGAAACGTAGCGAACTCTCGGAGGCGCAACAGGCTGTGGCTGACACTCTGCAGCGCAGCAAGCTCATAGGTAGCCTGATTGTTGATCCGCGCATCCCGGTATTCATCACATATTTCACCCTCTACCCTTCCATCAACGGCTCACTCGTAGACTATCCCGACGTGTATGGCTACGACGAGATTATCGCAAGGAAGCTGAAGAAATATATGTGATCTATCCTACCCGGATTTCACAGAAAACACGAATAACTCTTGGTTTTGAAAGGAACACGAATAACTCGAAGCTAACGAAATATAAATCAAGCAAGAAACGCAAGCTAAAGAGCCCACAGGGATCATTCGTGTTATTAGAAAAATTCGTGTTCGTAAAACCGCAAGCAGTTCTTGGTTTTGAAAGGAACACGAATAACTCGAAGCTAACGAATATAAATTAAGCAAGAAACGCAAGCTAAAGAGTCCACAGGGATCATTCGTGTTATTAGAAAAATTCGTGTTCGCAAAACCGCAAGAAACAACGATGAACAACACTTACGACGAAAAACGAATATTAAAACAATTATCCGACCCTGCCACAAGCCGACAGGCTTTTGCCGAGGTGGTGTCCCAGTATGGCGAACAGCTATATTGGAGCATTCGCCGTATGGTTCTCGTTCACGACGACGCCAACGATATTCTTCAAAACACATTTATAAAAGCTTGGACCAACCTTGCCGATTTTCAAGGACGCTCTAAGTTTTCTACATGGCTGCATCGCATAGCCATCAACGAATGCCTAACCTTTGTGCGCAAGCAGAAGCTAACAGCCAACATATATACCGACGAAGATAATGGCGTGGCAAATATGCTCATGGCTGACGAATATTTCGATGGCGACGAAGTGCAAGCCTTGTTGCAACAAGCCATAGCCTCGCTACCCGAAGTGCAACGCCAAGTGTTCTGTCTGCGATACTACGACGACATGAAATATAGCGAGATGTCTACCCTATTGGGTACATCGCAAGGAGCACTAAAAGCCAGCTATCACCTGGCAGTTAAGAAAATACAAGATTTTTTTAACCACAACGATTAAACCTTTACGGCAAGAAATAGTCAAACAATAAAACAGCAATAATTATGCAAAAAGAAGATATAAAGATAAGAAACCAATTTGGCGCTGAAAACCATTTTCAGGTGCCAGAAGGCTATTTCGACAATCTTGCCGCTTCTGTGATGCAGCATATTCCAGATGGACAGGCTAAGATTGTAAAGATGCAGACCCCTGCTTGGTGTCGACATATAGTAGCCATATCTGCCGCAGCAGCATCTGTTGCCGCAGCAGTATGTCTTGTTTTTGCCCTTGAGTCGAATCCCGCACATTCGCCAAGCCATTTGGCTGCTCAGCATGCCACCATGCAGCAAGACAATTCCAACATCGACGCTATGGTAAACTATACCATGCTCGACAACGACGATATGTATGCCTATATGTCGGGCATAGAATAATACACCCAAAATAAAGATATAGCATGAGAAGATTAATACTATTTGCCCTGATGCTGATGCTCCAGCTATCAGCCATGGCACAATCGCGACAAAAGTTCAACCCCGCACGCTTCGAAGCAGACTTGGAACAATACGTGACAACCGAAGCTGGACTGTCGGCAAAAGATGCAGCAGCCTTTTTCCCAATATATAAAGAAATGAGGAAAAAGCAACGCATGCTATTCATGAAGATGGGCAAATATCGCCATGTAGACTTCTGCAACAATAAGCAATGCGAAAATGCAATACGCTCGCTCGACGAGATAGACATCCAAATGAAAGAGCTACAACAACGCTATCATGTGAAATTCATGAACATATTGCCAGCATCGAAAGTGCTAAAAGTGATACGAGCAGAAGAAAAATTCCATCGTAGAGCCTTCAGAAAGGCTGCTGGAGCAGGACATAATGGCAATAAAGCAAAAAAAGTTGAGTAAAAATTTGGTAGTATGAAATAAAGATATTACCTTTGCACCGCATTTGAGAACAATGGTTCGGCAAATTCAACAACAAGCCTATGGAAGGATGGGTGAGTGGCTGAAACCACCAGTTTGCTAAACTGACGTACGGGTTTCCGTACCGGGGGTTCGAATCCCCCTCCTTCCGCCATGTTGTTCTTAGTGCAGATGGTCGGTTCATCTAACGGTTAGGATACAAGATTCTCAATCTTGGCATAAGGGTTCGATTCCCTTACCGACTACAAAGAAGCTTCAGGAATATCCTGAAGCTTTTTTTTGTTTGTATCCAAAGTTTGATTTTTGAATATATGCTCCACGCTTTGATTAGGGGCAACAAGATTAAGTGCGACAACCGAGTTGTCGCAAACCCGACCCCATTGGGCTTCGTTCTTCAAAACCGAGTTGTCACAAACACAACCCCGTGGGTATAATTTAAAGCTTACTACAAAACAAACGCCGCACGGAATACACCTGTTTATGGGCTTCCCGTGCGGTAGTGTGTATGAAGATTAGGAGTGTTTATTTTAGGAGTGTATGTATAGTTTTTGTGCTAGTGTCAGGGGGAAGGACGAGCTAAAAGCTGGTTTTCCAATCTACACCAAAGCGGAATGGAGTGGCACGCTGAGCAAACCAATGGTTGGTGCCAGTAGCCTGGCTCGAAATGGCGAAGGTGTTGTAGTGGGTGTTGGTGATGTTGGTAGCCCAGAAGTTGAAGTCGAAGCGACGAATCTTGAAGTCGACATGAGCTCCGAGCACAGCATAAGCCTTTTGGCTGCGAGTGTTAGCCTCATCCCAATAGTTGCGACCCTGACCAGCTATGTTGGCACCTATGGTGATGCTGTTGAGCCAACGATGAGCAATATCGAAACGCCAGTCGGCAGAGGCTGCAAAGGTATGATTAGGCACAAAAGGTACTGACTTACCCTTGTAGTCGACAGCTACGAGCTCCCTACCCTGCTTCACACTATCTGTATATTCGCGGAATGTGGCATGGGTGAAACCATAGCTGGCGGTATACGACAAATGATTGTCGAAGGCTGAGCCACGAAGCGAGAGCTCAACGCCACAACTATTAGAGCGACCAGCATTTACCATCATTCTACCAAAGCCATAAGTTCCAGCCATGACGGAGAGTTGCTGATTTTTCACTTGCATAAAGAATACGGCAGCATCGAGATGCAAGGCTCCATTAAAGAGGTTGAGGTGAGAACCAACTTCATAGTTCCAGCTTGTTTCCGGCTTATATTCTATGCTCTTGCGTATATTGTCGTAAGAAGCCTCATCGTGTGGCACATCATAGTCGCCACGTTGCGAGCTTGAGTTTGAAATCTCCGTCTGCAAGATGTCGGAGAACATCTGGATATTGAATCCTCCTGCACGATATCCCTTTGATATGGTGGCATAGAGGTTAGAGTTACTATCGTCAAGAGAATATACTAACGATACCTTTGGCAACAACTGACCGTAGTTGTTGTGCTCTTTATGGCGCAATGTAGACGAGATGCGAGTGTTTGCAGGACGTCCCATCACGCTAACGTTGCAATCCATGATGGCTTGAGTGTCGTAGTCAACGCCCACTCGGCTCCAGTCGTAGCGCACACCGAGGGTGGCAGCAAGACGGTTGGCAAGTTGGACGGAAGACTCGTGGTAGAAGCCAAGGTTGAGCGTTGGGGTATGGAATAATCCAGGCACGGTATGCATATCGGCATCAACGGTTATGCCTCCTGCTCGCTCTATAACAGCCTGAGCAGCAGCTGTGGCAGCCTCGCTCGTCATGCCCTGCGCCAGGAATCTGCCAGTCATCGAAGCGAGGATGGCAGCATACATAGGGCGCTGGATGTTGGAAGCCAAAAACTCGTCCATACCCTGATTGAAGAATACGGGGGCATCCGTCTTGAGCCATTGCGCAGAACCAAAGATGCCCGAAGTGTGGCGCCAAAGGTTGCGATAGTTGCCCTTGAGCACAAACTCTTGTGTGATGGAGTTTTGGCGTTGTTTCTCGTTCATGGCAAGATAGTCTACCGGCATATAGTCGATATCCATAGCCATGAAATCGTAGAGATGCTGATAGGAAGTTGTGGACGAGAAGTTCAGACTGCCTATAGATGTGCCGAAATCTATTGCTGCATTAAGCATGTTGCGACGATAACGGCCTTGCTGATTTGTGTTTGGGTTGTCAGTTGTGTCATCATCAGCCATAGCGCCATAAGGGAAGGCATTCTGGTGAGTATGCTGGAAGTCGACAATAGCGTTGAGATAGCTTGTGGCTGAAGGAGCATAAACGAACTTAAATCGTCCACCCGCCTCCTGACTCTTGTCGGCTTTGGTGTCGAGAAGATGATTGCGGAGATAGCCTTGGTCGTTGACAAAGAAACCAGCTATAGAGAAGCCAGCCTTGTCGGAAATACGACGGCGAAGGTTGATGTTGGTGGAGATTAATCCGTGGGTGGCTATAGTTCTGCCCCACTCAAAGCCTGGTTCTGAGATAGGGTTGCGACTATATATGCGCACTAATCCTCCCTCGGTATTCAGACCATAGAGTGTGCCTTGCGGACCACGCAAGATGTCAACACGGCTGATGTCGTGGAAGAAAGTATTAAACGACGATTTGCTCATCAGCGGCATGCCATCTACATAGATGCCTACGGCAGGAGAATTGATGCGCGAGCCGATGCCACGCACATACATAGCCGAGGTATAGCGAGAGCCATATTTAGGCATAACGAAGTTGGGAACATAGCTCGAGAGCTCGCGCAAGTCGGTGGCATGGAGCGTAAACATATCTTTTGCCGAGAGCATAGTGGAGCTGACGCCCTGACGACGCAACAAGAACTGCTCTTTTGGTTGACGCACTACCCACACTTCGTCGAGCTCATATACATGCGATGAGTCGACAACTTCTGTAATCTCTTTAGCCTTTGCATTAGCGGCAAGCGACATGGCCGCAATAAAAATGGGGAATACAATCTTTCTCATAACTGCATGCAAAGGTATGGCTTTTCCGAAAACCTTGCAATCCTAATAAATTAGGATAATAGCAGAAAATCTACTCGTTTATGGCACCACACTTAGGGCATTTGCCTTTGCTATGCATCAAGGCTCCACACTTGCCACAACGATATGGCATACGATTGTGGCGAAAATGGCGACGCAGGGCAAAGTATATATATATAATAAGGAGAAGATAGCCTACATAGTAGAGCGAGGTGATGCTGAAGATGATATAGTTGGCAGCACAAACGGCAAGCAGTCCGCTAAGATAGATTACAGCATCGCCAAAAGGAAGCTGATGGCGCACATCGTCGACAGCAGCCAAGCCAACGAGCAACATCGACCACACTAAGCACAAGAAGATAGACAACTCGAGTGGCAAAGCAAAGGGGTTGAGAGTGGGATGGTAATAGAAATGACGCCACATCTCAGGATTGAAAGTCTGGATATGGGCATAAAAGGTTGCCGACGTTGCTACAAGCATGGCAAGCAACGAAGGATAGAAAGAATTGATATCGCGAACATGCACTATCGGAGCCTTATGCTTGAGCAGATGGCGTATCCAATAAGATATCACAATAATGCCTATCACCACAAGGAAGATGATGAGGTGGACATCGGAGAATATGGAGATGAACTGCGAGATTGGATCGTCGGGCACCACCTTATTAAGGAACTGCGACTCACGAGTCCAACCGAAACGCGAATCTTCGGTAGCCAATTCCACCCACACAGAGTCGATGCTATCGGTAGGGATAATGCGGATTTCAGCCACAGCCAGCATGTCGTGCTTGTAGGCGGGAAAGGAGTCGACCTCCATGCCTGTAGACAATATCTCCTCAGGTTGTTGCGAATATAGCACCACAGAATCTTGCTTCACCACAAAGTTATAGTTGTTGGTGTAATGATGCTCAGAGAAAAACGATAGAGAGTCTATCTGATGTTCGCTGAGTTGCACCATAGCATCATTCTTCTTGCCCACCTTATGATAGCATGAAGACAGCATCAAAAGGAGGAGAAGAAGGATGAGGAGCGAAAAAGAATTGTTGATGATTCTTCTTGCTATAGTGGGTGAAGAGAGATTGCGCATGATCGTATTATTCTGAAATTACATTCATTTGACATTCGTCGCATTGGAACTGCAGACGGAATCTTCTGCCGTCGCCAAGACGAAGATATAATGGCTCGTGCCATGTAGGAGCCTTATCTCCACGTTTCACACAATGACCTAAGGCATAGCGAAGACAATGGCGGCATTGCATAACAAGAGCCGACTTCACAGGTTCCACCTCGTAGGCTTTGCTCTGAGCGGTTAGTCCCTCGACAACATAGAAGCGTGATGCTTCGCTATTAGAGATGTTGTAGGTGTAAGGAAACTTGCGATATTCTGGTTGCCAACAAAGGTTGTCTGCTCCTGGCTTAGCGCTATGATTAGCAACCTTGGCAGCTTTAGCAACATCAGCTGTTGCCGAGTCAGCCTCCATGTCAACCATTTCCTCATAAGCTTCGATGGCTCTACGACGAAGGTCGGCAAGCAGGCTCGAAGGAATGAAGCACTCCTCTACCCCACTACCAAGCTCCACTTGCGAGCATATGTATGGAGTGTTGCCCAGTTTGGTGAGCTGTCGCTGTATGTTAGCCGCCTGTGGCTTCTGCGCCTGCTGATGTTCACATTCGAGCGATGCCATAGGATTGCCATCGATAGATAGTTCAAAGCCTTCGTCTATCATATCCAAGCGCATGGTGATAGTGAGTTTGCGTTGAGCTGTAGTACCAGCAAGGATGCGCTCGAAAGCCACATCGTTGTTGCGATAGAGAGCCATGCCTGGTTTCAAGCCTGCAGGCATACGCAAAGGAAATAGTCTGCCACCCTCAGCACGGTTTACTCTGAAGCCTTCCAACTCTCGCTGCGCATTTATAAAGCACAGTCCGTCACCATTGGCAAAGGCAGCCAAACCAGCAACGTTGAAGCTGTTGCCTCTAATTTCCTTCACCTTTCCTACATATTCGCCAAGAGCCTTTGGAGTGTCGAAAGATACAATATCACGTTGACGCCCCTTAAGGAAATATGTGGTGAAGCCACGATTAAAGGTTTTCTTCAATTCAGGTGTGAACGAATATTCCACCTCACCCTTAGAAGCACGACAATACTCCTGAGGACGGCGAGATATAAGTTTGTTGAGTTGCTGCGAATATGCCGAAACAACATTCTTGACGTAAGCCACATCCTTTAGTCTGCCCTCAATCTTGAAAGAGCATGCCCCGGCGTCGGCAAGTTCTTCGAGATGGTCTATTTGGCAAAGGTCTTTTAGCGACAGCAGATGGCGCTGGTGTTCTATCTCCTTGCCGTCGGCATCGATAAGGTCGAACTTCATTCGGCAGAACTGAGCACACTCGCCACGGTTGGCACTACGGTCGAAACAATATTGCGAAGCATAGCACAAGCCAGAATAGCTAACACACAATGCTCCATGAACAAACACCTCGAGCTGCAATTCAGGGTCGGCATCGTGGATGGTGCGAATTTCTTGCGTAGACAGTTCGCGTGCCAACACCACTCGCTCCATGCCATGGTCGCGAAGCCAAAGCGCCTTCTCCTTGGTGCGAGTGTCGCATTGGGTAGAAGCATGCAACGGTATGATGCCACGACATAGTTTTGCCAATCCCATATCCTGCACCAACAAGGCGTCTACACCTATGGCTGCAAGCTGACGCACGAGAGCCATAGTGTCGTTGAGTTCATGTTCGTAGATGATGGTGTTTACCGTTACGTATACCTTTGCTCCATACTTATGTGCATGAAGGCATAGGGAGGCAATATCTTCGATGGAGTTGCCTGCAGCAGCACGTGCACCAAAGCGTGATGCACCAATATATACTGCATCGGCACCATGGTCGATGGCGGCAATACCGCATTCCAAGTTTTTGGCAGGAGCCAAGAGTTCGAGGGTTCGCATTATGTTGTATATAATGTATTTACTGAAGTTTCGCATGTACGGAAGTTATAGTAGTTAAAGAAGTTATCACTCCCTTCGGTCGTTAGAAGTTATAGCCAATAGCCTTTTTGTTGTATATTTAGTTATAAAGCATATGGCTTTAATTTCTCTAACTTCTTTAAATTCTTTAACTTCCCCTTTTGCGAAAGTTGAGTATTTATAAATGAGATTGCTGCGTTTTTTTGAAATTTATGGTATCTGCGTAACATCAGCTTTTCATCAAACTGCATGAAAAGGGATAGGAATGCTGTGTCATGATACTGAACAATATGTTAATCAGATATGCTTAATCGGTTAAAACATGACGAAAAGATGGATTTTTGAGGAATAAAAGATAGAAAAAAGTTGGCTTTTCGTCTCGATTTTATTAATTTTGCAAGCGTGATATGCAGTAGTAAAGTTTATAAGCTAATAACTAACTCTATAACGTAAATGATGAAGTTTAAGAAAATGGTTCTTACAGTGGCAGTTGGAGCCTTGTCGGTAACAATGACGGCACAGACTGCGCCACAACTCAATGCCAACAACATTGAGGAAGTAATCAAGGCAATGACCTTGGAAGAGAAAGCCCAGCTTTTAGTGGGAGGTGGCAACGATGGATTCGTAGGAAGCGGAGCCATGTTGGGTCACCAGAAGAAGTTTGTTCCTGGTGCTGCAGGAACGACAGTGGCTATTCCGCGTTTGGGAATTCCTGCTACGGTGCAGTGTGATGGTCCGGCAGGAGTGCATATAGATGCACATCGCGAGGGCGACAGCCGTAACTATTATGCCACAGGTTTCCCCGTAGGAACCTGTCTGGCCTCTACATGGAACACCGATTTGGTGCGCAAAGTGGGCGAAGCCATCGGTAATGAGACCTTGGAGTATGGCTGTGATGTGGTTTTAGGACCAGGCATGAACCTGCATCGCAATCCGCTTTGTGGCAGAAACTTTGAGTATTACTCTGAAGACCCTGTTGTGACAGGTCTTATGGGAACTGCCTTTGTGCTCGGTGTGCAGAGTCAGGGTGTGGGCGTGAGTGCCAAGCATTTTGCTGTGAACTCACAGGAAAGTGACCGTACCCGTGTGGATGAGCGTCTGAGTCAGCGTGCTTTGCGTGAGCTTTATCTCAAGGGCTTTGAGATGATGGTGCGCAAGAGCAATCCATGGACTATCATGTCGGCATATAATAAGGTGAATGGTGTCTATGCACAAGGCAACAAAGATCTCTTGACCAACATCCTGCGTAACGACTGGGGATATAAGGGAATCGTCGAGACCGACTGGATTGGTAAGCGTGAAGACCTGCCTGTAGAACAGGAGGTAGCTGCTGGCAACGACCTGCTGATGCCGGGCTATCCTGCACAGGTGAAAGATATAGTAAACGCGGTGAAATCAGGCAAATTGGATATAAATGACGTTGACCGCAACGTGCGCCGTATGTTGGAATACATCGTGAAAACTCCACGTTTCAAGGGGTATAAATATAGTGGCGAGCCCGACCTCAAGGCTCATGCCGCCATTACCCGCCAGAGCAGCACCGAGGGTATGGTGCTCTTGAAGAACAATGCAGCTCTCCCTATCCGTGGCTTGAAGACGGTGGCTCTCTTCGGTGTCAACTCCTACGACTTTATGTCGGGTGGACTTGGTAGTGGAGCTGTCAATGTAGGCTATTCTGTAGATATGGTTACAGGACTGAAGAACATCGGCGTGGCTACTACTCCGCAGCTCACAGAAATCTATCAGAACTATGTGAAATATGCCAAGGCAAAGCTCAAGGCAGACAAGAATCCAATGATGTGGTTCCTGAATCAAGGACAACCAAAGCTCGATGAAATCGATATAACTGAGCGATGTGTGGCCAATGAGGAGCCTAAGGCTGATGCCGCCATCATCACCATCGGACGTCAGGCTGGTGAGGGTATGGACCGTCAGATCAATGGCGAGTTCAACCTCAGTAAGACGGAACAGGATATGATTTTCCGTGTTTCTGATGCCTTCCATGCTAAAGGCAAGAAGGTGATTGTCATCATCAACTCGGGATCTGTCATGGAAACAGCAAGCTGGCGCGACCGTGTGGATGCCATCCTCGTGGCATGGCAACCCGGTATTGAAGGCGGTAACTCTGTGGCCGACATCCTGACAGGAAAGGTGAATCCATCGGGCAAACTGACCATGACTTGGCCTATTGCAGCGACTGATCATCCTTCTACTGCCAACTTCGCCAAGGAGTATGATATGTACACCTATAAGAATATGGAAGGCTGGGGCAAGGGCAATATCCCTGGCGTAGACTTCAGCAATCATGAAGAAGACATCTACGTGGGCTATCGCTACTTCGATACTTTCAAGAAGGATGTGGCTTATCCTTTCGGCTTCGGTCTGAGTTATACTACTTTCGAGATGGGCAAGCCTTCTGTCAAGGCTAACGGCAAGAACATAGAGGTAAGTGTAACCGTCAAGAATACAGGCAAGGTTGCTGGCAAGCAGGTGGCACAGGTTTATGTCACCGCTCCTAAGGGTGCTTACGAGAAGCCAGCCAAGGAACTTAAAGCCTTTGGCAAGACCCGTGAGTTGAAGCCAGGCGAGAGCCAGACTTTGAAGATGACTCTCGAGAAGCGCGACTTGGCAAGCTTTGATGAAGCCAACAGTCAGTGGAAGGTTGATGCTGGCAATTATCTGTTCCAGGTGGGAACCGATGTGGAGAGCATCAAGGGAACTGCTACATTAAAAGTGGCTGAATACACCGAGAAGACAAGCAGTGCCTGTGCTCCTAATGTTCAGTTGAATTATCTGAAGCAGAAGAAACTTTAATCGTGTAAGTATCTCTTCTCGTGTAAGAAGTAATACTTCATCACGTACAACTATGTACTCTGCCCATCGCATTGGGCAACTTTGCCCATAACGTTGGGCAGAGTTGTTCAATACGATGGGCAAAAATGCCCATAACGATGGGCAGATACTAATAAAGCCTTTTGCAGACTTTGTTCTCCTCTTCTTTCAGCCCTCCTGCATGATTGTCTTGACAGTTGATAGCTCTCAGTTTCTATAGAAAAGAACAGCTTTTCCGGTTGTTTTTAGGAAAAGTGTAGTTTTTCTTATTGTTATTTATAGGAAAAGTGTAGTTTTTGCTTGGTTGTTTCGTAGGAAAAGTGTATATTTGCGCCTGTAAAATCATAGGAAAAGTGTAAATATGCTCTATAGAAAGATTGAAAAATATATTATAAGTCACTTACAATCAGGGTCTGACAAGATTTTGATTATAGATGGTGCACGCCAAATAGGTAAGTCCTTTATCATTCGTGAAGTCGGAAAGAAGCTTTTTCCCAACTACATTGAGATAAATATGGAGACAGACAAGCTTGGAGACAGGACTTTTGCCGATACTAAGACGGTGGATGATTTCTATTTGGCTTTGAGTACGGTGGCAGGTGATAGGATGAAGGAAAAGAATAACACTTTGGTGTTTATTGATGAGATTCAGGCCTACGACCATCTGCTTACTTTACTCAAGTTCCTGCGCGAAGATAACAAGTTTACTTATATAGCCAGCGGTTCGTTACTGGGTGTTACACTCAAGACAACTTCCTCTGTTCCTTTGGGCAGTATCATCATCCGGCACATGTATCCATTGGACTTCGAGGAGTTTTTGATAGCCAATGGTGTAGGACAACTGGTGCTTGATACGATTCGCAAGAAGTTTGCTTCAAGGGAGTCGATGCCGGAAGCTATCCATAACAAACTGCTCGATTTGTTCAAGAAGTATCTCTTGGTAGGAGGCTTGCCTGATGCCGTTAACGAATTCTTGGCTACCAAGAATATCACAGTCATTCGTACCATACAGAATGAAATTCATCACCTCTATGGTGTGGATGCGGCCCATTATGAGGAAATGCACAATCGCCTGAAGATTCAGCGCATCTACAGTATGATTCCTTCTAACTTGGAAAACAAGAAGAAGCGAGTTGTGGTGAAGGATATTGAGGACAAGAAGGGAAAGCGAATGGGTGATTATGTCGAGGAGTTCGACTATCTGATTTCTTCGGGCATTGCGTTGGAAGTGAAGGCCATCAGCAAGCCAAGTTTCCCCTTGATAGAGAATAGTGGTAAAAATCTGCTCAAACTTTATATGAACGATGTGGGTATTCTGACCAGTATTTTTTTCGGCACCAACATCAAGGCGGTGATGGATGATATGGCAAGCATCAATCTCGGTTCCGTTTATGAGACTGTGGTGGCGCAGGAACTGAAGGCGCATGGTTTCAACCTTTATTATTACGACAACAAGAAAACTGGAGAGGTGGATTATCTGATAGACGACATGGAGCATCTGTCAGTTCTTCCGCTCGAAATCAAGTCGGGTAAGGATTATCAGGTACACAGTGCTTTGGATAAGTTCTTGCAAATCAAGGAATACAACATCCGGGACGCCTTCGTTCTCTCGAATGCTCAGCAGGTGGAACAGAAGAATGGCATCACTTATCTGCCTATCTATTATATAATGTGTATAGAACCGAAGAAGATGGAAAATAAAGTGTTGTAGAAATACTTTTTCTTGTGTTTATACCCATATCGGAAGCCTTGATGGGCAGAGGTCGGTTCTGTATATTTTCTCCTTAGAGAGCACAAATGTGCCCTCAGGCAGGGCACATTTGTGCCATAATTAGGCATTTTCCCTGCAGCAGTATTTATAAAAAGGGTTACGTAAAAACCCTTCACCCTTCATCTATTCGCGTGGAATGCCGATAAACACAGGGGTTTTGAGACTGAAAAGTAAATTTTAACCCTTCATCACCCTTCATCTCCCTTCGTCATGGTATAAACGCGGAGCCGCTTACATTTTGCCATTTTCAGATTTCGACAGACAGTTGGAGCTTGGTTCAGGCTTCTATTATGAATAGTCCGGGGCGTCTATTATGACCGGTCCGGGTCGTCTATTATGCCCCAGTTAAGTCTTCTATGATGCTTGCTTTGAGGCCCAAATCTCATTCCGATAAGCCTTCTTTAATTCCAAGCAATGACAGTTTTCTCTCTTTATGACAGCTCCGTATTGAATGATGCAAGGTATAAACGCGGAGCCGCTTACCCTATGAGAATAAAGGGAGATGAAGGGTGAAGAAGGGTGGATTTGTGCCTTTCAACCCTGAAACCCCGATAAACACAGGGGATTCCAAGGGATAGATGAAGGGTGAAGGGTTTTTAGCGTAATCCTTTTCAAAAAAGCAACAAGCCGAAAACAAGAGTCTTATCGCTTTGCGCATCCTTGTGAAGTATGGAACTTTTACTTGTGACTTGACGGATTACTGTCAACAGAAGTATGGACAGGATAAAGTGAGACGAGTGGTGCTGTCGTATAAAGTAGTAAGCTTTCGAATGATTATTTAGATGTGTTCGCCTATCCTGTGCATGCTCATAAGAGCTACTTGCGACAGAAGAAATGATCCTTTCCGCAGAAATAAGGAGAAATCCTGAGATAATCCATGGCCTTTGCCGTCAGCAAACAACCGCAGACGGTGAAGGCCACAGCTGTTATTGTGAAGAGGATGACCGTTGGGTCGAAAGTGAACAAAGGCACAAAGAGCTTTGTGATGATGGTGAAAGCCGGCGAGAACAACAGAATGGGGAGGGTGTTCTTTCCGATGACGAATGCTCCTTTCCTGAAGAGCTGGGGCATGAATCTATATACCGTCAGCCAGAATACTGTCATCACGTAGGTGAGCCATAGGCTGCGGACCAGGGCAGGATAAGAACTCTGCCAGGAAGTAATGCCCACGATGGTGACGATGATGGCAAACAATAACGGGCGGAAGACACTCAGGAACGGCACGCGAAGGAGCTTGATGCCCACACCAATGGTGAAGAAGATGCAGCAATGCCAGGAGATGATGCCCAACCAAACCACAAAAATACCGATGAAGGCAACCGTGAGCAGCAGGGCTCCTATCTTGATCTTGTTGCGGTAAAGCCATGAAACGGCATAATAGGCCACATAGCTGATGATGAGGTTGTGGATGTACCAGTATGGCCCCAGTGGCTCCATGGCGAGTTTGCGCAGAAAGACGAGTATGTCGAGCCTGTCGATATGCTCATTGATGGGCAGTATCGAAGCCAGGATGATGTAGAGACCCTCCATGACGATGTAGGGCACAAGCCACCATTTCACCTTTTGGCAGAATTCGGTAAATGGCTTGTCGACATGAGCCAGGAAACCCGAGATGACAAAGAAGACAGGCGTAGTATAGAGCAGAAAGAACTCCTTGAGCCAGGGGTAGGTCTGTCCCAAATAAACCAAGTGTATCATGATGACGTGCAGGATGAACACACACTTCAGAAAGTCTAATTGTACGATTCTATTCTTCATTGATAAAAAGACATTGTTCTGAAGATATAACGCAACAAGTCTTTTTTTATTATTTTTCATGAGCCTTGCTTTGCCGTTTCGGTGAAATTGCTTAACTTTGCACGCAGAATTCGAATTTTTATATCTTTAATGTAATTATGGCAAAAAAAGCTCTTTTGATGATTCTCGATGGATGGGGAATCGGACAGCATGGCAAGGGTGACGTAATCTATAATACGCCAACTCCTTACCTGGATTATTTGACAGCAGTTTCAGCACACTCTCAGCTCCAGGCTTGCGGTGAAAACGTAGGCTTGCCTGAAGGACAGATGGGTAACTCAGAGGTAGGTCACCTCAATATCGGCGCAGGTCGTGTGGTATATCAGGACCTCGTTAAGATCAACAAGGCTTGCGAAAGCGGTGATATTCTGAAGAATCAGGAAATCATCAACGCTTACAGCTATGCTCAGAAGACAGGCAAGAAGCTCCACCTGATGGGTCTTACCTCTACTGGCGGCGTGCACTCTTCTCTCGACCACCTCTATAAGTTGATTGAGATTTCTAAGGAATATGGTTTGAAGAATACATACGTTCACTGTTTCATGGACGGCCGAGATACCGACCCAAAGAGCGGTAAGGGCTTCATCGAGCAGGTTCAGGCTTGTTGCGAGAAGAACGATGCTCATATCGCAAGCATCGTAGGTCGTTTCTATGCTATGGACCGTGACAAACGCTGGAACCGTGTGAAAGAGGCTTACGACCTGCTCGTAGAGGGCAAGGGCAAGCAGGCAGACGACATGGTAAAGGCTATGCAGGAAAGCTACGATGAGGACGTGACCGACGAGTTCATCAAGCCAATCTGCAACTCTACCGTTGACGGCACCATACAGGAAGGTGATGTCATTATCTTCATCAACTACCGTAACGACCGTGCCAAGGAGCTGACCCAGGTGTTGACTCAGCAGGATATGCCAGAGGAAGGCATGCACACCATCAAGGACCTGCAGTACTACTGCATGACTCCATACGATGCAAGCTTCAAGGGTGTACACATCCTCTTCCCTAAGGAAAATGTAATGGATACTCTTGGTGAGTACCTGAGCAAGCAGGGCAAGAAGCAGCTCCATACAGCTGAGACAGAGAAGTATGCACACGTGACATTCTTCTTCAATGGTGGCCGTGAGACACCTTATGAGGGTGAGGACCGTATCCTCGTGCCTTCTCCAAAGGTTGCTACCTACGACTTGAAGCCAGAGATGAGCGCTTATGAGGTGAAGGACAAGTTGGTGGGTGCCATCAATACACAGGAGTATGACTTCATCGTTGTCAACTTCGCCAATGGTGATATGGTAGGCCACACCGGTATCTACAATGCTATTGCCAAGGCTGTTCATGCTGTAGACAACTGCGTAAAGGATGTTATTGAGGCAGCTAAGGCCAACGATTATGAGGCTATCATCATCGCTGACCATGGAAATGCTGATCATGCCATCAATGCTGACGGTACTCCAAACACCGCCCACTCGCTGAACCCAGTGCCATTCATCTATGTAACAGACAACAACTCAGCTACTGTTAAGGATGGTCGTCTGGCCGACGTGGCTCCTTCTATCCTCCATATCATGGGCTTGGAGCAGCCTGCTGACATGACAGGTGAGAACTTGATTTCTGACAATAAGTAAAATACGATTTTATATACCTATAAAAAGTATCCTAAGATACTTGACCAAGTAATATAAGATACTTGCGCAAGTATCTTAGGATACTTTTAAATTTATATGAAGCATGAACGTAAAGATAGAAGACAGCTGGAGACAGCACATAGGTGACGAGTTCGAGAAGCAGTATTTTGTCGATCTCAGCAACTTTGTACGAGAGGAATATCTGCATACGCCTTGTTATCCTCCCGGACGCCTGATATTCAATGCCTTCAATCTTTGCCCTTTTGATGATGTAAAGGTGGTGATTATCGGTCAGGATCCTTACCATGAGCCAGGACAGGCTATGGGACTGAGTTTCTCTGTACCCGAAGGAGTCACTTTTCCGCCATCGTTGATGAATATCTTTAAGGAAATACAGATGGATCTTGGTATTCCGATGCCAGCTACAGGTGATCTGACCCGCTGGGCCAAACAGGGAGTGTTATTGCTCAATGCCACCCTGACAGTTAGAGCCCATCAGGCTGCGAGCCATCAGCGCAAGGGATGGGAACAGTTTACGGATGCAGCTATCAAGGCTCTCAGCAGGGACAAGGAGCATCTGGTATTTATTCTTTGGGGAGGCTATGCCCGCAGCAAGGCTTCACTCATCGACTCTTCGCGCCATCTGATATTGCAGAGCGTGCATCCTTCGCCATTATCTGCCAACCGCGACGGATGGTTTGGCAATCATCATTTCTCACGCTGTAACGAATATCTCAGACAGAATGGGATAGAACCGATACAATGGTAGAGGCAGCAGAAAAGAGGTTATACATATTTATATATACAGGAAACATTTATGAACAAAGACGAACTGCGTATTCTTCAGGTGGGTGATGTGCTGGTATCACCCAATATTATTACTGAAAAATTCTGTTGCGACCTTGATGCCTGCAAGGGAGAGTGCTGTATCGAAGGCGATGCCGGTGCTCCTGTAAGTCTCGACGAGATTATGGAGATAGAGAATATGCTCGATGTCGTTTGGGAAGACCTGTCGGCTTCAGCACAGGCTGTCATAGATAAGCAGGGTGTGGCGTATACGGATATAGAAGGCGACTTGGTGACGAGCATCGTCAATGGCAAGGACTGCGTATTTACCTGCTATCAGGACCTGAAAGACATGAACGACGGGCACACCATACAGAACTGCTGTCTTTGTGCCTTGGAGCGTGCCTATCGTGAGGGAAAGTCTAAGTTCATGAAACCCATCTCATGTGCCTTGTATCCCATTCGTGCCAAACACTTTGGCAACGGGGTGTATGGTTTGAACTATAACCAATGGAAGATCTGTAAGGCAGCCGTGAAGAAGGGCGAGGAGTTGAACCTGCCCGTATATAAGTTCCTCGAAGGCCCTCTTGTCAAACGATTTGGACAAGAGTGGTATGACGAACTGTGTGCTGTAGCCCGTGAGTTGGGCTATTAGTAGATTTCCAATCCTTCTATTTTCTGTATCTGACTCTTGCGGAAATGGCGGTCGCCCTTAATGGTGATGGATTTTTGCCGGCTCGTGCTGAGACGGCGGAAGGCTTGTTCGTCCATTTCGCCACTGCAGATATATACCAGTCCGTTTATCTCAAGTCTTTCTCCCTTCTTGGCCTCGCGCAGTGTGATGCGTACGGAGCCTTGAAAGAAACGGCCGAAGTCGTAGTGGAGGCCTAAAGAATCTTCGTATTCGGCAATAGGCGACAATACATGTCTTAGCCTGTTGACATAGGCAGGGTAAGTGGGTAGTGTGGTGTAGATGCCCTTGGTCTCTTTCAAAAGTCTGTGCACGGGCTTTTCGGATTCTTGGAAGAAGTCGGAGGCTTTCCAGTTGTTGTCATATTGTCTGTTGTCGAAAACCTCTATGGTGTTTCCTATGCTGTCTTGCGTTATCCGGTTGCCTTCAGACAGGCTGCAGCTCCAGGATTCGTCGGCTTGTTGATAGAACGCCGAGCCGTTATGGCTTGTTCCATAATAATCCAAAGTTAGTTGTTTGCTGGCAGCATTCTGTGAATATGCTGTAGCCTGAGGGCATGGCGCATACCATACGGCTATGGTATTGGAGTCTGGTCGCAGATAACGAGTCACATCGTAGGTATGCAGAAGGATTCCCTGTGGAGTTGTGTTTCTGTAGTAGACTTCTCTCGATACATTTCTCTCGTTGATATATACCTTGCAGCTGCCCATACTGGCAAAGGTGATATATGCCTGTTGGGGACGGTGCTTGGTGATATAAGTATGGCGGAACATCACCTCGGTGCTGTCGTCGGGAAAGGGATAAGAAATCCAGTGGGTACCGAACTCTTGACTATGCGAGTTCAGTACCCAGATGATGGAGAATATGATACAAATGATTTTGCGTATCATTTATTTGAAAGTTATTATTATCGTCACTTGGTCGCAGCCTTTTATTTGACCGTTTTGGTCTCACCAGCCTTGAAATGCAGTTTTTTCTGCTTGCCGTTGTAGCAAACGGTGAGCACGCCAGCCTGATGGCTGGTAATCTTGGCTTTGGCAACCTTCCGATTCTTCCAACTGAGGTCGATCTTGTAGTTGCCACGCGCCTTGATACCGTTTATCTCGCCAGTATTCCATGCTTCAGGGAGTGATGGCAGCAGTTCCATCGTGTCGCCATCACACTGCATCAGCATCTCACAGATACCAGCAGTTCCACCAAAGTTTCCATCAATCTGGAAGGGTGGGTGAGCATCAAAGAGGTTGGGATAAGTGCCTCCGGAAGAATGGTTCTTTAACGTGTTGGGACTGACATAGTTGAGCAGTTTGCGCAGAATGGCGTACGACTTGTCGGCTCTGTGCAGACGAGCCCACAGACAGATGCGCCATCCTGTACTCCAACCAGTAGAGTTGTCGCCCTTGATCTCCAACGATTTGGATGCGGCTGCAGCAATTTCAGGAGTCTTGACTAATGTGATATGGTTGAAAGGATACAGACCTAAGAGATGAGACTGATGGCGATGTTGCCAATCCCGGTCGTCCCAGTCGTAGTACCATTCTTGCAGATTACCCCTCTTGCCTATCTGATAAGGATGCAAACGATTGATGGCATCTTGCAGAGTAGCCTGATATGCAAGGTCGGTATTGAGTGCCTTTGCTCCCTTGATGGTATTCCTGAAGAGCTCGTGAATGATGGCAAGATCGGCAGTTCCTCCATATAGGGTGCTTCCCTTGTAGCCTTTGTCTGTTATATATTGTGCCTCGGGTGAGGTGGAAGGGGCTGTGATGAGTTCACCCGGCTTCTTGGGGTTGTCGATAAGCCACTTCAGCATGAAGTCGGAAGCACCTTTCATCAGTGGGTAAGCTGTCTGGCGCAGGAAGTCGAGATCGCGTGTGTAGTCATAGTGATCCCAAAGAGTCTGTACGAGCCAGGCTCCACCCATGTTCCAGTTGCTCCACTTGGGGCTTCCCTTTTTGGTGCCTACAGGATTACTCATGGCCCATGCGTCGGTATTATGTCCGGCACACCAGCCTTCCTCTATACCATAAAAATGCTTGGCGGTGTACTTTCCTGTTACGGAAAGGGCCTTTACCAGTCCTTCTACAGGCATGGTGAGTTCTGAGAGGTTGGCTACTTCTGCAGGCCAGTAGTTCTCTTCCAGATTGATGTTGGTGGTATAGTTGCCTCGCCATGGCGACAGACGGGCTGGTGCCCACAGGCCTTGCAGGTTGGCAGGAACACCCGGAGTACGTGAGCAACTGATGAGCAGGTATCTGCCAAACTGGAAATAGAGCATCTCGAGATATGGGTTTTGTTCCTGCTTTTTTGTATAGTCGAGGAGTTGTTGCTCCGTGTTGCGCTGAGTGTCGTATCGGGCTCCTTTCAGTATGAAACGGGTGCGGTCGAAAAATTGTTTGTAGTCGTTTACATGACGTTGGCGTAGTTCGGGATAAGTATAGTTGACCAGATGCCAGGCGTCATCTGCCACCTTTTCTATATATGGCGCTCCTTCGGTCACAGGATGCTTGTCGAAACCATTATAGCTGGTCTCGTTTACGAAGTATATGATGGCCTCGCTCACGCCCTGTAGGTGCAGGGTAGAGTCGGTAGGCGTGATACTTCCATCTGTGTTTCGTATGCTCAGTATGGAGCAGAAATGCGTGCTGTTCTCTGGCTCTCCCATGGCATGACCAGTAAGTGTGAGCTGGTTGCTTGAAGCTTTTACCTGATGAGGGATAAGCGAGGTAAGCGAGATGTCGCAGTTGATGGCTTGTTTCTGTGATGCGGTGAGCCTGATGGCTATCACTTTATCTGGATGTGATGCGAAGTACTCTCTGGTGTAGTTAACCCCTTCACGGCTATAGCGAAGTGTGGCTATGGCGCTGTCGAGACTGAGCTGACGGTAGTACCGGGTGGTTTGTCCTGGGTTCTGGTCCTTGATGTTGATGATGGCAAGAGGCTGATAATACTCCGAATTGTGCCCTTGCACATGCAGCTGAAGTGAGTCGGCAGCCTTGTAATCTTCTCTGAAGAGTGCTTCCCTTATCTTAGGAATCCACTTGTAGGCTTCGCCTCCTTCCTGCCTGTCAACAGGTTTCCCCGTCCACAGGGTGATGTCGTTGAGGTAAATAGAATCGTTGTTGGCGCCTCCATATATGAGGGCTCCCAACTTGCCGTTGCCTATAGGCAAGGACTCTTCGAAGACTGTTGCAGGCTTGGTGTACCATAAGTTGAATGGCAACTTGTTCTGTGCAAGTCCTGGTAAACTGTTGGCTAAGAGTAGCGCTGAGAAAACAAACTTTCTCATGGTTTGGGGATTTAAGTACTAAAAGGGCGGACATTCTTGATAAGAAGTCCGCCCTGGTATAAATGGTTTAATTAAGCGTCAATATTAGCGTAGGTTGCGTTCTGCTCGATAAACTCACGGCGTGGCTCTACATCGTCTCCCATCAGCATAGAGAAGATCTCATCAGCATGAGCTGCATTCTCGATGGTGACTTGTTTGAGGAGTCGTGTCTTTGGGTCCATGGTGGTTTCCCAGAGCTGCTCGGGGTTCATCTCACCCAAACCTTTGTATCGCTGAGTGTGGATGTTCTTATCTTCCACGCCTTCACCATACTTGTCGATAAAGGCCTGGCGCTGCTGTTCTGTATAGCAGTATTCGCTCACCTTGTTCTTGAAAGAACATTTGTACAGTGGTGGAGTGGCGATATAGAGGTGTCCCTCTTCGATAACCTTTGGCATGAAGCGATAGAACAATGTCATAATCAGGGTGTCGATGTGTGAACCATCGACATCGGCATCCGTCATGATAATAATCTTGTCGTATCTCAACTTGTCTGTGTTGGCCTCCTTGCTGTCTTCTCCGTCTACTCCGAAGCGGACTCCGATGCTCTGGATGATGTTCATTACTGACTCCGCTTCGAACACCTTATGCCATTGCACCTTCTCTACGTTAAGAATCTTACCGCGCAAAGGAAGAATAGCCTGATGGAAGCGGTCGCGTCCCTGCTTGGCAGAACCACCAGCCGAATCACCCTCGACAAGGAAAATCTCGCACTCCTTAGGATCCTTGATAGAGCAGTCGGCCAACTTGCCTGGCAGACCTCCACCTGTCATAAAGTTCTTGCGCTGTACACTCTCGCGTGCCTTGCGTGCTGCAATACGTGCTGTAGCGGCCAAGACCACTTTTTCACAAATCTTCTTTGCCTCGTCTGGATGTTCCTCTAAATAGTCGGTCAAAGCTTCATTGACAGCCTGTTGTACGGCACCCTGCACCTCGCTGTTTCCAAGCTTGGTCTTGGTCTGACCTTCAAACTGCGGCTCAGCGACCTTGATAGAGATGACAGCTGTAAGACCCTCGCGGAAATCTTCGGGTGCAATCTCGACCTTGGCTTTCTCAATCTGCTTGGCTATGGTTGGCTCTCCTTCTGCGTATGCTTTCAGTGTGCGGGTGAGCGCCATGCGGAAACCCGTGAGGTGGGTTCCACCCTCGATGGTGTTGATATTGTTTACATACGAGTGAATATTCTCGCTGTAATCAGTATTATACATGATGGCAATTTCGATAGGAATGCCCTGCTTTTCTGTCTTCAGATAGATGACATCGTCGAAGAGATGAGTGCGGTGACGGTCTACATAGCGAACGAATTCCTTCAAACCGTCCTTGGCATGGAACACCATCTGTTTTGTTTTTCCCTCTTCGTCGGGACGAAGGTCTGTCAGCGTTATCTTGATACCGGCATTAAGGAATGCCAATTCACGCATGCGGCTTGCAATAATATCCCATTTGTATAATGTAGTGGTGAAGATGGTTGGGTCTGGCCAGAACTGCTGGCGTGTACCGCGCTTGTCGGTATCGCCAATCACCTTTACAGGATAGAGAGGCTTTCCCTTTTCGTATTCCTGCTGGTAGATCTTGCCTCCACGGAACACCTGAGACATCATGTGTGTTGACAGAGCATTAACGCAACTAACACCCACACCGTGCAAACCTCCGGAAACTTTGTAGGAACCTTTGTCGAACTTACCTCCGGCATGGAGCACTGTCATTACTACTTCGAGAGCAGACTTGTGCAATTTTTCATGCTCGTCTACAGGGATACCACGTCCGTTGTCTTCTACTGTGATAGAGTTGTCTTCGTTGATAGTTACCTCTATGTCTGTACAGTAACCTGCCATGGCCTCGTCGATAGAGTTGTCTACAGTCTCATTTACCAAGTGATGCAGACCTTTCTCGGAGATGTCACCGATGTACATCGCAGGACGTTTGCGAACAGCCTCAAGTCCTTCGAGAACTTGGATGTTGCTCGCTGAATAATTATTTGCGTTGTTTTGATTTTCTGCCATTTCTTTGTTTAGTATTATTTCCGTGCAAAGATAATAAAAAAAAGCGAGAAAAGGGATAGAATGTTGCTAAAAAACCACAAAAAGCGATGCTTATTTTTTTATTTTTCCCTTTTATATTCAAAAGGGTCGTTTATGCTCCCTTTGTGGGTGAGTTCCTGGATGTTTGGTAAACAAATTAAGGCTGCAATCCTTTCGGAATGCAGCCTTATGTATGTTTATCTCCTAATTTGAGATTAGCCCAACTTAGCGATATGCTGAGCAAGACCAGACTTCAAGTTAGCAGCCTTGTTGCTGTGGATGATGTTGATCTTAGCCAACTTGTCTAAAAGCTTCTGAACAGTAGGATACAGCTTTGTAGCCTCTTCCTTATCTGTCATGTTGCGCAACTTGCGTACAGCGTTACGCATGGTCTTTGCATAATACTTATTGTGCAGAGACTTCTTTTTGTCCTGACGGATTCTCTTGATTGATGATTTATGATTTGCCATCTTTTTTTATTATTATATATTCTACTTGTAGTCCCTAGCAGAGTCGAACTGCTCTTTAGAGAATGAAAATCTCTCGTCCTAACCGATAGACGAAGGGACCATTTGTTGTTTGCGGGTGCAAAGTTACTACATTTTTTTTGTTCTCACAAATTTTTTATGTGGAATTTTTCTTCAAATGCATATTTTTTCGTATTTTTGCCATAGTTTTGGTAAAAAAGGCGAGTAAATGGTTATAAAAACGAAAGCTGTTGTGCTACATGTGGTTAAATTCGGTGACAATCAACTTGTTGTTGATTTTCTTACCGAGGCATTGGGGCGTTTGTCTTTTATGATTCGTCTGCCCAAATCGGCGAAGGCTAAGGTGAAGCGTCAGTATTTTCAACCTCTTTCTGTTTTGTCCTTAGAGTTTGATTATCGTCCTAAGGCCAGTCTGCAACGGCTCAAGGATGTTTTCATTGCTGTTCCTTTTACTGATATTCCAGTTTCGCCCTATAAAATGTCTATGGCGATGTTCCTTTCTGAGTTCTTGTATTATACTACACGCCACGAGCAGGAGAACGTTTCCTTGTTCAGTTTTGTAGTGAGCAGTCTGCAATGGTTGGACTTGGCGCGTGAAGGGTTTGCCAACTTCCATATCGTTTTCATGATTCGTCTTACCTTGTTCTTGGGAATTGCGCCCAATGTGGAAGATGCGTCACAAGGTGGTTGCTTCGACCTGAGTGAGGGAATGTTTGTTGCCCCAGCATCTGTGCATTCGATGTTCTTGTCGAAAGATGATTCTTTGCGGATGCGCGATTTGATGAGGCTTCGCTTTCAAACAATGCACCTCTACACAATGTCACGGCAGGAGCGTAACAGATGTGTAGAGGTGATTATAAGTTATTATCGGTTGCACATGCCCGATTTTCCCGAATTGAAAACTCTCCCTATATTGAAGGAACTGTTTGTTTAAGCGAAACTGATGACACCCTTTACTGGTTCGTCGCCCTCTTCTTTCTTAGTGGTTTCTTGCTGACCGGAGGCGATGTGGCGAATGTCTTCAAGCATCTGACGTGTACGCTTGTAGGTTGGAGTATCTTCCACTTGCATGATGACATCCTCGTTGTCCAGGTCTTCAGGACGGAAGAGGAAGATATGTGGATGACGCTTGTACTGAGGTGTATTGCCGTCAGAACCATAGTAATGTTTTCTGCGGTCTTCTCGCTCAGCTCTTTTCTCTTCCTGTTCGGCGATTCTGCGTGTCTCTTCCTCTGTATGTTTTCTGAGATGTACGTTCATACCGTCTACATCCTCTATGCCGAATCCTGTTGCAAGAACAGTCACCTTTACCTTGTTGCCCAGCTCGGGGTCGATAGCCAATCCCCATTTCAGTTCGAAGTCGTCGCCAAAGTTGCCCATGAAGTCGTTGACGTCATTCATCTCGTCCATGGTGAGACCTGTGTTGTCTTTTCTCTCACTCGAGAAGGCAATGCTGAGAAGAATCTTCTTGGAGTTGAACACATCGTTGTCGTTGAGCAATGGAGAGTTGAGCGCATCCTCGATGGCTTTCTTTACTCTGCCTTCTCCCTCGCCATAACCTGTACTCATGATAGCCACGCCACCATCTTTCAATACTGTCTTTACATCGTTGAAGTCGAGGTTGATGAGTCCGTGTACGGTAATGATTTCGGCGATACTCTTGGCTGCAATGCTCAGTGTGTCGTCTGCTTTGCCGAAAGCATCGAGCACAGCCAGTTCTGGATAAATCTGACGCAGGCGCTCATTGTTGATAACGAGCAGAGCATCGACGTGCTTTGACATTTCCTCAACACCATCCAGAGCTTGGTCTATCTTCTTAGTTCCCTCGAAACGGAAGGGGATTGTAACGATACCTACGGTAAGAATGCCTAATTCCTTGCTTACTCTTGCTATGACTGGAGCTGCACCAGTACCGGTGCCGCCACCCATACCAGCCGTGATGAAGGTCATCTTGGTACCATCATTCAGCATGTTCTTGATGTCGTCCAATGTTTCTTCGGCTGCCTCGCGTGCTTTTTCTGGTTTGTTGCCGGCACCAAGTCCTTCCTTGCCTAATTGGAGATGTACGGGCACAGGAGAGTCGTTGAGAGCCTGATTGTCAGTGTTGCAGAGTACGAAACTCACATCATGGATGCCCTCTTTATACATGTGATTGACTGCATTACCGCCGCCACCGCCTACACCAATTACCTTGATGATGCTGTTCTCTTTCTCTGGTTCTCCAAAATCCAGAATATGTGGAGTGTTATCTTGCATGATGAATATCTATATTAAATTTGTTGTTTGTATATATATTAAAGAGGTGTAACTATTCTTCCTCAGAAATACTGTCTTCGACGAATTTCTTCAAGAATCGGAAGCCTCTGTGGAAGATGCTCTTTTCTTTCTTCTCTTTCTTGATTCGCTCAGCCTCCTCTTCGGCAGCTTTTCTTGCAGCCTCTTCCTCTTCTTCTATTTTCTTACGTGCCTCCTCTTCTGCTTTCTGCTTTTCGGCAGCAGTGAGAACTACGCCTGTTCCAACTGTATCGTTAGGATTTCGTGGAGTCTTATGTACATCATTGACAGTGGTGTGACCATCCTGATTGAACAGGTCGGTGTTGATTTCGTCGCCAGCACAGTTCATATTGCCTTTTGCCAACAATCCAAGAACAGTGTTCATCGTTCCGTCGTGGTTGGTGTATCTTGGATCTTTCGAGTTGACTGTCTGGTTGATGAACTTGGCAATTCTAATTTTGTCGATATGAGTGTGCATCTTGAAGGCCCTGCCAATCTCTGGCATATTGCTGCCACCTCCGGTAAGGATGATGCCACCCAGCAGTTTGTCGGCATATTCTGCTGGAACCTGGAACCATACATTCTCCACGATTTCCTCAACACGTGCTTCCACAATCTCGATAAACTTTTTGCTTTCTACTACACGGTCTTTGTCTATCGGGTAATTGAGTGTCGGGTCGATATTGCTGTTCTCTGTATAAGCCTTGCCATATTTGAGCTTCATCTTCTCGGCATCCTGTTCCTCGATTTGCAGGCTGGTGATGTCTTTTGTGATATTGTTGCCTCCCAGTGGGATGACAGAGAGATGACGCAAGATTCCCTTGCTGTAGACTGATACTGTAGTGGTGTCGGCACCTAAGTCGACAAGCATACAACCCGCTCTCTTCTCAGAGTCTGTCAGTATATGGTCGGCCAATGCCAGAGGTGCAAGATACATCTCGGCAATAGAGATGTGGGCATTCTCGAAACAAGTGTTGATGTTGTTGTAGAAAGTCTTGCGCCACAGGATATTCAGGAAGATGCCCTCGAGGTGAGAACACTGTATGCCAACAGGATCCAGCTGGTGCTGGCTGTCTATCTTGTATTCTTGGGTGATGGCATCAAGGATTTCTTGGTCTGGATAGGTCATGTTGCGGTTGATGTCCATCAACTCGTTGATCATTTCCTGTGTGATGATGGTGTGCTCAGGCAGGTCTTTCACGATCACGTTCTTGATGCTGCGGATAGAACGGCCACCCACACCGACATAAACCTGTCGGATATCTTGCTTCAGTATTGCCTTCAACTTTTTGATGATATTGGTCAGGCAAAGACATGTCTGGTTGATATTGTATATCACACCTTTCCTGATGCAAGAAGACGAGTCTTCCTCCACTGTGGCAAGAACCGTGATGCTTCCATCCAGGTTCTTCTGTCCTGCTATACCTGTCATCTTTGATGAACCAAGTTCAATTGCTACGATAAATTCCTTTGGCATAGTTGTATCTATTTATCTATTTTTTATTTGCTGTGTTGTTTATTGCTGCCTCTTTTTGCAGATAATCTGGTTGTCGAACTCGATGTTGATGTACGAGTATTTGTTCCATCCTGCCTGTGAGAGTCCGTATTTGTAGAATTTCTCCAATCTGTCCATTTTCTTATTGACAAAATTGTTGATATCCTCTTCTCTCTTCCTCTTTGAGCTGCATTCAGGCAGGCGTCCTATATATACAATGTGGTTGCCTACTCTGGGTACCAGTTCTATGCTTCTGTCGGGCAGAACATTGATTTGCTCTATCTGGTTTCTCCATAACTCGTTGACCATCAGTGATTTGCTTAATAGTGAGATATAGTTCTGTGCAAACCATTTGTTGATCTGCCCTGTCGCTACAATGAGGTCGCTTGTATATTTGGTATTCGGCATCACCTGATAGTGGTCGTCAATATAGTAGTCCTCGTTGTTGGCGCTCTTTATCCGCACGATAGGCATTCGCTGTGTCAGATGGATGTCGACAAGACCGTTTTGTGTCTTGTAGCATTCTGCTGTCTTGACAAAAGGACTGGTCTTCAGTGTCTCTTCTATTTTGCGGGCACTGATGTCGGTCATCTTCTTCTTCAGAGGGTACAGTTGCTTCGCTTCTAACCTTTTCTTTATTTCTTTAGCGTTCAGAAAACCATTCGTCATCTCGTCTTGTATGTTGATGTTCACCTTTGTGCAGACTTTCTTGCTTTCATCAGGTTTGTTAAACTTGGTGATAGCGAAAGTCAGGTAAACGCCGAGCATGAGGTCGAGCAAGATGATAATAGTCTTCTTCCAATTGATGCGCATTATATTTTTTCCTTTAGAATTTTTTCTATTTCAGGGACATAGTTGTCCAAGTCGCCAGCTCCGAGTATGACGAGCACGTCGAAGTCTCTGCTTCTTACGAGGTCGAGAACATCTTCCTTATGAATCATACTCTTCTCTACGCCTGGTTTGAGGTTGTCGTAGATGAGTTTGGAGGTGACTCCTGGTATAGGTTGCTCTCTTGCAGGATAGATGTCGCAGAGGATTACTTCGTCGAGCATGCTCAGACTGTCGGCAAAGTCCTTGTAGAAATCTCTTGTACGGGTGTACAGATGAGGCTGGAAGATAGCTGTTATCTTACGGTTCTTGTACAACTCGCTTAGGCTCTTTGCACTCTGGTAAATCTCCTTGGGGTGATGAGCATAGTCGGAAAGCAGTACCAACTTGTCGGTCTTAATCTTGAAGTCGAAGCGGCGAACCACTCCCTCGTAAGTCTTCATGCCCTGTCGCAACTCTTCTGCTGTGCAGCCATTGAGCTGTGCCATGGCCATAGCTGCCACTCCATTCTCTATATTGATAGGAACGGGTTGTCCTAAGATAACACCGGGCACGTTCTCAATAGGAGAAAAAAAGTCGAATGTGATTTCACCGTTGTCGATCTTGATGTTCTCGGCATGGAAGTCTCCTTCGTCGAGGCTGTATTCATATACGCGAACGCCTTCCTGTACATGCTGTTTCATCTCCAGGTTTTTGTGGATGATGAGGGCACCGCCTGGCTGGATGAGTTCTGTATAATGGCGGAAACTCTCCAAGTAGGCTTCCTTTGTGCCATAGATGTCAAGATGGTCGGGGTCGGTAGCTGTTATGACGCTCATCCAGGGACGAAGCCAGTGGAAACTGCGGTCGAACTCATCAGCCTCAATGACTACATAGTCGCTCTTGTCGGACAGGATGTAGTTGGTTCCATAGTTCTTTGAAATGCCTCCGAGGAATGCGTTGCAGTCGATATGACTCTCGTGCATAATGTGTGAGCACATGGTGGAAGTGGATGTCTTGCCATGAGTACCGGCCACGCATAGTCCTTTGTGTGTGCGGGTGAGTGTGCCCAATACCTGAGCACGTTTCTCGATGGTGAATCCATTCTGCTGGAAGTATACAAGCTCCTGATGGGTGGCGGGGATGGCAGGTGTGTAGATGACCAGCGTGTTCTTGGCATCCTTGCATGCAGAAGGAATCAGTTCCACATTCTCCTCATAGTGGATGAGCATACCTTCCTTTTCCAGTTCGTGTGTCAACTCGGATGGAGTCTTGTCGTAACCGGCTACGGTGAGCCCTTTCTTTAAGAAATATCTGGCGATGGCACTCATTCCGATGCCGCCTGCTCCTACGAAATATACTGCTTTTATATCTTTGATTTCCATTATTTTGTTGCTATTTTTATGACTTCGTCGGCGATGACGTCGGCAGAGTTCTTCAGTCCTAATTTCTTGATATTCTCGCTCATAGAACCGAGTTTTTGTGCATCCTCAACTATGCCGACAGCCTTCTTGATGAGTACTGCCGGTGCGTCGGCATCCTTCACATAGATGGCTGCATCCTTGTTGACCAGTGCCATGGCGTTCTTGGTCTGATGATCTTCTGCTACATTCGGGCTTGGTACCAAGATCACAGGCTTGCCGATAAGGCAGAACTCGCTGATACTGCTGGCTCCTGCACGACTTATGACAAGGTCGGCTGCCTGATAGGCTGCCCCCATGTCGCTAATAAAATCGGTAACCTTCAGCATAGGAAGGTCTTTGTCTTTGAGCTGATGGATGATGCTCTCGTGGTAGTACTTACCTGTTTGCCAGATAAACTGTACGCCACTTTTTTCTATGATGTCCAGGTTCTGCAAGACACTTTCGTTGATGGTTCTTGCACCTAAGCTTCCGCCTACGAGCAGAATTGTCTTTTTCTCAGGGCTCAGACCGAACTGCTTGCGTGCTTCCTCTTTAGTGAGAGTAGTGCTCAGTACATTCTGTCTTACGGGATTACCTGTCATGATAATCTTGTCGGCAGGGAAGAAACGCTCCATTCCCTCATACGCCACACATATCTTCTGGGCTTTTTTGGCCAGAAGCTTGTTGGTTACTCCGGCATAAGAGTTCTGCTCTTGAATGAGGCAGGGAATACCTTTGCTGGCACACACGTTGAGAGTTGGACCGCTTGCATAGCCTCCAACTCCTACTGCTGCCATTGGCTTGAAATCCTTGATGATTTTCTTAGCCATTCTTTGGCTTTTCCAGATTCTGAAAAGTACAGCGAAGTTCTTGAGCAAGTGTTTGCGGTCGAATCCGCAAATGGGCAAGCCTTTGATCTCGTATCCTGCTGCAGGGACACGTTGCATTTCCATTCTGCCTTTAGCCCCGACAAACAATATTTTTGCATCAGGACGCTTGGCTTTAATTGCGTTGGCAATAGATACGGCAGGGAAGATGTGTCCACCAGTTCCACCGCCACTAATGATAATTCTTAGCTCGTTATTCATATTTTTTCAGTTTCTATCGCAAAGGTAAATAAAAAAATCCATTTTATGGCATTTTTTATTTAAAATGTTGTTCTTTTTTATGCTGTAGCCAATTTTGGGTCAGTCTGCCTGTCATCTGCTCCTTCTTTCTTCTTGGCTGTTCTGCTGATGCTTAGGATAATACCCACATACATGCAGTTGATGATGGATGATGTTCCACCTCGGCTGATAAGAGGAAGTGGCTGTCCGGTAACAGGAGCGAGTCCTACGGCTACTGCCATGTTGAAAAGGGCCTGCGTGACGAGAAGAATGGCAAGTCCCATGGCAAGAAATGCCGGGAAATTGTTCTCACACCGGTTGGCTATTCTTCCTGTTCTGAAGAGCAGGATGATATATAGGAATGCGACAAAGAGTCCTCCCGGCACCCCCATCTCCTCAATAATGATGGCATAGATGAAGTCGGAGAAGGCCTGCGACAGGAAGTCGCGTTCTACAGAGTTTCCCGGACCTTTGCCCATGACGTTGGATGAGGCAATGGCAATATTGGCATGAGCCACCTGAGCATCCTTGTCAAGGTCTACCTCCTCTGGCGACACAGGCTTTGTGTCGAGAAAGTGGTCGATACGGGCTTTCCATGTGTCCATACGGTGGAACATCTTCTGTACGGTATTCTTCTTCTCAGGTTGCTCTGTCGCTACCTGTTCGGTAAAGGTGTCGTTTGTCTTTGCCAACTTCTCTTCGTCATGCCCCAACAGCATGACCATCGAGATGGCGAAGACGATGGTGAGCAGTACAATACCAGCAAGCTTTCCGAGCAGTTTACCAGGCACTCTTCCTATGAACATCATGAAGAAAATGGTGATACACAAGAGCATGGCTGTAGACATATTCTCGAGCATGATGGGGAAAATCATAACGGCGCTGATTGTCAGGATGTATTTGAATGCCCGCTTGTCAGCTCCGTTCTCGTTCTGCATGGCACTTAGAATCTGTGCTACTGCAAGTACGAGTGTTCCCTTGGCTATCTCGGAAGGCTGAAACTGGATGCCCACGAGGCTGATCCATCTGGATGCGCCATTGGTAGACTGTCCAGCCAACAGTACCCACAGAAGTAAGACTATAGAGATAAAAATCATGAAAGGAGTCACGATTTTGAAATACTTGCACTTGACCTTCAGCATGCAAATCATGACGAAGACACCGCCAACCAGGATAGCCATGTGCTTGATGACTGGCCCCATGAAGTTTCCGCTCTTGTACGACAGCGTACTTGAGGCTGAGTAAACCTCAATGATGCTGATCATACAGAGGAAGAAAAACACCATCCAGATGACTTTGTCTCCCTTGAATATGTTACCTATTTTGTTGCTCATTTCTCTTTTTTGTCTTCCTCTTTGTCTTTAGTCTTTCTGTCTTTTACAGTTGTCGGGCAAGTGTCTTGAACTGTTCGCCTCTGTCTTCCATGTTTTTGAACAGGTCGAAGCTTGCGCAACATGGACTCAGCAGAACAGTGTCGCCTTCTTTTGCCATCTTGTGGCAAGCAGCGATACAGTCTTTCATGCTGTGAGTATCACAAACAGGAATGCCAAGACAGTCGAAGTTGTCGTGCAACTTCTTGTTGTCGGCTCCCAAATATACCAGTCCTACACACTTTTGCTTTACCAGTTCTGTGATGTGGCTGTAGTCGTTGCCCTTGTCCTTTCCGCCCAAAATCAGGATGGTAGGTGTCTTCATGCTTTCGAGTGCATACCAGCAGGCATCTACGTTGGTAGCCTTTGAGTCGTTGATGTATTGCACGCCGTTCACCTTGCATACTTTCTCCAGGCGGTGTTCCACGCCAGGAAAGTCGCCCAGGCTCTTGCGGATCGTAGCCTCGTCAATTCCTGCAATATGGCAGGCAAGTCCTGCTGCCAGGCTGTTGTAGATATTGTGTTTGCCTGTAAGGCTCAGCTCAGCTTCTGGCATGGCGAAAGGAGTAGGGTAGTCGAGTTTGTAGAGTCCGTCCTCTATGTATCCTACACATCCTTCCTCCTTGTTCTCAGCAAACGGACAGATTCTTGACTTCAGATTGTATTTCTCAATCTCTTTCTTCACGATGGGATCGTCGTTCCAATAGATGAAACTGTCTTCTTCTGTCTGATTTTGTGTGATACGCATCTTGGCGTCCACATAGTTTTGCATGCAGAAGTCGTAACGGTCCAGGTGGTCGGGTGTGATGTTGAGAAGGATGGCTATGTTGGCGCGGAACTTGTACATATTGTCAAGCTGGAAACTGCTCAGTTCGATGATGTAGTACTTGTGTGGCTCCTCTGCAACCTGGAGGGCAAGGCTGTTTCCGATGTTTCCTGCCAGACCTGCATCCATGCCTGCCGCCTTGAAGATGTGGTATATGAGTGATGTGGTTGTGGTCTTGCCATTGCTGCCAGTGATGCACACCATCTTGGCGTCAGTATATCTTGCGGCAAACTCTATCTCGCTGATGATAGGTGTGCCCTGCGCCATCAGTTTCTGAATCATGGGAGCCTCTTTAGGAATACCCGGGCTCTTGATGATTTCGTTGGCATTCAGTATTTTCTCTTCTGTATGGTGGCCTTCTTCCCATTCTATCTGGTGGTCATCAAGCAGTTTTTTGTATTTGTCCTTGATTTTTGACATGTCGGATACAAATACATCAAAACCTTCTTTCTTGGCAAGTACGGCAGCTCCTGCTCCGCTTTCGCCAGCACCTAAAATTACAATTCTACTCATATTTTTTATCTTATCTTCAATGTTATAATTGTTAAGGCAGCAAGAATGATGGTGATAATCCAGAAACGGATTGTTATCTTTGATTCGTGGATGGCACCATGTGGCTTCTTGATGAGATACTTACACTCAGGGTCGAGCTGGCTGTCCTGTGTTCTGAAGTTGTCGTGGATAGGCGTTCTCTTGAAGATGCGCTGCTTGATTCCTTTACGCTTGCCTAATTTATAGTAGTATACCTGTACGATGACGCTGAGGCTTTCTACGAAGAAGATGCCACAGAGAATAGGCAGCATGAGCTCTTTGTGGATGATGATGGCTCCCACGGCAATAATGCCGCCAATGGTCAGCGAGCCTGTATCGCCCATGAATACTTGCGCGGGATAGGCATTGTACCACAGAAAGCCAATCAATGCTCCAATGAAGGCGCAGAAGAATACTACGAGCTCCTCGGAGCCAGGTATGTACATGATGTTGAGGTAGGCGGCATATTGGATGTGGGAAGACACATAGGCCAGTATGCCCAATGCCACACCTATGATGGCAGAGTTGCCTGCACACATTCCGTCCATACCGTCATTCAGGTTAGCTCCGTTGGATACAGCGGTCACGACAAAGATAGTCATCAGAACGAAGAGAATCCATCCTGCTGCTGTCTTGTATTTGCCGCAGAATCCCATGATACGTGAGTAGTCAAGGTTGTGCCCCTTGATAAATGGTATAGTGGTCTTCAGCGATTTGGTAGACTCTGCCCTGTGCTTGATGACCATCTCCTGTCCCTGACGCTCGATGGCTAAGTTCTCGTTCATCTTGACATCAGGTGAGGCCCACAGCACCAAGCCAACGATAAGTCCGATGCCGAGCTGTCCCACTATCTTGTATTTTCCTTTCAGTCCTTCCTTATCGCGCTTGAAAATCTTGATGAAGTCGTCCATACCTCCCAGGAATCCCAGCCATACGGTGGTGATGAGCATCAGTATCAGATAGATGTTGCGCAAACGTCCCAACAGCAGTACCGGTATGAGTATTGCCATGATGATGATCACGCCACCCATGGATGGAACTCCTATCTTCTTGACACCAAATGGGTCGATGCTGGCATCGCGCTGAGTTTCAGTTATCTGCTTGCTTTTGAGATATTTGATGAACTTCTCGCCAAACCAAGCAGAGATAACCAACGAAAGAATGAGAGCCAGGAGGGCACGGAAAGAGATGTAACCCCACATGTGGGAGCCGGAAATGCCCCATTGCTCTAAAAATCTAAAGAGATAGTATAACATTTTCTTCTTTTATTATTTCTTGTTAATACCGAAGATGCCGCGAATCACTTCCTTGTCGTCGAAGTGGTGTTTCACGCCCTTGATTTCCTGGTAGTCCTCGTGGCCTTTGCCTGCCACCAGAATCACATCGCCCTTCTTTGCCATCATGCATGCTGTGCGGATGGCCTCTTTGCGGTCTACGATGCTGATGACTTTCTTCATCTGCTGCTCGTTCAGACCAGCCAACATGTCGTTGATGATGTCCTGTGGCTCCTCGAAACGGGGATTGTCGCTGGTGATAATCACCTTGTCGCTTTGTTTGACGGCTTCTTGTGCCATGAGTGGTCGCTTGCCTTTGTCGCGGTTTCCGCCTGCACCACATACGGTGATGACTTCTCCCTTTCCGTTGAGCACCTCATGTATGGCATTGAGCACATTCTCGAGAGCATCGGGAGTATGAGCATAGTCAACGATGGCTGTGTAGCCTTCTGGTGACTGGATGGGTTCGAGACGTCCGTTCACGCTGTGCAGTGTGCTCAGTACTACAAGCACATCTTCTGGCTTTTTGCCCAGCATGATGGCTGTGCCATATACTGCCAGCAGATTGCTTACGTTGAATTTACCGATAAACTGTACGCCTACTTCTCTGCCGTCCACATCTAAATACATGCCTCCGAAGTGGCATTCCAGGATTCTTGCCTTGAAATCGGCCATGCTCCGTGTAGAGTACGTCTTGATGGTGGCTTTTGTGTTCTGTACCATGATCATGCCGTTCTTGTCATCGGCATTGGTAATGGCAAAGGCCGACTTTGGCAGACCGTCGAAGAAGGCCTTCTTGGCATTGCGATAGTTCTCGAAAGTCTTGTGATAGTCGAGATGGTCGCGTGTGAGGTTGGTGAAGATGCCGCCTGTGAATGTCAGACCGCCGATACGCTTTTGTGCTATGGCGTGCGAAGAGCATTCCATAAAGGCATACTCGCATCCTGCTTCTACCATCTTGCTCAGCAGGAGGTTGAGCTCGATTGGGTCGGGAGTGGTGTGGTCGGCAGGAATAGCTTCGTCCTCGATATAGTTGCAGACGGTAGACAGCAAGCCGCACTTATGTCCGAACTTGCGGAACATATTATATAATAAGGTGGCGATGGTGGTCTTTCCGTTTGTTCCAGTCACACCCACCAGCTTCAGTTTCTTGGATGGATCGCCATAGAACAGGGTGGCAACTTTTCCCACTGCGTCCTCTGTAGATTCTACTTTCACGTAGGTGACGCCTTCCACCTTCTCCTCAGGCATGTCTTCGCACAGAATGGATTTGGCGCCAAGCTCGATGGCTTTGGGTATAAACTTGTGACCATCTACTTGCGTTCCCTTCATGGCAACGAACAAATGGCTATCTTTGATTTTTCGAGAGTCAATGTTCACTCCTGTAACCTCGGTCTCCACATCGCCTGCTATTTCCACAGGCTGAATGTTCTTGAGTAAATCTTGTAGTTTCATATTCTGTTTCTTTGATGTTTCTATACATTATTATATATTATAGGTCGAGTGTGAGTGCGCAGACTTGTCCTTTCTTGATTCTTGTTCCTGGTACAAGACTTTGTTTTACTACTTTTCCACGACCGTAAATTCTGGTCTTTATGCCTCGGCTTTCCATCATGAAGATTGCGTCTCTTGCTCCCATGCCCGATACATCGGGTACGGCATTCTTGCTGTATTGCTTCTCCTTGATGAGCAGTACTTTCTTCTTTCCTTCCTTCTCGGCCTTTCCCCATATAGGATTGCCTGTCGCATAACTGCCCGACCAATTGGTGGCGGTGCTTATTCCGAGATGCTTCAGCACATAGTCGGCAGCCAGTATGTTGCCCGACTTTACGTCTGGCAAGAAGACTGAGGCTGAGTCGCGGGCATCTTTCACATCGAGTTTCAGACTCTGTGCCATGATGCCTTCTGAAATTTCATGAAAGACCTTTCCACTCATTGTGCCGCCCGAAGCTGGAAGTCCCGATTTCTGAATGCAGACGATGCAGCTGTATTGAGGAGCATCGGCAGGGAAATAGCCTGCGAAACTGACGAGGTAGTTTGTTCCTCCGTTCTTGTATCCTCCCGCACCTTTAGATATCTGGGCTGTACCCGTCTTGCCTGCCACCTTGAAATTGGGTGAGCCTGCCTTCCGTCCCAATCCCATACTTACCACTTGCTCCAAGATGGTCTGCAGTTCTTTGATGCTTTTTTCCTTGGCTATCTGTGGTCGCATGACTTCTACTGGGAACTCTTTGAGGGTTTCCCCGTTCTTCACCACTTTGGTGACAAAGCGCGGACGAACCATCTTTCCGTTGTTGGCTACTGCGTTGTAGAATGTCAGCGTGCTGATGGGCGGAACCTGTGTCTCGTATCCTATACTCATCCATGGCAGGGCAGTCTTGCTCCAGTTGACGTATTGCCCACGGCTGTTCTTGCGAGGCATACGGATGATGGCAGGTGTAGAGCCCACCAATGGTATTCTCAGATTGTCTCTCAGTCCGAGACGGTCTATTCCCTGCACAAACTTCTCTGGATGTTTGTGGTAATGGTCGTCTATAATTCGGCTTACTCCGATATTGGAGCTGTACCACAGGGTCTTCGCAAAGGTAAGCATTCCGTAGCCTCCCTTTCTCCAGTTATGGTCTTTCATGTCTCGACCATACATGTTCCATACGCCGTTTCCAGTCTCCACTCGGCACAGGGTGTCAACCACTCCGTCGTCCAAGGCTACAAGCAGCGAGGCTGGCTTGAATACAGAGCCAGGCTCCAGCAAGTCGCTGACGGCATGGTTTCTTACTTCCCGATATTCGCCGTCATCACATTTCTCCAGGTTGACGATGGCTTTCACATCTCCCGTATGCACTTCCATGACGATGGCTACGCCCACATTTCCGTTGATTTCCTTCAACTCCTGCTCTAATGAGCGTTCTGCCAGGTCTTGCATGCTCACGTTGATGGTGGTCACGATGTCGGCTCCATCTATAGGTGGCGTGTCGGTAATGTTCAGGTATTTGTTAAGCACTTTCTTGCGCTGCACGATTCCGTTGGTTCCTCTTAGGATGGAGTCGTATGAGAGCTCCAGTCCGAAGCGGGCAGTATCCTTGGCACCAAACAAGGCACCGATGGTTCTGCCAGCCAGTCCTCCGAATCCACGTGTTCGGGCGTTGTATTCTTCCCAATGGAAACCACTGCTGTTCTTTCCCAAGTTGAATACCGGCAGGGCTTTTACCTCGGTGAACGTGTTGTAGTTGATGCGGCGTGGATATAAAGACCAGTGTCGGCTTTGTTTCTTTCTTCCCTCGTCTATGTGTCGCTTGAATTCGGTGAATGTCAGTTCGGGGAAAATCTTACTCAGCCCCATACAGATGGAATCTTCCTTGACGTCCCACAGTGAGTCGTTGCCAGCTTCTTTGAGTGCCTTGAAGTCCATGAAGAGCTTATACTCAGGCAGCGAGCTGGCCATCAACTGTCCGTCGCAACTAAGGATGTTCCCTCGGGTAGGCTTCACGGTTACAGAATCTTTCTTCTGTCGCTGTGCCACCTTCATCCAGTAGTCGCGCTTGGCCGTTGCTATGTATATGGATTTTCCTACGATGCAGAGTGCAAAGACCGTCATGACGATGGCTATGGCGCTGTATCGTGGCATCACTCTCTTATTGTCAAATTTACTCATTCTCCGGTACGTTTATGATGTATGGTGGCTGGGTGGCAATGTGCAGGACGCTGTCTTTGTTGTTCTGCAGCATTTTCAGCACGTTGCTCTCTCGGCTTTTTTCTGTTATCTGGCTGCTGCTCGACAGGGCTTTGTATTTGGCGTTCTGCAGTTCCTCCTGCAGTTGGTCTATCTCTATCATGTCCTGTTGTATGCTGTATCTGTTGGATATGTATATGATGATAAAGAACACCACTAACACGATGAGCCATATCTGCCGGCGTATCACTTGTGCCGTCAGAATGTCGCCGCCCAAAATCTTTCTCAGGGTGAAGCTCGACGATAGGGGTGCCTCGTCTTCTATGGCTTGTTTGGCGATGGCTTCCTTGAGCGACTCCTCGTGTTCCTCTCCCTCAGCCGGCTCCTTTGGGTTGTCTGAGTCTTGCGAGTCTTGGGGCTTTTGTGAGGCTTGCGTTTCTTTTGCCTCTTTTGCCTTCTTGCCCAGCTCTTGAGGAACGGGTGTCTCGGCAGTCTTGCTGTCGACCTTCGCTTCCTGGTCTTCCTTTATTTCTTTTTCTTTCATCTCTTTTCTGCAATTCTAAGTTTGGCGCTTCGGCTTCTTGGGTTTCTCTCTTGCTCCTCCTGGTCGGGGATGATGACCTTGTTGTTGATGAGTCTGAAGGGAGATTCTATTCTTCCGTAGAAGTCCTGCACCACTTTTCCCTCTGGGTTTCCCGCCTTCATCACGTTTTTCACGATTCGGTCTTCCAGCGAGTGGTAAGTGATGACCGACAGTCTACCGCCTGGTTTCAGGATTTCTGTCGCAGCCTTGAGCATTTCCTTCAGGGCATCCATCTCGTGGTTTACCTCTATTCGCAGGGCCTGGAACAGTTTGGCCATGTCTTTTTTCTCTCGCTCGCGCTTGAAGAAAGGCTCCACTACGTGTATGAAGTCGGTCGTTGTTTCTATCTTTTGGCTGCTTCTTGCTGTGACGATAGCTGCAGCTATGCGCCGGGCGTTGCGCAGTTCGCCGTACAGGTAGAAGATGTCTGCAAGTGCCTCCTCCTCGTATTCGTTTACGATATCGGCAGCAGTCTTGCCCGCTCTTTTGTTCATTCTCATGTCGAGCGGAGAGTCGAAGCGGAAGGAGAAGCCTCTGCTCTCATCATCGAAATGATGGCTCGATACACCCAGGTCGGCAAGCAACCCGTCAATACCTTCCTCGCCATAGTAGCGCATCCAGTTCTTCAGGTATCTGAAGTTGGAGCATACGAAGGTGAAGTGCTCATTGGGGATGACGTTCTGTTCGGCGTCGGCGTCTTGGTCGAAGCTGTACAGGTGACCGTTGTCGGCTATTCGTGAGAGTATCTCCTTAGAGTGGCCTCCGCCTCCAAAAGTAACGTCCACATACACTCCTCCAGGATGTATGGACAGACCGTCTACGCTTTCTTTGAGAAGCACAGGCACGTGGTATGTATTATTGTCGATTAATCGCATGTGTACCTATTTAAATAAGAATTCGGGTTCAAAGGTACACAAAAATCCTCATATCTGTTTACTTTTTCTTGCAAAATTTATAAAACTTAATAAAATGAGGTTGCTTTTTGTCTTGTGTCAAGTGTTGGCGAGAGTTCTTTCAGAATGCTTAAAGTGAGCTTCAGACATAAAAATGAAAGCCAAAAGCTATATAAATCGATTGTTTTTTCATCAAAAACATCGTATTTTATCATTTTTTCATCAAAAATGGCACGTATTTAAAAAAGTTGAGTTATTTTTGCACGTACTTTAGATGTTTTTACAGCAAACATGAGCGAATCTATAGAGAAAACGATTGACATAAGCAAGATTTTAAAGAGCAAGATGGGAGCAAAGGCAAAGTTTGTGCCCTCTTTTCTTGTGTCCTGGCTCAAGAAGACCGTTCACGAGGATGAAGTGAATCGCTTCTTGTGGGAAAGTCGTCATCTTCAGGGTACCGAGTGGCTTACTGAGTGCGTGAAGTATCTCAAGATGAACATACAATTGGAGGGAGTGGAGAATCTGCCCGACAAGAACGATGGCAAGCTTTATACCTTCGTGTCCAATCATCCGTTGGGAGGACAGGACGGTGTGGCGCTTGGCTCCATCATTGGCACCCATTATGACGGAAAGTTCCGTTATCTTGTGAATGACCTGCTTCTTAATCTGCCTGGTCTCAAGCCTGTCAGTATAGGCATCAACAAGACGGGACGCCAGAGCCGTGACTTCCCCCGTATGGTGGAGGCTGGCTTCCAGAGCGACAATCACATGCTGATGTTCCCTGCAGGTCTCAACAGCCGCAAACAGCCAGATGGCAGTATTCGCGACTTGCCCTGGAAAAAGACATTTATCTCAAAGAGTGTGGAGTATCAGCGCGATGTGGTGCCTATCCATTTCAGCGGACAGAACTCGGAACGCTTCTATCGCATCGCCCGATTCAGCGACAAGTATTTGCCTTTCAACTTAGCCATGCTTTTCTTGGTCGACGAGATGTACCGGAACGTGGGAAAGGACTTCCGTATCGCCTTTGGCAAGCCCATACCCTGGCAGACCTTCGACAAGAGCAAGACTCCCACAGAATGGGCGCAATATGTAAAAGACAAAGTTTACGAATTATAGGAAGTTACATCATTGATTATGGAAGAAGATATAATCCAGCCAATAGACAGGGACTTGTTGAAGAGTGAGCTCACTCCCGACAAGCAGCTTCGTATGACAAACAAGAGTCATAACGAAATCTATATCGTGACAGCCAACGACTCTCCCAATGTGTTGAAGGAAATAGGCCGTCTTCGTGAAATCGCATTCCGTACAGCAGGAGGCGGCTCGGGCAAGTCGATGGATTTGGACGAGTTCGACTTTGGAGATAATTGTTATAAGCAGCTCATCGTGTGGAATCCTGAGGCCGACGAGATTATTGGCGGTTATCGTTATCTTTTGGGTAAAGACTGGCAACTCGATGCTAAAGGACAGCCTATATTGGCTACGAGTCATATGTTCCATTTCTCAGACAAGTTCCTTAAGGAGTACATGCCTTATACCGTGGAGTTGGGTCGTTCCTTTGTCTCATTGGAATATCAGAATGTGCGCATGAACAGCAAGAGCATCTTTGCGCTCGACAACCTGTGGGATGGTCTGGGAGCTCTTACCGTGCTCTATCCCGAGCTGAAATATTTCTTTGGCAAGATGACGATGTATCCTTCTTATATTCGCCGTGGTCGCGACATGATTCTCTATTTCCTCAAGAAGCATTTCGATGATAAGGAGAATCTTGTTATCCCGATGAAACCATTGAAAATAGAGACTCCAGAGAGTGAGCTGAAGGCGCTCTTTACCGAAGATGACTTCCGTGCCGACTATCGCATTCTCAATCGCGAGGTACGTGAGTTGGGCTACAACATTCCCCCTTTGGTGAATGCTTATATGAATCTCAGTCCTACGATGAAGCTTTTCGGCACAGCCATCAATTATGGTTTTGGTGATGTGGAGGAAACTGGTATTCTGATTGCTGTCGACGAGATCTTGGAAGAAAAGCGTGTGCGCCATATCAACAGTTTCATAGCCGAGCATCCTGAGGCGTTGAAGATAACAAGTGGCGCCAACAATATTATTTATAAGGAAAAGGAAGGCGAGTAAACCTTATCCGTTTTATAAAAGACATTTAACTTCTTTATAAAAGACATTCAACTTCCGAGTGGAGTGAAAGTTGGAGAAGTTAAACAAGATACTAAAGAAGCGTTTCGTTCATTCGAGGCGCTTTTTTAGTATTCTTGTTTATGAATATCTGCGATTTTTAACTTGCTGATAAAACGAAGTTGCTTGTGATGGACAATACAAGTACTTGTTTTTTCTATTTATTCTGCTGAAAAGCTTTAGTATATATATTCATCGGGGCGCTATGGTTTACTGCGAAAAGATAATTTCCCAGTTGGGAAAAAATATTTTTCCAGTTGGGCAGATTCTTTCTCCAAGTTATGCGGCGCTTTTTCGACAATTATTGCATGAATATACAGTATAAATATGCGTTCGCATTTTCCGTTTCTCTCCCTCACGCCTTATACGATAGGCAGGCTGATACCGTTTATCTTCTGATAGATGTCGAGGGCGTAAATGTCGGTCATTCCGCTGATATAGTCGATGACAGCCATGATTCGCTCCTCTATATTCTCGTTGTTGATGTCGTACTGACTGCTTACCCGTCGCAACAGTTGTTGAGAGTCGAAACGTTCGGGCGTGATAGCTGCATTGACAAACACCTCCATAAGTGTAGCCATAATCTTGTAACCTGACAGTTCGATGTCGAGTACAGGCTTGCTGTGGTAAATCTTTGCAAACGAAGTCTTCTCGCATTTTTTGTAGGCATTTCGTTGTTGTTCGGCGATATGGTCGATGAGGCTTCCCTCGAATGTTCCTGCCAAAATCTCCTTCTCATGCTCCAGGAAGGCCGTTACACATTCGTTCTCCAGTCGGCCGATGGCGCTGGCTCTCATGTAGACCACCTTTTCGTTCTCGTCGGTCACGCCTTCTTCCTTGATTCGCTCCTTAATCTTATTTTGGGTTTCCTTGTCGAAGAATCCCAACAGCAGACTCTCCGTCTCTTCGTAAGACAGGATCTTGAGTTTGTGGGAGTCTTCGATGTCCATGATTTCGTAGCAGATGTCGTCGGCAGCCTCTACCATATATACCAACGGATGACGGGCGTATTTTAGAGGCTCACCAGGTTTTGACTTGCAAAAAATGCCCAATTCATCGGCCACTTTCTGGTACGAGTCCTTTTCCAAGGTGAAGAAACCGAACTTGCCATGACATCCAGCCAACTGGCTGGCGAATGGATATTTTACGATAGAAGCCAGCATGGAGTAGGTCATGACGAAGCCGCCTTTACGCCTTCCCTTGAATTGGTGGGTCAGTATCCGGAAGGCATTGGCGTTGCCTTCGAAGTGAGTGATATCTTGCCAAAACTCCGGTGAAACCAGCTCTTTTACTGCTTTTCCTGCTCCCTCGCTGAAGAAGGTCTGTATGGCTTTCTCTCCAGAATGGCCGAAAGGAGGATTGCCCAAGTCGTGTGCCAGGCAGGCTGCGCTCACGATAGTTCCTATTTCCTCAAAGAGAGTATCCTTCAGTTCTGGGCGCTTTTCTATGATACGTTTCGAGATGTCGTTGCCCAACGACATTCCTACACTGGATACTTCCAGACTGTGGGTCAGTCGGTTGTGTACAAAGATAGAACCAGGCAAGGGGAAAACCTGAGTCTTGTTTTGCAGTCGTCTGAAAGCCGACGAGAAGATGAGCCTGTCGTAGTCGCGTTTGAACTCCGACCGGTCGTCGTGGCGCTCGGCATGCTTATGCTCCTGTCCGAAACGCTTGTTAGATATGAGTTTAATCCATTCCATATCGCAAAAATACAGCAATCCTGACACAATACAAAATAAAAAAGCATTTATTTTTTATAAAATCTATCATTTTCGTCATGAAAATGCCTAAATGTGCCCGAAAAACATTATTTTTGCATCTTAAAAGAATGAATATGATGAAAGTACAAATTATCAACCGTGGGCATCAGCCGTTGCCAGCTTATGCCACACCCCAGAGCGCAGGTATGGACCTGCGTGCCAATATCGACGAATCTATCGTGCTTCACCCCATGGATCGCCGGCTTGTACCTACAGGTCTTTTCATGGCTTTGCCAGCAGGCTTCGAGGCACAGATACGTCCTCGCAGTGGATTGGCATTGAAACATGGCATTACTGTTCTTAATACCCCAGGCACTATTGATGCCGATTATCGAGGCGAGATCATGGTTCTGCTCATCAACTTCTCGCAGACCGACTTTGTCATCAATGATGGTGAGCGTATTGCCCAAATGGTGATTGCCAAGCACGAAAATGCAGAATTCATCGAAGTAGAGACGCTCCATGAAACCGAGAGAGGTGCTGGTGGCTATGGTCATACAGGTGTAAAATAAATATAGATACATTCAATTAATCTGTTGTGAATAGAATCAATATTTTGAGACAAGTATTCTTGGGCTTCATAAGCTTTATGGCATTCCTGACAGCTTTGCCCGTGCAGGCTGCCGATGGTTTGAAGGGCAATGACCGCAAGCGTTACGACTACTTCTTTCAGGAGGCGGCCCGTCTTCAGGCTTTGGGTCGTTACGGCGATGCGTTCGAGCTTTTTGAGCATGCCCGCAAGATCAATCCACGTGCTGCTGAGGTGTATTTCTATCAGTCGATGTACTATCAGCAGATGAAGCAAGACTCCTTGGCTCAAGACTGTCTGGCGCGTGCCATCAGCTTGGCTCCATCCAATCTTACCTTTCGCGAGCGGATGGCACAGTATTATGTTGCCAATCAGCAGTACGACAAGGCTATCGAAGCTTATGAAGGCATCTTCGCTCAGAATCACGACAATACCGATGCGCTCTATATGCTGTTGCGCCTTTATCAGCAACAGAAGGAATATCCACAGATGCTGAAAACCCTTAACCGCTTAGAGACAGAAGAGGGCGAGAACGAGAAGTTCACGCTTGAGAAGATGCACATCTACGAGTTGATGAACGATCCCAAGTCTGCCTACAAGGAACTCAAGTCGCTGACCGAGGCGCATCCGCTTGATATGATTTATAAAACCATGTTGGGCAACTGGCTTATGGAACACCAGCGCCGGAAAGAGGCCTACAAGTTGTTTACCCATGTGCTCGAAGAAGAGCCTGACAACTCGTATGCCCAGATGTCGCTCTACGACTATTATAATGCCACCGACCAAAAAGAACAGGCTCACGCCATGCTCGACCGCATTCTGTTGGGCAAGAAGACCGACCTGGATACCAAGTTGATGATGATTCGCTCGTTCATACAGGATAACGAGAGCCATGGTGCCGATTCAACCCAAGTCATCGCTCTTTTCGACAGAATGCTGGCTCAGCCCAAGCCCTCGGCAGACATCGCTGAGTTCCGTGCTGCCTATATGAATATTAAGAAAATGCCGATGGATACGGTCAATTCCGCTTATCGAAAGGTGCTCGAGATAGCTCCCGACCGTAGTGAGTCGCGCATCCAACTCATTCAGAATCTATGGGAAAAGAAAGACTACGACGAGGTTATCCGCCTGTCTAATGCTGCCCATGACTACAATCCGGAAGAGATGGTATTCTATTACTTTGGCGGCATGGCGCACTATATGAAGCATGAGGAAGATGCCACGCTCGAAGAGTTCCGCCGCGGAGTGGGACAGATCAACAGCAAGAGCTCTCCCGATTTGGTGTCCGACCTTTATATGATCATGGGCGACATCCTTCATGGCAAGAACCGTCAGGCAGAGGCTTTTGCCGCTTACGATTCCTGTCTGCATTGGAAACCCGACAATGTTCCAGGACTCAACAATTATGCTTACTACATCAGTCAGACGGGCAAGAACCTGCAGAAGGCAGAGTTGATGAGCTACAAGACCATCAAGGCAGAGCCCAAGAACTCCACCTATCTTGATACTTATGCGTGGATTCTCTTTATGGAGGAACGTTATGCCGAGGCCAAAACCTATATCGACCAAACCTTGGCGTATAGTGATTCAACGGCCGACAACAGTACCGTTATTGAGCATGCAGGCGACATTTATGCCATGAACGGACTTACCGACCAGGCTGTGGCCTACTGGAAGCAGGCACAGAAAGGCAGCCAGGACCCTGATGCTCTGAAGGTGAAAATCGAGTGCAGGAAATATATGACAGAAAGTGAAATCATTAAATATAAGCGAAAATGGAAAAAAACAAAATAATGAAACTGGCAGCATTCTGTCTGCCCTTGATGTTGCTGGCATCGTGTGGCACCAAGAAACAAATTATCTCTGATGGCGTGAGCAACAAGAACTTGCCACATCAGGAGGTGAAAAGTGTAGAGACCGAACGCATGCAGAAACTGGCTTTTGTACAGAAGGTGTCCGACAATCAGGTGTACGCCAAGAACATTACGGGCAGCATAAACTTCACCATCCGCATGGGAGAGAAGAAAATTTCGGTTGATGGTGCGCTTCGAATGCGTAAGGACGATGTGATACGTCTACAGTTGTATGCTCCCATCCTGGGCTTTGAGATTGGCCGTCTGGAGTTTACCCCCGATTATGTGCTCATCATCGACCGTTATCACAAACAGTATATCAAGGCCGACTATAATCATGTAGACTTCCTGCAGAAGCAGGGCATCAACTTCTATTCGTTGCAGGCGCTGTTCTGGAATCAGCTTCTCTTGCCTGGAGCCAAGCAGGTGAAGGAGTCTGATCTGAAGAAGTTTGATGCCGATTTGGCTGTAGAGGGAAACGAAGTGCCAGTCACCTTGAAGAATGGCAACATGACGTATGCCTGGACTTCCCAGCGTGCCACAGGTCGTATAGATAAAGCCGACGTGGAGTATGTCAGTTCGCAGCATGGCACATCGGGAGTGCATATTCGTTATGACAACTTCCGCACCGTAGGTGTCAAGATGTTCCCAGCCTTGTTGGATATGACTCTTGTCACTAATGCAACCCGTCAGAAGAAGGAAATCAACATCGTTATCAAGATGAACGAGGTGAAGACCGACAGCAACTGGGAGTCGCGTTCCGAAGTTTCGAGCAAGTACAAGCAAGTATCGGCAGAAGACGTGCTGAATAAAATAATGAGTCTGTAAATGAAACGTATATTATTGATTATTCTGGCCTTGTCGTTTGTCTTGACTCCTTATGCGCAGAAGACTGCACAAAGAAAGAAGACTGCCACAACGGCAAGAACGGTAAGAACCCAAAAGAAAACCCCAAAAAAGAAACCTGTGAAAAGGCACCAATCCAAGGCTCCCACACGGGCAGAGAAGAAAGCCGCCTATAGCAATGCTTCCATTCGAGGATTGCAGGGACAGCGTGCCAACATACAAAAGAAAATCAAGGAGCAGGAGAAAGCTCTCCGCCGCAATCAGGCCGACGTGAAGAAACGTCTGCAAGACCTCATGGTGCTTAATGGCGAAATCGACCAGCGACAGAAGAACATCGATGGTATACAGCAGGATATCCACCACATCGATGGCAATATTGGCTTGCTCAATGCTCAGCTCAAAACCCTTGAACAGCAGTTGCAGGACCGAAAGAACAAGTACATCCGTTCTATGCGCTATATGACCCGTCATCACTCCGTGCAAGACAAGCTCATGTTTATCTTCAGCGCCAAGAACCTTACGCAGATGTATCGCCGCCTGTCGTTCATACGTCAGTATTCTGCCTATCAGAAGGCACAGGGCGAAGCGGTAAAGGCCAAGCAGAAGCAGGTGACCGAGAAGCACAAGCAACTGCAGGTGGTGAAGGGACATAAGAACAACCTTTTATATAAAGGTCAGCAAGAGAAAACTGCGCTCGAAGGCAAGCAGACCGAGCAACAGCAAGTGGTGCAGGGATTGCAGAAGCAACAGAAAACCATTCAGGCTGTTATTGCTGATCAGCGCAAGAAGGATGCTGCTATCAATGCGCAGATTGACCGTCTGATAGCCATTGAGGTAGAGAAAGCGCGTGCCCGTGCGGCAGCTGAGGCTAAGCGTAAGGCTGAAGCTCAGGCGGCAGCACAGCGTAGGCGTGAGGAACTGGCTCGTCGAAAGGCACAGGCCGAGGCTGAGGCGCGTGAGAATGCCCGCCGTATAGAGGAGGCACGGCGCAAGGAACGTGAGGCCGAGTTGTCTCGTCAGCGTGCTGCAGAAGAGAATCGTAAGGCTCAGGAGTTGGCTCGTAAGGCTCAGGAGTTGGCTCGTAAGGCCCAGGAGGAAGCTCGTCTGCAAGCCGAAAACAGTGCTAAGGCCAGAGCTCAGGATAAGGCACGTGCCCGTGCAGAGAAGGCTGCCCGTGAGGCTGCTGAACAAGCCAACCGACAGGCCAGAGCTGAACAGGCTGCTCGTGAGGCTGAGGCCGACAGACGAGCTGCAGAGTTGAAGGCAAAAACTGATGAGGCACGCAACCGAAAAGAGTTGGCAAGCGCCCGCCGGGAAGCCAATGATGCTGCTACTCTCAGTACGGTAGACCGTATGCTAAGTGGAGGTTTTGAGGCCAACCGTGGCCGCCTTCCTATGCCTATCACAGGAACTTTCAAGATAGTGAGTCATTTCGGACAATACAATGTACAGGGTCTTTCCGGCGTTACCCTCGACAATAAGGGTATCAACCTTTTGGGCAAACCCGGTTGCGTGGCTCGTAGCATCTACGATGGTGAGGTAAGTGCCGTCTTTGGTTATGGAGGCATGTGGAATGTCCTTGTTCGCCATGGTGCCTATATCTCAGTATATTGTAACCTCAAGTCGGTGAGTGTTCACAAGGGTCAGAAGGTAAGTACCCGTCAGGCTTTAGGTGCCGTGGGTGCCGACAATATCTTGCAGTTCCAGTTGCGCAAGGAAACAGCCAAACTCAATCCCGAGGCATGGCTTGCCCGTTAATGTAAACTTCTCTAACTTCCGTACATGCGAACGTTAGATTTAAATATTCTTTGAAGGAGAGGTAGTACTTACTTGCCCAAGTGAGCACTACCTCTTTTTGTATTGCATCAATAATATGGTGGATTTCCTTGAAACCGTGCAAACGATTGCTCATGGAATAAGCATTGTTTCCCTGATAAACTAAGTGGTCTATCAAAACTTATTTCTATTTTTGCCAACGTTTGAACTAATAACTTATCAACTTAACATATTATTTTATGCAAAAATTTTCTACGATGCTTTGTACTTTGGCAATGCTTTTCGGCATGATGATGGCTCCGGGAAATGCTCTCGCTGCTGTTACCGCCGATGATTATACGCCAACGGTTACTGAAGATGAGGTCTCTGTGTTCTTGGAGACAAGTTATGACAATGCCAAGATTTGGGCCTGGAATGACAACGTTAAACAGTTTACTACTGCTGTTTGGCCTGGAGATGCTATGACCTTGATGGGAACTAAAGGTGGAAAGAATGTCTTTAAATGGACATATACAGCTGGTACTGAAATTCCTACTGGTGTGATTTTCACTCATGACGGTGAGCAGAAACTGAATGGCGGTAATCAGAAATACGTTAACCACGGCTACTATGTAGAAGGTAAATATGAAAAGACGATTACCCCTGTCCCTGAAGGCAAGGTAATGGTCTTCTTCGATAATTCCACAGCCAACCTCGCAGATGTATATTGCTATATCTACGACGGTACAAAGGCGGCTCAGGAATGGCCGGGATTGAAGATGAGTCTTGACAACGAGACTGAGTACAATGGCAAGAAGGGCTATTATACAGTAGAAGTCCCTGCTGCTTTTGTCTCAGGCTATTTCGTAATCAACAACGGACAGAATGGCTCTGTTCTCACAGGCGAGACGGTTTACGTAAACGGACAGGCTTCGTCTATCGAAAACACCGTTCTTCAGGAGGTGCAGAAGGCAGAGGACAATGCTTGGTACACCTTGACAGGTATGCGTATCGGCAAGCCTGCTCAGCCAGGTCTCTATATTCACAATGGTAAGAAAGTAATCATCAGAAAATAATAGCAGATTATGAAAAAGACAATCAATTATGGTCTCCTGATGTTGGTGATGCTGTTCAGCATGGCATCCAACATCTTTGCAGACAACAAATACGGTCTTAAAGACAATATTCAGGATGGTGTCATCCTTCATTGTTTCGACTGGACGTTGGCAGATATCCAGGAAGAAATTCCTAATATCGCCAAGGCAGGCTTTACTGCCGTTCAGACTTCTCCTGTTCACGAAAGAGCTGGTAAAGGATCCGTCTGGTATGATGTTTATCGTCCATACGACTTTAAGATAGGTAATGGTCTTGGTACTGAAGCTGACCTGAAGGCTCTCTGTGCTAAGGCTCATGAGTATGGTGTCAAGGTAATTGTGGATGTGGTAGCCAATCATACCGACTATGGTAACGTGGCAGACCGTTTGAAGGATGAAGGACTTTACCATCAGCCTTTCGATGTGGGTAATTGGCACGACCGTCATCAGGTGACATTTGGCAAGATAGGTATGTGGGACCTCGATACCAACAATCCTACTGTGCAAGCCATCATCAGACAGTACATTCAGGACTTGAAAGCCTGTGGCGTGGATGGTATCCGTTGGGATGCTATTAAGCACATTGGTTTGCCTTCTGAGCAAGACTCTTTTATGCAGAATGTGGTGGATCAGGAGATGTACAACTATGGTGAGATCCTTGATGGTACTGGTGGTGATGATAAGACCCTTTTCCCTGAGTATCAGACCTACATGAGCATTACTGATAATGGTTATGGTAATGGATTTGCCAATTCCTTTGCCGGTGGTTCTATCAACGAGTCAATAGGTAATTTCAATCAGAGAAATGCAAAGACAGAAAAGTTGGTTTATTGGGGTGAAAGCCATGATACTTATGCCAACGATGGTGGTGAGTCAAAGAATAAAAGCCAGAATGTTATCGACCGTGCGTATGCAGTCGTAGCTGGTAATAATGGTGCTACAGCTCTTTATTTCTCCCGTCCTTTCCAGAAGGCAAAGGATGATATCAAATTTGGTGATAAGGGAAGCGTTCACTTCAAAGATGCTGAAGTAGCTCAGGTAAACCACATGCACAACGTTTGTGCCGGCGAGCCAAACTATTATGTAAAAGGTAATGGCGTTTGTGCTCAGGTTCGTAAGAGTGGTGCTATTATCGTGTTGGGAAGTGGTTCTGACCGTGACGTGACTGTAGCCAATGGTGCTGGCGACGGCAAGTGCCTCAAGTCTGGTACTTATAAGGATATGGTAGGCGGTGGTGCTTTCACCGTCAATGCTTCTACAATCTCTGGTCATGTTGGAGAGTCTGGTATTGCTGTCATCTATAATGCTGGTCCTATCGTGCTGACTCCTGAGGTGATTTTCAATCCTGCTGACGGTACAGCCTTCTCTGATGAAACGCTCTCCGTGACAGCTACTCCTTTGAATGCTGTTTCTGCCTGGATTCAGGTGAATGATGGTGCTAAGCAGACTTTTACTGCAGCCAAGCAGTTTACTGTAGGTGCTGATGTTGCCTATGGTAAGAATGTCACTATCACTTGGGGTGCAACCGACAAGGAAGGCAAGACAGAAACAGGTTCGGTCACTTACAAGAAGGTGAAGGCTTACGTTCCTGAATTGGGCAAGGCTGATGAAATCTCCTGTTTCTTGGAGACATCCAATGCGGCAGCAGCCGTATATGTATGGAATGGCAAGGTTAGTCCTGTAATTGAGTATGTTGGTGCATGGAATGATGCTATCAATAAAAAGTTGCCTCTTGTAGGTAAGAGTGTTTCTGGAAAGAATGTCTTCAAGTGGACTTATGATGGCACCGAGACAACTACTCCTACTCAAATCATTTTCTTGGATGGTAATGGAAATAAGATAACTGCTGACGTGGAGTTTGTCAACCACGGCTACTATGTTGACGGAACATACAGCACTACTGTGACCAAGGTACATGAAGATGAGATCGTTGATCCAGAGTATGTTTACTTCGATAATGCTTCCAACTGGGAGAATGTTTATTGCTACTTCTATAATGGTAAAACATCTTCTTCTGTATGGCCAGGTGTAAAGATGACTTACGATGCTTCTGCTTTTCATAATGGTAAGACAGGATGGTATAAGGCAACGATTCCTACAGCATACCTCAATGCTAAGTTCTTCATCAACGATGGTACTGCTGGTCCTCCTATCAATGGTGCAAATGCTTCTGCTGAAAAGGTAGTAAACGAAGTTGCTGTAGTGGCACCAACTCCAACTCCAGAACCAGAGCCAACTCCAACACCTACCCCTGATCCACAGAATCTGGAAGCTCAGTATCAGACCAATCCAAATGGTGCAGGTGTTAAGAAAACCATTACTGTAGATGGTGATATCAGCGATTGGGATGAGAGTATGATTATAGCACAGGGTGCTGCCAATGACGATCCACGTGTATATATGGATGCTGCCATGCACGAGAATCCTGTCGATCTCTATGCACTTTATGGTTGCTATGACGATAATAACCTCTATCTGATGTGGGAGATGACCAACGTTCAAGATGTGGTAGCTCCAGAAGCTGATTTCCCACTCAGTAATGGTGTGCTGTTCAAAAATTACAATATGCCAATCTTTATCGGCATCAACACCAATAATGCCTCTACAAGAATAGGCAATCATTGTAAGACTACAGCAGGTGGAACTCTATGGGATAGTGGCATTACTTGCGAAAGCCCAGTCAACAAGGTAGTGGTATTCTCAACCAATAACACCAATGGTCCATTCATTTATGGTGGAAGCAGCGCAGGACTGAATGCTTTGGAAGAGGTTGCCTATAAAGAGACAGGTGTTGTTGTGAAGTATGGTATGGGTATTCTCAGCAAAACGATAAAGGGTATTAAAGAATGCTATGGTGAGTCACAAAACCGTCTTGTAGGTGATATGACAAAGGGTACATCTACTTATGTCGATTTCAATACCTTAGGACACGAGTCTTCCAAATACGATTTCCATTACGAAATCTCGATTCCTTTAGCTAAGCTTGGTGTTACAGCTGCCGATGTGGCAAGCAAGGGATTGGGTGTGATGTTAGTAGCTACCTTTGGTACAAGTGGTATGGACTGTCTGCCTTACGACACAAGTATGAGCGACAATGCCGATCAGCTTTATTCAAAGGATCCTTCTACTACACACGAGAAAGAAGATGACGACAATATCACCGTTCCTTTCGCTTATATCGGTAAGACCTTGTAATGTCATATATATTAAGGTATAATAGATGAATAGAGCAGAGCTCTTAGATGGCAGCGCCATCTAAGAGCTCTTTGTATTTGGCGATAGCATCAGCTATTTCGCTGATTCTGATAAACTCATCTGCGGAATGGGAGCGGGAGGATTCGCCTGGTCCCAACTTGAAGGAAGAAAATGGCATCAGAGCCTGGTCGCTAAGGGTAGGACTACCGAAAGGCTTCATTCCCATGGTTACACATTTCTTAATAAGAGGATGCTCAGGATCAATACGGGATGATTTTAGACGGAAACTATGAGCCTTTACTTCACTCTTCAAGTGCTGGCAGATAAAGTGATAGACTTCCTCATTGTCATAAAATTCATTGGTGCGGATATCTACCAGCATCGTACACTTGTCGGGAATCACATTGTGCTGGGTTCCTGCGTTGACTACGGTAAGTGTCATCTTGGTAGGACCTAAGAAAGGACTCACCTTCTTAAACTTGTAATCACGAATCCAGCGCATGTCGTCCAATGCCTCGTAGATGGCATTCACGCCTTCGTTTCGGGCTGCATGTCCGCTTTTTCCGTGCGCTATCACGTCTAATACCATCAGTCCCTTCTCTGCCACGGCAGGCTGCATGCCCGTAGGCTCACCCACAATAGCCAGGTCGATTTTTGGCAAGAGAGGCAAGGCTCGGCTGATGCCGTCTTTTCCAGACACTTCCTCTTCGGCCGATGCTAAATAGATAAGGTTGTAGTTCTGTGTTTTCTCTGTCAGCATCCGGAATGTCTGCAACAGTGAGCACAGACCGCCTCCACAGTCGTTGCTGCCCAGACCATAAAGCGTGTCACCCTCTATTGTAGGAGCAAAGGGATCGCGCCTCCATGAATCGACAGGCTTCACGGTGTCTATATGGGCATTGAGTAGCAAAGTGGGCTTCTGCTCGTCGAAGTGTGGGTCAATCACCCATACATTGTTGGCTTCACGATGTGGCGTGAAACCATAGTTGCGAAGGGCTTTTTCCATGATGTCGGCGGCATCCTTCTCGTTGCGACTTGTCGAAGGGGTAGCAATCAGCTGGCTGAGCAACCCGATGGCGTCTCTTACATATTCCTCTTGTGTCATCATATCTGTCTCTCTTAGTCTTATTTGTGATGCAAAGTTAAACTAAAACGGGATAAGGACAAAATAAAATTCCGATTTATTTTGTTTTCTTAATGTTTTCTATTATCTTTGCATCCAATAATTAAACATTATGCTTATGCAAGTCAAAAGTCATCTTTCGGTACTGATTCACGATTTGGCCAATAAATATGGCGATAAAACTGCACTTACGTTCAAGAAGTTTGGCAGCGACAAGTGGCAGTCTGTGTCATGGAATCAGTTTTCGCTGAGAGTGAAACAAGTGAGCAATGCTTTGCTGAACATCGGTGCAAAGCCGCATGACAAGATTGCTGTTTTCTCCCAGAATTGCGTGCATTATCTCTATACCGACTTTGGTGCTTATGGCATCAAGGTGTGCTCGATTCCCTTTTATGCTACCAGCAGCGAGCAGCAGATACAATATATGATTAACGACGGACAGGTGCGCTTCCTCTTTGTAGGCGAGCAGGATCAGTACGACAAGGCACATCGTGTCTTTGCTCTCTGTCCTTCGTTGGAGCGTATCATCATCTTCGACTCCAGCGTGCGCATCAGTACTCACGACCCGGCTGCCCTTTACTTCAAGGACTTCATCAAGTTGGGCGAGAACCTGCCTCGACAGACTGAGGTGGAGGCTTTGTATCAGTCGGCAAGCATGGATGATATGGCTAACATCCTTTATACCAGTGGTACTACCGGTGACAGCAAGGGAGTCATGCTGACCTATGGACAGTATGATGCTGCCTTGAGAGCCAACGACGAGGTAGTGCCTGTTTCCGAGAAAGACCGTGTCATCAATTTCCTGCCATTTACCCATATCTTTGAGCGTGGATGGGCTTACCTCTGTTTGAGCGAGGGAGCACAGTTGTTTATCAACACTTATCCGCACGAGATTCAGGAGAGCATGCGCCAGGTACATCCTACCTGTATGTGCAGCGTTCCCCGCTTCTGGGAGAAGGTGTATATTGCCGTAAAGGCCAAGATGGATGAGGCAGGTTCTGTACAGAAGAAACTTTTCTATCATGCCCTTGCTGTAGGTCGCAAGCGCAACATAGAGTATATTGCCAACGGCAAGCGTCCTCCTTTGACACTCGAGTTGGAATATAAGATTATCAACAAGACCATCCTGAGCATGGTGCGTAAGCAGTTGGGCTTGGACCATCCTAATATATTCCCCACAGCAGGTGCCTATGTGAGTCCGGAAGTCGAGGAGTTTATTCTCTCTGTCGGTATCGGTATGGTCGTAGGCTATGGCTTGACCGAGAGTCTTGCCACGGTATCGTGCGTGCATCTCGACAAGAAGTTTACCATCGGTTCTGTTGGTCGCCCAATCTCCAGCATTCAGATCAAGATAGGCGAGGACAACGAGATATTGCTCAAGGGTCCTACCATTACAAAGGGGTATTATCATCGCGACACCACCAATGCCAAGGTGTTCGATGAGGAAGGTTTCTTCCATACTGGCGATGCTGGATATATGAAGGATGGCGAGCTGTTCCTCACCGAGCGCATCAAGGACTTGTTCAAGACATCTAATGGCAAGTATATCGCTCCCCAGCAGGTGGAGTCGCTGTTGCTTGTTGACAAGTTTATCGACCAGGTGGCTGTCATTGCTGACCAGCGCAAGTTTGTGTCTGCACTCATCGTACCGGAGTTCCGACTTGTTGAGGACTGGGCACGCGAGCATCAAATCGCCTTTAGCAGTCGTGAGGATCTTTGTGCCAACGAACAGGTGAAGAAGATGTTGCAGGAACGCATCAATACCTTGCAACAACAGTTGGCCTATTACGAGCAGATCAAGCGTATCACACTCTTGCCTCATCACTTCTCTATGGAGTCGGGCGAGTTGACCAATACGCTGAAGATCCGCCGCCCTATTATCAATAAAAACTATCAGGCAGAGATTGACAAAATGTATGAGGAGTAATATGCAGCATAAGGCTATTGGCTAAAAACTCCTTTGATACTGAAGAAAGAAGCGGTAACGGATTTGACTGCTATAACTTCAATAATTTATAATAAATTAATGATAACAGCTGACCAATTGAAGGATGTGATGGAGCGCGCTGACGCCCTGCATCGCTATCTCAATATAGACCAGAAACAGGTGGAGTTCGAGGAAGAACAACTCCGCACACAGGCTCCCGATTTCTGGGAGGACCCAAAGTATGCCCAGGAACAGATGAAGAAAGTGAAGGGTATACAGAAGTGGATAGACGGCTACAAGACCGTGCGCCAGTATGCAGACGAGCTGCAGTTGGCTTTCGACTTCTACAAAGACGAAATGGTGACCGAGGAAGAGGTGGACGCCGACTACGATAAGGCCATCAAGGCCATAGAGGACTTGGAGTTGAAGAACATGCTGCGCCAGAAGGAAGACCCGATGGACTGTGTGCTGAAGATCAACTCAGGTGCCGGTGGTACCGAGAGCCAGGATTGGGCTTCCATGCTGATGCGTATGTATATGCGCTGGGCTGATGCTCATGGCTACAAAGTGACCATTACCGATATGCAGGAAGGCGATGAGGCAGGTATCAAGAGTGTTACCATGACGATAGAAGGCAACGAGTATGCCTATGGTTATCTGAAGAGCGAGAATGGTGTGCATCGTCTGGTGCGTGTGTCTCCTTTCAATGCTCAGGGCAAGCGTATGACCAGTTTCGCAAGTGTCTTCGTTACGCCGTTGGTCGACGAGACTATTGAGGTATATGTAGACCCAGCCAAGTTGTCATGGGATACCTTCCGCTCCAGTGGTGCCGGAGGTCAGAATGTCAACAAGGTGGAGTCGGGTGTGCGTCTGCGTTATTGGTATACTGATCCCGACACAGGCGAGGAAGAGGAAATCCTCATCGAGAATACCGAGACGCGCGACCAGCCTAAGAACCGTGCCAAGGCATTGCTTCTCTTGAAAAGTCAACTCTACGACCGCGCCATGAAGAAGCGCCTTGAGGCGAAGGCGAAGATAGAGGCAGGCAAGAAGAAGATAGAGTGGGGAAGCCAGATTCGCAGTTATGTGTTCGATGACCGTCGTGTCAAAGACCATCGCACCAACTATCAGACATCCGATGTCGATGGCGTGATGGATGGCAAGATAGACGGATTCATCAAGGCTTACCTGATGGAGTTCCCCTCTGAGAATGAAGAATAGTAATAACCTAATAATATAGAACGACTATGAGTAGTAATAAAGAATTAAGAAAGTCAAAGCATGCTGCTTACGAGAAGAAGCAGGCTGAAAAGGGTGAGAGAATCATCAAGTGGATATTTTTCGTGCTGATAGCATTGGCCATTTGTTTTGCCATCTATTCGGCTACTATCGTGTAACGGATCATATCCTGACATAACAGAAATAAAAAATGAGTGGACTGGAAATAGAGAGAAAGTTCCTTGTCAAGAAAGGCGACGCATACAAGAGCGCCGCCTTTTCTGATAGTCATATTCAGCAGGGCTATATCCCTGCGCAGGGAGCTACGGTGAGAGTGCGCACACGCGACGACAAGGCTTACCTTACCATCAAGGGTAAGTCGGTGAATGGTGGCATGACGCGTTATGAGTTTGAAAAAGAAATCACGCTCGACGAGGCACAGCATCTGCTGCAGTTGTGCCAGGGTGGCGTCATCGACAAGCGCCGCTATCTGGTAAAGAGTGGCAATCATGTCTTTGAGGTCGACGAGTTCTATGGCGACAACCTGGGACTGGTCATGGCAGAGGTGGAACTGGGCAGTGAGGATGAGGCCTACGAGAAGCCCGACTTCATAGGTCGTGAGGTGACGGGCGACAAACGTTTTTACAATTCTCATTTGCTTGTCAATCCATTCAGCAAGTGGCGTGACAGTCTGCCGGAAGAATAGTTTTTACTGATTAAGTAACCTTGCTCTATTAGCGTCAAGTTGCCTTTTTGCAGTTAATTTGTATTTTTTACTTTCAATTTATACGTTTATATGCGAAATATTTTATAATTTTGCAGTCGTATTATGGAGAAAGGATAAAAATGACAGAATTAGATAGAGGTAGTTTTGGTAGCAAGATAGGATTGATTCTTGCTACTGCAGGCGGTGCTGTAGGTTTAGGCAATGTATGGCGTTTTCCTTATATGGCAGGCCAGGAAGGTGGTGCTGCCTTCATCTTGGTTTATATAGGGTGTGTGCTCCTTTTGGGCATTCCCTGTATGATTTCCGAGTTTATCATAGGTCGTCATGGTGCTTCGAACACAGCCCGTGCCTATACCAAGCTGTCGAAAGGAAAGGCCTGGAAGTGGGTGGGCTACTTGGAGGTGCTTACCGGTTTCCTTATTACGGGCTATTATGCCGTCGTGTCGGGCTGGTGCCTACAGTATGTGTATGCCAGCATCATGGGCGAGCTGCAAGGCGACCCAACCTTTGTAGCAGAGTACTTCAAGGAGTTCTCTGCCGATCCTATACGGCCTGTCATGTGGACGGTAGTCATCTTTCTGATTTGTCATTTTGTGATTATCCATGGTGTTCGTGGAGGTATTGAGAAGGCGTCAAAGATTATGATGCCCGTCTTGTTCATCCTCCTGCTTATCATCGTGGTGGCGGCCTGCCTGTTGCCTAATGCCGGAAAGGGCGTTGAGTTCTTGCTGAAGCCCGACTTCTCCAAGGTGGACAACGGCGTTTTCTTGGGTGCCTTGGGGCAGTCGTTCTATTCGCTCAGCATCGGTATGGGCTGTATCTGTACCTATGCTTCCTATTTCAGCCGACAGACCAATCTGTTCAAGACAGCTTTGCAGATATCGGTCATCGACTTCATGGTGGCTATACTTGCCGGACTGATGATCTTCCCTGCGGCTTTCTCTGTGGGAGTTTCTCCCGACAGTGGCCCGTCGCTCATCTTCATCACCCTGCCCAATGTGTTTAATGAGGCTTTTGTCGCAGTACCTGTCTTGGGCTGGATTATCTCGCTGTTGTTTTATGTTCTTTTGTCCTTGGCGGCTCTTACATCGCTCATGTCACTCCATGAGGTCAACACCTCTTTCTTCTATGAGGAGCTGAAGATAGGCCGCAAGAGTGGCGCTTTGATTGTCAGCGTGTCTTGTGCGGTGATAGGTGCTTTCTGCTCGCTGTCTTTAGGGGCTACAGATGCGCTCACGTTTGCCGGCAAGTCGTTGTTCGACTGGTTCGACTTTGTCACGGGGCAGGTGTTCCTGCCTGTAGCAGGTTTCCTTACCTGTCTGTTCATAGGTTGGTATGTGCCCAAGAAACTGGTCAGGGACGAGTTTACCAACTGGGGAACATTGAAGGGAAATCTCTTCTTCGTCTATCTGTTCTTGGTGCGTTTCGTGTGCCCAGTACTCATCCTTTTGGTATTCCTCAATCAGTTGGGACTTCTCGAAGGCATTCTGTAAGGGGGTAAATCAATCATATCAACCATATAAAAAAAGAAAAAATGGAAAACAGCAGAGGCAGCTTTGGCAGCAAGTTGGGCGTGATCCTTGCTACGGCAGGATCGGCAGTGGGCTTGGGCAATATATGGCGCTTTCCCTATATGACAGGGCAGAATGGTGGCGCAGCCTTCATTCTTATCTATCTGGTATGTATCTTTATGTTGGGCATTCCCGGCATGGTGGCTGAGTTTATCATCGGTCGTCATTCTGCTGCCAATGCTGCGCGGTCGTACAAGAATCTTTCCAACGGCAAGCCCTGGGGCGTTGTCGGCTACATGGGTGTCTTTACTTCCATGATTATCCTGGGCTTCTATGCGGTGGTGGCTGGCTGGTGCCTACAGTATCTCTATGCCAGCATCATGGCCGAGGTGCAGGGCGATGCCAATTTCGTAAAGGAGTACTTTGCCTCTTTCTCTTCGGATGCGGTGCGGCCCACTTTGTGGACCATCGCCTTCATCCTGCTGACTCATGTGGTCGTGGTCAAGGGTGTACGCAATGGTATAGAGCGTGCTTCCAAGATACTGATGCCGCTGCTCTTTGTGCTGTTGGTGGTGCTGGTAGTTGCTTCCTGCTCTTTGCAGGGAGCCTGGAAGGGTGTGGAGTTCTTGCTGAAGCCCGATTTCTCTAAGGTAGACCCGAATGTGATGATAGAGGCTTTGGGACAGGCTTTCTTCTCGCTGAGTCTGGGCACGGCCTGCCTTTGTACCTATGCCTCCTACTTCAGCCGTCAGACCAATCTTCTCAAGACTGCCACACAGATAGCTTTCCTCGATACGCTGATAGCCATCCTGGCAGGACTGATGATTTTTCCTGCAGCCTTCTCCGTGGGCGTGCAGCCCGACAGCGGTCCGTCGCTTATCTTCATCACCCTGCCCAATGTGTTCAATGAGGCTTTTGCTTCCATGCCTGTGGTGGGTTATGTCATCTCGGTGCTTTTCTATGCCCTGCTTGTGTTGGCGGCGCTTACCTCCACCATCTCCATGCACGAGATAGGTACGGCTTTCTTCTATGAGGAGATGCATATCTCCCGCCGTGGTGGAGCCTGGATAGAGACGGTGGCTTGTTGTGTGATAGGTATCTTCTGTGCCTTGTCTTGTGGTGCGGTTTCCGAACTAACCTTCTTTGGCAAGTCGTTTCTCAACTGTTGCGACAATTTTACGGCACAATGGCTCATGCCGATGGCTTCTTTCTTCACCTGTATCTTTGTGGGATGGTATATTCCTAAGAAGGTAGTGCATGACGAGTTTACCAATTGGTCAACCCTTCGTGGCAGGTTCTTTGGCGTTTATCTTTTCATGGTTCGTTTCGTCTGCCCTCTTTGCATCCTCATTATTTTCCTGCATCAGTTGGGCGTACTTTAACGCTTCGTCTATCATTCGTCAATCTTCGCATTTTATTAGAATCTGAGCCCACTTGAAAAAGTCGCAAATCACATTTTTTTGTCTTTGTAACTTGTTGATAATCAATAGTAGGTTTCCGTAAAATTGACTTTTTAAAGTAGGCTCGAATCTCAAGATTCGCAAGTTTTGTCCCACACGCCCTGAAAGGGCAGAAGCTCTTAGCCCAGGGCATCGCCCTGGGTAATTACGGGCGCAAACCTGTCGCCCTGTAAGGGCAAAAGCTTTAAAATACCGGGCAATATACAAAGCTTTTGCCCTTACAGGGTGCCTTTCTGATTGCCATTATACCCAGGGCGATGCCCTGGGCTATGAGCTTTTGGGCCTTCAGCCCGTACTTAATAGAAACAAATCCGCATCTTATTCGTACGACACGTAAGGTTCCAGACGTTCTATCTGTGCAGGAGGAAAAGTCTTGAGGAGCGATAATTGGTGCAGACTCTTAATGGGACCATGCAGTCGGCGATAGTCGCAGATATCGCGTGCCTGGTAGAAGTTGAGATAGGGATGTCGGCGAAGCTGACTCATCGAGAGCTTGTTGATCTTCAGTTTCGTTATCTTGTCTTTCTCTACTTGCATGAATGACAGCGCCTCTTCTGGGAAACCTTCTATCTCCATCAGTTGGTTGGCATTGACGTATCCACCCAAGCGTTCCCGGTATCTCACGATGGCACGCGAGTATGCGCTTCCGATACCTGGAATCTTCTTCAGCTCGGTGGTGTCGGCAGAGTTTAGGCTGACATGCTCGCCGGCTTTCAACTTCTGTGGATAACTGTAAATTTTCTCTTCGGTCTTATCGCCAGTGGCTTGGCCTTTCTCCGTTTTCCCTTCTTCTCTCGCTTGTCGGTTGTAAGCGTAGTCTTTTTGCTGTCCGTAGTAGTCGGATGCTGGTCGGTAGTCTTCACCTATTATTATATAGGGGCGTAAGGTCTCGTATTGTTTCTTGGTGAGACCATAAAGACGGGCAAAGTCTTCGGGTCGCCTGTAGATACCACCCTTGGCACGGTAACGGTAGATGCTTCTCACCTGTCATTCCTGCAACCCCAGCCTGAGCAGGTCGGTGCTGTCGGCTGTATTGGGATCGAAGGCGAAAACTTCGTGTATCTCTTCGTCTACCTTATAATATAAAGGATGTTCCTTGTCTACGCGTTCCGGGTGCTGGGTGAGGGTAGAGTCGGCAACTCCCTGGCGGGAACCGTCGTCCTCGCCTCCGATGAAGATAATAAGTGAGCAAATGATAGCTATTATCATCAATATGACGATAATTGCGTTTCGATCGTTGCGTTGAAGATAAAATATACTTCTCATAAAAGTCGGGATTAGGCGACTCGAACGCCCGACCCCTACGTCCCGAACGTAGTGCGCTACCAACTGCG
>OIXA01000172.1_pt1 | contig 92267 bp, 74 predicted proteins | sample 1587721 | NCBI WGS metagenome assembly OIXA01 (sample SAMEA3888900, study PRJEB22519) | human gut metagenome | biome: human gut; feature: human-associated habitat; material: faeces | place: Denmark | collected 2013 | reverse complement strand
AAATTCTGCTTCTTCTGCTGCAATGCTTCCGCCATCCAGTGCTTCCTTGTTGATTTGAATGGTGCTTGCTTCGTTGGTAATGGTAATAATCGAACTATCCTGACCGTCTGTGGATACCTGATTATTTACAGATATTGCACCATTTGCAGAAACGGTTACAGCCCATTTCTGTGTCTTTGCGAGTGCGAGGTAACCTGCCTTAGCGGAAACTTCAGAAACTTCATAAGTTCCAGCAGGTAAGCCCTTAAAGGTCATGGATTCTCCGGTAGAAGTCCAAACCAAAACGGTTGCATCTTCTGCGGAAATCAGGTCTGTTACTGCATCGCCATTCAGCTTTACACTCGACCAGTCAACATTTGCATCATCTGCCTTTAATTGCAGCGTTGCACCTGCCAAATCGTTGCCATCCTGATCGACCTTCTGAATGGTCAATTCACCCAACTTGTTGTTGATAACTTTTTGCGAAACAGGAATTTGATTTCCTTCATCATCAAATATCGCCTTTGTTAAATCAACATTCTGTACATCTGATGATTTCAAATAATCGGTCGGAGCAGAAACTTCTGACAATTCATACTTGATCGCCGGCAAGCCGGTAATCTTCATTTCTGCATCTGTCGAAACGAACTGAATGCCCTGTCTGCCATCTACGGTTACCTTCTGATCTTCGGTCAGCGGCTTGCCATCAATCTGAACATCGTCCAGATTCAGCGGGTCTGTGGTCTTGCTGAGCAGCTGCAAGGTTGCACCAGCCAAGAACGCATCACTGCCATCCTTCTTGGAAATGGTCAGTTCTGCCCGATAATCCTTCATGACAACTGTTCCATTCAAGTCAGCACCAGTTGTTTTGTCAACAACCTTGCCATCAGAGCCAACGATAAAGGTAATGTCTTCAGAATAAGCATAGCCATTCGGAGCAGCGGTTTCTGTCAAGGTGTAAGTGCCAGCTGGCAGACCAACAATGTCAGTCGGCTCTACTCCAGATACCCAATAAACACCATTGCCGTCTTCTGTCAATGTAAGGTCAACATTTTCATTTGAGAGGTTAAAGTTCTCAAATGCGATTTTCTGCCATTGTTCCTTTGTAATCTCTTCATTGGTCAGGGTCAGGGTTGCTCTCGGCAACTCTTCATCATTTGCAGCATCAACCTTGCTAATACTTACTTCTGTCCGCTTATCGTTGACAGAAATAACATTTTCATCTTCCCTGACGGTAATCGAACCATCTTCTCTGGAAGCAGTAATGACTTTTCCACCCTTTATTTCAAAGGAGAATGCTGTTACAACGGCATAGCCATTCGGAGCAGCATCTTCGGTCAAGAAATACTTGCCATCCGGAACATTTTCCAGTTTCGTACTGATAAATTCCTCGGTTGTCCAAATAATGCTATCCCTTGTCTGTGTCAGAACATTTCCGTCAGTCAATATGATCTTACTCAGATCTATGGTCTGACCTTCCTGCGGTGTCAACTTCATTTTCGCATCTGGCAAGTTGACTCTGCTGGATTCCTCGGTGTCAATGTCATGCTTGTTGATGATAATGGTTGTTCCTATCACGACATCACAAACTGCAAGATTGATATTACTTTCTGTTCCATTGTAATAGAAGTAGCTATCTGCTGCATCTGCATCAACCGTGTCTGTTGTTCCTGTAGTATTGGTAATTGTTCCATTGGTCAGCGTAAAGGTTGCCGTACCTTTTGCGACTTTATAGGTCTTTTTATCGGTTTCAGAAGTAAATTCACTTCCGTTTTCTTCCAAGGTGTAATCGCCATCCGGCAATCCCTTGATGACAGCATCAGTACCGGTAGAAATCCACTGAATACCAATTTGCTTCTTATTTCCATCCAAAACAGCGGTGCTGTTTTCCAGTGTAACCTTACTCCAATCGACATCATTTTCAGAGGTCAGGGTCAGGATTGCACCTGCAAGTTCCGTTTGCTTTTTGATGTCGTACTTGCCGATGGTGATAGAAGATTCCTTCGAGTCATAAACAATCAACTCAGAAGTCCAAACGTTTGTATCAACGGCAACGTTATTATTGTGAACGTCAACATCTTCTCTCGTGTTATCCGACAAAACGATTTGACCGTTTGCGTTGACAGTAAAGAAGATTGGGTTCATAATTGCATAATTTTCCGGAGCGGTGGTTTCTACCAGAACATATTCCGTATTTTCTGCGAGGTTAGCAGTGATTTTGTCTGTAATGTGTTCTTCAATTGCAGTCAAAGTCGTTTCCTGTCCGTTCAGGTATGCTTCATATGCAAGTTTGGTATAGATTGCAAATTCTGCACCCGTCAGGGCAGCACCGTCCTTGTTTGCAAGGTCTTTCTTGACCAATGTCCGTGCAACACTTACAGTCTTGTTGGTAACGGAAACTGTACCAGTCGGAGCAGTATCAAACCGACCATCCAGCAGCACTGCACCATAAACAGCAGCACTGTCCGAACCATTTACATTATAATAAATGGTATAATTGCCGTTTGTACCATCTGAGAACGGAGTACCCTTGTCATCACATTCTGCAATGTAATACATTCCAGCATCCGGTTCTGCATCGGTCTTCGCCGGCAGATTTTTAAAGATGGTAGAAGGAGCATCCTTTGTTAATGTATGTACAGATTCGCTAACATCACCATACAGTTTCAGATTGCCCTCTGCATCCCGTACATACAGACCAACATGGAAGGTATCACCCCAGTCAGTCAGCTTGGTGCTGTTCTGCAATACCGTCTTATCAACAGTAATCGAACCAGTTACAGCCTTAGTCTGTTCCCGGTTCTGGATTGCAGACTGCTTGATGCAATCATCCACTGTCAACGGTTCATCCGCATCCGTCTTTCCGAACTGTGTCGGGAGATAATAAACGGTGCTGGTTGTTGTATTGGTTTCTGCATCGGTTGTTTCTCGAGTATCCGCATTTGGATATTCTACAATGTAGCCTGTCTTGCCATTGGTTGCCTTGTCGCCCTGCTTCAAGATGTTGTCATTGCTATCCAATTCAAACAGATAGTAATAGGTGTTTTCTTTCAGGTTGTAGTCTTCACTAAAGGAAACCGTCTTACCAGCTGCAACATCCTGCGGCTCGCCAACCATAGTCAGACCTGCAAGGTCATCGTTGGTCAGCTCTTCCTTATCAGAACTGTACAATGCAAACCGATAAGTACCAGATTCAGCTGTCAGTTTTTCGCCGTTTACAACCTTGGTTGCCTGAATCTGATAAGTTGCGGATTCTTCGTTGGTAATCTTTGCAGTCTTTGGAACATTTATATCATCCAATTTAATTGCATGATCCTTACCAGCAGAATCGCCATAAGTAACCTTGTAATCCAGATAGCTGCCTGTTACTGGATTGCCCTTTGCATCCGTTTCCAATACATACCAGTTTCGCTGAATCGGAACTTCGTCAAAGGTTACAGTATCCGTTGCACCCGTCTTAGAACCCGTCAAGGTTACTGTCTGCAAATCGCCATACTTCACATACGCACCATCCTTGGTCTTATAGAACAAGCCAAAGTAGAACGTATCTGTTGTGTTAAATGGAGATTTGAAGGTCTTTTCCACGGTAATCTTACCGTACTGAATTTCGTTCAGGAACGAAACAGCTGCAACCGTATCTTCGTCTTTATATGTCAGTTTCGTTCCGCTGTCACCGCTGGCAGCACTTTCCGGCATACTTGGATTCAATGTCTTTGCATCTGTTCCATAAACCGGTTCGCCAACTGCAACATTGACATTGTCCTTAATCACACCATTTTCATCGGTTTCAAAGACATAGAGATTCTTCTTTGCCGATGCCGGAATATTGGTAAAGGTTGCGGTTTCTATTTTTTCGCCGTCCTTTACGGTAATCGGCTTGATTTCGCTGCTGTAACGTGTGAACTCGCTCGCATTTGTCAGCTTGCCATCTGCACCATAGGTTGGTGTCGCACCATCTGTTTTTGCGGTAAAGAGTGCAAAATAGAAGGTCTGTGTATCGCCCTGGCCGCTATCATAAGCCTTGTTGACAACCAAGCTAACGGTATCTTTCACTTCCGGAACCCAGACACCAACCTTTGCCGGTTCTGCGACCATCGGTGTTTCTACCAGTTCATTCTTATCATTCAGGTACTGATAGGAATAAGCAAAGCTGTTCCATGCGATATTTTCTTCGCCCGTGTTCTGTACGTAATCCGGAATCGTTCCCTCGAAGGTAATGCAAACGGTTTTACCCGGTTCTACTGTAAAAGTACTCGGGAACTGGAATCGCAGGTTTACAACTTCATCGGTTTCGGTATCCTGCCAGTTCATATTGCCAGATTCGCCAACCCAGTCACCAGCATGTTCATCCAGATTGGAATGCTTATCGCTGGAATAAGAAACCGTTACGCCAGAAACGCTTTTTTCACTCTGGAAGTTTCTTCCATCCGTGGAATTATTCATCGTACCCTTTTCATAGGTAATGCTGTCAGTATCCGGTGTTACCGTAAATGCAGAGTAACGGTCATAACCGGAAACCAGACCAATGTCCACATTTTCAAACGGCAGACGGTCGATAACAGTAAAGTTCTCCAGTTCTGTTTGAGAATCGTTGGTTACATAGAGCTTATACCGAACCCGATTGCCCTGTAAGCCTTCTACATAGTTATCGCTCGGGGTATTACCCTGACCATACTTATCCTTCTCACCGGTTGCACTATTATCATAGCCCAAATATGGAGAATCCGTGCTGCCGATGTATTCAATCGTCTTAAAGGAGGTTGTTTTCACGCCACCCTTGCTGTTGCTTGCGGTTGCCTCCAGCTTTCCATCTACCAAGTCACCAGCAGTGACACGATCCTGATAGATTTTTTCACTGGTGGAAAGGGTCGTCTTGTTGAAATAAGTCTTTTCTGGAACTTCTTCATTTGCTGCCAGATTTGGATCATCTGCTGCATAGCGAATTTGAACGCTCTGACCCGGCTGCAATTGCACAGTATTTGGCAACTTGATGGTAAACTTGCTGCCATTCACTGTTACACAATCGTCTAAATCGTTCCAAGTTTCTCCGCCATCCGTGCTGTATCCATTAAAGTTCTTAGATAGATCACTGTCTAATTTTGCACCCGCTGCATACTGCATGCCGCCACTCAGTTCATCTTCCAGAACAATATTCGTCATTGGAGCATCTTCATCACCAGTTTTTGCGTTGGAAACGGTGATAATCCATGTTGGAATATTAATGTTATCATTAGACTTACGAGTTGCCTTAACATCGCTAGCAGCCTTTGTCAGACCCGGAGCGGTCTTTTCTGTGATTTGCTTCAGAACCAAGTCTGCGGTATCGGTTGCAACCTTGCCCGGCTTGTTATCAATCAAAACTTCCTTTTTACTGGTAACCGTTGCGGTATTCTGCAAGGTAACAGAAACGGTGTTTTCAGCGTCTTCATTTGCACTCTGCTTTTGCAGCATCGTTGCAATTTTAGCTGCCTTGGTATCAGTCAGTTTTGTGGTGTATACAATTTGCAAGTAAGATGGGTTACCTTTCTCATCAACTTTTAAAAGCCAACCTGCATCAATCCAAGAACCATTTACATTCTTTTGCAACTTGAATGTTACAACACCATTTTCTACTTCGCCATAGCCACGATATTCACTTTTATCCCAATGATAAGGTGCATTACCTTCATAATTTGTTTTCCTTACCATTTGGAATGAATAATGCTCAATATCTGTATCTACATATTCCATGCCCTCTGGCAATTTATCTTTAATCTCAATATCATCGGAATACAATGCAGCAACAGAAGAACTATTAGAAACTTTAATACCATAAGTAAATCTCATGTTCTTTAAAGCTTCCAAAGTTGCATCATAATCAAACTTTCCATCTGCACCAAATACAGCAGAAATTTTCTGTGTCTTTGGGTCATACAACGGGGTTTGCCACCAGTCATTGATCGTGTCGCCAACTAAGCCCTTTTCCATGGACATCATTGGAACGTCTGAACGATATTGAATACTATCGCTTACAGATACCTTTGATTTTGGTTCTTTAATGGTAATTGAATTACTACCAGTTTTATTGAAAATTGGTGAAGATCCATTACTTTCTTTAATTGTGCCATCTGCAACAATAACCTGATAAGCAAGAACAATTGAACCACCAGATGAAATTATCATTGTATGATTATAATCTGGGAATGATGCACTAATCCCACCTGGATTAAGAGATGCTATTTTAATCCTTTGATTAGTAACATCCGTTCCAGTAAACTTTTCCATAACAGTAGCTTTTTCAGAATCTACAAGGTAAACATCCGTATGCCAATTATAGTTAGTCTCTGGATTTGGTTTCAATGTTGTGTTTTCCATGGTATCCTGAATATTCAGCTCGGTAATGTCATCAGCACCAGTATTTGTGATTTTTACATAAAATGTAATTCGATCGCCTGGCAAAACAGAACCAGCGGCTTCTTCGCCTTTTTTCTCTTGAATAACATTTCCTTTGTCATATGCAGGCATATCACTGCCTAACTCATAAGAATAAGCATCAGAAATATAATCACCCAGTGTCTTATCGGATTCGGAAATTGCAAACTTATCAACATCGAAAGAAATATCAGAAATTTTAACTTCCGGAGAAGTACCTCTCAATGCCTTATCAGAACCATGAGAAAGCGTTGCAGTGTTTGCCGGAATTGTGCCACTTGCACCCTCTGCAACCTGACAAGTTACCTCAACGGTTACAGAACCATATGGTGCAACATCACCGCTATACTTTACAGTTAAAAGATTATTGGCATCCAGAACATCTGCCAGCGTCAAATCTTTTCCATTCAACTTTACGCCAGTTACAGTCAAGTCATTCAGCTTTGCAAAGTCATCTGTAAATGTCAGTGCATCATTTTCGGTATACTTACCAGAATAACGACTATTATTATAGTACTTCAGCGTGTAAGTAATCTGACCGCCAGCAATGGCAACCGTACTACTGACATTCTTGGTGAACTGTCCATCGCCGAAGCTAAATGCGTTCTGAGAAGCCGTTGCCGATGCGGACTGCGGATTGCCGCTTTCCGGTGTAGCGGTTGCTGTGTTAATGATATCGCCTGTTTTGCCTTCCTTAACCGTTGCAGAAACGTTAAAATTTTCTGATCCACCAACTGGAATTGTGAAAGAGCCAGCCGGCAGATTGGATCTGTCAATATCGAGATTCGTTTCATCGTTAAAGACATCGGTCAAGCTCTTGAAGGTGATGTCCTCTTCACCTGTATTGGAAACTGTAATCGTATACTTCAACGTATCCCCTACAGAATAAATTGACTTGTGATTTGTAATTTCTTTTGTAATCGAGAAGCTGGAGGACGGCTTTTTGATATTGACATATTCCGCTGCAACCGATTCGTACTGTTCCGGTGTGCCGAGATAAACGACGTTCCGGACAGACTGCATGGAAGTGCTGATATTGTCATCTACCTTGCAGACTACATAGCGTGTAAAGGTTTCGTTGACACCAAGTCCTTCCGTTGTCCAAGTAACAGTTTGTCCGTTAATTGTACCATCGGTTGCATGACCGCCAACAGTAACGCCGGATACTGGTGTTAAGCCAGCCGGAACAACGTCTGTCAGTGTCAGCGTGCCGCTCTTTGCGGTTTCGCCGCTGTTCGTTGCTTCCACTTTAAACAGTACATATTCGCCGCAAACCAGATAGCCCTTATACTTTTGCAAAGAAGCAGCATCGTCGCCAGCAGTTGCTTCTACTTTTTTACTCAAATCAATTTTTGCCGGTGCCGGTGTTAAAATTGTAACATCTGCGGACTTCTTCGGCAGGGTTTCCCATTGATCCGAATCGGTGGAATTAACACCCTGAACCCGAACGGTCAAGTCGTTGTGAATTTTGCCGGAAGTAAAATTGCCAACTTCAATCATGTTCGTTTTCAGTGCAGCGTTCACCGTATACGGTGCCATTTCTGCATTGGTGTTTGTGCTTTTCTTTACCCATGTTACGCTCAAGGTGTTTCCGCTTGCGGAAGCCGATGTGATTTTGACATCATCCGGCAGCGTCAAATAGTCCCGAATATTGCTTGCATTTGCACCACTCTGAAACGTCAAGCCATCCGGCAGTGTGATAACGTCTGTCATCTCAACTGCACCAACCCACCATTCACCTTTTTTGGTTGAGGTATAGTTTGGATATGCTTTCAAGGTATAGGAAATTTCATTGTTGCCGCTCAGCTGAGACAGCGAAATCGTATTCTGACTAACAGACTTGCTGTCCTCCCAAGCAATTTTTGATTTTGCTGTAACGGTCGAAGTTTTCGACTGTCCGGAGCCGCTCGCCGTAATTTTTACGGTTGCCTGTTCTCCATTCGGGGTTTTCCCGTTTGCAAACTTTGCTTTCAAATAGATTGCCTTTGTCTGACCATTTGCAATGTCATAGGTCAGATACCGGCTGTTGCCTTCCACATGCATGGTAAAGCCACTGTACTTTGCTCCATCCCGCAGGCCTTGCCCTGGGAAGTCAGGAAGCAAAAGGTTTTCCGGAATATCAATTCTGTAAGTCGTACTACGACCCCAGTGATTGACATTGTTGCCCGCTAAAGATAGATACAGATAAAATAGTTCACCGGATTCCTGTTCCGATGTTCCATGATAAGAAGTATCTGTAAATTCCGCACGAACATTCGTCATAACATCCGGTGTTTGTCCCCAGCCTGGACGCCCCCAGTCACCACCGTATCTCGGTGGATTGTTCCCAGCGGAGGCCGTCAGTGAACTTATCGGAACACTCACCAGAATCATCAGAACAGCAAGCAGCATACTGATCACACGCTTGATGCATGATGTTTTTCGGATTTCTTCCATCTTTTTCCCGCCCTGTGTCATAGCGGTTTCTCTCCTTTCCATATTTCTGCAACACAGTTTTTTAGATTTTGTATCTTCCAAAGCCCACATTTTTCCGGCACACCAAAGGTGTAAATCGGGCTTTAGACATACAGCTTTATTATAGCATACTCTTTCTCGAAATTCAACCACTCTACGATTTTTTTACCATTCTTTCAAATGCCACTACCAGTATTTCTAATTTTTATTAATCTTTTCATTATTTTATTCTCATTTATTTTTCTATCTTTCTTCATTGCTTTTGATTTATTTGATTTTTCATCATAGATTCGTCATTTTTAAAAACAAACAAAAATCGGCTCTGTCCACTTGCAGACAGAGCCGATTTTTTCACGAACAAATTTTATTTAAGGGGAAATTGCGGATTCCAATTAGTTGATAATGGTTTCTTCGGTTTCCTTGTCGAACAGGTGCATTCTGTTTGGATCTAAAGCAACCTTCAGATTCTTGTCGCCCTGCTTTGCAGTAGACCGTGGGTCAACACGAGCGGTCAGCGGAGTGCCCTGGCAATCCAGATACAGGAAGTTTTCAGCACCCATCATTTCGGTGATATCTACATCACATTCAATGATACCAGTGGTTGCAGTAGACAGGAACATTTCGTCATCGTGAATTGCTTCCGGACGGATACCCAGAACAACTTCCTTATCCACATAGTTTGCAAGCTTCTTGTCTTCCTTTGCTGCCGGAATTGCCAGCTCGTACTTCTTTGCGAACTGTACGCAATAGCCATTGTTCTTCTTCTTCAGAACGCCGTCGATGAAGTTCATCTGCGGAGAGCCCAAGAATCCAGCAACAAACTTGTTGCCCGGTCTTTCATACAGGTTCTGCGGAGTATCAATCTGCTGAATGATACCATCCTTCATAACAACGATTCTGTCACCGAGGGTCATAGCTTCGGTCTGGTCATGGGTAACGTAAATAAAGGTTGTACCCAGCTTCTTATGCAGCTTGGAGATTTCGGTTCTCATCTGTGCACGCAGTTTTGCATCCAAGTTGGAAAGCGGTTCGTCCAGCAGGAAGACCTGCGGATTCCGGACGATTGCACGACCCATGGCAACACGCTGTCTTTGACCACCGGACATAGCCTTCGGCTTCCGGTCGAGCAGGTGGCTCAGGTCAAGGATCTTTGCAGCTTCCTTTACCTTGCGGTCGATTTCATCCTTCGGAACTTTTCTCAGCTTCAGACCGAATGCCATGTTCTCATAAACGGTCATATGCGGATACAGAGCGTAGTTCTGGAATACCATTGCGATATCTCTGTCCTTCGGAGCGATGTCATTTACCAGACGGTCGCCGATGTACAGTTCGCCCTTAGAGATTTCTTCCAGACCAGCGATCATACGCAGGGTTGTGGACTTACCACATCCAGAAGGGCCAACCAAAACGATAAATTCCTTATCCTTAATTTCAATATTAACATCCTTTACCGCAGTAACATTGCCCGGGTAAATTTTGTAGATGTGTCTCAATGATAAACTTGCCATTGATGCAATCCTCCTAATAGTTTATTTTTATTTTGAAAAACACAAACAGGGGAAACGGAAGCAGACCGTTTTTCCTGTAATTCAGCCAGAACATTGTTTCGATCTTAGCTCTGATATAATCATAGCAGAGTTTTGATTTTTTTTCAAGTCGTGATATGCCCAAATTTCAGCTTGTACATTTATCAAATATGACGAACTTTTTTTTCGGGTATGTCATTTCGTCAAAAAAAAGGGGGCTTTCCTCGGTGGAATTTTATTTTTTTTGTATAAAATGCATGAATTCTATGGTTTCTGCCATCATAAAACTTTTTATTAATTTTTTACTAAAAATTACTATTTTGAGCCAGCTTCCACAAGAACTTGGGGTCTGGCTGCTGGGAAAGCAGGCTGATTTGTGTGCTGGTCAGTTTCTGACACACTCCAATTTGTAAACCAATTGGTAAAAAAAGGTTTCCAATAGCAACTCGCTGCAACTGCTCCACATGGTTTCCGACTGCCGCCAGCATCCGCCGCACTTGATGATATTTCCCCTCATGCAAGCAAATGACTGCCATTCGGTCTGTATTCAAAACGGGTAAAATTTCCGCCGGCAGGCAGTGCGTTCCGTCTGCCAACACCAACCCCTCTGCAAGCTGTTGGGCATAAGATTCTTCATAAGGACGTGCCAGCTGCATCCGATAATATTTTGGAACATGCCGTTTCGGAGCAAGCAGAGCATGGGAAAATGCTCCGTCATTTGTCAACAGCAGCATACCGCTGGTATCCTTGTCCAGTCTGCCGACTGGAAATAATCCTTTTCGCTGTAATTCCGGCGGAATCAATTCCATTACAGTTTTTTCCGTTGCATCTGTTACCGCACAAACATAGCCCAATGGCTTATTGAGCAGCAGACAGTAGCAAGATTCCACTGGTTCAACGGGCTTGCCCTGTAAACAGATGACATCAGTTTCCTGAACGGGCGTTTCTGGTTTTTTGACAATCGTCTGATTGACCGTTACTTGACCGCTACGAATGAGTTGTTTCAGTTGGCTGCGAGTATAGGAAGTGGCATCCGAAAGCCATTTATCTAAACGCATATCAAGCATCTCCTTTGGTTCTTTTTTGCGGGATGGGGGCATAAATTTACAATGAATCTGGGAAGCAAATTATAATTATTTCTTTTCAAACGATGCATCAAAAAACTTTTGGTTACCTACAGCTCGTGATTTGCAATCTACATTTTATAATATCTCTCATTCTTTATAGAAAGGAGCGGTTTCTTATGCGAAAAATGCAATTTCGTGTTCTCTTACTGGCTCTATTGCTCTGCGGCATCGGCATTGTGCTATTTCTCTGGCTTCACCCAAAACAAAAACCTGCTGCTAATTCCCTGCCCATCTTCTATCGGCTACCCGAAGAATCTGACCGCCAAGCATTCCTTACAGAACAACACTACACACTTCATTCCGGCAACGATGTCCGCTCTTGTCCCGTTCTGATTCCAGATGAAAATGAAAATAGCTCCGTTTACCAGTCTTATTGGAAACTGCAAACGGAGCAAAAATTGCCGCTTTCTGCATTCTGCGGCTGTCAGGGAATCGAATATACCTATTCTCTTCAGACAGACGAATGCATTTCTCTTTTATTGTCAGAGGATGGAATCCTGCTGGCAGCGGTTCGCTATGACCCAACAGACCCACAAACCCTATTGCCGGTTATCCAATCAGGTGAAACTTCCCAATCACTGGCAACGTCTTTGCCTTGCCCTGTGCAGCCTGCACCATACCAAACACAATCAACGCAATGATACAAACCGACACCGCCAATTGAACCAAACCGGAAAGTATTACACCGATAATTGGAATCATCCCCAATACTGCTTGCACCAGCCAGCTTGCAACTGTCAGCGTTACATAAAAAATCAACAAGATTAAACCCTGATTCGCATGAAATTTGCCATAAGCAGAATTGGGCACACCCACCAGTGGCAGGAAAAACAGAATGCCGAAATACGCTAAAATCGACCAGACTTTTGCATCCTGTGCATCTTGTGCATCAAATTCCATGGTATGGTCTTCTGATTCAAAAAAATGGTTCTGTTCTTGCATGCTTTATTCTCCTTGTTCTTTTGATTCTGCTGTTTTTGCAGCAGCAGTTTCTTCATCCAATGCACTAATTGCCGCTACAAAGCTTGCAACGTCTGTAAAATCCTCATAGACCGAGGCAAACCGAATATAGGCAACTGCATCAATTCGCTTTAGATGTTCCATGACCCAGTTTCCAATGTCCACTGATGTTACTGTGCTCCGCATCGCATTTGCACACTGCTGTTCAATGCCTTCGGCAATCGCTGCCACTTGTTCCATACTGACGGGACGTTTCTTGATGGCATTAAAAATGCCGGTAATCAGCTTCTGGCGGTCAAACGGTTCAAAACTGCCGTCCCGCTTTTTCACCATCAGCAACGGACGTTCTACCATTTCATAAGTTGTGAATCGCTTTCCGCAAAAAATACACTCTCTTCTTCTCCGGATTCGATGTTCTGCCGGACGAGAATCCAATACTTTTGTATCTCTTGCACCACAAAACGGGCATTGCATGGTTCATTCCTCCTTCTCCTGACAGCTTTGAATCATCCGCTGTAGGATATGATCATTATGCAGCAAATCCTGCAACGTGCGGAATCCGCTGCGATATAATTCTAATACAATGGTACAGTTTGGGCTAAGCTGTGCGAGTGTCTGTAAAAATGATTTTACAGCAAACCGTCCTGCACCAATCTGCAAACAGTCGCCGTATTCGCCGTGGTCGCTCATATGCACATGGACAACCCCGCTGCCGAGTGTTTTCAACATTTGCATCGGGTCTTCTTTGGAACGCACTGCCTGTTTGATATCCAGCACAAATTTTGCATCATCCCCCATTTTCTGCTGCATCTCCTGCAAAAACGAAAGAGAATGGCTGGTGCAGCGAGCAACATTTTCCTGTGCAACGGTCACACCATAAGATTTTCCCAAATTGACCAGTTTCTGAAACCGCTCACAATAAAAATCCACATCCACGCCGACCAGCTGTTTATTGCCATGTACTACAAAAATACTTGCCCCCAGCTGCTGCATAGCGGTAAAATAATAGCGGCAGTATTCTAGATAATCCTGCAAACGCCGTTCGTATGCGGAAAACAGCATCATGGTTTCAATCTCACTGGTGAATGGATGGAGGGAACAGCACTGCACTTCAAATCGGTGCAAAATATCAGACAATGCAGCAACAAAGCTGCGTTTTAGTTCCGAATGGGTATTGATAAACAATTCCACCATGGTTACCCCACCCAACGCAAGGTCATAGAGGGCTTCCTCTATGGGTTGCGGATAGAGACAGGCAGTAGAGATTCCTGCTTTTAACATAAAGGTCGCCTCCTTTTCCCTGTTATTGTAGCATATTTTCAACAATTTTGCAAGGGGGTTATTTCATGCGAGCCACCAAAACAAAAAAGCAGGCGGATATGCTGCTTCGCATATCCTGCCTGCTTCTTTTCTGTTCAAAAATTGGCTTATTCGGTTGCCTTCTTCTTTTTCTTCGGAATTACTTTCAGTGTTTCCACACCACGCCGCTTCTGCCACCAAACCCACAGACTCGGTACAAAGCAGATGGAATGATAAGTACCAACCAGAATGCCAACTGCCATCGGAATGGCAAAGTGCTGAATCGAATCCAATCCCATAATTGCAGCTACAACTACAACTGCAACCATTGCAAACAACGTTGTCAGGGATGTCCGAATCGAACGCCGCAAGGACTGGGAAGAACTGGTGTTTACCAGGTCTTCAATATACATTCCCGGCATCTTTTCCTGATTTTCACGGATTCTGTCATAAATAACAATGGTGTCGTTGACTGCATAACCCAACAGCGTCAAAATAACTGCCATAAAGTTTGAGTCAATTTCAAAGCCCATCAAAACAACCGAACCATATGTAATGACCAGGGTTGCCAGCAAGCCGATAATCGCACAAACACCAGCTGACCAACCACTGATTTGCTTAAACCGGAATGCAATATACAGAATCAAGATGACTGCTGCAAAAATCGCTGCAACGATACATTTTGCAAAGAAGTCACTACCAGAACGTGCACTGACATCATTCGAGTCCAGCAGCTGTACATTTGCATCTGGATAACGGGACTGAATGGCATCCGTTACTTCTGCTTGCCGGTCAACCGTCAAACCTTCGTTGGAAGTAAAGGACAAGGTCAATGTCTTGCTGCCGCCCTCTAAGCTTTCGCCGTCCTGTACATTCACGCTCGTTCCAATCAAATCGGTCAGTTCGGAAGAAATCGCACTCTTATCGACCGCTTCGCCTTCATAACTATAGGTGATAATCGTACCGCCCTTGAATTCCAGTGCAATGTCCACGCCCGTAAAGGAAGAGGCAATTGCAATGACAACGAGAATCAGGGTCAGCAGGAAAAACAGCTTGGACTTGCCGCAGAAATTCCGTACCTTGACATCCACTGGATAGTGTTTAAACTGTTTTTCTTTCTCAGCCATTTAACCCACCTCCATAGAGTTTCTTGTTCTGGAAGCATTTGAACTTGGACAAAGACATGGTCATCAGTCTGGCTGCAAATACGCCCATGATAAAGTTCATAATCAAACCTACTAATAAGGTATAACCGAAGGAATAGATGACCCCTTCTGTGGTTGCACCGAAGAACTGGAACAGCGGATGCAACAGCTTTGCACACCAGCTATCCGGTGTTCCAAACGCACCCATCAGGATGATGGAAACGATGATACCAGTCAGGTTTCCGTCAAAGATGGCACTGAATGCACGGCTGTAACCGGACTGCAATGCACCATCCAGCGGCTTGCCTCTCCGAAGTTCTTCTCGAATTCGTTCGCCAGTGATAATATTTGCATCGACACCCATACCAATGGAAAGAATAATACCAGCAATACCCGGAATGGTCAGCGTGTTGCTGTCCATAAAGCCGAACCAACCGGAAACGGCTGCCAGCATGCCGGCAATCTGTCCCATCAAGCAGATGGATGCAACCACACCCAACAGCCGATACAGGGAAATCATGTAAATCACAATAAAGGCACAGGTAATCAAACCTGCAATCACCATTGCATTCAAAGCCCCTTCGCCCATCGTCGGGGAAATGGTCTTAAAGCTGGTGGTTTCCAATGCAAACGGCAATGCACCGGCATTGATCTTATCTGCCAATTCCTTCGCAGATTCATATGTAAAGTTCCCGCTGATGGTTGCCTTTCCGTCGGAAATAACGGCATTAACAGACGGTGCAGAAATCATGGTGTTGTCCATCCAGATGGAGATCTTTCCATTGTCCTGATACAGAGCAGAAGTTGCATTATAGAACTTTTCCGTACCGCTGTCGTTCAGATCCAATGTTACCATCCACGTTGCTTCCTTCGTGGTATCATCCTGCGTTGCACCTGTTCCGGCACTCTTTACATCGTCACCAGTCAGTACCACTTCGCCTGCCGGTACGGTTTCGCCGTCTTCATTTGTGGTGGTTTCCGTTCCGTAGCGGAATGTCAGCTGTGCGGTTTCACCAAGTTCTTTTACGGCTTGTTCCGGATCGAAATCCGTTTCCCCTGCCTGCCATGGGAACCGAACAATGATCCGATCGCTTTTGTAGTCAACGTAGGTATCACTGTCGTTAATGCCCTGTGACACCAGTCTGGTCTTGATTTTCTCCAGTGCTGCGTCCATCTGTTCATCTGTTGCATCCACATCGCCTGCTGGCTCAAATGTAACATCTACGCCGCCCTGAATGTCGATCCCAAGACGAATATCTTTTACGCCATGCACATAGGTCGTTGTAATATCGCCGTTTTGAGTAGACACACCGATCAGCGTTGTAATCGCAAAAATCGCAATCACAGCAAACACAAGGAAGAAAACCGGTTTTTTTACTTTTTTCACGTTTCACCCTCCTACGGTAAATCTGGATGCAGCAGCTTGCAGGCAACTGCATCCGTTTTTGTGTCGTCCACGCTGACAAGGTGGTATCGACAATTACTTATCATTGTACTACATCTTTTGCGAATAGTCAATAGGATTTCAAAAAGTTGTACAATTTTTCCGATTCCGCCATACATTTTTCAGTGGGATTTCCAAAAATGAAATGCATCCTCAAAAAGAAGCCGCCGTCTGTGGAAAATCTGACAGCGGAAAGATTCTGTCTATTGAATTTCTGAAAAGAGTGTGTTATAATAGGTATCAATTGCAGCCAGTCTGCGAAACAATCCACAGAAAGGATGGTCTTTTTATGGTTCATATCGGAAACGACTGGGATGACCTGCTTCAGGATGCCATTCAATCCGAATCCTATCAGCACTTGCGGCAGTTCCTCATTCAGGAATACCGCACCCATACCATCTATCCCAATATGTACGACATTTTCAATGCGTTTCAATATACGCCGTATGCAGATGTAAAAGTAGTCATTCTGGGACAAGACCCCTACCACAACCCCAATCAAGCACATGGCTTGAGTTTTTCCGTGCACAAGGGTGTTACACCGCCGCCGTCCCTCGTCAACATCTTTAAAGAACTGCGGGATGATACCGGCATTGACAACCTCGGCAAACATGGCGACCTCACCGAATGGGCAAAACATGGCGTTTTGCTGCTAAACACGGTCTTAACAGTTCGGGCAGGTGCTGCCAACTCCCATCGGGGAAAAGGCTGGGAACAGCTCACCGATACCGTCATTGACAAGCTGAACGAACGGGAAAAGCCCGTGGTGTTCCTGCTCTGGGGCAACAATGCCAAGGCAAAACAGCAACGCATTACTGCTCCGCAGCATTTGGTGTTGACGGCTGCTCATCCAAGTCCGCTATCTGCTCACTATGGATTTTTCGGCTGTCGGCATTTCTCCAAGACCAACGCCTTTCTTGTCGAACACGGAATCGAACCCGTAGACTGGCGGATTGATCCTGCATAAATCATTATCATCCATACCCATCATTGCTATTTCAACAGAAAGGAATTTATCATTCTATGAAAATCGCTCCTCTTTTTTCGGAAAAGACCGTCTTTTCCTTTGAGGTATTTCCACCGAAGAAAACCAGCCCGATTGAAACCGTCTACCAGACACTCGAAGAATTACAGGATCTGCATCCGGACTTCATCAGTGTCACACTGGGTGCTGGCGGCAGCGGCAACGGGGAAAATACCATCGCCATCGCAAGACGCTTACAGGAACAGTATGGCATTACTTCCATGTCCCATCTGCCCTGTATTCACTGCACAAAAGAAAAAATTGATGCCCTGCTGGAAACATTCCTCGAAAGCGGCATTGAAAACATCCTCGCTCTGCGTGGCGACCGTGTCCCGGAATTAGAACCGGAACATGATTTTGCCCATGCCAGCGACCTGATTACCTACATTCGGGAAAAGCACCCGAATTTCGACATTGCCGGAGCTTGCTATCCGGAATGCCACACCGAAGCCACTTCGCTGGAAGAAGATATTGCCAACCTGAAGAAGAAAGTCGATGCCGGTGCAACACACCTCATTTCTCAGCTGTTCTTCGACAATGAAGCATTCTTCCACTTCCAAGCAGAAGCCCGTAAGGCTGGCATTACTGTCCCGATTGAAGCTGGTATCATGCCAGTTACCAACAGCAAGCAGATTACCCGCATGGTTTCCATGTGTGGTGCAAGTCTGCCGAGAAAATTCACCCGTATCATTCAAAAATATGAGGATAACCCTACAGCATTGCAAGATGCTGGGATTGCTTATGCCATCGCACAGATTATTGAACTGCTGGCAGCTGGGGTTGACGGAATTCACCTTTACACCATGAACAATCCTTATGTTGCACGAAAAATCAGCGAAGCCATCTCCGGCGTACTGCGTGCAACCCAACGATGAGCCCCAGTATCTGTCTGTCACCGCTTGACCGTTCGGAAACCCTCCGGTATTTGGGTATGACCGAAGCGGCGGCAGATGATGCCTTTCTATCTCGGCTGGATGCCTGCGAAGCAAAGCTGCTCCGCCACGCAACCCCTCGCTATACCTACTGCATTCTTCCGCTGACCCGCACAGAATCAGTGCTGTATGCGGATACCTTATTATTAGAGGGGAATGATATTCGCCAGCACCTAGAGGGCTGCGACCGTGCGGTTCTCATGGCGGCAACGCTCGGAACAGCCGTAGATGTCTTGATTGACCGCACACAAAAACGGGACATGACCAACGCCCTGTTGATGGATGCCCTTGCGAATACTGCCATTGAGCAGGTCTGCGACAAGGCAGAACAGCGGATTCAGGAAACCATGCCGAACCGATATTTTACATGGCGGTTCAGCCCCGGCTATGGAGATTTTCCCATCTCGGAACAGCCGAACCTGCTCGCCCACCTCAACGCCGCCCGGCAAGTCGGCATTATTACAACGGAAACCTACCTCATGAACCCCCGGAAGTCGGTTTCTGCCATCTTTGGATGTGCCCAACATCCACTGCCGAAACGTCGGCAAGGGTGCAGCATTTGCAAGATGCGGGAAACCTGTGCATTCCGGAAGAAAGGAGCTCACTGCGGTGGCACAACATAACCTCTTTCAGAAGAAACCTCGTCTGTATCTGGATGGCGGTATGGGTACGATGCTGCAAAAAAGCGGTATGCCTGCCGGAGAAATCCCGGAAAAATACAACATCGAACACCCAGAACAGATTACTGCCATTCACAAAGCGTTTTTGGCTGCTGGCTCGGATATTGTCTATGCCAACACCTTTGGTGCAAACCGCCTGAAGATGAAAAAAAGCGGCTATTCCGTACAGGAACTGATTTCCGCAGGTATCGCCTGCGGAAAGGCTGCCACTGCCGGAACAGATGCCATGGTTGCCCTGGATATTGGGCCAATCGGACAGCTGCTAGAGCCGCTTGGCACGCTGAAATTCGAAGAAGCTTATGACATTTTCCGAGAAGAAATTGAAGCCGGAAAAGATGCTGACCTCATTGTCATCGAAACCATGACCGACCTCTATGAAACGAAGGCTGCTGTATTGGCTGCAAAGGAACACAGTGACAAGCCGGTCTTTGTCACGATGACCTTTGAAGAAAACGGCAGAACCTTCACAGGCTGCACCGTTTCTGCAATGGCTCTGACATTGGAGGGGCTGGGCGTGGATGCCTTGGGCGTAAACTGTTCGCTTGGCCCGAAGGAATTGCTGCCTGTGGTTGAAGAAATCTGCCGCTGGACAACCCTGCCTGTCATTGTAAAGCCGAATGCTGGCTTGCCTGACCCGGTTACGGGGGCATTCTCCGTTCTGCCGGATGACTTTGCAGAGGCAATGGCTGCTTTCGCAAAACTGGGCGTTTCTGTCTTTGGCGGATGTTGCGGCACAACACCGGAACATCTGGCAGCTGCCTACCAGAAACTGGACAGTATGCCTGTTGTAGATCGCCCTATGCCGGAAATTCCACCAGCAATCTGCTCGCCGTCTGTGACGATTCCCATCACAGAACCTCGTATCATCGGCGAACGCATCAACCCAACCGGAAAAAAACGCTTTCAGGCTGCATTAAAGGCAAACGACATTGATTATATCTTAGAGCAGGCGGTTCAGCAGACCGATGCCGGTGCAGATATTTTGGATGTCAATGTTGGTTTGCCGGAGATTGACGAAAAAGATATGATGATCCGCACCGTCAAGGCATTGCAGAGCATCGGAGACACCCCATTACAGCTGGACTCCACCATTCCGGAAGTCTTAGAAGCTGCCCTGCGAGTTTATAACGGGAAACCAATCGTCAATTCTGTCAACGGCGAAGAAGCCTCCTTACAGGCAATTTTACCGCTGGTCAAAAAGTATGGTGCTGCGGTCGTTGGTCTGACGCTGGACGAAAACGGCATCCCGAAAAAAGCAGATGACCGCTTTGCTATCGCCAAACGCATTCTGGAACGGGCAATGGCAATGGGCATTCCAAAACAGGATGTCTATATTGACTGTCTGGTACTGACCGTTTCCGCCGAACAGGATGGAGCAGTTGAAACTTTGAAAGCCATGCGGCGCGTACACGAAGAATTGGGGCTGCGGACGGTTCTGGGCGTTTCCAATATTTCTTTTGGTCTGCCAAACCGAGAAGCCGTCAACCGGACATTCCTCACGCTGGCAATGGAAAATGGCTTGTTCCTGCCGATTATGAACCCGAATATTGCCTCTATGACCGAAGCAGTTCGAGCTTACAAGGTGTTAAAGGGCATCGACCGCAGCTGTATGCAGTATATTTCCAGCTATACCGGACAGACTTCTGCAAAACCAGCTGCTGCAACCGCTGGAGCTGCTGATTCTTCCATGACGCTTGCCTATGCCATGGAACACGGTCTGAAAAAAGAATGCGGTTCCATTACTGCAAAACTGCTCGAAACCACCGAACCCATGGAAATCATCAACAATATGCTGATTCCTGTTCTGGACGAAACCGGAACGAAGTTTGAACAGGGCAAGGTGTTCCTGCCACAGCTGATTTTAACAGCAGATGCAGCACAGGCGGCGTTCTCCGTCATCAAGGAAACCATGCAGCAGCGTGACCAAGCTCCTGTCAGCAAGGGAAAAATCGTACTGGCAACTGTCAAGGGCGATATTCATGACATCGGTAAGAACATTGTAAAAGTTCTGCTGGAAAACTATGGCTATACGGTCATCGACCTCGGAAAAGATGTTCCTTGTCAAGCAGTCGTTGATGCTGCCATAGAACATCAAGTGAAACTGGTCGGACTTTCCGCCCTCATGACAACCACACTGGGTTCGATGGAAGAAACCATTCGTCTGCTGCACGAACAGTATCCATCTTGTCAAACGGTTGTTGGCGGTGCAGTGTTAACGCCAGACTATGCAAAACAAATCCACGCAACATTCTATGCAAAAGATGCAAAAGATACGGTAGATGTTGCAAAGCAGGTGGTTGGATAACCATCCACCTGCCTGTATTCGGAACAAACGATTCTGCCCCACAAGAAAGGAGGGCTTGCGTCTATGCCGAAACGAAAACGCAACAGCATTAACACCCCGTTTGCTCGCACGATTATTTTCAGCGGTGTCATCTTATTGCTGGTTGCATTTCTCCTCATGCGGCTGGAAACCGTTTCCACTTGGATCGGAACGATTCTCAGCACGCTGCGTCCGGTCATCATCGGTGCAGTCATTACGTTGGTACTGCATACGCCTGTCCGGCGATTAGAGGGCTTCTTGAAAAATATTACAAAGGGAAAACGGTTTCCCTGCTCCGCAGTCGCTGTCATTCTCTCGTATTTACTTCTATTTTCCGTTTTAGCTGGAATCGTCTGCATCATTGTCCCGCAGTTCTCACAAAGCTTAGTGGACTTTGCAGACCAGTTCACCATCTATTTTATCAACTTCCAGAAGTTCTTACAGACATACAGTAGCAAGGGTGAGCATCTCTATGATCTGATGCAGCAAGTCGGATTGGACTTTGCACAGCTGAAATCGTGGCTGACCGACCTCTCTGTTACCGTTTCCAGCTATGTTCCAAACCTCATGGAAAAAATCGGAACATGGGCAACCAGTCTGGTTCGGATCGTGGCGGACTGTTTCATCGGACTGATCTTCTCGCTGTATATGCTCAGCGGCAGGAAACGCCTGAAAGCACAGGCAAAACGCATTCTACAAAAGGCATTCTCCAAGGAAAATTACCGCAGAATTTCCCATTATGGCAATATCACGTTTGAAATCTTCTCCAACTTTGTCGGTGGTCAGCTGATGGACGCCTGCATTTTGGGCTTGCTCTGTTTCATTGGCATGTCCATTTTCCACTTCCAGTATCCGCTTCTCATCAGTGTTATCATTGGTCTGACCAATATGATTCCAATTGTGGGGCCAATTGTCGGCACCATTCCCGGTGCATTGATCTTATTGCTGGTAGAACCCAAACAAGCCATCTGGTTTGTCGTATTTGTCATCGTTATCCAGCAAATCGACAGCAACCTGATTTATCCCCGTGTTGTCGGCGGATCGGTCGGACTGCCTGCAATGTGGGTGCTGTTCGCCGTGATTGTCGGCGGCGGATTGTTCGGTGTACTCGGCATGATTCTGGGTGTTCCGATGATGTCGCTCATCTATGTCATCCTCCGGGAAAAGACCCTGCCAGAGGGCGAAGTTCCGCCCAGTCCGTTGCAAATGCCCGAAAGAACGGCGATGGAACAGCGTGCCAACGAATGGTTCGGGAAGATGCGAGATACCGTCTTTACCACAGTAACAGACACCGTGAAACGAAACTGGCAGCATCATGAAGAAGATGATGATTCCGAAACGGAAGAACCAACGGAAAAGGACATGAAATCCGCAGAATCTACCGTTTCAGAAACGCCGATATCTGTCATTTTAGAACAGACTGACGAAGAAGGCTGCGAAATTCATCCGGCTGCTTCAGAATCAGAATCCACGGATTCAGATTCTCCGGAACAACCGCCGGAACAGAACCCATAAAATGAAAAAATCCGGCTTACAGAGCTGTATTCTGTCAGCCGGTTTTTGCAGAAAGATATATAGATTATTAAACGGAAGGAACGATGTTTCACATGGCAAAACTCAAAAAGCAGCACATGACCATTCATTGGAAAGCGATTGTGCAGGATGACAGCAGCATTCCGGCAACGGAAGCAACGCTCAAGGAAAAGGCGACCTTGGTCGGAAGAATCGGGCTGATGATGCTTTCTGTCGGAACAGGGGCATGGCGGGTTCGCAACTCGATGAACAAGGTTTCCCGCTGCCTGGGGATCACCTGTACCGCTGACATTGGATTGCTTGCCATCTCTTACACCTGCATTGAGGGAACGGATACTTACACACAATCCATTTCCCTTCCAACAACCGGGGTCAATACACACAAGCTGATGGAACTGGAGCTGTTCATGAAAGAATTTCCGGATAAAGTTTCCACTTATTCTGTCAAGCACATTCATGAAGTTCTGGACGAGATTCAAAAACTTCCTGCCAACTATCAGGCATGGAATTTGGGGCTTGCCTCTGCACTGGCGTGCGGTGCATTTACCTTTTTGCTGGGCGGCGGGCCTGTCGAAATGTGCTGTGCCTTTTTGGGTGCAGGTGTCGGCAACTTTGTCCGCAAAAAGATGCTGGGGCATAGCATTTCCCTGCTGGCGAATGTTGCGGTCAGTGTTGCTGCTTCCTGTCTGGTCTATGTCCTCACCATTCTGCTGGCGCAACAGCTTCTGTCTGTATCGGCAGTGCATCAGGCTGGTTACATCTGTGCGATGCTGTTCGTCATTCCAGGATTTCCGCTGATTACAGGCGGTATCGACCTTGCAAAACTAGATTTGCGGTCAGGGCTAGAGCGTGTTTCCTATGCCCTGCTCATCATCCTAACGGCAACCATGACTGGCTGGGCAACGGCCGCCATCTGTCAATTCCAGCCGGCAGACTTTGAACCCTTGCAGTTGCAAAAATGGACGCTGCTTTGTTTCCGGTTGATTGCCAGCTTCTGTGGGGTCTACGGATTCTCTCTGATGTTCAACAGCCCCAGAAAAATGGCGTTTACAGCGGCTCTCATCGGAATGTTCACCAATACATTGCGATTGGAACTGGTTGACCTTGCCCATATGCCAATTGGTGCGGCTGCCTTTATCGGAGCATTCTGCACGGGATGTATTGCCTCTGTTGTCAAGAAAAAAATCGGTTTCCCGAGAATTTCTCTGACCGTTCCGGCAATCGTTATCATGGTTCCAGGCTTGTATATGTACCGTGGTATTTATTACATTGCCTTGAATGATGTCGGCTCTGGTGCACTGTGGCTGACCAAGGCAGCATTGATTGTCATTGCACTGCCAATGGGTCTGGTGGCTGCGAGAATCTGCACCGACAAGAATTTCCGGCATTGTACCTGATGCCTTTGCATTCTTACATTTCTATAAAGCATTTCCACAAAAAATCCGTTCCTGTGTTTTCACAAGGACGGATTTTTTTCATAGCTGTTTCCACTGCTTTTCCACCAGCTTGCTATAAAATCGGGAGCTTTCTGTCTAAACAGGGCAAATATTTCTTTATGGATAGGGCTGATCCCTGCAAAAATCTGCATGGACAAGCATTTTTGGCATGGAATTGGATGTTTGGAACGGTTGCAATGCCAAAAAAATCCGCCCCTGTGTTTCCACAAGGACGGATTTTTTCACGGCTGTTTCCACTTATTCTTCCACATAAGTTGGAGCAGCTTTCGGGCTTTTCATTTTGAGAACATTGTGATAATATGCATATGTCATTGGCTGCTGGGCAGTGATGCGGTCGCAGTCTAAAACTTTTGCCAGAAATACGGTATGTGTTCCAGCATTCATCTGCTGAACCACTTCCAAGGTGAACCATGCACAGCATTGTTTCAGAACGGGCAAGCCGTCTTTCTGGTCATACGCAATTTCTGCGAACTTTTCCACTTCCCGGCTGGACTGAAACCCAAATGTTCCGATGACGCTAAGGTCTGTCTGTTCCGGCAGCACGCAAAGTGCCAGCTTGTCAGTTTTCTGAATGATGTCGTGGGTGTAGTTCTGCTGGTTGATGCTGATGGCAAGCGTTGGCGGCTGCGAGGTGATCTGCATGGCACTGTTGGCAATGCAGCCAACTGGACGTTCGCCATCCATTGCGGTCACGGCATAAACCCCATAGGATAAGGTGTGAAATGCGTTTTTCTGCATAAAATCATCTCCGTTTCCGGTTATAATAAGAGAGTCGCAGGCAGTGAAATATTTCTCTTTGGAAAAACGATTTTCAGCGTTCGGCAAAAATCGCTCCGCTCTTTTGCCTTTGTGCTGTTCGCCGGTGGTTGTGTTTTCCGAATTACTTCTGCATCTCTCTTAGAGATTCGTTTCCATGAATTGTTTTTGTTTTCGAAACGGCGAACAGCATTTGCTTTCCTGCTCTTAGATTTTAATATCTTCTCATCGTTCAGTTTTTATGCAGGGGGCAGCTTGCCCCCTGCACCCCTCCGCCAAGCTGAGCCAGCTTGACCGCAGTTCGCCTGCGGCGAGGAAATTTACAGCGTTTCTTCTCTTATTGTGCGTTTCCGAGGAATGCTGCACCGATGATTCCGGCATCATTACCCAGCTTTGCAATTACGATTTCTGCATTCTTCTTAGAATTTCTGGTGTAGTTTTCCCGTGCTACGATTTCCTTCATCGGCAGCAACAGCGGGTCACCTTCATTGCAAACACCGCCGCCAATGCAGAGTACATCCGGCTGGAAAATGTTCAATGTGTTGGTGATACCAGCAGCCAGATACTTGATATACTTGTCAACAACTTCCTTTGCAGCTGCATCGCCCTTCCGCATGTAATTGAATGCTGTCCGACCGCTGATGTGTTCTTCTTCCTTCATCATGCTATCTGGATGTTCAGCCAGTGCTTCCTTGGTCATCCGAATCAGACCGGTTGCAGAAGAATATACTTCAAAGCAGCCCTTTCTGCCGCAAGTGCACTGTGGGCCATCTACAGAAATTACGGTGTGACCGATTTCAGCACCGCCAAAGTTCGAGCCGCTGTAAATCTTACCGTCAATGACAATACCGCCGCCAACACCAGTGCCCAGTGTAATGCAGACTGCATTTTTTGCACCCTTTGCAGCACCTGCAACATATTCGCCGTAAGCAGCTGCATTTGCATCGTTTTCAATGAATGCCTTCTTGCCGAGGGCATCTTCCATATACTTTACCATCGGAGTGTTGACAAAGCCCAGATTGTTGGAATATTCGATGATACCAGTTTCGCTGTTTGCAATACCCGGTGTACCAATGCCGACCCATTCAATCTGATCCATGGTCAGACCTGCTTTTTCGGCTGCTTCCTTTGCAACCTTTGCCATATCTGCTGCAATTTCCTGTTCCGGACGTGGCAGGTTGGTCTTTACGCTTGCCTTTGCAAGAATTTCATATGCTTCGTTTACCACGCCTGCTACGATATTCGTACCGCCTAAATCAATGCCAATATAATACTTCATAGGATAAATCCTCCTGCTTGATATTTTTCCGCTTTCAGTGAGAAAACGGTTTCTAACATTCTTGTTCGGTCAATTGCTGATTTCCTGTAGGGAAAACTGCTTCAAAAACTGCTTTCGGCTGCCATTATAGACATTCAAATCCACTGGAATGTGTTCCTGTGCAAAGCCCTGCAAATCGCCCTCAAAGCTATACTGCCAGAACGTCCAATCTACAATCGGCTCGCAATAGGGATTGCTCATCCAAACGGCATACCCCCAACGGTGTCCCATCAAATAATCCATATAGGTGCTGGGATTGGTATAGAGAATCGGCTTGACCCCGTAATATGCTTCCAAAGCGTCTGCCATCTCCTGAATTTCGGTTCGGGCGGTTTTTGCATCGGGAACAATTTCTCCATCATAGATTTCAATATCAATGACGGGCGGAAGGGTGTTCTCCAACTTGGGAACAGTTGCAATAAAATTATCCGCCTGTTCTTTTCCATCCGATTCAAACCGGAAAAAATGATACGCCCCGACAAATACGCCTGCCGCTTCGGCTGCCTCCCAGTTCTGAGTGAATAAGTCGTCCTGATAGGTGCTGCCCTCTGTCGCCTTGATAAAGGCAAACTGCACATGGTCTTCCTTGGAAAGCACGTCCCAGTCAATGTCCCCCTGATAACGGGAAATGTCGATACCCTTGACCGGAAACTTAGATAAATCCGGACTTTCCGCCGGAATCTCTCCGTGAATGGCACGGTAGAAATGCCGCAGTCGCAGACCGCAGATGCTGCCAAAAACCAACATCACCAAAATCAACAGGGTAATCATCCACCGCAGAATATATTTTCCGTAACGCTTTTTTCTTGTTTTCTGCTGCACACATTCGCTCCTATCTGCCAGCAGCTGCTGCCATTTATTTTGCATGTTCTTTGGTACGCAATCTTCCTCTTATATCATAGCCGAAAATTTGAAAATAGTCAACTGGTTTTTGCATTTTTCTATGGAAATCCGGTTACAAATTTTCAAATCAGCTGAATGAAATCACACTACATTCTAAATTCTACTTTATTATAGTATTTTCTCATTTTTTAAAAAGAATTAAAAAAATTGCTTGACAAAAAGCAAAAAATAATGTAAAATTAAAATGAAATTAGAAGCATTTCCAGATTATCAGGAAATACATGAACATGAAAAGGAGAAATAATATGGAAAACATGGATCGTAAAAAATTGGTAAAATTGCAGGAGTCGTTGTTATCGCTCTACTGGTTGTACTGGTGCTCTCTCAAATCTTTTCTCGCAGTCCCAAAGACTGTGTCAAAGATTTTTACAAAGCAGAACAAAAAACAAGTGCCAGTGATATGCTGGATTTAGTTCCGAAAAAGCACCAAAAAGCATTAATGAAAGAATATGACTTAAGCAAAAAAGAACTAAAAGAGGCTGTTCAGGATTATTTGAATGACAATTTAGACGAATGGGAAGCATTTTATGGCGACAATGTCAAAGTAAAACTGAAATTTAAAAATAAAGAAAAAGCAAGTAGAGATGATATCAAAACTGCCAATAAAGCCTTGAAAGATGCAGATGTTAATTTAAAGGTAAAAAAGAGTTATACATATAGAATTAATCTTACATTTACTGGTGATGACAGCAATGAATCCACAAGTGATATTGCTTACGCAATAAAAATTGGTGGGAAGTGGTATAGTTCAGAGGCAATAAACTTTGTAACAATCGCTGCTGCTTCCTAATTCAATATTCATTTGATAAAGAAAAACGCCTCTTTGTTCAGGATGATTAATTGCTCTTTATGCGATTGTTTTCCAACTACATTTGGAGGTGTTTTTCTTTCCTTTTTCGTTTTATTGTGCTACTGCAAAAAAACATGGTTTATTTTTGTCGCTTGCTCTTGCTTTTTTGAGAAAGAACTGTTATAATAAGAGAATGTGATACAGCATCGGTGCTGTATAAAATTTAAAAAAATGGAAAGAGGAAACAATATGCCTGCAAATATCATTGTTGGTTCTCAGTGGGGCGACGAAGGAAAAGGGAAAATCATCGACATCATGGCTTCTCGTGCAGAAGTTGTCGTTCGTGCAACTGGCGGAAATAACGCTGGTCACACCGTTGTCAATCACGGTGAGGTTTATAAGCTGCACCTGATTCCTTCTGGTATCCTGTATCCGGACACCCTTTGCCTGATTGGTGCTGGTGTGGTATTAGACCCGAAAGACTTTATTTCTGAACTGGACAATCTCGAAAGCCGTGGCATCTCCACCGCAAATCTGAAGATTGACCCTCGTGCACACGTGGTTATGCCGTGGCACATCGAATTAGACGGTCTGTCTGAAAAGTTCCGTGGAAATTCCGACATCGGTACGACAAAGCGTGGAATTGGCCCAACTTACATGGACAAGTACGAACGCTGCGGTCTGCGGATGTATGACTTGGTACATCCGGAAATCTTCGCTCAGAAGGCAAGAACCACTGGCGAACTGAAAAACAAGATTATCACTGCTGTTTACGGCGGCACTGCATTTGATTTGGATGCTGTTATTGCAGAATATATCGAATACGGCAAGCGGCTCGCTCCGTACATTGCAGACGTTTCCGTTCTGACTTATGAAGCTGACAAGGCTGGAAAGACCATCATGTTTGAAGGTGCACAGGCAACCTTGCTGGATATCGACTTCGGTACATATCCATATGTTACTTCTTCTCATCCGATTTCTGCTGGTGCGTGCATCGGTAGTGGTGTTGGCCCGAAGATGATCACCAACATCATTGGTGTTGCAAAGGCTTATACCACCAGAGTTGGGAAAGGTCCGTTCCCGACCGAACTGAACGACGAAACTGGCGACCTCATCCGCAACAAGGGTGGCGAATTTGGTACAACAACTGGCAGACCGAGAAGAACTGGCTGGTTCGATGCAGTTATCGTTCGGCATTCCGTTCGGACAAATGGTCTGGATGGTCTGGCAATCAACAAGCTGGATACCCTCAGCGGTCTGAAAACTCTGAAAATGTGCGTTGGCTATGAAAAGCCAGACGGCACAATTCTGAAGGATTTCCCAGCTGCTTTGGAAGAACTGGCAGACTGCAAGCCGATTTATGAAGAATTTGAAGGCTTTAGCGAAGACATCAGCTCCTGCAAGACCTTTGACGAACTGCCGGAAGCTTGCAAGAAGTACATTGCAAGACTGGAAGAAGTTTGCGGCTGTAAAGTAGTTATGGTCGGCAATGGTCCGGATCGTTCTCAGATTCTGGAACGGTAAGACTTGTCACCATCTTGCATCTTGATGAAAAAACAAAGACAAAAGCACCCGTAAAACGGTGCTTTTGTGCTATTCTATGCCCATTTTGAAAGGAAGTGTCCCCTCGTCATGCAAGCAGCCATTCTATTTTTATTGTTGGTCGTCATCTGTCTGCAAATCTTTATCATCCTTGTCATCAAGCAATCATCTGGTAATGCCTCCGAGGACAGCGGCAACGCTGCTGCTCCTACGCAGGAACAGCAAAAAGAACTCCTCTTTCACATCCAACAAAACTTATCTGCCCTCTCGCAATCGCTCAAGGAAAGCCAGCAGCAAGCTGCTGCCTATCAAAATCAGAGCATTGCCACGCTCAACCAGAACCTTGCTGCTCAGATGCAGCAGATGGAACAGCGTCTGCGTACCATTGAACTGACGAACGGGCAAGGTATGGAACAAGTTCGCCAGACGATTCAAACCAGTCTGAACCGTATGCAGCAAGTACAGGCGGACAACCTCGCTGAAATTCAAGGCGTAGTAGAACAAAAACTCACACAGACACTCGAACAAAAGGTACAGAGTGCTTTTCAGATGGTCAACGAACGATTGGAAATGGTCTATCGGGGACTGGGCGAAATGCAGACGCTCGCTGCTGGTGTTGGAGATTTAAAAAAAGTATTGTCCAACGTAAAAACCCGTGGGATTCTAGGAGAAGTACAGCTTGGCAGCATTTTGCAGGAGATTCTTGCTCCGGAACAATATGCTTATGATGTTACCGTCAACCCCAACCGCCGAGAACACGTTGAATATGCAGTTAAGTTGCCGGGGACAACAAACGGGCAACCAGTCTGGCTGCCGATTGACTCGAAATTTCCCGGAGATACCTATACTGCCCTGCGGAACGCTCTGGACAGCGGAAATCCGCAGCAAATCAAGGCTGCTCAACAGACACTGACACAAGTCATCCGAAAATGTGCGAAAGATATTCATGACAAATATATCTGTCCGCCTTATACTACAAACTTTGCGATTTTGTTCTTGCCGTTTGAAGGGCTGTATGCCGAAGTCATCAATCTCGGCATGGTCGAAACGCTCCAGCAGAACTTTCAAGTCAACATCGCTGGACCTTCTACGATGGCAGCGATGCTGAACGCCTTGCAGATGGGCTTTCAGACACTTGCCATTCAAAAACGTAGCACAGAAGTCTGGCAAGTTTTACAGCAGGTACAGACGGAATTTGACCGTTTTGCCGATGTCCTGCAAAAGACACAGAATGCCTTGCACAGTGCAGATTCTCAGCTGGAACGCCTTGTTGGCACTCGTACTCGTGCCATTCAACGACAACTGGGAGCGATTCAGACGCAAAACAACCTACATAAAGGAAAATGATAAAACTGATAAAAAAATACAGTCGCCAAATCAACTGTTGGCGGCTGTATTTTTCGACAAAAAACAAGGGTTCTGATAAACAGTTCCCTTGTTTTTTGCAAGTCATTATGTTCTTCTATTTTTTGTTTTTCTATCTCTTTCCATCCTACTTTATCTCTCTTATTATCTTTTTGTAGGATGTCATCCCTTCTGGGATTGATACTAGTATATCACATTTGCTTTTGATTGTCAAGTACTTTTTATAAGAAATCTAACTTTTTTATAAAAAATAAAAGAATCAACAGATTTTTCTGTGTTTTACAATGCAAGTATAACACAGATATTTTTTACTGTCAAGTAAATTTTGAAAAAATATAAAAACAGGCGAACAAATTGTATTTCCAATCTGTTCGCCTGTCTAACTTCCAACTGAAATTAAATTTCGTGATTATGCCGTCTGGAGATTTTCAAACGGTTCATGGCACGGTTTAACGCTGCCTGCGACTGGTAGTATTGCATAATGCTCTGCCGCTGCCGCAGCCGTTCTTTCGCACGGGTTGCAGCTTCTGCGGCACGTTTTGCATCAATTTCTTCCGGCAATTCAATTGCATCGCCCAAAATCAATGCATAATCGCTCCGAATTTCTGCAAAGCCCTCGCTGATGGCGGCATATCGCCACTCACCGTCTACCTTGTATTGAATTTCTCCCGGACTCACAATCGTAACCAGAGATTCATGTCCCGGCAGGACACCAACCAAACCATCCTGTGCCGGATAAATCAAGTGTTCACACTCGCCGACAAAAAACGGTCGGTCTGCTGCCAGCAGTTCCAATTTAAATGTTTTTGCCATGCCGCATCCCTCACTTACGCTTGATTACAGGGTTTTTGCTTTTTCGATGACTTCATCAATCGTGCCCACATTAAAGAATGCGTTTTCTGGATATTCATCCATTTCACCGCTGATAATCATCTTAAAACCACGGATGGTTTCCTTTAACGGTACATATTTACCTGGAATCCCCGTAAAGACTTCCGCTACATGGAACGGCTGTGACAAGAACTTCTGAATCTTTCTTGCACGGAACACCGCAGTCTTATCTTCTTCATCCAATTCTTCCATACCCAGGATGGCGATGATATCCTGCAATTCCTTATACCGCTGCAACAATTCCTGTACCTGACGGGCAACCTGATAATGTTCTTCGCCAACAACATCCGGTTCCAAGATTCTTGAAGAGGATTCCAGCGGGTCAACTGCCGGATAAATACCCTGTTCTACAATCTTTCTGGACAAAACAGTCGTTGCATCCAAGTGGGCGAAAGTTGTTGCCGGAGCTGGGTCGGTCAAGTCATCTGCCGGCACATAAACTGCCTGTACGGAGGTGATAGAACCGTCCTTTGTGGAGGTGATTCGTTCCTGCAACTCGCCGACTTCGTTCGCCAAGGTCGGCTGATAACCAACGGCGGACGGCATTCTGCCCAGCAGGGCGGAAACTTCCGAACCAGCCTGTACATAACGGAAGATGTTATCAATAAACAGCAGCACGTCCTGATGTTTTTCATCACGGAAGTATTCTGCCATTGTCAAACCCGTCTGTGCAACACGCATACGAGACCCCGGCGGTTCGTTCATCTGACCGAATACCAGAGCGGTCTTGCTGATAACGCCCGATTCTTTCATTTCGTTCCAGAGGTCGTTACCTTCTCTGGAACGCTCGCCGACACCCGTAAAAATAGAGTAACCACCGTGTTCGGTTGCAACATTTCGGATCAGTTCCTGAATCAAAACGGTTTTACCAACACCAGCACCGCCGAACAGACCAATCTTACCACCCTTTGCATACGGTGCAAGCAGGTCGATAACCTTGATGCCAGTTTCCAGAATTTCAACAACCGGGCTTTGATTCCGGAAAGACGGAGCTTCTCTGTGGATCGCCCACTTCTGCTTGGTATGCACTTCTCCGGCGTTGTCAATCGGTTCACCCAAAACATTGAACATTCTGCCCAGTGTTTCTTCGCCGACTGGAACTTGAATACAGCTGCCAGTTGCAGTGACTTCCATATCCTTTGCCAGACCATCGGTTGCGGACAAGCTGATGCAGCGAACAACACCGTTGCCCATGTGCTGTGCCACTTCCATGACACACTTTTTATGTTCCATCTGGACTGTCAGAGCGTCTTTGATCATCGGCAGTTTGCCGGTAAATGCAACGTCAATGACAGGCCCGAGAATTTGTACAATTTTTCCGGTTTCCATGGATTTTCGGACTCCTCTCTATCCCATGATCAGATTTATTTCGCAGCCTCTGCACCGCTGGAGATTTCTGTAATTTCCTGTGTGATTGCAGCCTGTCTTGCACGGTTATACTGCAACGAAAGCGTTTGCAGCATATCCTTTGCACTGGTGGTTGCAGAGTCCATTGCCGACATACGAGCCTGCTGTTCGCTACAGAACGATTCTACCATTGCACCGTAAATCAAGCCCTTCATAAAGTTCGGGGTCAAGTGTTCCATCACCGCTTCCACGGTTGGATAGAAGGTTGCCTCGTGATGACGGGTAACATCTTCTTTACTGGTGACAAAGTTGTTGACGTTCAGCGGCAACAGCTGCTGGACTTTCGGCTCAAATGTCATGGAATTGAGCATCTTTGTATAGACGATATAAACATCGTCTACTTTCTTCTGCTCAAACAATTCCATCATCAGCACGGCGATTTTCATCGCACGGTACAAGGTCGGGTTCTGGGTGGTCTGGATAAATTCCGCATCCACATCCAGTTCGCCTTCTCTTGCTTTCCGCTGAAAATACATTCTGCCGACCTGTCCCATAACAAACAGTCGAGCATATTCACACTGTTCCATCTCTGCTTCTGCCCGCTTGATGACATTGTGGTTATAAGAACCACACATGCCCTTATCTGCCGTGATGATAATGAATGCTTTTTTCCGCTTATCTGCCGGAATTTCCGTTCTGGTATCGAAAAACCGCATGTCAATATCTTCCGGTGCACGGGACAGAATGCTTCGCATGGCATATAACAGCTTATCAAAATAGGGTTCTGTGGCTGCCAAATCCTTCTTCGCCTTCTTCAGCTTGGAAGAGGAAATCAGGTACATGGCATTCGTAATCTTCATAATATCATTGATACTCTTAATCCGTTCCCGAATTTCCCGCATATTTGACATCTTACTTCACCTGCTTCTTATAGGCTTCTGCTTCTGCAATCAAGGTTGCCTTATCTTCATCGGACAGCTGTCCGGTTTCCTGAATCTTCTTAATCAATGCTGCCTGACTCTGTTCCAAATGTGCCATCAAATCATTGACAAAATCCCGCAGATTCTTCAGCGGAATATCGTCAAACAGCCGTTCGGAGGCAACTGCCAGCACGCAAACCTGCCGCCACAATGGCTGCGGATGATACAGCGGCTGCTTCAGCAGTTCCATCAGTGCATGACCGTGATCCAACATTGCTTGGGTTGCAGGGTCGAGGTCGGAGCTGAACTGTGTGAAGACTTCCATTTCTCGGAACTGTGCCAGTTCCATACGCATCTTTCCGGCAACCTTTTTCATTGCCTTGGTCTGAGCAGCACCGCCGACACGAGAAACGGACAAGCCGACATTGACTGCCGGACGCATACCAGCGAAGAACAATTCGCTTTCCAAGAAGATCTGACCATCTGTGATGGAGATGACATTCGTCGGAATGTAAGCGGAGATATCGCCTGCCTGTGTTTCGATGATTGGCAGTGCGGTGATTGAACCGCCGCCGTGTGCATCGTCCAGTCGGCAGGAACGCTCCAGCAAACGGGAGTGCAGATAGAAAACGTCACCCGGATAAGCCTCACGCCCCGGCGGACGGTGGAGCAGCAGGGACATTGCACGATAAGCCACCGCATGCTTGGAAAGGTCATCATAGATAATCAGAACATCTTTGCCCTGATGCATGAAGAATTCTGCCATCGCCGTACCGGAATACGGTGCAATATACTGCACTGGAGCAGGAGCGCTGGCGGATGCGGAAACAACTACGGAATAATCCATTGCACCATGGGTTTTCAGAGTATTTACAATTTTTGCAACCGTTGAGGACTTCTGACCGATGGCAACATAAATACAGATGACATCCTGTCCCTTCTGGTTGATGATAGTATCTACAGCAATCGAAGTTTTACCCGTCTGACGGTCACCGATGATCAATTCTCTCTGTCCACGTCCAATCGGGAACATGGAGTCGATGGAAAGAATACCAGTTTGCAGCGGAACAGAAACGGACTTTCTGTCTGCAACACCGGCTGCTTCCCGTTCAATCGGGTAATAGTCTTCCGGTTCAATCGGTGCACCGCCATCAATCGGAGCACCCAGTGCATCAACGACTCTGCCAATCAGTCCAGAGCCAACGCCGACACCGGCACGCTTTTTGGTACGCATGACCTGTGTACCTTCTACAATTCCATAATCAGAGCCCAGCAGAACGACACCAACGGTCTTTTCTTCCAAGTTCTGAATAATTCCACGGACACCGGTTTCAAATTCCACCAGTTCGCCGTACATGGCATGCTGCATCCCATAAACGGTTGCAATGCCATCGCCGACCCGAACGACCGTGCCGCCTTCCTGCACGCCGGTCTTTCGGTCAAAATCCGCAATTTCACTCTTTAAAACGGAAATGATTTCACTTGCATTCATGGGTACACATTCCCTCCTGTCACTGTCCTGCCAATTTCTTTTGCAGGGTTTTTAAGGTATTCCGCAAACTGCGGTCATACACCAAGTCACCGATCCGCAATACAAAACCGCCCCGCAATGCTGGATTTTTCTGCATCGTAAGGACTGCCTGCTGTTTGCCTGTCACTTTCATGGCAAACTGTTTCAAGCCTTCCTGCTGGGCTTCTGTAAGCGGTGTGACATATTCCACAACAGCGTGGACACAGCTTTCTGACTGTCGCTTCTTCTCATAAAATGCCTGAAAAATTTCCGGCACATCGGCAGTTTCTGCGTTTTTACAGAGCACACAGAGCAGATTCTGCACTGCCTCCGGAAATACCTTCCGAACAACCGCTTCCTTTTCCGGAATGGAAATGGTGGGATTCGTCAGAGCTTCGCTGAGTGCCGGACAACATTCCCAGATTGCCTGTGCCTGCTCCACCACATCCATCGGGTATTGCAGTTCTAACATTGCCTGTGCATAACATTCAGCTGGTCGGCTCATGAATTCACACCTTCCTCCTTCAAGAACGCATCAACAAGATTCCGGTTTTCGGCATCGTCCATTTTTCCTTCTACCAACTTTGCAGCAGCAGCGAGTGCCAAGTCTGCAATTTCCTTTTGTGCACCAGCCAAGGTATTCTGCCGTTCGGCATCGATTTCCTTCTGTGCATTCTGAATCATGCGGCTTGCTTCCTGCTGTGCCTGTTCGGTAATCTGATTTCCCTGTTCTTTTGCGGCAGTTCTGGCGTTTGCAATAATCGTACTTGCCTCCTGCTTTGCACCGGAGAGCGTGTCTTCATACTGCTGCCGCAGCTGATGTGCTTCCTCTTTGGACGCTTTTGCCTGATCCAGATCAGCTTGTACCGCTGCGGCACGCTGATCCATGATATTCTGAATGCGTCCGAACAGGAACTTCTTCAGAAACAAGAACAGTACCAGAATATTGATGATTGAAAATGCAATCGTCCAAATATCAAACTCTAACATAATTTCTGTTTCGTCCTGCTCTCTGGCAGAACGCAGCTCCTTTCTTTAAAGGATTCCCTGCTGATCACTTCATGATGACCAGCAGCAGTGCAACAACGAAACCATAGATGGCGGTTGCTTCTGCCAACGCACTGCCGAGCAGCAATGCTTTGTTGATGTCACCGGAGGCTTCCGGCTGTCTTGCAATGGCTTCTACTGCCTTAGATGTTGCAATTCCGATGCCCAATCCGGCACCAATACCCGTTAAAACGGCAATTCCTGCTGCAATCATGATGATTTCCTCCTTATTTCTCGTGTTGTTCCATGCCCTCCGCCATAAACAGCGAAGTTAAAAATACAAATACATACGCTTGAATCAGTCCGTCGAACACGTCAAAGTACATACTGAATACCATCGGGACAATCAGCCCGCAGACCTGTTCGATCAGCTTCATGACAACAAATGCACCCAAAACATTACCGAACAGTCGCATACACAGCGAAAGCGGACGAATGCCCAATTCCATAATGTTGATCGGGGTCATAATTGCCATTGGTTTGGTGAAGGATGACAAAAAGCCTTTCAAGCCGCCCTGTGCCCGGAATGTGGACACTTCAATCAGGATAATGCTGAGCAATGCAAATGCAACCGTGACGTTGATGTCTTTGGTCGGCGGTTTAATACCGAAGCCGAACATCCCGATGAGGTTGGAAATGCCGAGCAGCAGCAGCACAGTACCCAGATATGCGAAATACGGTCTACCGGCTTTGCCCATGTTGCCTTCCAAGAAATTGTTCACCCACGTTACCGCAGATTCGAGCATCGCCTGCCCACGGCCGGGAACAATTTTCAGATTGCGTGTCAAAAGCAGAACCGCAATCATGATGAACGCCATAATGCCCCACATGACCACAATGGATTCATGCACAGGAATTCCACCGAACAGCGGAATCGTAAAGGCGACCTCGGTTTGCAGTTCTTCTGCCAATGCTTCTCCCATCTTCTCACCATCCTCTCTCACAAGCTCTTTTGCAGTTCCCTGCAAAAGGCATCTGCCGTCTTGGTATCAACGGCAGCATTCAAAGTGTTGAATGTTAGAACAGTGTCGTTTACTGCTCTGCTTTCTATTATACACACGGCTGTGTAAAATTGCAAGCATTAAAATGCGGCAAAATGACGGATATGGGACAATCTTCCGGAAACTGTTGCTTTTTGCAAGCTTCCAAAAGTACCGAAAATCTTTCGCATTTTCATTCTCCACTTTTAATCATTATAGAACTTTCGGAGAAAAAAGTCAACGGTTTCAGACTTAACTTTTTACACGATTTTCCGTGGAAAATAAGGCATTTTTCGTCAAAAAAGTACATTTTCAAAAGTCGCTGTCCACAATGTCAAAAGTTATTATTTTTTCATATCGTTTTTCGTACATCTCCACAAAAGGACAATTGTCTGCATGAGATAGACAGAGATTCCAAAAGTGTGCAAAAATCATCAAAAACAAACAGAAGCACCGTTACCCATCGGATAACGGTGCTTCTGGATTGATATAGAATAGAAGAGAGGATAGCATACCAACATTCTACAGAATGATTGCTCCTGAAAAAACAAGCGTTCTCGAAAATATCCTGTTCTGTAGAAGGTACTTTTATTTTACCACATTTTTTTAGAAATGTCAACTATTTTTTTCGATTTTTTCATATGCAGTTTTGTATAAGTTGCAACAGAGCAAAAAAGACCGCTTTCCAGCCGGAAATATCGGCGGAAAACGGTCTTTCTCTCACTTCCTGAAAAAGAAAATCTTAGTTCTTCATTTCGTAATGTTCGCCAATCAGGGATGCATTTGCTGCCAAAATCGGACGAATGCAGTTGTCTACAAATTCTTCAGTCTGCTGTTCACTTCTACCTGTGAAGTTTTCCGGCTGCAAAATCGCATCCAGTTCTTCCTTGGTAATCATGAACATCGGGTCAGCCAGAATCATATCGCACAGGTCATTTTCCAGACCATCTTCCTTGACGTGCTTTCCAGCAATCATGGAGTATTCCCGAATCTTTTCGTGCAGTGCCTGACGGTCGCCGCCCTTCTTAACGGCATCCATCATGATGTTTTCGGTTGCCATAAACGGCAGTTCCCGCATGATCCGCTGCCGAATCATCTTCGGGTAAACCACCAGACCATCGGTTACATTCAGCATGATGTTCAGGATTGCATCCACACCCAGACAAGCTTCCGGAACAGAAATCCGCTTGTTTGCAGAGTCGTCCAATGTCCGTTCAAACCACTGTGTTCCTGCGGTGAATGCCGGATTCAGGCTGTCAATCATGACATAACGGGACAGAGAGGTGATTCGTTCGCACCGCATCGGATTCCGCTTGTATGCCATTGCAGACGAACCAATCTGGGTCTTTTCAAATGGTTCTTCCATTTCCTTAAAGCTCTGCAACAACCGCATATCGTTGGAGAACTTCGAGCAAGACTGTGCAATGCCGCTCAGAGTTGCAAGGATCTGGGAGTCAATCTTTCTGGAATAAGTCTGACCAGAAACCGGAACAACACCGGTGAAGCCCATTTCTTCCGCAATCATCTGTTCCAGCTTCTTTACCTTTGTGGAATCGCCTTCAAACAGTTCCATGAAAGAAGCCTGTGTACCCGTTGTGCCCTTTGAGCCAAGCATTTTCAGGTTGGCAAGCCGGAAATCCAGTTCTTCCAAATCCATCAGCAGTTCATTCATCCACAGCGTTGCACGCTTGCCGACGGTTGTCAGCTGTGCCGGCTGCAAGTGGGTATATGCCAGTGCCGGCATGCCCTTGTACTGCATGGCAAACTTCGACAGATTTGCCAGAACATTGATCAGCTTCCGGCGGATGATTTTCAGAGCGTCCCGCATAATAATAATGTCTGTATTATCGCCAACATAGCAGGAAGTTGCTCCCAAGTGAATGATGCCCTTTGCGTGCGGACAAACCTGTCCATATGCATAAACGTGGGACATGACATCGTGACGAACGACCCGTTCCCGTGCTTCTGCAACATCATAATCAATGTTATAAACATTGTCTTCCAGTTCCTTTACCTGAGAAGGTGTAATCGGCAGACCGAGTTCCATTTCTGCCCGAGCCAGAGCGACCCAGAGCTTTCTCCAAGTAGAAAATTTCTTGTCAGCAGAAAAAACGTGCTGCATTTCTTCGCTGGCATACCGTGTACAAAACGGACTTTCATAACTGGTTGTATTCCGCATGATTTTTAATTCCTCTCCTTTTGATAATCCTTGAATGGATGAACGTGTACTTTCTATTATAGCGGAATTTCCCGTATTCGTCAACCTTTTTCTTTGACATAAACGCCGCCGGCTGCTGCATATGCTGATAACAAAATGTTATTTCAACAGACAGGAGGCGTTCCATGATGCAGGGATTAACCCAACAGGAGGCAAAAAACCGTCTGCGACAGGACGGGAAAAACGAACTCGCAGAAGCCCCCAAATCCAAACCCGTCCGGATGTTCCTCGGCCAATTTCGAGATGTCATGGTTATGATTTTGCTGGCAGCAACCATGGTTTCTGTTTTGCTGGGCGAATGGACGGATGCCATCACCATTATTTTAATTGTTCTGCTGAATGCAATTTTAGGGTTCATTCAGGAATTTCGGACAGAACGCACCCTCGAAACACTCCGGCAGATGACTGCCCCCACCGCTGCCGTCTGCCGAGATGGAACATGGCAGACCATTTCCGCTGCGGAACTGGTACGGGGTGACCTCATCCGGCTGGAAGCCGGCGACCGTGTTCCGGCAGATGCTGCCCTCGTGACTGCCAGCGGCATTGCTGCCAATGAATCCATTTTAACGGGCGAATCGGCTGCTGTTTCCAAAACTGCTGGAGCAGAAACCGACACGGACAACGCCCTCCACAAGAAAAATGTCGTCTATGCGGGAACTGCCATTCTGCGAGGTTCTGCCACTGCCTGCGTCATCGCAACAGGCACGAAAACGCAGATGGGACAGATTTCCGACTTGCTGCACGATGTCACAGTTTCTCAAACGCCGCTGCAAAAACGTCTTGCCGGACTGGGAAAAGTCGTCGCATTGCTCTGCATTGTCGTGTGTATTCTGGTCTTTTTCGCAGGGGTTTTCCGGGGAGAACCGATTTTTGATATGCTGATGACAGGCATCACCATTGCCATTGCTGCCATTCCGGAAGGCTTACCAGCAACCGTTACCATTGCCCTTGCACTGGCAGTCAGCCGCATGATGAAACATCAGGCTCTCGTCAACCGTCTGCACAGTGTCGAAACGCTGGGCTGTGCTGGAATTCTCTGTGCGGATAAAACAGGGACGATTACAGAGAATGACATGACCGTCACAGACTTGGTGATTAGTACTGCACATTTCTCCGTTGACCAGTGCATTCGCCAACAGGGGACGGCAGTTTCTCCTGAACAGCATCCGGCTTTACAAACTTTACTGGAATGCTGTATGCTCTGCACCACGGCAGAACATACCCCCGGACAAAATCCAATCGGCGACCCGACCGAAACTGCCCTGCTGCTGGCAGCGGAAAAGGCTGGCTTCTCTCGGGAACGCTGCAAGCAACGCTATCCCCTCCACCATATGGAACCTTTCGACAGCGAAACCAAAAAGATGGAAGTCACGGTTTCCTACAACGGCACAGAACGGCAATACCTCAAGGGTGCAGCAGACCGTGTGTTGCCACTCTGCACACAATTGCTACATGGAACGACTGTCACCACGCTGACGGAATCGTTTCGGGAAGAAGTCCGCTCCGCTGTGCAAACTTTGTCAGAACGTGCTCTGCGAGTATTGGCGTTTGCCTATCGGGAATCAGATGGCGATTGGATTTTTCTGGGGTTGAGCGGTATGTTAGACCCTCCTCGAGAATCGGCAAAGCAAGCGATTCGCACCTGCGAACAGGCGAAAATTCAAACTGTAATGATTACTGGCGACCACAAAAAAACCGCCCTTGCCATTGCAGAGCAAGCAGGGCTACTGCACGGAAAAAAAGCGATGACAGGACAGGAACTGGATGCTTTGAGCGATGAACAGCTTGCCGCTTGTATTCAGGAATATGCAGTCTTTGCAAGAGTCAATCCTGCTCATAAGCTGCGGTTGGTACGTGCCTATCAGAAAACGGGCGCGATTGTTGCAATGACGGGGGATGGTGTCAACGATGCTCCGGCTCTGAAAGAGGCAGATGTCGGCGTTGCCATGGGAAAATCCGGCACAGAAGTGGCAAAACAGGCGGCAGATGTGATTCTATTGGATGACAACCTATCGACTTTGGTTTATGCGGTGGAGCAGGGACGCTGTATTTATGCCAACATCCGAAAATTTGTCCGCTATCTGCTCTCCTGCAACATCGGGGAAGTGATTACAATGCTGCTGGGGATTCTCATGGGCATGCCTGTGATTCTGCTGCCCACGCAATTGCTGCTGGTGAATCTGGTCACGGATGGGCTGCCAGCGATTGCCCTTGGCATGGAACAGCCCGAACCGGATGCCATGCGGCAGCCACCACGAAAACCAGAAGAGCCGTTCTTCTCCGGCGGTCTGTTACAGCGAATTGTCTTTCGAGGGCTGTTAATTGGAGTCTGCACGCTGGGAGCGTTCTCCATGGCACTGCGACTCGGCGGAACGCTGGAGGCTGCCCGTACCACTGCTTTGTGTACGCTGATTCTCTCGCAGCTGATTCACGTTTTTGAGTGCAAATCAGAAACAAAATCCCTGTTTCATCTGCCACTCTGGAACAACTGGAAGCTGCTGGCTGCGGTTGCGGTTTCCGCCGGTATCTTATTTGCAGCGGTGGAAAGTTCGGCTCTACAGATGATTTTCACGACTGTTCCGCTGTCGCTGCCACTTTGGATTGTTGTTGCAGTTTCTTCGTGTGCGATTCCGATTTGCTCGGCAATTCTGTTTCAAATCACCGCAAAGAAAAAGGGAGGACAATAAAAAAACAGCCCCTTTCTTTCAAAAAGGACTGTTTTTCCCTCAATTTATGATAAACTATATCATAAGCCTGTTATTCTGCTCCTTCAGTCGGCAGCAGTGCAAATTCTTCCGGTAACGGTGATTCCACTGGTTCTCCGGACTCTGTATTTGTCTGTTTCGATGAAGTGCCAATGACATCCGCCCAGCTTGGCTGCATACCAGAAGCAGTCTTTGCATAATACGTCAAAACTGCAACGGCATCTTCTACAGAAATTACACCATCGCCGTTAATGTCAGCAGCGTTTGTTGCCAAATCATTGATGTGAGCGATCTCAGAGAAGAATGTGGTATATCCGGCAGCCCGTTTTGCATAATACGTCAAAATCTGCACAGCATCGTCTACACTAACGATAGAATCCCCGTCTACATCGCCCATTTCATAGGGGTCAGGCAAGGTGGTGGTTGTAGTGATAACCGTGGTTGTCATCGGTTCGGTAGTTGCTGTTGTCAAATCGGTGGTTTCTGTTTCGATTGGTATCGTCGTTTCTGCTGTGGTTTTTGGAACAGAAATGGTAATGGTCAACTTATAGAATTTCTGGTTGACCAACGCTCCAACAATGACATCTCCCTCGGAAACTGCTGTCAATACGCCATCTTGGTCAATTGTTGCAATGCTGTCATCCGTCGAAATCCACTGAGGCACTTCACCCTTTTCCCCTAAGTAATACAGTTGCAGTGTTGCACCGATTTGGTGAATCTCCTTGATGTTTTTCTGTGTAACGACTCTTCCCTCACCCTCTAGGGTCGTTCCAGTGATGGGCTGTTCCAGAGAGGTAATTATTGTGGTCTGCGTAGTTCTCGCAGAAGTTGTGGTGTTGGAAGGCTTCGTTGTGCCTGTCGTGGTCTTTTTTGTGGTAGTAGTAGTTGCAGTTGCTTTGGTCGTTTCTGTTGTCTGGGAGCGGTGTTGCTGCCAGGACAACAGCGGATAACTGCCTGTAATACCGGAATAAGCTGCTCCGAGTTTTTGTGCAAAGGTTGCTTTCTGCATCTCCGATTGCTTCATTGCCGTGCAAATTTCTCGGTCAATTGGCTGCGTATCCGTCACACCGGATTGATAATAGCACGCTGTACAATTAGCATTGCTGTCCCCAACAACACCACCTATTTTTTCATCTCCAGACACCGTTCCAATATTAAAGCAAGTTTCAATCGAACCACATTCAAATGCTCCAACCACGCCGCCAGCTATGGTATTTCCTTTAATCGCTCCGGTGTTGTAACAGTTCTGCACGATGCCGCCACTCTCTTGTCCAACGACACCGCCAGCAAATTGCAGCGAAGAAATTCTTCCTGTACTGCAACTTTCTGATACAGTTGCATAGATGCTCTGCCCAGCAATTCCGCCAGCTGCTTCCTGTCCGGAAATAAATGCGTCATTGCTGCAACGGGAAACTGTTCCGTTAAAGTTCACGCCGCAGATACCGCCAGCCATGTAATACCAAGAAGAGATCACAGCTCGATTTTCGCAATTTTCAATTGTGCCCTTATAATTATAGCCGCAAATACCACCTGCAAAGGTATCATAACTGTTCAAATAACTTTTTTCAATCGTCAGATTTTTTACCGTTGCTGTTCGGTAAAGTCCGGCAAACAAACCTGTTTCTCCGTAATTCTGAGCATACAAGCCCGAAATTGTATGTCCATTGCCGTCAAATATTCCATGAAACAAAGATTGATTGACAATCCCAATCGGAATCCAAGTATTAGACGGCTGTGCTTCGGCGGTTTCCCATTTCTCCCAATTGGTCAGCGGATTCATCTGTAAATCTGCCTCTAATGTAATGGTTACGCCCTCAAAGTTGGTTGTTCCATCGTTCACTAATTTTGCCAGTCCAGCCAATTCTTCCGGATTTGAGATAGAAAGCTGTGTTTCGCCTGCCTGATACCAACTTGTATCCACAGTTCCGTTCCAAGCTGCTGAAAAAACGGAAACATTTGCGGGCAGACAAGCGATTGTCAACAATCCCGTGACAAAAAAAGAAATCGCTTTCCGACAAGTGTTCTTTCTTAATTTTTCCATAATTTCCACTCTTTTTCTATTTTTTAAGTACCATCGAATTTTTTACTTTCTCTCTGTTTATTATACGCATTTTTCTATGGAATGTCAATGTTTTGCGGACAGAACCGACATTTTCAACAAAAGCAAGATTCTTTCACAAACGTAAGTTGAAAAAGATTCCCAGAAAAACTTGTATTTCTTTCCATTTTATTTTCCTTTTTATGGTAAATATAAGCTGTATCTTTCCGATTTTACAGTGAAATCACCTGTTTTTTCCTATTTTTATGAATTTTTACCAAAAATAGAAAGTGTTTGTGGTGACAAATTCATGACAGTCGCTTACTTTTCAACAATTCACTGTTCTCTATTTACATCTGACTTTTCCACATTGGAAGCGTTCTCTTGTTCGTAATTTTTCTTTCAAAAATAGATAAAAAAGTGGAAAGCTGCTTAAAAAGTACTTTACGCTATCAGATATTTATTCAAATTCTTTTTCAGAGATTATCCCAATCCGGAACATATCCGACGGACTTCTTTGCATAGTAGGTCAAAATCGAAACGGCATCTTGCACGGAAATGATGCCGTCTTTATCAATATCGCCTCTTTGAATCTGCTGAAATTGGACATCCGTTTCCGGCTCTAATCCTACGGATTTCTTTGCATAATAAGTCAACACCAATACAGCATCCTGCACCGAAACTGCACCATCTCCGTCCGGATCACCACGTTCCAGCTGTACCACTGGAGCATCTGCTTCCGTTGTGATTTGCTGTACCGTAATAGAAATTCCGGTATCTGCTGCAACATCCGTATCGGTATAAGCAGCAAGCGGAATGTTTGTTTCCAGCATCAAATAGGAAATCTCTGCAACTGTATGCGGCAGCAGCGTTTTCACCTGATATGTTCCGTCCCGTGTAATATGTACTACGCCGGGGGTTGCTGTGTCTTCATCCGTTCCAAAAAATGTAAGGTCTTCCGCAGCACCCAGCAGAGAAACCACATAGGGTTCTGACAATCTACCCAATCCGGAAATCGTAAATGTTACATTCAAATAATCAGAAGCTGGACTCGGCTGCAAGTCCGTACAGTTGGAATTGCCCTGCTCATTCCGCAAATTCAGCCGTAAATAAAGCCCATTTGTAGTAAAGCTGTCCGGTGACTGCGTATAGGGCAATGCGGTTGCGGTTGCAGATACAGGCGGGGACAAGCTGCAAATAGTCAGGCAAAACGTGAGCAGAACTGCAAAAAGTCGAGAATGATGCATGGAATACAAATCCTTTCTATCATAAAGTACAATCTTCTGCTATTATACAAATTCTGCGGATTTTTGTCAATGTGTGGGGAAATGTTTTCTTGATTTCTGAAACCAGTTCTGGGGAAACCGTCTGCGTACGGTTCGGCAAAATCGCTTCGCTCTTTGCCTTTGTGCTGTTCGCCGGTGGTTGCGTTGTCCGAATTATCTATGAATCTTTCTTAGATTTCGGTTTTTCTGAATTTTTTATGCTTTATAGAACGGCGAACAGCAGTTCACTTTATTTCTCTTAGATTTCTATTCCTGCTAATTGTCCACTCTTTGCAGGGGGCAGCTTGCCCCCTGCACCCCTCCGCCGAGCTGAGCCAGCTCGACCGCAGTTCGCCTGCGGCGAAAGATTTTTACAACGTCCTGCTCTAAAATGAAAAACTCCCCTGCCTGTTCCTTTTAACAAGCAGAGGAGTTTTAAAAATTCCAATGAATCGCTTATGCTTCCATCAATTCACAAATCAAATTTGAGAATGCAACTGGGTCTGCAATCGGCATGCCCTCAATCAACAATGCCTGATTATACAGCAGTTGGCTATATTTGCCCAGCGTTTCATCATCCAATGTTTTCAGCTTCTGATAAATCGGATGCTCCGGATTCAGTTCCAGAACGGTCTGTGCCTGTACCGGCTGGTCAACGCCCGGCATTGCATTCAGAGTCTTTGCCATTTCCATGGACAAATCCCCTTCGTTGCTCAGGCAAACCGGATGCGATTTCAGTCTACCGGACAGCTTTACCTTTGCAACCTTGCCATCCAATGCTTTCTGCATGGTTTCCAGCATATCTTTGCTTTCGGTTTCTTTCTGTTCGAGTTCCTTCTTTTCTTCTTCACTCTCCAGATTCAAATCATTTGCAGAAACAGACTTGAATTCCTTGTCCTTATACTTCATCAGCATTCTAATTGCAAATTCATCTACACTGTCGGTAAAGTACAGGATTTCATAACCCTTATCCTTAACCAGTTCGGTCTGCGGCAGAGCCTCAATTCTGGCAATGCTTTCGCCGCATGCATAATAAATGCAAGTCTGGTCTTCCGGCATCCGGTCAACATATTCTGCCAGACTGGTCAGCTTCTGATCCTTAGAAGAGGTAAACAGCAGCAAGTCTTGCAGCATATCCTTATGCATACCATAGTCCGAATAAACACCATATTTCAGCTGCAAGCCAAATGCCTGATAGAACTTTTCATACTGTTCCCGTTCGTTCTTCATCATCCGGCTGAGTTCGTTCTTAATGGTTCGTTCCACACTCTTTGCAATCAACCGCATCTGGGCATCATGCTGGAGCATTTCACGGGAAATGTTCAGAGAAACGTCTTCGGAGTCTACCAGACCCTTTACAAAGCTGAAGTAATCCGGCAGCAGGTCTTCGCAGCGTTCCATAATCAAAACGCCGTTTGCATACAGCTGCAAGCCCTTTTCATATTCTTTCGAATAGTAGTTGAACGGTGCTCGTTCCGGAATGTACAGCAAAGCATCATAAGTAACTGTTCCTTCGTTGTGTACCAAAGCGTGATGCAGTGGGTTGCTGTAATCGTTGAACTTGTCCTTATAGAAGTTGTTGTAATCGTCATCCGTCAGTTCGTTCTTGTTCTTCTTCCAGAGCGGTGTCATGCTGTTCAGTGTCACCAGTTCTGTATATTCTTCGTAATCGTCTGAATCTTCCTTCTTCCGGGATTTGGTCATTTCCATGCGAATTGGGAAACGAATGTAATCGCTATACCGCTTTACCAAAGACTGAATCCGGTACTGGTCGAGGTAATCGCTGTACTTTTCTGCTCCCTCTTCCTTGTCTTCTTCATCCGGCAGGAGTTCCAGTGTGATTTCTGTACCAACAGTGTCCTTGTCACATTCATCAATGGTATAGCCGTCCGTTCCCTCAGACTGCCATATATACGCTTTCTCTGCACCAAATGCCTTGGACTTTACAGTCACCCGACTAGCAACCATAAATGCAGAATAAAAACCAACACCGAATTGACCGATAATCTGGTGGTCGTCTTCCATCTGGTTTTCGCTCTTGAACTGCAAAGAACCGCTGTTTGCAATTGTGCCGAGGTGTTCTTCCAGTTCTTCCTTGGTCATACCGATCCCATTATCTTTAATGGTCAGGGTACGGTTTTCTTTATCTGGAATAATTTCAATGGCAAAATCCGATTTCGTCATATTGACGCTGTCATCCGTCAATGAACGGAAATACAACTTGTCAATTGCATCGCTTGCATTAGAAATCAATTCCCGCAGGAAAATTTCCTTGTGGGTATAAATCGAATGAATCATCAAATCTAAGAGCCGCTTGGACTCTGCTTTAAACTGTTTCTGTTCCATATCCAATCCCGACTGCGTTACCGCAGCCGCTCCCTTCTGAAATTAGCACTCTTTCCATTTGAGTGCTAACACTATTATAGCACTTGTGCTAAATTCGTCAAGGCGTTGATTCGATTATTTACAGTTTATTTACATTTAGAGCGATTTTTGTTGGTGTTTCTTTTGGCTCTTTGCAAATACTATGGATATATCCGAAATCAAAACCAATCTGAAACTTTCACCCAGACAGAAAAAACCGCTGCCCGAATCCATCTCCGAACAGCGGTCACCCATCTATTTAATCTTATTTTTATTTAAGCGAAAAAAACTTTCATTGCCCGTTTTCCAATGGCTTTTGTTTCAACGAGATTCAAACCACCATTGACAACGCCTCCGGCAACGGGGACAACTTTCACCAGATTGATAACACCCTTTTGCCCGAACTTCGTCAGAAACCGAAAGCCCAGCTTCTGATTGATTTTCGTCAGAACTGTTCCCGGCAGTTTCTTTAACAGCTGCAAAGAAGCTCGGTTTGCCGTCTTTACCCCAACCTGTTTCAACAGATTTCCAACTTCGACTTTCAACAAAGTTGCAAACACCATGGATTTCACAACATCATCTTGCAACGAATAACCGCCCATAACTGCAATGGCTGCAATCATACGAATCTGCACGTACATGGAAGAGCCAATATCGGCGGTAATGGTTGCTGGCAATGTAATCAATCCGCCCAATCCGGTCAAAAATCCAGTTGTTGTGCACTTGGTAACCTGCATCCGAATTAACTGCTCAGCTGCCTGTTCTTTCTTTCCGCCACAGTTCGATAAGTATTCCTGTGCCAGTGCCTCCACAGACTTTGAACCCGGAATGCCCTTTAATGCACCATCATATAACTTCCCCAGCAACTTCCAGCCCTTTTCACCCTCTTGAACCTCTTTGCCTTTCTCAGCGTTTAAATCTATGATTTGTGTTGTTTCTGTTCCCATACATACCGCCCCTTTTTCAATCCTTCGGCAAGTTTTTTCTTATTTGATTATAAACAAAATTATTTTTCTTGTCAAGATTTTGCGAATTTCCGCCCCTGAAAAAATTCTATATGAAAATCAGATTTCAACTTCTATGCTGTTTACATTTGAAAAATTGTCCGATACGCTATTTCATGATTGCGAGGTGATGAAATGAATCTGGATTACAAGCAAATCGGAAAAAATCTTGCAAGGCGGAGAAAGGAACTGCGACTGAAACAATATGAAGTCTGTGAGCGTGCCGGTATCAACGATAAGTATCTCTCCTGTATCGAAACCGCCCGTTCGATTCCCAGTCTGGAAGTGTTCCTGCGGCTCTGCGAAGCCCTCGAAACCACTCCTGACCATATTTTGTTGGGTTCTGTCTGCGAAACAGACCCCACACAATCGGAAGCAGTTCTATTGGAAAAGTTTCGTTCGCTTTCTCCAAAAGGTCAGCACCTTTCCCTTGCATTCATGAATTGGATTGCCGATGAACTCGACTGTTTCTAATTCACTCTTCCATTATATCCATGCTTGCAGACAGGCGGTTGTCTGTTTAAAAACATTTTACAAATTTCATGCAAGTTCCCCGTTTCTGTTGTTCGATAGAAACGGGGAACTTGTTTTTTTCGAGCTGCAAGAAATGCATTTCATCCGGAAAATTCCTGTTCAATTTCGACAAAATTTTGATTTTATTTTCAATGTTTCGTTTATAATCCAATCATCTTATTTCTAATGTTATAAACTTTCTTGAAAAATCATTGAATTTACAGCCAAATCCCTTGCCATCTGCGAAATTCTGTGCTACAATGTTTTCATACCATTCCGGTTTCCATGGTCACTGAAATCGTTTCCGTACGACTTCACAAATTCCCAGTGCCGGAATGCAGACCAAAAACCAAAGGACAGAAAACGGCAGACAAATCTGCCCATATACATTCCATGGCATTTCTCGATAACTCCAGACATGCCACTGCAAGACCAGATTATCCAACACACCAACCACCATTTCGAGTGCGGTAATGATAAACGCCCCCGACAACGCCTGCAACAACAGCGTATGCCGTGGAGCTGTGCCATGCAGCCGATATAGCAGCATGCCCACGATTCCGCCCAGCAGCGTCATCGTCCAGTGGGTATATCCTCTTGCAGCAATCTCCAACAAACTATAGATAAAACAACCCAGCAAAAACATGATTCCATATTCATAGGCATGGATTTTCTGCGGTGCAGTCATCGCTGTTCCAGCCTCCTTTCCATGATTTTTCTGAATCTTCACCACATCCTGTCCCTTAGTATTTACCATCCAACCTTATGGTATACGATATAGAAAGAAAGGAATTTTATCCATGAGAAGAAGTGGCATTTTAATGCACATCTCCAGCCTGCCCTCTCGCTATGGCATCGGCAAACTGGGTGCATCCGCTTATCAATTTGCGGACTTTCTGAAAAAAAGCGGTGTTTCTGTCTGGCAGATTCTTCCGCTCTCTCCGACTAGCTACGGCGATTCTCCGTACCAGTCTTTTTCCGCTTATGCCGGAAATCCATATTTCATCGACTTTGAACAGCTGGAAGAACAAGGTCTGCTCGAACACACCGATTATGCAGATGCCAACTGGGGCAGCCCAAACAAAGTTGACTACGAACGCCTCTATCAGATGTGCTTTCCAATTCTGAAAAAGGCATTTCAGGCATTTGACCGCACAAATCCGGATTATGTTGCATTCTGTGAAAAGCATCGGGCTTGGCTGCCGGATTATGCCCTGTTTATGGCTCTGAAATTTGCCCATCATGGAAAGGCATGGACAGAATGGGAACCGGAACTGGCAATGCGGGATGCAGAATCCCTGCAAAAGGCTCGCTCGAAATATGTCGAAGACGTGCAGTTCTTCCAGGTCATTCAGTACTGGTTCTATTCGCAGTGGGATAAGCTGAAAACGTACTGCAACGAAAACGGCATCTCTCTTATCGGTGATATGCCAATCTATGTTTCCTATGACAGCGTAGAAGTCTGGGCACAGCCGGAACTGTTTGAACTCGACCAACAGCACCGCCCGATTGCCGTTGCAGGTTGTCCGCCGGATGTCTTTTCTCCAACGGGTCAGCTCTGGGGCAATCCGCTCTATGATTGGGATTACCACAAGAAAACCGGATATGTATGGTGGATTCAGCGGCTGGCGTTTGCTACCTCCATCTATGACACCGTTCGGATCGACCACTTCCGTGGATTTGAAAGCTATTACAGCATTCCTTACGGCAACCCAACTGCCGAAATCGGCGAATGGAGAAAAGGTCCAAATACTGCCCTGTTTGAAGCTGCACAAGCTGCACTGGGCGATCTCTCTATCATTGCAGAAGACCTCGGCTTTATCACGCCGGAAGTGCAAAAAATGCTCGATGCCTGCGGCTATCCGGGCATGAAAGTTACCCAGTTCGCATTCAGCGACGGGGCAAAAAACACTTACCTGCCGCAGAACTACAAGACAACAAACTGCGTTGCCTATACCGGCACGCACGATAATATGACGCTGAATGGTTGGGTTTATGGGGCAAGCGACAAGGAAATCAGCTTCGCAAAACGCTATTTACGGGTCAGAGATCGCAAGGACTTGCCAGAATCCATGCTCCGCATCACCTGGGGCAGCATCGCAGACCTTGCCATTGGTCAGGTGCAGGATTTCTTGCAAGAACCGGCAAACGCTCGGATGAATACGCCGTCAACTGCGTTCGGCAACTGGCAGTATCGCACCACCGCCAAGCAGTTCAACCACAAGCTTTCCAAGAAAATTTATCAGTTAAACGCATTGTATAACCGTCTGCCGGAAGAAGATTCCGCAGCCGAAACCGATACCAAAGAAATCGAACTGGAGGACTGAACCCCATGCAGAAAGATCAACTGAAAGAACAACTGACACAGGCATTCGCTGGCATTGCTCCGAAAGATGCCACCCCACAGCAGCTGCATCAGGCAATCGGTGATGTCGTGATGCACAACATCGCTGAAAACTGGAACAAAAGCACACAGGCTCATGAAACCAACCGCCATGCTTGCTATTTTTCCATGGAATTTCTGGTTGGACGGGCAGTCTTTAACAACCTGCTCTGTCTGGGCTGCTACAAAGAAGTGGAAACCGCTTTGCAGGAAATGGGGGCTTCGCTCGCTTCTCTCGAAGAAATTGAAGACGCTGCCCTCGGTAACGGCGGTCTGGGACGGCTGGCTGCCTGCTTCCTCGACAGTGCTGCAACCCTGAATCTGCCGCTGGACGGCTATGGCATTCGCTACAAGTACGGTCTGTTCAAGCAGTCGATTGTAGACGGCTTCCAGAAGGAAGAACCGGACAACTGGATGCAGTACGGCGATGCATGGTCTGTTCGCTGCGAAAAAGATGCTGTTCTGGTACACTTCAACGGTCAGACCGTCAAGGCTGTTCCGTATGATATGCCAGTAATCGGCTGCAAGACCAAGCACATTGGCACACTGCGGCTCTGGCAGGCTGAACCCGTTCAGACCTTTGACTTCGACCTGTTCAACCAGCAGAAATATCTCGAAGCTGCTGCGGAAACCGTCTATGCAGAAGATATTTCTCGGGTTCTCTATCCGAACGACGATACTTGGGACGGCAAGAAACTGCGGTTAAAGCAGCAGTATTTCTTCTGTGCCGCTTCCCTGTCTGATATTCTGAAAAAGCATAAGGCAACCTATGGCACACTGGACAATCTGGCTGATAAGCTGGCAATTCAGCTGAACGACACCCATCCAGTTATCTCCATTCCGGAACTGATTCGCCTGCTGATGCTGGACGACAGCAAGCGGACATTTGCCGATGCATTCGCCATTGCACAGAAGGTTTTCCGCTACACCAACCACACAGTTATGCCAGAAGCCCTCGAAAAGTGGGATTGCCATCTGGTGGAAGAACTGCTGCCGGAACTCTATCCGATTATTGTACAAATCAATGAAACCATGCTGACCGAACTTTACCAGAAGAACATTCCGCTGGAACAGATTGCAAAGATGAAGATTATTCAGAATGGTATGGTGCATATGGCACACTTAGCAGTTTATGCATCTTCTTACACCAACGGGGTTGCTGCCATCCACACCCAGATTCTGAAAGATACGGTTCTGGCAGACTGGTACAAGGTATGGCCGGAACGCTTCCTGAACGAAACCAACGGTATTACCCAGCGGCGTTGGCTGGCACTCTGCAACCAGGAACTGTCTGGACTGCTCACCGAACTGGCTGGCTCTGATGGTTGGATGACTGACCTCAAGCAGCTGAAGGCTCTGGAAACAAAGGGCACACCGGATGTTCTGGAACGGTTCTGCTCCATCAAGCAGACCAAAAAGCAGCAGCTGGCGGATTTCATCGCTGCAAAGGAAGGCATTACCATCGACCCGAACAGCATCTTTGATATTCAGATTAAGCGGTTACACGAATACAAACGGCAGCTGCTGAACGCATTCTCTATCCTGTATCTCTATGAGGGCATCAAGGACGGCAGCATTCAGAACTTTACCCCAACTACATTCCTGTTCGGTGCAAAGTCTGCTCCGGGCTATCGCCGTGCAAAGGCAATCATCAAATTCATCAATGAAGTTGGCAAGCTGATTGCCAATGACCCAGACGTGAACCAGCTGATTAAAGTGGTATTTGTTTCCAACTACAATGTATCTTATGCAGAAAAGCTGGTAGCTGCGGCTGATGTTTCTGAACAGATTTCTACTGCTGGTACAGAAGCCTCCGGTACTGGTAACATGAAGCTGATGCTGAATGGTGCAGTAACGCTGGGCACTTATGACGGTGCAAATGTCGAAATCGTAGAAGAAGCCGGCGAGGATTGCAACTATATCTTCGGTGCAAAGGTCGAAGAACTGGAAACCATTCTCCCGCAGTACGACAGCCGTAAGATTTTCTCTGAAAATCCGAAGATTCGCCGTGTTGTAGAACGCCTGATTGACGGCACACTTTCTGACGGCGGCAGCGGCGACTTCCGAGAACTGTATTATGCTCTGCTAGATGGTGCAAGCTGGCACGCTCCAGACCATTATTACTTGCTGGGCGATTTGGAAAGCTATGTGACTGCAAAGCTGCGGTGCAATCAGGATTACCAGAACCGCATGGATTTCGCTGCAAAGCAGTGGAAGAATATTTGCAATGCAGGCAAGTTCAGCTCTGACAGAACGATTGCTGGCTATGCAAAGGATATCTGGCAGATTGACCCAGTTACTCTCTAAGCCACGAATTGTTTTGAAACGATACAAACGGGAATGCTTCTCACAGCGTTCCCGTTTTTCTTTTTGAGATATGTTAAAATTACACAAAATTATTCGTTAAATTTTCAAAAATATTGATATTATTAAAAAGATTCCAGCGGAAATTTCTGCTATAATGAATACAGAACAACAACCAAAACGGTTTCAACCGTTCAATCAATTACAGGAGGATGATTCACAATGAAATTGACAACGACTCGTTCGATTGCTGCATTTGTTGCAGCTCTGCTGCTGTCTATTACTTGCCTGACCATTAGCAGTCTGGCTCTGACTGCAACGCAGACAGATGCACCAATGATTACAGCAAGCATCCAAGAAGAAGAAACACCCCTGTAACCCAAGGAGGTTGATGGTTATGAAAAAGCAAGTTCTTGCAGCGAGTGCTGCATTATTCTTATCCGCTATTTGTCTGGGGGCAATGCGTGCCGTTCCGGCAAGGGCAGCTGCACAGGAAACCGCAGCAGTTGCAATTTGCGGTACTGTAATTGTCCAACAAAATCAAGTTCCAGAACTGCCGTCTTACACAGACCCTGTGATGGAAACAACCATTGACGAAGAGGAAACTCCGCTGTAAAGATCTCATTTCTGTTCATAAAAAAAGAGCACCTTTCTGAAAACGAAAGGTGCTCTTTTTTTGATATCTGTTCTTTATTCTTCCGGCAAGGTATCATGCCAGCCAATTTCTCCATCGGATTCATAGAGATATTGCCCCGTGTCGCTGTCCTGTACATAATATCCGTCTGGAATGCCCTCCTGATAGGTTTCTTCCAATGCAGTGCAGAACAACTCCACTCGCCGCAGCGTGGTAGCCTGTTCCAGTTCGCACGCTGCATTCACTTGAGCGAAAATCTCCGCAATGCGGTTGTAATCAGGGGCATTGGTATAATATAGCTGTGCTGCCCCATAGGTTAGAAAATAGTCGTGAGAATTGTATGTTTGCCCCGGTTCTGGTTCGGTCAAATCTAAGTAGAGAAATACGCCGTCTGCTGCATCGGGGAATTGCTCTGTAAAGTCTGCAATCGCCTGTTCTCGTGCGGTGTCATCATCTGGAATTGGCTCATCTGAAAGCTGAATGCCAACTGGCATTTGAATCATCGTGCTGACTTCCTGCAAACGATGACAGATGGCTTGTCGGTCTGCCTCGGAATCCATCACATCTTCTGACCAGAGCAAGGCTGCTGTTCCGTCGTTCCAGACCTGCGGAGCGGGCAGAACAGAAGATTCCGGTTCTGTTGGCTGCGGTGCATGCATCGCATACAAAGCAATGCCGATAATTAATAGAATTGGGAGCAGAATCAATGACACCAACCAAAATCGAAACGGGTGTTTCTGTGAAACGGATGTTTCTGTGTGCAGTGCTGGCAATTGTTGTCCGCAGTTGTCACAATAGATGGATTTTGATTGCTGCTGTGCACCACAGTAAGGGCAAGTCATGCGAAACACTCCTTTTTTGATGAAATAAGACTGTAAGTAACGAGCCACAGGCAAATAAAAAGTTTTTTGATCCAGCAATTTTTCAAAAATACTGGCGAGGTGTGGGCGAGCAGCCCACATTTGCGGAGCAAATCAAACTGGCACAATCAATGCAACAAAAATCTAAGAGTAAATCGAAAGAATCGCAATTGCCTTCAAATAAAAAAGGTTGTAGTAAAATACAAGGTTTCAGGGGCAATTGCGATTCCCAAGGCAAGCTGGGGATGTGCCCCAGCCTTGCCGAACCGGATTCAGGTGGTTTTCCTAGGATAAGCCGCAATCCTTCTCGAAAAAGGAAATTATGTGAAAATCTAGCCCGAATGCTTGCTTTTTGACACGCTTTTTGGTATAATAATACTAATCCATGACGCAGATATGCTGCCCTCCCCGGCAGCCACTATCCTGCTATCTCAAATACATAGAACAGGAGTGTCCATTATGCCATTTTTTGAAGATATTGGAAAGAAAATCACCAACATGAGCCAATCTGCCATCGAAAAAACCAAATGCTCTACCGAAACGCTCCGCCTGAATAACCAGATTCGGGAAGAACAACACCTCTGCAAAGACCTCTATCAGCAAATCGGTCAGCAATATGCCCAGCAGTACGAAGCCAACCCTGACCCTGCTTTTGAACCGCTGATGAAACAACTCCATGATGCTCAGGAACGCATTGCTTCCTATCAGGAGCAAATCCAAATCAAAAAAGCTGCGGTTGCCCAGTCAACTGTTTCTTCTGCTAACCATTGTTGTCCAGTATGCGGTGCACCGCTTCCGCCAGATTCTAAATTCTGTACAACTTGTGGAGCAAAAGTAGAGGTTGCTCCACCGGAATCCACTGCACCCGTTTCCCGTATCTGCTCAAAATGCGGCAGTCCGCTTGCACCCGATGCTTTATTCTGTGCATCCTGTGGTGCAAAATTGGAAGATACAGCGGAAGCAGAAACTCCGCCACAAGAAACAGCACCTGTTCCTAAAACCTGCCCGAAATGCGGTCAGCAACTTTCCCCTGATACGAAATTCTGCCCCATCTGTGGGGAAAAAATGTCTTAATGTCCCCATAGGAGGTTTCTCATTATGATTTGTAAAAAATGCGGTACATCGCTACAGCCGAATGACCGATTCTGTTACGCTTGTGGTGCACCAGTAGAACCACCAACCCCCACTCCAGCTGCTGCTCCGCCAGAATCGCCAGTATCAGCAGCAGTTGTTCCGCCAATTCCATCCCCTGCACCAGCTCCAGCCGTCACTCCAGTAGCAGAAACATCCACCTCAACACCGAATACCGCTACAACAAATTCTGCTACTGCTGCATCGTCAACGACTGCTGTTCCGCCAGTTGCTGTAAATCCATTGCAAGCAACCATTGCACAGCCGGCTGTTGCTGTAAAACCATTGAAAAGAAGTATGATTCTGGGCTTTCTCAGTATTGGCGTTGGCTGTTTGATTATCATTGGAATTCTCTGCTATTTGTTCTCCAATAACGGCTATCGTTCCGCTGTCAAGGAACTATGGTATGGGGTAGAACGGCAGGATGCCAGCGGTGCAGCTGCCAATATGTTCCCCTCTGAAGCATCCTCTCAACTTGACCTGACCGAACAGACGATGGAAACTTATCTCTCTACTTTTCAGGAGCATGCTGCTCGCTATGGCGACAACTATCATATTTCCATTCAGTTCGATGATGTGGAAGAACTGGATACGGAACAGCTGGAACAGTTCAACATCTGGTTTCAGAATCTCTCACTAGAAAAAGAAGTCAACAAGACTTACGCTGTAGATTACACCCGTTCTATTTCCGGCAAAAACGGAAAAGAAGCCGAACACCGTTTCTGCTATATTTATCGCTATGATGGGAACTGGTATGTATTGGATACGGCATTGCTGGGACTGCAAGACCCGCTCGCCTAATCGGGAGCAGTAACTTTTTTGAAAATTTTTCAGCCAACCTGCAAATCTGCATTGACAATTTACCGGATTTTTTGTTATAATAGAGCCTGTATGACGATTCTATTTGACACACACGCTGTCCTTCTCCCCTACGCTTGAACCGTGTGGGTGGAAGGATGGCGTTTTTTGTTTTCGTATAACAGGGATATTGGTGCATCGGGGAATCTGCAAAGCCTCAAAATTACACCGCAAAAGAAAGGATGAACCAGCATGAAATGCAAATTTTGTGAACAAGAACTCCCGGAGGGAGCGGAAAAGTGCCCGAACTGCGGCATTCCTGTCCGCTCCCATCAGAAAGAAAGTCCGCCCATTGGTGCAGCGATGACAACTTATCGCACCCCAGAACAAGTGAAGGAGGCTGAACCCATTGCCGACATCGAACCGCCAGAGGTTCGCTATGAACGGCTCGAACGCACCAGCCGCCGCAATCGTTGGATTGCACTCTGTGCCATTTTATTGGTGCTGATTTTATTGGTCAGTGGATATTTCCTGTTTTTCTGCGGCTATCGGGCAACGATTCGCCGCTATGTAAAGGGCAGAGATTCTATGAGTGGAACACGGTACTGTGAAATTGTTCCAGACGCATTCCTCTCGAAAGTATCCAGCAAATACAGCATGAACCGCAAGGAAATTCGGGATTGTCTGGACGGCTATTTCAATTATGCAAAAGAACAAATGGCAGATGACCTCGGCTCTAACATTGAATTTGGCTATGAACGAGATGAAACAACTACTTATACAGACGAGGAAACCTGTTCAGAATATGAGCAGAAAATTGCAGATACCTACTCGGTGACCGTGGATATTGACAAGGTTGTACTGGCAAATGTGCGGATTGTCACCAGCGGCAGCAATCAAAATGCAACAGATAGCTTAACGCTGACACTGTTCAAGAGTGGCTCAAAGTGGTACTGTATGGATGCTATGGAGCAGGTTGACTATGCTTGCCAGTATGACGGCTATGATTTGTGGTAATTGATAAGATGGGTCACTAAAATACGAGCCAATATAAAAACCAAGAAAGAAGGATTCAAACAAATGGCAATACAAAAAAAAAGACTGCTCATCGGTGGCATTGTGGCAGTTGTTATCGCTGCTGGCGGCATCTGTGCAGCTGTTCTTCCAGATGCTCTACACAAGGAAGCATCATCTACTTCTAATGTGGCAGTTACCACCACCACCACTGCTGCACCTGCAAGCACAGACACAAAAAATTCCGACCAAGCACCTGAAACCTATCAGTCTGTTCTCTCGGAATATTACACGGCATTCATCCAGAATCAGCCAGACACCCTCTACCGCCTTATGGCACCGCCAGCTTACTGGGATTATTACATGGAACACTATAATAAAACCAAAGAAGATGTGATTTCCACCTACCAGCAAGCCATCACCAATACCATGGCATCCTGGAAACAGCAGTGTGGCGATGATGTCACCGTTTCATTCGCCATCAAGGGCATGTCTGAACAATCACAGGATTTCCTGACCGAATGGACAGATGATATGAATGAAATGATTGGAGAAGACAAAGTACACGCACAAGATGCTGTAACACTCAGCGTAGAACGCACCCTGACAGGCAGCAAGGGCACACAGACAGAAACCATCTCCCCGACACTGATTCAGGTCGATGGTTTCTGGTATATCTTACAGGAAAATACAACTGCTGCGGATTCCCAGCAGGCAACTGAATAAATAAGGAGGCTTTCTCATCATGGAACGCTTGCACGTTTCTGTTTCTCGCCGTTCCCTGTTTCCACTGCTGATGGCACTATTTGGGGCACTGCTCTGCATTGGCATGGTACAGCGGTTTCGTGACCCACTCTATGATATGACATTGGAATACTGGCTATATCTTGCTGCTGGCTGTTTTATGGTACTCGTTGGATTGGTCGGTATGCGGTTTTTCCCGTGGATGTGTATCATTCCGGCAGTCTGCTATGTATACGGCGGTGTCATTGAGGGATGGTCAGACCTACAAGCCAGCGGCAGTTCTGGACTGCTGACCCAGATTCCATTCTATCAGATTCTGATGTTAGTGCCGCTGATTTTACTGCTCATGATTCGCTGGAAACCGTGGTGTATTTGGCTGCTGAAAGGGCTGGAAATCATTGCTATCCTGATTCCATTTGCAATGGCTTGGTTGCAATTGCAAGATGCCCTGCTAGAATTGCAGCTGGAGGGCTATTTGACCGATGCTGTCAAGCAAACCCGTTGGATGCACTTTCTGATGAATGAAGCGGTTTTCTACGCTGGCATGATTTGCATGACGCTTTCACTGCGGTATCTCCCACCGCAAGAACCTGTAGAAGATACAGAAGCGGACAAAGATGCAGAGATAGAATCGGAAGCAATTCCAGATGCAGAACCGTTGGAAGAAGCACCGATTCCGCAGCCAATGCCGGAAGAACCATTCCCACAGCAGCCTGCTCCCGAATTTTACGGACAGCCTGAACCGCAAGCAACTGCTCCGGAGATTGCTCCGATTCCGCCGATGCAGCACCGTGGCGGTGCATATCCGTATAATCGCCCGATTCACCTGCCGTCGGAATCCCATTCTGAGGAAGATTCACAGGATAATTTAGAAGAATAAGAGAACAAAAACACCGTATGGATTTTATGATTCCATACGGTGTTTTGTTATATCAAAGTTCGGCAAAATCGCTTCGCTCTTTGCCGGAGTGCGTGAATGATTCTTAGGAAAACCAATTGCGAACGGTTCGGCAGAATCGCTTCGCTGTCTGCCTGTGTTCGCTGTTCGCCATGGTTGCGTTGTCCGAATTGCCTATGAATCTTTCTTAGATTACAGTTTACAAGAATTTTTTATGTTTTTAGAATGGCGAGCAGCGATTTTTCGATTTTCTCTTAGATTTCAATTTCATCTAATCCATACGTCTGTTAAGGGGGACAGCTTGTCCCCCTTAACAATCCCCCTCCGCCGAGCTGAGCCAGCTCGACCGCAGTTGCCTGCGACTCGTATCTTTGCAAGCAACCACATCTAAAATTCCCGTTTTCTGGAATTTCCTAGCCAAAAAACAACATTTTTCGCTGAAAATATGGAAGAATAAACAAAAATACGCCCCGATTTTGTGCACAATGTGGGTTTACACGGCTGAAAAAGTGTGCTATAATAGGTCTAAACTCGAAATTTATGCGTTGCAGACAGTGGGGTGCAGCGTCTGCACACAACCCTTGAAATGGAGGAGAAGATTCTCATGAAAAGAACAATACTTGCTGTTTCTGCATTTGCAGCTTCTTTGATGGTCAGTGCTGTAGCAGTTTCTGCTCCGGTACAGGCAGAAGAAATTTTCCACAGCCGGAAGGCTGTTGCGGAAGTTGTCGCTACAACACCGCTGTATGAAGCACAGGACGATACCCAGACGACTACCACAACCACGGATTTGAGTGGCGGAAACAATGTGGAAACCACCACAACACTGGATTCGGCAGCCACTGGCAGTGAAGAAACCACCACGACAACTACAACCGTTCCGCTGCAGGTGGTAACTGTAAATGCAACCCTGCACGCTTCTTTTAACGGCGATAAAGAAGACGCTCCGTCTACGCCGGTTTCCATCAGCAGTGATGCTCAGCAGGAAACTTATACGATTTCCTGTGATTTGACAGACCCATCCACAGCGTTGGATTATGTTTATTTGGATTTTGCCCTGCCGGATGCAAAACAGTCCATTCGGACATTCTGCCCGAACTTTACGCCGGCAGTTACAAAGGTTTCCACAGGTGCAGACCTCTTGACCGATGTTCCGTATACGATGGGTGCAAATGCAGTCAACTATACCTATACCGATGCAACTGGTAATCAGTATGTGCGGGTTGTTCTGTACGATGCAACCGCAACCGGAGATGGCTACTTGGCACAGAATGCAGCAATCACTGATAAGTTGCAGCTGACATTCCAGCTGACTGGCTTGGAATCTTTTGACCCAACGGTAACAACCACAGCAACCAGCGATACTGTTACAACCACAACTGTCAATGTCAATGGTGCTTATGATACCAGCGGTAAGGGCGGTTCTTACAACAACGGTTCTTATAACAGCGGTAAGGGCGGCAGCAGTTCCGCTCCAACCAGTACTTCTACCCCAACCCAGACCGCTGACTTGAGTGTCGGTGCAATTGTAGTTGGTGCAGTGGCTGCCGTTTCTCTGGCAGGAGCTGCGTTTACTGTTACCAGAAGAAAGAAGAAGTAAGATTTCTTTTTTGAAATGCATTCCATCCGCCGCAAGCCGGAATTGATTCGGAACGGCGGATGGTTTTTTCTGTCTGTGTCCGGAAGATTGCTGAAAAATAAATCGCCATTTTGTGCAGATTGTATATTTACAGTGCATCAAAAGTATGGTATAATAACTTCAGGTATCGAAAAAAGATGCAGACGAACGAAAAATGCGAGGATGTATCGGGGAAGTACATCGTCTGTAAAGAGAGAAAAGAATGGAGGAGACATCGCATGAAACGCATCATCAAGGGCGTTTTGGCAGCTGCTTTGGTTACAACTGCACTTACTGCCGGAACGATTTCTTTTGCAGCGAATACAGAGGTATCTGCGATTGAGGGCGTAACTGCAACGCTGACCGGTTCGCTGGATGACAGTAATTTTGCTTATTACGGTGTTGGAAAGACCAATAAAAATATCGAAAGCACGACCGCTAATATCTCCAGTGATGGGGAATATGTCATCAGCTGGACGGTTTCCGGCAATGCTTCTACTGTCGATTATTTGTATTTGGATTTGAATTTTCCGTCACCGATTAACACACAGCCAATCAAGGACACATTTCCGGATTTGAACATTGTTGTAACGGAAGTAAAAACCGGTTCAACTATTGTGGATTATAAGATGGGAACGAATGCCGTCAATTATGACTATCTGAATGGTGGTTTGGATTCAGTTCGGGTAACACTTTGCGACCAGTCCACTGCAAACAATGGCTATCTTTCTAAGCAGACTGCCATTGGACAAACTTTGTCGGTGACTTTCCAGGTATCTGGTCTGGGTGATGATACTACTACAACACCAGTTACAACAACAATGCCGGTACAAACGACACCGATTCAGACAACTATGGCAACCACGTTGCCTGTAACACAGCCGGCAACGCCCGTTGTAACTACAACAGCAGTTGTAGCAGCAGGCAGCACGGGTGGCATTCCAACGCCAACCCAAACAGCGGATTTGAGCGTGGGTGCAATTGTAATTGGCAGTGTTGCAGCCGTTTCATTGGCAGGAGCTGCTTTCACAGTAACGCGAAGAAAGAAAAAGTAAACACGGAAACGGGAAATAATAAAAAAAGAACATTGCCATTCCCTGCAGAACTTTTGCAGGGGATGGCAATATTTTTTTGCTGTTCTAACAAAAAAATCCCTGTCCGAATTTACTCGAACAGGGAATTTCTGAGAAATCATAGGAAAAAAGCTCATTCTTCGTCTTTTGAATCAGTTGATTCAGACGGTGCTTCTGGTTCTACTTTATCTGCTGCCATGGATGCACAAGAATCGGTATCCTCGTCTTCTTCATCGGTGCAGGCATCTGCATCACAGCAAGGTGCTTCACACATCGGTTCGTCTGTGCCGTCACAATCGCAGTCTTCACCGCCAATGCAATCATCTGTGCCAGCGAAATCACAGCCACAGCCGTCATGATGTTTTTTCCGCAGCTTTGTAACGAAGAAAATCGTTCCGAGCACAACGGTAGCAGTTGCCAGAATAATGGATACAATGGTGCGTGTTTTCATAAGCTCCTCTTTTCTCCGCAGAATGTAGCATATTGGTCTTTTTGTGTTTCGTTGTGACAGGTTCACTTCTGCGGCAGTGCCACTGTCTAATGATTATTATACCATGTTTCGAGAAAAAATACAAGACTTTTACCGATGCTTTTCTCTTTTTTTACGATACAGTTTTGTGATTCTTGTTGTTTTTAATACGAAATATACGGAAAAAGATGATTGCTTGTGAAAAAATAGAAACAATTATGATAAAAAAATCCGCTGCACAGCGGAAATGCCATGCAGCGGAGAAAAATGGATTGCATTTATAATTGTTTTTAGTCTTGTTCGATATATGGGAGATTCTGATAGCCTTCCATATTGAGAACGAACCGCATCAAAGCAGTTGTATCCAATTCGCCAACATTATCTGTGCCGTCTGTCTGGTCGCAGTTTGCATTTGCATACTGAATATCGGTCAGCTGAACAACACCAGCCAAGAATTTATTCAGTAAAATAGCATCTGTCAGGTCAACAACACCATTTACATTGACATCACCGTAATTCACTTCGCCGATGTCTTGTGTGGTGGTAGTAGCAGCATTAGAAGTGGTTGTGCTCTTATCTGTAGTCGTGACAACTGCTGCGGTTGTGGTTGTGTCCTTGTCAGTCGTGGTCGTATCCGCAGCCTTTGTGGTGGTCAATGTTGCAGTTGTTGTCGTTGTGGTGGAGGTAGTTGTTGTCGTCGTCGTTGTGGTAACCGGCTTCGGGTCTGTGCCATCGCTGGAATCCATGTAAACGATACCGCATCCAACCGTAGACATATAAACCATACCGAACTTGTTCATGTCGCCAACGAGGAAGTTTCCGTTACCAGTACCGCCATAGAGGTGGTGCAGGTTGATGGCAACCCAAGTTTTGCCAGCATCGGTCGAACGATAAACGCCTTCCACATCATCTTCACTCGGCTTACCGTACATATACAGGGTATTTACGCCGCCCTCTTCTTCCGGAGCACCGTAACCAATGGTCTTGCAGTAAGAAACATTATCCAGCTTTTCAACCTTCTTGCCGTAGTCGGTCACATGGTAAGCACCATAGTAGCCAGCACCTAACATCAATTCGCCATCGCCTAAATAAGCGATTCTTCCGGCACTGTCGCACTGGTCATACATTGCAACGTCTGTTTCTTCATTGAAGGTCTTGCCGTAGTCGTGGCTGACATAGAACTTGTAGCAAGCATCCGAGAGATCCGGTGCTGGCTTGGAATAGCCCCAAGAAGAATTATAATAAGTGGAATATGCATAGACAATGCTCGGGTCATTCTTTTCTACCTGCATAAAGGTTGGCTTTGAACCATATGCAGAAGCAATGCCGCTGCAAGCAGTCCAAGTCTTGCCGTAGTCATCGGAGTAAGAAACATTGGTTGCATTGTCACCGCTGCTCTTGAAGAAGCGATAAGTGCCATCTTCCAGTTGTGTGATGGCAGCCTTACCGCCCTGCGGGCATTCCATCTGTGTCCAGTTTTTACCGCCATCCAGCGTGTAATAACCAACACCCTTGCCCTCTGCACAACGCATCATAACGTCTGAATTCTGTGGGCAATATGCAATCGCACTGGCAGAACCGCTGCCGCCAGTTGCTGCGGTCATAGTTGGAGAGAATCGGTTGGAATTGACAGTATCAAGGTGTTCAAAACCGTCATAGTCACCGATAACAGAATACGGATTTTTGCCCGGGGCACTGATCATATCGAGTGCAACGACTTCTTCAATGCCGTCTGCTTCAAAGTAAACCACTGGCAGTTCATCCCAAGTATTGTCGCAAGCGAAAACACCGTTACCAGAAGTAATCAGGAATCGGTCAGAATCTCGTGGGTCGAGTACCATTGCACCGCTCCAGTGAACAGCATAGCCACGAATCCACGGTCTGCCGCCGTCTTGCAAATAATCTGCCTGCAACGGGCCGCCCCAGGTCTTTTCATTACCCGGTGTGATGCTTTCCCAAGTTGCACCGCCGTCGGTAGAACGGTAGAACTGAGAACCCCATGCAACAGTATCATTTTTCCATGCATTTGCGTCCCACATCTGAGAATAACCGAAGTCGCAGCTGGTTGCAATCAGCTTATTGGCATCCTTCGGGTCGCCATAAACCGCACCATAAGCGTGGTTGGTTGTCGGGCTGATGTCGGTTGCTTCACCCGTTTTTGGATTGTACTTATACAGTGCACCGCCGCCGCTGAATGTGATGCTGCCGCAGTAGGAGATCAGGAGGTTGCCGTCTGCGTCTGCATTGATTCTGGACGGATAATAATTGGTCGGAAGGTCTTTGCTCAGCGGCTGGAAGTCATCCGAACCAACATCAGCAACAACCAGACTGTTTTCGCCCTGAATGGTCGTACCAACATAAACCTTGCCATCCTGAACATGAACGATGGAAACACCGTTCTGGTGGTAATATTCTGCATCGGTCAAAGCTCTTGCCATGTGTTCTGTCCAGGTCGGCCACTTGATGGAATTTTTGAAAAGTCCTAAATCGTCATAGCCCTTAACGGCTTCCCAAGTATCACCGCCGTCTTTACTCATAATCAGGGCAGAGTCGCCGGAAGCAACGTCGCCGCCGCAGTAGATAATATTCGGGTTGTCCGGGTCAACTGCAATCGCTTCCCCGAACTGTCTGCCTTCGCCGTTGCCGTGAACCTGAATCAGGTCAGTGACATCAATGCGGTCAAAGGTTTCACCGCCATCCCGAGAACGGAAAATTTCGGTTTTTGCATCGCTGAAATATGCACAGCCGCAGAGCAGATAGATGGTGTCATCATCTGTCGGGTCAATGCACATCGCATCTACGCTCAGAAATCCACGTTCGGAGTCGTTCAGGTCGTCCAGCATCTGATCCCAGTTGCCGGTATCATAGTTGTACTTGTATGCACCGCCAACGTCTGTCCGGGCATACATCACGTTTTTACCGGTGATAATACCGGATACAAAACCGCCGCCGGCAATACCGAGTGTCCCAACTTTGGTCTGGTCTGCAACGCTATCGGTTGCAGCGGAAGCTGTCAGAGTTGTAGAACTGCCCAGCAGGCTGGACAATGCCAAACTACCGCAGAGAACAGCACCTGCAGAAGTTGCCGCAAGCAGTCGCTTCATTGCTTTCTTCATAAAAAATCCGCTCCTTCTTCATATAACATCAATTTCATTCCGTTCGGGCAGAGAAATGCCCGCTTCTAAGGATTTATTATACCATAGGTTGTGATAAAATGCAACTATAATTGTAAGAAGCAGCTTTATTTTTGTGCAGGATGCTAATTTTTATGGGAATCCACTTGACAAAATGCACAAAAACCGGAAAAAGCAATGCTTTCCACCGTTGAAATTTGTGTAAAATTACAAATGACAAAAACCAGCGAAATGTGTTATAATGAAGAGGATACCATGTGGGGTCTTGGTGTCTTACCCATCGGCAAAACGCAGCAGCAATGCTGTTTTTGAACAATAGGAGGAATACGGATGGCAAAAGCAGATGAAACAAAACGGAATTCCAGTTCCGATTTGGATGATGATATTTTTGCAATATTGAATAGTACCCGTCCAACGTATCCGGGCGGAGGGCCGAACGAACAGAAACCAGCGACCCAATTAAATCGGAGAGCCGTTTCTCAACCCAACCAACCAACGCAGCCTCAGACAAACCGCCCGACGCAGCAAACACCGGTTCGCCCGGCAGCTGCTCCGCAGCAGCAGCCAACACCAACGCAGGCAGTTCCGCCAGTGTCCAACCCGACCGCTGCTCCGCAGCCGGAACAGCCGCCCGTTCAGCAGCCGCAGCCTCGGCAGGTGATTTCTCACGCTGCCACGGCAGATGATGCATGGCGGCCAGTTGTTCAGCCGAACCGTCCGCAGCAGTCGGCTGCTTCGGAAGAACCGCTGCCCCGTCTGCAAAAGCGTCCGGTCGTATCGCATGCAATGCCGGAGCAGGAGGACAGGGACTTAGAAGAATCGTGGCCGGATGTGGATACATTGGAAGAAATCCCAGACGAGCCACCGCAGGAAGAACGCCGTCGGCTTCCAAAGGGCAGAAAAACGCTGGCAATTATCATTGCCGTGTATGCATTGATTCTGGTTGCTGGGTTTGCAGCTCGTTTCATTATCAATGCAGTTCAGAAACATAATCAGTCGGATGATGCAAGTTCGTCTGTCAGCAGTTCCAGTCAGGTGGATGACAGCAGCACACCAGATGCAACCGCTGCGGAAACAACGGAAAAAGCTGCCGCAGGAGATGCGGAAATTGTTTCGATTACGCCGGATGAAACCTATTTGGCAGTATTGGAAGATGGCACGGCAACCATTAAGGTTTCCCTGTCCGCCCACGGTGCAGCCAATGGCAGTTCCTTACAGTGGACATCCAGTGATGAAAAAATCGCAACGGTAGACGAAAACGGAGCAGTTAAGGGCGTTGCCGCAGGAACTTGTACGATTTCTGTTTCTGCGAAAAATGACCCGAGCGTTTCCGCAGATGTGGACGTTGCCGTCCGGCATCTGGAGGAAAAAGACGGATGTACTTATGTAGACGGGATTTTGATTGTCAACAAGACTTACTCGCTGCCGGAATCCTACGACCCAGCAGGGCTGACGGATGAAACACAAGCAGCATTGGACAAGATGATTGAGGATGCGTATGCAGCCGGATTAAATCTCTATGATGCTTCGGATTATCGTTCCTATTTGGATCAGATTTCTGTTTATCAGGAATACTGTGCACGGGATGGCTGGGAGCAAGCCGATACCTATTCCGCTCGACCGGGACATTCCGAACATCAAACGGGAATGGTCATTGACTTTAACGACATCAACAGCGACTTTGATGATACCGCAGAAGCCCAGTGGCTGGCAGAAAACTGTGCAAACTATGGATTCATTGTCCGGTTTCCAGAGGGCAAAGAACCGATTACCGGATATAAATATGAATCGTGGCATGTGCGGTATGTTGGCGTGGAAACCGCAAAGGAAATTATGAGCCGTGGCATCTGTCTGGAAGAATACCTTGGCGTGGATTCTGAGTATAAAAACACATGGCCGGAAGACCCGTGTAATCCGGAATCTGGGGTATCAGAACAGTAATTTTTCACAGTCGACGATTTTTCATTTTGAAACAGCCCGAAAAAACAAACAGCAGGTGATACACCAATTTGGTGCATCCCTGCTGTTTTCTTTTTTGCAGATTGCATAAAAAAGTCGAAAAAAATTGCCGCTGGAAATGCACCAGCGGCGAAAAACATATGTAGAACAAAAGAAAGGAGACAACAAAACGAGTGATAATAATTCAACATTATTCTCACTGTTCTTATTATAGCGTACTTTTCGGAAATCGTCAAGCATTTTTCGGAAAAAATGCCTGAAATTCGGATTTTTGGGCAATATGACCAAATTATATGAAATTTTGTAGGAAATTTTTACAGTGAAATGCATTTTTTCAAAGTGGGTCTGCATAGATTCCTGCGGATTGGAAATACTATGGCTGCACAGTAAAACTGTGACAAGAAAAGAGGTGTGGGAAAAATGTGGGATAAATTGGCATTGATTTTGCTCGTGATTGGCGGTGTCAACTGGGGTCTGGTTGGCATTTTTGAATTTGACTTGGTTGCTTGGCTGTTTGGCGGTGCAACCAGTGCTTTGAGCCGAATCGTCTATATTTTGGTTGCCATTTCTGCTGTTTGGTGTATCTCGTTCCTGTTTCGGCGGGAGGCACTGGCAACCGATGCCGCTTAACAGCAGGAATTTGTAAAGCCCCTAAAATCCCCCACAGAATTAAGGGAAGCATCGTTGCGGTGTTTCCCTTGTTCTGTTTTTCGGGAGATTTGCATATACTGCACCAAAAGCATGAGAAATTTGCAATGCGAAAAAGGAGATGGAATGATGCAGCAAACACCGAAAACCGCTGCCGAATATCAGGCTGAAATGATGCAGCTTTACCGCCGTGCCCATCCGGAAACAGAAGTGCCGACTGCTCCGGCAGCAGAACCGCCTGCACCGGAAATTCATGCTGTTCCAGAAATATCCATGCCGCCGGTTGCTCCAGAAGTACCGCCAGAACCAGTTCCAGAGCCAGTTTCTGAACCTCAGCCTATGCCAGAGATGCCAGAACCGCAGACAGAGCCACTTCCTGAGCCGATGGCAGAACAGCAACTGCCGGAAGAACCGCAGCCACTGCCGGAATCGGAAGAACCATTGATTACCGGAACAGGGGAGGTATTGGATTTTCCGCAGCTGGAAACGGAAGAAGTACCGCCACCGCAGACGCTGCCATTAGAATCAATTCCACCGCTGACTTCAAAGACATCCTATGGATTTTTAAAGGTCATCACCCGAACTGCCAGCGAAGCCATGCCGATGCCAAATGTCACTGTGACGGTTTCGGCTATTGTAGACGGGGAATCTCGGCTGTTTTATACAACAACCACCAACGAGAGCGGAGAAACCGAACGGATTCCGCTGCCTGCTCCAGTGCAGAAGTCGGAGCAGCAGCCAAATGAAATTCCCTTGTTCCAGAGTTACGATGTCAGCATCCACTATCCGGGCTATTTTCGGATGGAGAGCCGAAGTGTTCCGATTTTTGCCGGAATCACATCCCTGCAAAAGTTTGCAATGATTCCGCTACCGCAATTTTCCGATGCCACAACACAGACTATTATCTATGAAAATACAGAGCCAAAACGATAAACGGGCAACACAACCACCACCAACGAGAGCGGAGAAACCGAACGGATTCCGCTGACTGCTCCGGTGCAGAAGTCGGAGCAGCAGCCAAATGAAATTCTCTTGTTCCAGAGTTACGATGTCAGCATTCACTATCCGGGTTATTTTCGGATGGAGAGCCGCAGTGTTCCGATTTTTGCCGGAATCACGTCGCTGCAAAAGTTTGCAATGATTCCGCTACCGCAATTTTCCGATGCCACGACACAGACCATTATCTATGAAAATACAGAGCCGAAGCGATAAACAGACAGCTGGAAATGTGCTGGATACTATTATAATAGGATAGAAAGGAGATTTCTGTTTTTATGCCGAAAGGAGAACCGTATATTCCGGAAACCATTACTGTACATCTGGGCAGACCGGATGCAGATGCAATGAATGTAGAAGTGCCATTTGCAGATTACATCAAAAATGTTGCTTCCAGTGAAATCTATCCAACTTGGCCAGAGGCAGCCCTGCGGGCAAATATCTATGCGATTATTACCTTTGCCCTGAACCGCATTTATACAGAATGGTATCGTTCCCGTGGATATCCGTTTGATATTACAGATTCCACGCAGTATGACCAGAAGTATACCTACGGAAGAGAAGTCTTTGAAAACATCAACCGCCTAGTAGACGAACAGCTGAACACCTATATTCGCCGACAGGGAACAATCGAGCCTTTGTTTGCAGCGTTCTGTAATGGAACGACGGTCACTTGTGAGGGGTTGTCGCAGTGGGGAACGGTTGGACTGGCAGAGCAGGGGTATTCTCCCTATGATATTCTGACGTATTATTATGGGGATTCCATCGACTTGGTACAGAATGTTCCGGTGCAAACATCTATGCAGTCCTATCCCGGTTTTCCGTTGGCATTGGGATACAGTGGGGAAGATGTTCGCCTATTGCAAATCCAGTTGAACCGCATTAGCCGCAATTATCCGGCAATTCCAAAAATCGGCGAAATTACGGGTAGTTTTGGCTATCTGACACAGGAAGCCGTGCTGAAATTTCAGGAGATTTTCAACCTTTCTCCAACCGGAACGGTGGATGAAGCAACGTGGTATCGAATCGATTATATCTATACCAGTGTGAAACGATTGGCAGAGTTGGACTCTGAAGGCATTGCACAGGGAGAGTTCCCCTTGCAATATGAAGAAGAACTGCATATTGGTATGCAGGGGCAAAATATCCGGGCATTGCAGTATTATCTTGCCATGGTTGGGGCGTATTATGCAAATGTAGAGCCAGTCCCGATTACCGGATATTTCGGGGAACAGACGGAAACTTCTGTCAAGTCGTTTCAGCGGACGTATGGACTACCGGAAACTGGCGTTGTAGACCGGGCAACGTGGTATGATTTATACCGTGCCTATATGGGCATTCTGGATTCCATGCCGCCTCTGGCGGAGGAAACAGAAGAAATTGTCCCGTTTCCGGGAATCGTCTTGCAGGAGGGTGTGACCAGTCCATATGTGCGAATTTTGCAGGAGTATCTGAACTATGTTGGGCAGACCTATCCGGAAATTGGTTCGGTGCGAGTGACTGGTTATTTCGGGCCAATGACACGTTCGGCAATTACAACCTTTCAGCGGTTGTTTGGCTTGGTCGAAACCGGAACGGCAAACGTGGCAACTTGGAACGACTTGACGAGTGTTTATTCCGATTTAAAATATGGCTATCAGAAGCAGCCTTATCAGAATCCGGGCTATATCATCACCTAACCGGACGGTCTGACGGGAAAAGAGAAAGGACGGTTTTCCATGAAACGAGAACGCATGGTGATTCTGCTGTTTGCCGTGCTGTTGGCAGCGATTCCGGTTGTACCGGCTCTGTTGCTGTCCCAGCATACACCAAAATCTGAATCCGAATCCGCTGCGGAGCAGTCCAAAGCGGCAGACGATTTGCCGGACTTTTCCGTGCTGGATGTTTCCACAGGGGAGGTGCTGGCAGTTTCGGCGAGGGATTATGTGATTGGGGCAGTTTGTGCGGAGATGCCAGCAACATTTGAGCCGGAAGCACTCAAGGCACAGGCAGTTGCTGCCCATACCTATGCGGTGCGGCAACAGCTGCTGGAGCAGGAAAATCCAACACCAGAGCTGTGCGGAGCAGATTTTTCCAATGACCCGGCAGAATATCAGGCGTTCTTCACGGAAAATCAGGCGAAACAATACTACGGGGCACAATTTGACACCTATTATGAAACGATTGCAGAGGCTGTAGACGATGTGCTGCCGTATCTGCTGACCTATGAGGAAGAGCCGATTATTGCAGCGTTCTGTTCGATGTCTGCCGGACAGACGGAATCGGCGGAAACGGTCTGGGGACAGGCTGTTCCGTATTTAGTGCCGGTAGACAGTGCAGCCGATGAAAGTGCACCGCATTTTTTGGAGGAAATTTCGTTTTCCAAGGATGATTTACAGAAAGCCATGAAAACGATTGCACCAAAGGCGAAATTTCCGGCAGACCAGCCGGAAAGCTGGCTGACGGTGGAGGAGGTTTCTGACTCCGGAACGGTAAAAACAGCGAAAGTCGGGGGCGTTCCCGTGAGCGGACAGGATGTTCGGGCAGCATTGTCCCTGCGGTCGGCAGCATTTACCGTGGAAGCTGAAACCGATTCCATTACGATTATCACAAAGGGGTATGGGCATGGGGTTGGAATGAGCCAATACGGGGCGAATGCTATGGCAAAGAATGGGGCAACGTGGAGAGAAATTTTAGCATATTACTATCCGGAAACGACGTTAACGGATTGCACTTAAAAATGGATTGTCTGGATTTCACCACCAAAAACAAGAATTTTTTCACCCTTTCCCCCGCAAAATCCCCCCAATCACACCAGAAAAGCAAACAAATCCACTGCTTTCACTGAAAAAATCCGATTTCGTGCGAAAGCATCTTGACAAATGTCGAAAAGTAGAGTAAAATAGATGTAATCTAATCAAATCACAATCACGGCCGGCAGTGTGCTTGTCTGGTGTTCAAAAGCTGTTTGAGTGTGTTCCATTTTCATGGAATGCCCTTGGCAGTTTTTGTGTATCTGGATGCGATCGAAAAAAACCGGTGCAAAAAAATGGAGGGAATTCAAATGGAAATGTGTGAAAAGTTCGGAAAACAGGGTCTGACATTTGATGATGTCCTGCTGATTCCAGCAGAGTCCGACGTAACGCCGAATATGATTGACCTGAAAACAACGCTGGCAGGCAATGTCAAGCTGAACACCCCGATTATGACTGCTGCGATGGATACCGTCACTGAAGCAGCAATGGCAATTGCAATTGCAAGAGAAGGCGGTATCGGTATCATTCACAAGAATATGTCCATTGAACAGCAGGCAGATGAAGTGGATAAGGTAAAGCGTTCTGAAAATGGCGTTATTGTCAATCCGTTCTCTCTGACCGAAGATCATCTGGTTGCAGATGCAGACAAGCTGATGGGCAAGTATAAGATTTCCGGCGTTCCGATTGTAGACCGTACTGGAAAGCTGGTCGGCATCATCACCAACCGGGATATGCGGTTTTTGACCGATTACAGTGCACCGATTTCCGAAGTAATGACCAAGGACAACCTGATTACTGCTCCGGTTGGCACAAGCATGGAAAAAGCACAGGAAATTCTCCGCCAGCACAAGATTGAAAAACTGCCGCTGATTGATGAAAACGGCTATCTCAAGGGTTTGATTACCATCAAGGACATTGAAAAGGCAGTGCAGTTCCCGAACTCTGCAAGAGATGAAAAGGGTCGTCTGCTCTGCGGTGCAGCCATCGGTATTACCGCAAATGTTCTGGAACGGGCACACGCATTGGTCGATGCACAGGTAGACGTTTTGGTTCTGGACTCTGCACACGGTCACAGCAAGAACATTATGGAATGTCTGAAGAAAGTCAAGGCAGCATTCCCGAATACACCAGTCATTGCCGGAAATATTGCAACCGCAGAAGCTGCGGAAGCATTGATTCAGGCTGGTGCAGATGCTGTTAAGGTTGGTATTGGGCCAGGTTCTATCTGTACCACTCGAATTGTTGCTGGTATCGGTGTTCCGCAGGTTACCGCTGTTTATGACGTTGCTTGTGTTGCAAAGAAGTATGGCATTCCGGTTATCGCTGACGGCGGTATTAAGTACTCCGGCGATATCGTAAAGGCATTGGCAGCTGGTGCAAATGTTGTTATGTTGGGTTCTCTACTGGCAGGCTGCGAAGAAGCACCGGGCGAAACAGAAATCTATCAGGGCAGAAGCTTCAAGGTTTACCGTGGTATGGGCAGCTTGGCAGCAATGGCAAACGGCTCTAAGGATCGGTATTTCCAGGAAGGTGCAAAGAAGCTGGTTCCGGAAGGCGTTGAAGGTCGTGTTCCTTACAAGGGGAGCGTGGCAGACAGCATTTTCCAGCTGGTCGGCGGTATTCGTTCTGGTATGGGTTATTGTGGCTGCCAGACCATTCCGCTGCTGCATGAAAAGGCAAAGTTTGTACAGATTACGGGTGCAGGTCTGAAGGAAAGCCATCCGCATGACATTCAGATTACCAAAGAAGCACCAAACTATTCTGCACACGTTTAATGAGAAAAACGCTGTAAATTTACAGAGTAAAACGAGAAAAAGCATCGCTTCGGCGGTGCTTTTTTGTTTGTAGAGGTGTGTTGCAAAGAACGAGCCGCAGGCAAACCAAAAGTTTTTCGGTTGCCTGCGGCTCGCATCTTGCAGCCATTCTCTTCTTACAAACTCGAACACTCCGCAGCAGCAACCAGTAAGTTCCAAGTTGCCCGGTCAACCATTCCCGTTGGTTTTCGTGCAGTCAGACTCTGAAAATTCTGAACCGCTTTCTGTGTCGGAGCATCATAAATGCCTGTAATCTGTAGATTCTGAATATTTGTATAGCGAACCCCCAGCGTTTTCAAGATGCTTTGCAGCACCAACACCAGCAGCCCTGTTTCTCCAGCCCCCAACAATTCCCGCTCTGGTGTATAAAGATGCAGCGGTGTTGCCTCCCGTTGAATCTGCTGGCGGTAGGCGTTGACAATGGCATCCCACGTTGCACGGTTTGTTTCCCCATTCGGTCGCAACCCATTTTTCTGTTGAAACGCCCGAACAGCAAGGGCAGTTTGCCGCCCATAAATGCCGTCTGGAATCACACGGGGCAGCGTTTCATCTAAAAATGACAGGCTGTAAAGATACTGTTGCAGCTCTCGGATGTGGTTGCGTCTGTCCTGTTCGGTATAAGCCATCGGAAAATCCTCCTATTTTTCAAAATGAATTTGTGGAAAATACAAAAAATAGATTTGTGGAAACGGGGAAAAGCTTTTTTCCGCCGGTTGACATACTTTGCAATTTCGTGTATAATTATAAGATACAGGCAGGGGAAACCCCTTAAAATTGCGGTGTTTTCCATTGCTGCCATGCAAAAAAGACCCTTGCGTGCCGTTTGTTCTGTCCCACAGGAACGAAATTTCTGCATGCGGCACCAACAAACCAATCGCAAAACTGGGTATGAAATGACCCTGAATTTAAAGGAGGCCTTCTTAATATGACGATGCAGGAAAACTACCTGACCGAAGAAAACGATATCCCACAGTCTGATATTACAAGACTATGCGACAATTTAAGAAAACATTCTCAGATTGCTCCGGCACTCTATGAAAAATATAATGTAAACCGTGGCTTGCGGCACAGCGATGGTTCTGGTGTTGTTGCTGGCATTACCAGAATCTGTAGTGTACACGGCTATGTTATTGATGAAGGAGAACGCAGACCCGTTCCGGGCGAACTGATTTATCGTGGATACAGCATCAAAGATCTGGTGGAAAACGCAGAACGGGAAGACCGATTCTTGTTTGAAGAAATTGTTTACTTGCTGCTGATGGGCGAACTGCCGACCGCAGACGAACTGGATGTGATGCGGAAATCGCTGGCAATGCGGAGAGAACTGCCGCCGGGATTCCTCGTAGACAGCATTATGCAAGCACCTTCTAAAAATATCATGAACAAGCTGGCAAGAAGCATCTTGTCCCTGTATTCCTATGACGATGACCCGGAACATCCGTCTTTAGAGGGCGAAATGCGGATTGCTCTCGGTCTGATTGCAAAGATGCCGATTCTCATGGATGGTGCTTATCAGGCAAAGCGGCATAAATTCGACAATGCCAGCATGATTATTCACCAGATTCGTCCGGAAGAGGGCACAGCAGAATCCATTCTGTCCCTGATTCGGAACGACCGGAACTATACCAAGGAAGAAGCACAGTTGCTGGATATTATGCTTTCCATTCATGCAGAACATGGCGGCGGGAATAACTCCACCTTTGCTTGCCGGGTTGCAACTTCTTCTGGTACAGACCCGTATGCGGCTTATACCACTGCCATCAATTCCCTGAAGGGTTCTCGTCACGGCGGTGCAAATATCAAGGTCGTTCAGATGTTGGACTGCATCAAGGAAAACGTCAAGAACTGGGGCAATCGGGGCGAAGTTGCCGATTTCATCACCAAGATTCTGAAGAAAGAAGCTGGCGATGGCTCTGGTTTGATTTATGGTATGGGACATGCAGTCTATACGCTGTCTGACCCACGAGCTGTGATTCTGAAGCGGAAAGCCTTTGAAATGGCAAAGGGCAAGGAAATCGAAGCAGAATTCCAGCTGCTGTCCTTAGTCGAAGAACTGACACCAATTCTGATGAAAGAAGTGCGTGGAGTCGACAAGGCAATGTGTGCCAATGTGGATATGTATTCTGGTCTGGTTTATCGGATGCTGGGCATTCCGGATGAACTCTTTACGCCGCTGTTTGCCAGTGCAAGAATGGTTGGCTGGGCAGCACATCGTATGGAAGAACTGCTGACCGGAAAGCGGATTATCCGTCCGGCTTATAAGCCAATTACAAAAGTAAAGCCTTACATTCCGTTATGCGACCGAAAGGATTAATTCGTCTGTTGCTGACGGGGTGCTTGCTGCTCCTGTTATCCGGTTGTACATTCGGGGCAACGGTGGACGCTCTGCTGACACCGCCCCATCTGCGTGGGGAACAGGAGCAGATTTATCAGGCGTTGGAAAATGCGGTTGGAAACCGTATCACCCTCCAGTATCCCCGCAGCGGCGACCATCTTTCTGCGGTAATGATTTCCGATTTAGATGGAGATGGACAGGATGAAGCGGCAGTCTTCTATCGCAAAGAAAGTTCCCTCTCAACGGAAAACGCCCTGCGGCTGAATCTGTTAGACCAAGCAGACGGCACATGGATGTCGGTTTGTGATTTGCCGGCAGAGGGAGCAGAAGTTGACCGTGGTTTTACTGCCGACATCGGCGGACGGCAGCGGCTCATTATTGGCTATTCGCAGGTTGACCAATCTGACAAAGCACTCGTCGTTTATAATTATGAGGGCGGAACGCTGGCGAAGAGTTTCACTGTTTCGTATTCGAGCTTTGACGTTGCGGATTTAGACGGTGACGACCAAGCAGAATTGCTGATTTTAAAGGCAGCGGAGGGGGAACACGCTGCGGAAGCAGCGGTTTATGTGCCGGATGCACAAGACCACTATACCCGTTACAGCCTGACCTTACAGGGGAAAACAACCGAATACAGTCAAGTGCTCTGCGGCAACACGCAGGGCAAACAGACAGCGATTTATCTCGATGGCATTGTTGGAGCAACCACGATGCAAACAGAAGTCTTACAGTTTGACGGAAAAAAGCTGTCGTATCTTGTTCCAACTGGCAGTGATGCCGTGAGCACAATTCGCCCAATAGGCTGGCTGACGATGGATATTGACCAGGACGACATTCCGGAAATTCCTGTGCAGGGATTATTCCCCGGCTATCAGGATACCGATTCCGACTTGATTCGGATGACTCGCTGGATGACCGTGACCAAAGACGGCACGTTGCAGGAAGAAGAACGGGGCTATTATAGTTTGGGGGATGGCTATGCATTTTTGCTGCCGCCGAACTGGCAGACAGAAGTCACCGTGCAGAACGACAATCTGACGGGGGATCTGGTATTCTATCACTACATGGGTGACCGTGCAGCGGAGATGCCGGAACTGATGCGGATTTCTGTGGCAACGGATACAGCAAATCGGGACAGCCGACTGGAAGAGGGCTATCAGCTGCTGTATTCGAGAGGAAATGCGTATTATTTTATCAAAGTACCGGAGAACAGCACCGATGAACGGGCAAGAACCGTTGGCGACCTGCTGGGGTATTTTGTCTTTTTATCGTAACATTGCGGACGGACAGCCAATCATCAAAAGCAGAAAGGGGAAACAACCGTTTTATGAAACGCATTTTAGTTTGTGAGGATGAAGATGTCATCCGAGAATTTGTTGTCATCAATCTGAAACGAGTTGGCTATGAAGTGTATGATGTCAATTGCGGGGAAGAGGCCCTGCGGGTGTTTGATGCTGCCAACGGAAATTTTGATATTGTCTTGCTGGACATTATGATGCCCGGCATAGACGGTTTTCAGGTATGCAAGGAGCTGCGAAAGCGAAGCTCTACCATTGGAATTATCATGCTGTCCGCCAAGACGCAAGAAATGGACAAGGTCAACGGCTTAATGATTGGAGCAGATGACTACATTACAAAGCCGTTTTCCCCATCGGAACTGACAGCACGAGTCGATGCGATTTATCGGCGTGTCTGCATGAGTTCCATGAGCGATAAACAGAAATCCGTCTTAAAAAGCGGACCATTTGTGCTGAATCTGGTCAACCGGACGTTGCACAAACAGGAAAAGCCCATTGAACTGACACAGATTGAATATCAGGTGTTGGAATATTTTCTGAAGAATAAAAATACCGCCCTCGACCGCTCCAGCATCTTACAGCACATCTGGGGCGAACAGTATGACGGCGATGATAAAATTGTGGATGTCAATATCCGCCGCATTCGCATGAAGATTGAAGACCAGCCCTCGAATCCAAAGTATATCACAACGATTTGGGGCTATGGATACAAGTGGAATGACCCAGATGACCGCTGATGCAACACAGAAAAAACGCCGCAGTTCCCGAAAAAATACCATTACGGTTCGCTGGCTCATTAGCAATTTAGGCGTTGTATTTTTGGTGCTGTTGATTGTGGAACTGTCGGTGATCTATACCTTACAGCACTATTATTACAATTCGGCGGAGCAGTATCTTACCACGAAAATTTCTTCTGTGACAACGGTACTGACTCGTTATTCACAGGATACCGGCTCGAATTTTTCGGCAGACCTGCGAAGTACGTTTGAAAACTTTTCCGACAAGGAACGCATGGAACTGATGGCAATCAATTCCAAGGGCAGAGTGACGCTGACAACCTCTGGCTTTGCTCCCGATACAGGGACGGCGATGCCAGACTATGAAACGGCAATGGAATCCGAAACAGGAACATGGACTGGCAGGCAGAACGGGGAACGCGTCATGGCGGTGAGTGTGAATATCTCCGCCATGCAGCCGGAATACAATGCGATTCGGGTGGTTTCGTCCATGTCGCAGATTGATGCGACTTTGCGAGATTATACAACGATGATTACCATCGTTTGCATCGGGGTTTTGCTGCTGCTGACCATTACAGGTTCTTTTTTCCTGCGGTCGATTGTCCGACCCATCAACCGCATCAATGCGGTTACGAAAAAATTTGCACAGGGGGACTTCTCCCAGCGAATCACGCCGATTCCGCAAGATGAAATCGGGGATTTGTGCAAGGCGGTCAATGATATGGCATCTGCACTCTCCGAAACCGAGGCGATGAAAAACGAGTTTATTTCCTCTGTTTCCCATGAATTGCGAACACCATTGACGGCAATTCAAGGCTGGGCGGAAACGCTCTGTCTGGACATTGATGCGGAAACGATGCAAAAGGGGATGCACGTGATTGTCAACGAAACAGAACGACTTTCCCGAATGGTGGAAGAGTTGCTGGACTTCTCTCGAATGCAGAGCGGACGGTTGACGGTACAGCCCGAACCCATGGATATTTTGGCAGAATTGGGCGATGCTGTTTTGATTTACATGGAAAAGGCAAAGCGGGAACATATTCGGATGATTTACCAAGAACCGGAAATGCTGCCGTTTGTCTACGGGGATAAAAACCGCATTCGACAGGTGTTTATCAATGTGATTGACAACGCCCTGAAATATTCCAATCCCGGCGGACTGGTCACAGTCAGTGCAGAAGCGGTTGCAGAACAGATTCAGGTGCGGATTTCAGATAATGGCGTGGGCATCAGTGCTGCCGACCTGCCGAAAGTCAAGACGAAATTTTTCAAGGCGAATCATACCCGAAGAGGGTCTGGCATCGGGCTTGCTGTGGCAAATGAAATCATTACCATGCATCACGGAAAACTGGACATTCAAAGTGAACTGGGCAAGGGAACAACCGTCATTATTACGCTGCCAGCGATGTCCGACCACTTGTTGTAAGGAGCAGGCATATGAAAAAATGCAGGATTACCGCCTTGCGGAGAACGGAATATCCGGATTTGATGGAGCAGTACGAAAATCCATTGGAAACGCCTTGCACGGTTTCGATTGGGCAGGTTTGGGTAACAAACGGCTGGGAGAAGCCAGCAGATTTTTGCGAAAGTGCATGGAATACACTGTCCCCGTTTGTGATGGCGTTGGCACATGGCGGTGAAAACTTCTATGATGGCTGGATGAAAAATCCGAAGTCGGTTCTGCTGTCCTGTAACGATGGATTTCGTCCAGTCAGCTTTCTGGTCGAGGCACTGGAAGAAGATGGGAGCGAAGTATGAGAAAACTGGATAGCAACTTGATGCACGCTGCATTGACTGCCCTGTTAGAACCCGATGAAACGTATCAGTCGCCGGTTTATGTGAGCTTTTCGGAGCGACATTCTTCTGTTTTGGGTCAAGCATGTGGCTTTTTGGCGGTGACAACGCACCAGCGGCTGCTGGTTTCTAAGTTCAACCTACTGACAATTCCGCTGGAACAGCGAGCATTTGCCCTGCAAGATTTACAGGAATTGTCTGTCCGGCAAATTCCCCTGCTGAAAATCCGGAAACTCACCATGCGATTTCAGATGGAATCGTTACGCTGTTTTTGTAATGCCAAGGTCTACGGCATGGGACTGCACGAGCAGGAGCAGAATTTGCAGCAATTGTTGGAAACGCTGAATCTTTGGAGTGCCCGAAGCGATTTTACGGAATGACAGACCTTGATTTTGACTGGAGAAAGGATTGCGAATGAAACAAACAACAAAGCCGGAGCAGGCAAAACACCGTTCGAAAATCGGTGGACAGGCTCTGATTGAAGGCGTTATGATGAAAGGCGTTCATACGGGAGCGATGGCATGCCGGCTGCCGGATGGAACGATTGATGTAGAAACGTGGGAAGAACACAACGGAAAAGAGATGCCGTGGTATCGGAAGTGCCCGTTTGTACGGGGCAGCTTTAACTTTGTGATTTCGATGCGGGATGGCTACCGCTGCCTGATGAAATCCGCAGAGAAACAGATGACCGAAGAAGAAAAAGAGAATGAGTCGCAGGAAGAAATGAACCGCTTTGAACGCTGGCTGAATGACAAACTGGGCGATAAAGTATTTGGCATTATCATGTCTATTTCGATGGTGATTGGCGTAGCGTTTGCAGTGTTCGCCTTTATTTTCCTGCCAAAGTTTTTGATTGGGTTGCTCATCACGCACACTGCGATTCCGGACGACAGCCGATTCGTTCGGTCACTGCTGGAAGGCGTGCTGAAAATTATCATTTTCTTGGGCTATATGGCATTTACCGGCTGTATGAAAGACATCCGGCGAACGTATGAATATCACGGGGCAGAGCATAAGACGATTGCCTGCTTTGAGGCAGGCGACCCACTAACCGTGGAGAATGTCAAGAAACACTGCCGATTCCATCCACGCTGCGGAACAAGCTTTATTTTTATCACGCTGATTGTCAGCATTTTGGTGATGTGCTGCGTGCCGTTGACAGTTGTCTGGCAGCGTGTTTTGGTGAGCATTTTGCTGTTGCCGTTGGTGGTTGGCATTTCCTATGAATTTATTCGCATTGCCGGAAGAAGTGACAGCTGGATTACAAGGGCACTGTCATTTCCGGGCTTGCAGATTCAGCGAATTACCACCAGAGAACCCGATGCCAGCCAGATTGAATGTGCAATTGCAGCATTAAAGCCATGCATTCCGGATAATCTGGAGGAAGACGAGTGGTAACGATGACACGGCGAACCTTATACCAGACCGTCCGGCAGCGGTTACAGGCTGCGGGCATTGAAGATGCTGGGATAGAGTCCGGATTTCTGCTGGAATTTCTCTTGGGGAAGCCGTTACCGCAATTGCTCATGGATGGAGAATTGCCCGTGCCAGAGGCGATTGTGATGCAGGCAGAAACGCTCTGCCAGCGGCGAGCAGCTCACTATCCCTTGCAATATCTGTTCGGCAGCTGGGAATTTTACGGCTTGTCGTTCCAGATTGGAGAGGGCGTTTTGATTCCCCGAGCGGATACAGAAACCTTAGTGGATATCGTCTGCACACTGCGGAGCGGACAGCCACAGACTTGTTTATTAGACCTGTGCAGTGGCAGCGGTTGTATTCCGGCAGCGATTGCAACGCAGTTGCCGGAAGTTTCCGGTGCTGCGATTGAGCGAGAATCCGCAGCGTTTTCCTATCTACAGAAAAACTTGCAGCAGTATGCACCGCAGATACAGCCTGTGCAGGGCGATGTGCTGGATACGACTCTGCCGGATTTGTATACGGGATATGATGTCATTACCTGCAATCCGCCCTATCTGACCGAGATGGATATGCAGCAGTTGCAGCCAGAAGTCACATTTGAGCCAGAAACCGCCCTCTATGGCGGAGCAGATGGACTGGATTTTTACCGCAGCATTTCTGCAAACTGGGGCTCTGCTCTGCGAAAATCGGGCTGGCTGGTGTATGAAATTGGAAAAGGGCAGGAGCAGGATGTTGCAGCAATCTTGCGGCAGCAGGGCTTCTTCCAGATTATCCAGCAGATGGATGGAAACGGAATTGTTCGGGTGGTTGCCGGACAGAAATAACAGCAGATGCTGTTTGCATCTGTAAAAAAGCGGTTCTCGTTTATGATTTTTCTCGAAAGGAGCATTCCGATATGTATAAAATTGCATTTGTCATTCCTTGGTACGGCGAAGGCATTCCCGGCGGTGCAGAAATGGAACTGCGGGAAGTTGCCGGACATCTTCAGAAAGCCGGCGTGGAAGTAGAAGTCCTGACGACCTGTGTCAAGGATTTTACGGCGGACTGGAATCAGAACTATTACGCTGCCGGGGTTGCCATGGTATATGATGTCCCGACTCGCCGGTTTCCGGTTCGGAAACGGGATACTGCCACCTTTGACCGCATCAATGCCCAGTTGATGCAGGGGAAACACATTACCCCAAAGGAAGAGGTGCTGTTCTTACAGGAGATGGTGAACAGTCCGCAGCTCTATGAATATATTGAAACGCACAACGATGACTATGACCTATTTGTGTTCATGCCCTATCTGTTCGGGACGACGTTCCATGGCGTGTTGGCTTGTCCGGAAAAGGCAGTCATGATTCCGTGTTTTCATGAAGAAGCCTATGCACATATGCGGCTGTTCCGGCAGACCTATATCAATATTCGGGGAATGATTTTCAATTCTGTTCCGGAAATGCAGCTGGCGAACCGCCTGTATGATTTAGATGATGTGGAACAGATTTGTATGGGCATTGGTATGGATACTTCCATTTCCGGCGATGGGGCAGCATTTCGGGAAAAATACGGGATTACCGACCCTTATTTGATTTATGCCGGACGGAAAGACAGTGGAAAAAATGTGCATACGCTGTTGCAGTACTTTGCAGAGTACAAAAAACGCAATCCAGAAGACCCGTTGCAACTCGTGTTAATTGGTGGTGGAACGATTGCCGTTCCGAATTCTGTGAAAGATTGCGTGCATGATTTGGGCTATGTTTCCCAGCAGGATAAATATGATGCCTTGCAGGGAGCACTGTTCCTCTGCCAGCCCTCGAAAAACGAGAGTTTCTCGCTGGTCATTATGGAAAGCTGGCTGTGTGGCAGACCAGTTCTGGTGCATTCTGCCTGTGCGGTCACGAAAGACTTTGCCCAGCAGGCGGAAGGCGGTCTGTATTTTAACAGCTATTTTGAATTTGAAGGTTGTGTGCAGTGGCTGGAACAGCATCCGGCAGAAGCCGAACAGCTCGGGCAGAATGGCAGACAATTTGTCCTTGCGAATTTTGATTGGAACGTGGTGACGAAGAAGTATCTGGCATTTTTCAAAAAACTGATAGAGGAGGGGGACATGCAGTGAAACGCATTGCATTTGTCAATCAACGATACGGCTTAGAGGTCAACGGGGGTTCTGAATATTATACCCGCCTGATGGCGGAACGGCTGGCGAAGTACTATGAAGTAGACGTACTGACCACCAAAGCTGTGGATTATACCACATGGAAAGACTGGTATGTACGGGATGTGGAAACCATCAACGGGGTAACAGTACGCCGGTTTTCCGTGGCACAGGAACGGGCAGTGGATTTTGATGCCTATAATGCTGCTTATCTGGCAGAATGTGAACAGGGGAATTACAGCCGAGGTGTGGAAAAAATCTGGTTTGAAAAGCAAGGGCCATATTGCCCCGAATGCATTGCCTTTATTCGGGAGCATAAAGATGAATACGATGCCTTTTTATTTGTCACCTATCTGTATTATCTGACGGTTGCCGGATTACCGGAAGTGGCAGAGAAAGCGATTTTCATTCCGACTGCTCACGAAGAACCATACTTGCATTTTAAGACGTTTGAAAAGCTGTTCCAGCTGCCGCAGGCGTATGTTTTCCTGACGGAAGAGGAACGGATGCTCGTGCGGCGGCAGTTCAAAACCGCTGGAATCCCGTGTGATGTGCTGGGAACAGGCGTAGATATTCCGGATTATCCGCCAGCCTCTGCATTCCGGCAGAAATACCGGATTCATGACCCGTATTTGATTTATGTTGGGCGGATTGATGAGGGAAAAGACTGCCCGACCCTGTTCCGGTACTTTATCGAGTTCAAGGAACGCAACCCCAGTGATTTGAAGCTGGTGCTGATGGGAAAAGCGGTCTGCAACATTCCGAAGCATCCGGATATTATCCCATTGGGCTTTGTTTCCGAAGAGGACAAGTTCAGCGGACTTTCCGATGCCATTTCCTTGGTTTTGCCGTCCCAGTATGAAAGCTTGTCGATTGCTGTGCTGGAGGCGATGGCATTGGGCGTTCCAGTGCTGGTAAATGGGCAGTGCGATGTTCTGAAGGGGCACTGCACAAAGAGCAACGGCGGACTGTATTACCGGAACTTCTTTGAATTTGAGGGGGCGTTGAATTATCTGTTCTCGCATCCGGATGAATATCAGGAAATGCAGGAAAATGCCTATGAATATGTTCTGGAGCACTATGACTGGGATGTGATTTTAGAGCGATTCCGTGTCATCATTGAAAACGTGATAGAAGGGCGGACATAAGAGCCATGGGAATTACAATTTGCAGCGGGGTTGGATTTTTAGCAGCCATAGGCTGTGCCGGATTGTATGACCGGAAAAGCTCGTTTTTAAAGCCGTTTGTCTGCGGAACTGTGTTCTATTTTTTCTGTTATATTCTCTGGAGCATGCTGCTGTTTGTGACCAATCAATTCACCCTGTTTCGGGCAGTGCTGGGAACGGCTGTGGTGCTGGTGGCACTGCTGACCGCAGCAGCCTTACTGCTTCGGCGAAAACATGGCACGCTGCTTCGGCTGCTGCACTGGGATGAAAGTATTCGAACGGTCTGGATTCCGCTGGTGATTGTACTGGTGGCGTTGCCGTTGATTCTGACGAAGAATGAATTGTTCGGCATGGGGCAAGATCAGGGCGTCTATCAGGTGGTTGCCATCAATCTGATGAATGGATTGACCGACCGACAGCAGGATTTTGCAGAGTATTATAACTTATCGAGTGCCGACCAAACGGAATTTGCGGATGCCGTCCGGAATTATCTGATGGGTTATGACATTGTCCCTGAGGAATATCCGGACACCATATACGACCGGAACATCAGTCCGGTTTCCGGCATCTATCACGGCATTCCAACGTATGCAGCGATGCTGGCACTGTTTGGAAAGCTGTTTGGCATTTCCCATATGATACACTTGGAAACAGTCATCTGGGTTTGCATGATTTTTTTGGTGTCGTTTGTCTGTCGGCAGATGCAGTGGAAACGCTGCACGGAGTTCCTCGCCTGTGCGGTCTGTGCAGCCTCTCCCATTGTGATTTGGGTGGCGAAATCTTCCCTGACCGAACTGTTCTTGGCAGTGATTTTGCTGGCGTTTGTACTGCTGATTACTGCACCAAACCGCAGTCATGGGCTTTCGATTTTACCGGTGGCAGTGTTTGCCTGCTATCATGTTTCGATTTATACGATGATTCCATTGTTTGTGGTGCTGTATGGAGCGTTGTATTTATTCCGGAGAAAGCGGGAATATGCCGTTTTGATGCTGGCAACGATTCCGCTGTATCTGGCAAGTTATTTTGCAATGCGGCACGTGCAGCCGTTCTACACCATGAACAACTATCGGGATTTGTTTGTGGGCGGCATTACGGTCTATAACATTACAACCGTTGTCACAGTGGTTTGTATGGTTGCCTTTTTGATTTGCGGCGTGTACTGCTGGATTTTGTCCAGACGAGAAAAAACCTTTGATGCCGCATCCTTTTTGGAGCAGGCACAGCAAAAGCCTTGGGTAAAAGTAATTTTTATTTTGTTTTTGCTCATTCCGGTTATTTATGTGCTGCTGAAAGTCTTTTCAAGGGGCATGGTCGGAGAACTGCAGTATTTGACACTGACGGGCTATGCCATTCAGACAGGCTTTTTCCTCCTGCCAATTGTCTACATCATTGCCTTGTTCCGGATGAAGTTTGTACTGGAAAAGCCCGAAACAATGGTGCTGTATGCGATGTTCTTGTATTGTATTCTCGTTTATTCCGCATTCCTGCGGTTTGAGATTCAGTATTACTATTATTATGCTCGTTACCTTGCACCGTTTGTACCGATTGCGGTGCTGTTTGCGGCGATGATTCTGGACAAGTACAACTGGAAGTTGACCGTACCGGTTTTAACTGCTGGGTTGCTGGTGGTTGCTCCGTTCGACAAGTTTCTCTCCCGTGCAAAAGATGATACTCGCATGGAGTGGTCGATTTTGATGGAACTGGGTGAAAAAATCGAAACGGGAGATTGTGTTGTTGTGGATACCGATTTGATGCCACAACTATATTTGCCATTGCGGAGCATGACCGGAGCAGCGATGTATCCGGAACTGGAAAATGCTGTGGAACAGGTAGACGATTTGAGCGAAGAATACGATACAGTTTATTATCTGACGACTGACACAGCGATGTTGCAATACAGTGATTCTTACCGTTGTGTTTACCGGAACACTGCCCATCACAGCGAGGATGATTTGAATCATAATGGCAAATTGTTCCCGATGGCACTGGGCTTTTTGGAATACGAAGAGCCAATTTGCCTGTATCAATACACTGCAAACCGGATGAGTTACCGGGCAGCGGACTGCTATGAAACAGAATATGTGGGCTTTGGTGCACTGGAAGGCGATTTCTGCTGGTCGGTTGCAGAAGATGCCTCGGTATTCTGTACGTTGCATCCAGACAATTATCTGATGCAATTTGAAATGGGCTGTACGATTCCGCTGGAACAGCTGGGAAAGAAAGAATTGACGGTTTCTGTCTATGTCAATAATGCATTGGCTGGGGAACTGGTGATTGATGAGAGCAACAACGGCGGAACGCTGTCGCTGCCGATTTCCTCATTGTTGTTGCTGGATGATGCCCAGAATCAAGTGATGTTGCGGTGTGAGCTGTGGGATGCGAGCACGGTAACGCCAAATGATAAGCGGCAGCTGGGCTTCCCGTTGAAGTCGCTGCGGTTTATTCGTAAATAATCATTTTCATTTTTCGATGAGAAAGGAGCACTGCCATCATGATGCAGGTAGAAGTAAAAAGTGGAACGATGACAAAAGATGAGATTCAGTATTACATTTTGCTGGTCAAGAAACGCTGGGGCACACGGCTGCCAGCCGATTTGCGGTTGATTCTGGAAAAGACAGATGCTGAAGTACAGATTACTTTTGATCCGCCGATTGATCGGCAGGTTTACCGGAGTACAGATTATCTGGTGAACGATGTTCAGAAGTTGAATCGAGGAAAATTTGCGGAACATGCAGATAAAGTGATGCATGTAACTGCAACTGTTTAAAAAGAAAGGGGCAACGAGAATGATTCGCTGTCCCTTTTTGCAACCATTCTTCTTTTAGTTGCATTCCCAACAAGAATATGATACAATAGAACCAACCAATCAGAAAGATAAAAGGAGGCGTTCTCACGATGCACATTCTCAAACACCTACCCAAACAGGACGGCTGCCGGATGCCGGCAGAATTTGCTCCCCATCTGGGCTGTATCATGATTTGGCCAGAACGAACCGATTCTTGGCGAAATGGCGGCTATGCTGCCCGTGCAGCCTTTACCAAAATTGCAACTGCCATTGCAGCATCCGAGCAAGTCACCATGCTGGTCAGCAACCAGCAATATGAAACCGCAAGAGCGATGCTGTCGCCAGAAATTCGACTGGTCGAATGTACTACTGATGATGCTTGGGCAAGAGATGTTGCCCCGACTTTTGTTCTGCGTCCGGATGGCACTCGCTGTGGGATTGACTGGGGCTTTAATGCTTGGGGCGGTCTGGTAGATGGCTTGTATTTCCCTTGGGACAATGACAATCATGTTGCACGGAAAGTCTGCGATTTATTCGACTGCGATTGTTATGACCTGCGGCATTTTATTTTAGAGGGTGGCAGCATTCACAGTGATGGAGAAGGTACGATTCTGACGACAGAAGCTTGCCTGCTCAGTGCCGGACGAAATCCGGAATTGTCAAAAGAAGCGATTACACAAATGCTCTGCGATTGCTTAGGAGCAGAGAAAGTCATCTGGTTGCCATGTGGCATTTATCAGGATGAAACCAACGAACATGTGGATAATATCTGTGCTTTTACAGAGCCGGGGAAAGTTGTGCTTGCTTGGACAGATAACCCAAATGACCCACAGTATGCAATGTCTAACGCCTGCTTACAGGTACTGGAACAGGAAACAGATGCAAAGGGTCGTAAAATTCAGGTGCAGAAGCTGCCGATTCCGTCTGAACCCATCTGCATGACAGAAGAAGAATGTAGTGGTTTGGACTTGTGGGACGGCGAACCGACCCGCACACCGGGTGAACGCTTAGCAGCATCCTATGTAAATTTCTATATCTCCAATGGGGCTGTGATTGTTCCGCAGTTCAATGACCCGATGGATGCGGTTGCAGTTTCGATTTTGCAGGATTGTTTCCCAACTCGAACAGTCGTGCCAATTGCAGCACGGGAAATTTTGATTGGCGGCGGTAATATTCATTGTATCACCCAGCAGATTCCAAAATAAAAGAAAGCAGTTGTATTATGGCGAAATTTTATTCTTTGTTTAGTTCCAGTTCCGGCAACGCTGCCTATCTTGGCAACGGCTCTGCCGGAATCCTTTTTGATATTGGGGTTTCCTGTCGAAAACTCTGCACTGCATTGCAAGAACGGGAACTTGCCCCCAATGCCATACAGGCGATTTGTATTACCCATACGCATATCGACCATATCCGAGGACTGGCGGTTTTTCTCAAGAATTATCCGACTCCTGTCTACGGAACAGCAGAAACCCTGCAAACATTGGCGGAGCAATGCAATCAAACAGACTTATTTCACACGATCACACCAGAGCAGCCGGAAGCCATTGCTGGACAATGGGAAGTGACCGCATTTTCTACGCCACACGATGCCGCTGGCAGCTGTGGTTATCGAATTCATACCGCAGATGATCGCATTTGTGCCGTCTGTACAGATTTGGGGACGGTCACACCGGAAGTTCGGAATGGGGTACAGGGCTGTGATATGGTGTTACTGGAGGCAAATTATGAACCCTCCCTGCTGGCAGCAGGGGCGTATCCTTATCCATTGAAACAGCGAATTTCCGGGGAAAAGGGGCATCTCTCCAATCAGGACAGTGCCAGCTTCGCACGGGAGTTGGTGGAAACCGGAACGACCCGACTGGTGTTGGGACACCTCAGCCCACATAATAATACCGCAGCTTGTGCAGAACGGGCAGCCCTGCAAGGAATGCCGGATATGGTGCGGAATCGAGATTATCTCTTACAGGTGGCAACGCCCACCGGATTAAAACAGGCGGTGATTTTTTAATGCAGCTGATACAGCTTTTGACCTATGGAAAATTAAAAGAATCTTATTTACGGGCAGCGTGTGCTGAATATGAAAAGCGGCTATCTCGTTTTTGCAAGTTGCAGTGTGTCGAATTAGAGCCAGTGGCATTGCCGGAGCGACCCTCTGAAAAAGAGATCGCAGTCGCACTGGAGAAAGAAGCACAGCCGTTATTGAAGCGGAAAAAGGGCTTTACCATTGCCATGTGCATTGAGGGAAAACAGCTGAACAGTCCGCAGTTTGCCCAGATTTTTCAGCGTGCAGCGGTGCAGGGCGATGCAGCGGTGACGTTTTTCATCGGCAGTTCGTACGGTTTGGCGGACAGTGTGAAACAAGCTGCGAACCTGCGGCTTTCCATGTCGGCAATGACCTTTCCTCATCAGCTGGCAAGGGTGATGCTGTTAGAGCAGATCTATCGGGGCTATCAGATTTTAGGCGGCAGCCCCTACCATAAATAATCCATCCAAAGGAGCGGAAGACAATGCCACGATTTTTTTTAGAAACGATTGCAGAAGATGACATTCAGATTACCGGAGCAGATGCCCACCATATCGGTTATGCACTGCGGATGCGACCGGGGGAGCATCTGACGGTTTGTGCAAATAATATTGATTATGACTGTGTAATTCGGGAGATTACAAAGGATACCGTTTTTCTGGATGCAGTATCCAAGCATGCTTGTGCAGCAGAGCCGAGCGTATTTGTGACGCTGTATCAGGCAGTTCCGAAAGCTGGAAAGCTGGAAGAGATCATTCAAAAATCCATTGAATTGGGGGTAAGTCGAATTGTCCCCGTGCTGACGGCTCGTTGTGTTGCTCGACCGAAAGCAGCAGAGTTTCAGAAGAAATTGCCTCGCTTGCAGAAAATTGCGGAATCGGCAGCGAAGCAGTCCGGACGGGGCTGTATTCCGGAAGTTGCTCCACTGCATACATTTGCAGAGGCGTTGGAATCTGCAAAGCAGGCAGATTGTGGCGTATTTTTGTATGAGGGCGGCGGGATTCGCTTTTCAGAAGTGCCATTGACTGGAAAAAAACAGATTGCCTTGTGGATTGGCAGCGAGGGTGGATTTGACCCGAAAGAGGTAGAAGCAGCAAAAGCAGCTGGATTTTATCCGGTGTGGTTGGGAGAGCGGATTTTACGATGTGAAACTGCACCGCAAGCAGCACTTGCAATTTTGATGCATTTGACAGGGAATTTGTAAAAATGAATTTGGCTGTAAAATACGAGCCGCAGGCAAAATGCGGTCGAGCTGGCTCAGCTCGGCGAGGGGTGCAGGGGGCAAGCTGCCCCCTGCAGAGAGTGAATAATGAGCGGTAACAAGAATCTAAGAGAATTCGGTAAATGCTGTTCGCCATTCTAAAAACATAAAAAATTCCTGTAAATTGCAATCTAGAAAGATTCATAAGCAATTCGGGCAACACAACACCGGCGAACAGCACGAAGGCAAAGAGCAGAGTGATTTTGCCGAACCGTACGCAATTGGTTTCCCTAAGAGCAATTTTAGAACGTTTCATATAAACCATTGCATCAAACTAAAAAGTTTTTCGGTGCAGCAGTTTTTCAAAAATGCTGCCGAGGTGTGGGCGAG
>OIXA01000166.1_pt1 | contig 93633 bp, 84 predicted proteins | sample 1587721 | NCBI WGS metagenome assembly OIXA01 (sample SAMEA3888900, study PRJEB22519) | human gut metagenome | biome: human gut; feature: human-associated habitat; material: faeces | place: Denmark | collected 2013 | reverse complement strand
GCAGATACTATATATATTAAAATAGGACAGAAAATTCGAGTGACGCAGCCATCTGTAAGCATTGGTGAGCTGGGAGATTTATGGTGCGCCAATGCATCAATTCAAGCACACTGCAAGGCACTTCATTATACGACTGTTTATGGGCAGCGCGCTGTCGGAGATATCCTAAAGGTAACACAGCTGATTCAAAAAGAGTATCCGGCAGTTCAAGTTGAAAATCTTGGAGAAACTGATTTTATTATTGAGTATGTGCAGGAGCGAAAAAAAAGACCTGTGTGGGAGTATACTAAGGTAGTGCTTGTCTGTATGATGATCTTCTTTGGTTCAGCATTTTCTATTATGACATTTAATGCCGACGTCAGCGTAGATCAGGTATTTGGTGATCTGCACAGGCTGATGACAGGGCAGGAGCGAACTGCCATTACTTGGTTAGAGGGTGGATATGCAGCGGGATTGTTTCTTGGCATTTTGATTTTCTACAATCATTTTAGAACAAAAAAACGCGTGATGGATCCGACACCTCTTGAAGTAGAGATTAGGGAGTATGAACGAACTGTCAATCAGTCAATCCTTGACCAGAATGAACGCATAAAAAGCAAACAAAAGCGCAGGGGTGAGCGCGTATGAGTATAAAAATAAAATTGTTTGCAGCAATAAAAGCGGCAGCAGAGGTATTAGTTGGCTTATCAGCAGGTGCCGCAGCCTCTGCTGGCGTATTTGCGTTGATTACAGTAATTGGAATTTTGCCCAGGTGGGCAGGTCACACAAGGACAGCCCGCCATGTAAGCTTGTATGAATGGAGTGTTATTTTAGGCGGAACGGCGGGGAATCTTATTTTTTTACTGCAGCCATCATTGCCTGGAAAAGAAATTCTTGAGGCAGCAGCCGGACTTTTTATGGGGATCTTTGTGGGAGGGCTTATTATGTCACTAGCAGAGGTATTAGATGTATTTCCAATTCTTCTCAGGAGAGGACGCATTCAGAGCGGTATTCCATGGATGGTGCTTTCAATTGGCATTGGAAAAATGTTAGGCGCATATTTGTACTTCTCAAATCTTTAAAACAAAAAGGAGAAAATATGGTAAGTGAAGAACAGAAAAAAGAATATCAGGATTACGTAAAGGAAATTACACCAACGCACAACACACCAAGAAATATATTTAGAGCATTCTGGACAGGCGGAACGGTCTGCGTGATAGGACAGATCCTTAGCGTATTTTTTGAAAAAATGGGTATGGGAAAAGAGGCAGCAGGTACGTGGACCTCGATTGCTCTTGTTTTAGCTGCAATTATATTGACGGGACTGCATTTATTTGGAAAGCTGACAAAATATGCAGGAGCAGGTCTACTTGTTCCGATAACAGGATTTGCAAATGGAGTGGCATCACCTGCAGTGGAAGCAGCGCCAGAGGGTGAGATTTTTGGAAAAGGTGTGCAGATATTTACGATTGCAGGACCAGTAATTTTGTACGGTGTGTTTGCAAGCTGGCTATTCGGATTAATTTACTGGCTGATGCATCTTATTTAAAGGAAGATAGCAGCGATTCAGGGTGTAATCTTCTTTGAAATGCTTTGAATCGTTGCAAATTAGACATGCAATTAAAAAAATTGAATTTTCTTTAAAAAAAGTGTTGACAAATTTGCAAGATGTGTTATAATAAGGATGTTGGTTGAGAGAACACAGAACAAACGAAACCGACAAGCACATAATCCTCGATAGCTCAATGGTAGAGCACTCGGCTGTTAACCGAGTTGTTGTAGGTTCGAGCCCTACTCGGGGAGTTTTTTTAAGGCCCCATGGTCAAGCGGTTAAGACATCGCCCTTTCACGGCGGTAACACGGGTTCAAATCCCGTTGGAGTCACTATATGGCGCAGTAGCCAAGTGGTAAGGCAATGGTCTGCAACACCAGTATGCGCCGGTTCAAATCCGGCCTGCGCCTCTCAAATCCTTGAAACGCTGATGTTTCGAGGATTTTTTTCTATATATAAATACCCAAAATAAAACATAATTACAGTTTAAAAAGTGGAAAAGGAAAACGTATGAATGACAAGGAAAGCATAACAAAAGAATCAATAAAAGAGATCGGGTTTCAAGAGGAAATATATCGTCAATTTGGAGAAAGTAAATTAAAACCGGAGCAGTATTCTGCGCTGGGGCTGGCGTATATCGGTGATGCTGTCTATGATCTGATCATACGGACGCTGGTGCTCCGCAAGGGAAATTACAGTGTAAAGACATTTCATAAAATGACCAGCAGTATCGTTAAGGCGGAATCGCAGGCACGGCTTGTGGAAGCTATAGAGCCGGATCTTACGGAAGAGGAAAACAGAGTTTTTCATCATGGCAGGAATGCAAAGTCAGGAACATCAGCAAAAAATGCATCCATCATTGATTACCGGATAGCCACAGGATTTGAGGCGCTGATCGGATATTTATACCTGAAGGAGCAGATGCCGCGGGTAATTGAACTGATCGCACTGGGACTGGAACGTACGGAACAGTTTGATCAATAATCAATTATTTAAGATGATTCATTAGAGAGAAAGGAAGAATAGATATGAGATACGAGGAGCTTACGATAGAGGGAAGAAATGCAGTGCTGGAGGCATTCCGGGCAGGAAAGACCATTGATAAGGTATTTCTGCTGGATGGATGCCAGGATGGTCCGATCCGGACAATTCTTCGGGAGGCCAAGAAGGTAGATACGATTGTGAATTTTGTAAAAAAGGAACGACTGGATCAGATGTCGGAGACAGGAAAGCACCAGGGAGTTATTGCTTATGCTGCCGCATATGAGTACGGAACGGTTGACGAGATGCTTGAAGCTGCAGAGAAAAAGGGAGAGGCACCGTTTCTGATCCTTTTGGACAATATTGAGGATCCGCATAATCTGGGTTCTATCATTCGAACAGCCAATCAGGTTGGTGCACACGGTGTCATTATTCCAAAACGGCGTGCGGTTGGTTTGACCGCCACTGTGGCCAAGGCATCTGCCGGAGCAATCAATTATACGCCGGTAGCAAAGGTTACCAATCTGGTCAGAACTATGGAGGAGCTGAAGGAAAAAGGAATGTGGTTTGTCTGTGGTGATATGGGTGGCGAATCCATGTATTCTCTCGACCTGACAGGTCCTATGGGTGTCGTGATTGGAAATGAGGGAGATGGTGTGAGCCGTCTTGTGAAAGAAAATTGTGATTTTGTAGCCAGTATACCGATGTTTGGAGATATTGATTCGCTCAATGCTTCTGTAGCAATGGGTGTGCTTTCGTATGAAATTGTACGTCAGAGATTAAATAAGGCAGGAAAAAAATCTTAAGACAGATATATTTGGGAATAGATCATAAAATATAATCTGTTAAAGGGGGAGAAAACCGTAATATTGGTTTGGAGGATGGAAAAGAATGACGGAAAACTTTGAGACAATGCCGGAAGAGGAACTGATCTGCCGGGCGCAGAGTCAGGATCATGCGGCGATTGACGCATTAATGCGCCGGTATAAGGGAATCGTCCGCAAACGTGCGAGATCTTTGTTTATGATCGGTGGAGATCAGGATGATCTGATGCAGGAGGGGATGATTGGTCTATTTAAGGCGATTCAGGACTATGACAGCTCTAAAGAGGCAGTCTTTTCGACATTTGCGGAGCTCTGTATCAGCAGACAGCTTTATTCGGCTGTAAAATCCTCAAACCGCAAGAAAAACATTCCGTTGAATACATATGTATCTATTTATTCACCGGCATATTCAGAGCAGGACGGAGCAGAGGATGGAAGTTTTATGGTGGATCATTCTCTGGAGGCGGCAGAGCTCAGCCCAGAGGAAATATTGATCGACCGGGAAAACGTCCGCAATCTCCGCGAACAGATAGAAACAGCACTAAGTCCATTGGAAAAAAAGGTTTTTGATCTTTATATGGATGGGATGACTTATCAGGAGATCGCAAGGCAGATGAAGAAGGAGCCCAAGTCCATTGATAACGCCCTGCAGCGGATCAAAACGAAAGTAAATAAGGCATTAAAGAAATAGCCGGGCGCAGGTATATGATGAATCACGGGCGACGGTAGAAGCAGAGAGATCAACAACTGTGATTGGACGGGACTTCCTCCTCATCAAAACTGGTATCCAGCAGATTTCCTAATAAAATGATTTCTTCATCAGTAATACAGGAGAGCAGAAGCTGGTCTAGCCGGTAGGAAGGATTGATCCCGCGCATACCGCAAGTGGCCAGAATGGTATTGGAAAGAGTAACAAAGCCGTCTATGGCATCCTCTTTGCGGTATCCGGTCAGATTCTGCTGTGTTTCGGAATCATATTTTACAGAATATATGTATTGAATCAGAAGAAGGAGATCGGAACGCTGGATGTTTCGGACTCGGGTCTTCTGTTTTTTTAATTCCTTTGTGATAGTTTTGCGGGCATCCTTTACGGAGAGAGATTTTTGATCCGGATAGTTTCCGTTCAGGAGACGGCAGATCCAGCCGGGACATGGCTTTTCAGGGTCAGACAGTTCCAATGCAGCCCTTGCGCGTTGATAGAGCATCTGACGTTCTTTTTGGACGGACATGGATAAAAGCTCGGAAATATATTTGGAATTTTCCCATTGCATTTCCTCACCGAGAAAATCGGATAACTGCGCAAACATTTCGTGATTCCAGGTGGCGGAGTCTTTTTTATTATTGTGATAAATCTGGTTTAACAGATCGGAAATACGCGCTTTTGGAGCATAGGCGATCACATAAAGATTTTGAATCTCCTTCAGGTCTTCCGGGGACGCAGAAGGAGATTTGCGTCGCTGCATGTTTTTGAGATAACGGCGGATCCGTTCCTTTTCCGTATTCATATGGGAGAGGCTGTTTGCATTTGAGGTTTTCCAGTCTTCATAATCGGTACGCGTCAAAAGCATCTGCAATTCGCCCAGACATTCTTTTTGATAATATTGAAATGCTTCATTGAGCAGGTGAATATAATAGCTGTAGACAGTCATACTATAGCCCTTAAATAGCTCTGCACTTTGACACATCCACAGAAGAAATTCCTGCTGCGGCAAAGATTTTTTCTTTTTATAGGTTTTTTTGAGCAGGTCTGTCTGTGCCGTTTGCAGGGGGCGCAGTTCCTGATCGGTATGTGTTTCAAAAAAATGAACCATAAATTCAAAGCTGTCATAACCAAGCTGATTTTCCAGACAGTACATACAGATCATTTCTTCGTAATCGTTTACCTGCAGATCCCATTGGGAAAGATAATGAAGCAGGTAATCCTGCGTTTCTTCAAGAGAGAAGTGGAGAAAAAGAGCACAGGAAAGAAGCTGCCGGCGGGAAGGAACGGCAAATCCACCGATGCCAAACCAGCGTTGGATCGTCTGGCGGGAAGCAACTTTAAATGATTTGATCTGTTTGTAAAAGTTTAAATAAGCAGTGTGGCGTATTTCGTCCTTTGTATCAGACAGTATCGGATCCGGGGCTTCCGGATTGGATTGAGACGGAGAAATGGAGGGTGTCTGACCGTAATGATACCATTTCCGGATAAGATAAATATCGGGTCTCTGATAGGCTGTCTTTTGCATTTGTCTGATCATATCAAGGCTTGTGTTCATGGGCTTTTGTATTTCAAAGATATGCTCTTTGTCCTTTCCTTTTTGTTTGGATGCTTTCTGTTTTATTACAGACCATCCAGATCTCCGTCAAATCGTTGGTTTCGCTTTGGTGCGGGGGTTTTGCTATTTGTGGAGCGGTTGTTTTTTGGTGAGGGCGTCCTGCTATTTGTGGAGCGGTTGCTATTTGGTGCAGCCGTTGTTTTTTTTGTGGAGCTGCCATTATTTTGCATAGTACTGTTGTTTTTTGTGGAGCTGCCACTATTTTGTATGGCTTTGTTGTTTTTGCCTGGATTACTTTTGGTGGCAGGACGGTCTGTTGCCGTTTTTTTCATGTTTTTACGAGGCTTTGTTGTTGCGTTGCCTTTTGACGGCGGAGGAGTCTGAGTGGCAGCCGGGACGGTGGTAAAGGGAGTTGTCGCTGAGGGTGCTGTGGCGGGAGAAACTGTCCGGGCAGGCGGTATGGTATTCAGGGAGGAGGTATTCTTTGGATGCGTGGAGCCATAGAAATATATTCCGGTGCCGGTCAGAGCCAGTAGCAAAAACAGTGCAAGGATCATAAGTTTCCTTCGATGTAAGGAATGAAACTGTTTCTTCTTTACGGACCGGGCAAGATCTGACAGAAGCTTTTCCGTAAAATTTATTTCTGTGGGACGGAATGCTGCAGGCTTTAAGGTGGTATGATCCGGAAGCGGATTTAAGGTATCGTTTGCGCCTGCTCCGTAGAGATCTGCATATAGGAGAGCAATGGAGTCATATCGGTCTTCGATACGGACAGCCAGTCCCTTGGAAATGCAGGCGATTTCATGCTGATTTAATTTGATGCCATCGATCCGCTGCAGGGGAAGCATTTGATCGTCTACATAACGATTGACAGAATCATCGGGAATGATCCCGGTCACCATGTAATACATCGTGGCACAGATTCCGTAAACATCGGTCCAGGGTCCCTGCTCTCCTACATTGCTGCACTGTTCAATGGGAGCAAAACCACGTTTGAAGATTAAAGTATATTCGGCGTCCTTTGCCTTTTGGGTAAAGCGGGCTGCACCAAAATCAATGAGCTTGAGTTTCCCGTCTTCTGTCAACAAAATATTGTCAGCGCTGATATCCCGATGGAGTATCCCTTTTTCGTGAATTTTGATCAGGCTTTTTAACAGAGGCTTGACCAGAAGAAGCATTTTGTTTCCGGCAATACGGCCATGTTCACGAACATAATCCTTAATACTGACTCCTTTCACATATTCCATCACAATGCATGGAATATCGTTTTCGCCGAAAAAATCTCTGGCGGATGCGATACCCTCCAGATCATAAAGACCTGCGGCGATCTTTGCTTCCTTCAGTGCATCCTCCTGGCCGGTAAAGGAGCTGCGGTGATACACCTTCAGAGCAACAGGAATTCCAAGAGAAAGGTCCTGAGCTTTATATGTGGTGGCAAAGCCACCGCTTCCCAATTCTTCTAATATTTCGTATCGTTCCCGGATAATGTCTCCCGGCCGGAATAGATTCTGTTTGCTGCTCATAAAAGGACACCTCTTGATTGTATATTATAATAAAGTATAAATAGTTACTCTCTGATCTGCAATACGATTTCTTTTGAATAGAAACTTCCATTTGTACGTTTTTTCTTATGGAAGGTCTGCACCTTGACGGCAATCGTTGCTTTTCGGAAGGTATAGTGCAGGTCAAAGGTTGCTTTCTGCTGTTTGATATTATCGTTTCGCAATTGCAGCAGAGTATATTTTTTATGGTTTTTGCGAATGTAGATATCGGCATAGCGACCCTGATACCGGCGGAGTTTGATCCGCAGATAACGCTGTCCGTCAGCATTTTTCTTCCGCCGGACGGTCAGTACAGGGGCCATCAGGCGGGCTGTGGCATTTCCGATATCACTGGCAGTTCCATATATGTTAGAAGAGTTGTGACGGTTATATGGAACGATCTTATAATAATACGTTTGTTCCGGCTTTGCTGTTACATCAATGTAGGTGCTTCGGATGTTCTTTGCTGTTGTGGTCTGGGTGAAATATTTGGACCTCTGGGAGGTGTTCAGGGACACAATAGAACGGAAAGCAGCATTCCGGCTTGTGGCACGATATATCTGATAACCGTCATAAAGCGTGGCGCAGCTCCAGACAATACGGATTCCACCTCGCCGGTCGGCAGTTGTCTTAAGTAATACGGGTTTCGTTTCGGCAGCAGATGACGTTTCTGCAGGCTGTTCGGTTTCACTGGAGGTTTCCGGACTGGGGGATAAGGAAATTGACGGTTCCGGCGAAACGACGGAGGGATCCGGAGTGGTCGTTCGAGCCGGTGGCATGGTAACAGGAAGTGGAGAATAGCGTGGATCCGGCACACTCTGAAGGGAGAGAACAGGGTGGCTGCTATCTTCTGTCCATGCGGATGGTTCTTGTGAAAAATAATAATAACCGGAGAGGTAATATCGTTCATTATTCTTTTTGTTTTCTATCCAGGCATTGAGGCAGGACAGAAGATCCGGATAGCTGTTATAGGAATCATTTCCGATGGTCTGGCTGCTTTCGGAACCTGTCAGCTGTGCTGTTGAGATCACAGCACATTCGGAAGGACTTACCGGTGAAACATCTTCTGAAAGAGGGGTTCCATCCAGAATAGAATAGCCCCAGTAGCCACACAAGGGAAGGGATGACTGGGTGGTATAACAATAGCGGATATTCCGGCTGTATATCAGATTACAACAATATCCGATCAGACCGGCTGTCAGAACCGGACGAAGAGTCTGTGTATCCGAGGAGGAAGCCGGACGATCTATCACAGGAGTAGGGGAGCTTGAAGGGGAAACGTCGGAGCTGTCATTAGGAATCGGCTGGATCGCAGGGGCTGAGCCATTTTGATCCTGCGTGATCTGACCGCTGTGAAAACAATTTTCCATGGACAGCAGCCCTGTTACATATTCTTCGGAAACACGGCCAAGTAATCCGCCACAGATTGCAAAACGTGTGATCAGATTTGCATCATTATAACTATTATAAATATAGGATATACAATAGCACTGTCCGATCAGACCTCCAATGCCTGCCATCTGATCCTGGATATTTTGCAGATCCGCAGTGATCAGGTCGTTCTGGCTGGCGTATAATTTGCCATATTCAGAAGAAAAAACAAGGGAGCTCAGATTGGCAAGGGAAGCTTCTTTTTCGATGTTAACGATTGTTCCATGGTTGCTGCAGTCCTTTAAATAAGGGACAGCACCCTGACCGATTATACCGCCACCGCGGGAGGATGCCCGGATGGCACCGGAATTTTCGCCGCCGATCACCACTGTCAGAGGGGTTTGATAATTCATATCAACAGGTTCAGCCCCGGAATGTTCAAAAAATTCCTCGTCGTAGGAGACGCCAATAATCCCTCCGGCGTAGATCCCGGAAATGGAGGCAGTATTTTCAACATGGTTCATATAAATAGGAAGTGAATTACGATAGTCGGATCGGATGGGAGTGATGGCTGCACTACCCACCAGACCGCCGGCAATGCCTGCGGATGAAATCTCTGTGCTGTTGGTGCAATTTGTCATATAGATCATGGACTCTGCTTTTCCGCAAAGTCCTCCTACGGAGAAGTAAGAATCCTCATCTGTGATCTGTCCGGATGCTTTGCTGTTGACAAAGGCAGTAAGCATCTGTCCGGTGTATGTTCCGGTGAGCATACCACAGGCTTTAGTGATAAGCCGGTGGGAAGTGCTTTCGTCCTCTGTTTTACCGGTGTGAAGCCGGATGGAGGCATCAACGGTAACATTTTCAAAGGAATCCGACTCGGACTGACCGCAGAGTGCTCCAACGCACTGGTAATCGGTGGCCGAGATAAAGGCATTTTGGATGGAACAGTTTACAATATCACTATTGGAGCTCACGGCAGAAAGTATTCCTAATGAGGAGTTTGCTGTGTTTTTACTTACATCATAATCTGCCGAAATAAAAGCACCATTGATGGTCAGATTTGAAATCCTTGCACCGGACAGACTGGCAAAGAGCCCCCATGCAGTCTGTTTGGAATCTGTGTCCGGAAAGCTCCACAGACCGGTGATCTGATGACCGTTACCATCAAAGGAAGCACAGAATGACCGGGAGCCACTGGGCTTCCAGGGCTTGCCTTGAAAAGAAAAATCACTGACGGTCTGCAGGGAATCATCGGTATAGAAGGTTTCGGAGGCTTCATCATATACGGCGGCAGGCTTTTGATTTTCATAGATCGTAATCTTAGAGGAATCATTCTGACGGTCAAATGTATAATCAGATAAAGCAATATCATTTTCTAAACGAAAAGTATAATTGCTATCTTTATTTAACATACCGATTTGTATATAAGTGTCCAGACGGTTGAGATCATCGAGATCCGAAATGGTGATCGTGGCATTGTCCGGCAATATTTTGGAAAACAGATCCTTTGTGGTGTATGTTTTTTCTACTGCAACAGCAGGAAATGCAGATAATACAGAACCGGAAAAAAGACTTACCGCAAGGATAGAGGCAGTCAATATTTTTGTAATCCTTCTCATAACTTCTCCTCGTTTCGTATATAAGACATTGTTATTTTATGTAAAAATCTCATCCTTTATTATGCAGGAAATAATATCGTTTTGCAATATCCCTATCAGAGACTCTATGTGCGAAAAAATATAAAAATCAAAAGGACAGCCGGGTTTAGAATAAAAATGCAGATATGAAATGGAAAAAAGCAAGGAAAAAGACATAGGAAAAGGAGGAAGGAACAGATATGATAGCTATTGTTATTATGTTGATCTTAAGTTCGATCATTGGTGGCGTTATCAATGATCATATCACATTTTATGGGAGTCCCTGGTCGGTGAAAATGCAGAAAAAGAAGGCGTATCTGATCGTATTTGTGATTCTCTGGGTGGGGATGAGTTCGATTCAGATGTTTCAGGATGCGGAAAATGACGGGACGAAAAAAAAGACAGAACAATCTCAGGAAGCACAAAATGACGACTCCGATTATTCCGATTTGGAGGATGACATTGGGGGGAGCTATGATGACACGGATGCAGATTATGGTGACACGGAAGCAGATTATGATGACCAGGATGAGGAATATGATGATTCCGAAGATGCGGATGGGAATACGTTAGAGGATAAGAACGTCTCTCAGAAAAAATATATTCTGCCCATGAGTTCCAAACGCAAACTGAAAGAAAAAGATTTAAAGAAGCTTGGCGCTAAAAAGCTGAGAATTGCCCGGAATGAGATTTATGCGCGTCACGGCAGAATGTTTCAGGATCAGGAATTACAGGATTATTTTGACCGGAAGGACTGGTATACCCCAAGCATTGCGCCGGAGGACTTCTCGGACGCTGCGGAACTAAGTAAGCTGGAACGCAGAAATATAGCATTTATACAAAAACACGAGTGATTGGGAGAAAAGAATACGTCCGCAGTGGAGAAACTGCGGTTTATGGAAAGGCATGGTGATAAAGATGGCTGATTTTACATTATTTAATAGGACAATATCGATTCCGAATGCATACATTCGATACAGGAATATGCAGCATCGGGCAGGACAGGCAAGCATGCAGGTGATAAAAGAATTTAAACATTGGTATGACCGCTGCTTTGGAATTGAAGCAGTGCTGGAAAAACTGGATGAGGTTGTATATGGATTGATTGACCAATACGTTGTCGATGAATTATATGGCAGGCTGGCTTCTCTGGAAATATACGATATCTCCAGAGGAGATTATATCAGGCAGTGTGTCGATATGAGTTATCTAGACGAGAGCGTGGAACGGATTGAATATCGAATTATGGAGATCACTCAAGATAAGAATGCCATGAAGGCATACCGGGAGGCAAGAAAGGCATACCGGGGAAAATTTATCGGTGGTGGTTTTGGTATTTCCGGGGCGATCAAAGGAAGCGTAAAGGCGGGCGCTCTGAATGCAACCACAGGAATGGCACATAGTCTGGTAAATACTCTGGGAGATGCCGGAAGTTCCATTGCAGCAGCGGCTAAAAAAGCCGGCTTATATAATTCGGATACGAAGGATTCCCTGGTAATGGGGATCAGGAATTCTATTTTTGAGATTTTCGATAATCATATGAGTCTGGTGAATACATATTATTCCGGATATTATGAGTCCGGTTTTGACGTAGACAGGGCAAGTGCATTATTTGAAAATGCAAAGAAATATCCGGACAAAAGAAAAGATTTACTGATACAGGCAGTTCTTACATGTCCGACACAGTGGATTTTAGATTATATCTTTGATAACTATTCGGAAGAGCGGATGCATGTCTGTAATATTGGAAATTGTTTCTCGGATCTTGAGAACTACTGGACGCGTTTTGAAAAGGTGTTCCAAAGTGAATATGAAACAGCAAAGCAGCAGGGGCCTCAGGAGGTTGAGGAACTAAAGGAAACAATTTATTATGCTATGCAGGAGTGTGGGGTTGAAGAAAGTGAAGTATATGATCAGATCAATTATGATGAATTGGTTCGCATTACCGAAGAGTATCTGCTGTGCACGGAGGAGGCTGCAATAAAACGGGTTCTTCATAAATTTATGGATTACGATGCACCGGATATACAAAAGAAGCGGGTGATAAAAGAAAAAGGAATCTGGGAAATTGCCGGCCGATATGGTGTCGAATATTCCCAGGAGGATGTTGACAATATATTGAGCAGATATTATTTTGGCGAGGCAAAACAGAATGAAGAAAAGGCCCAGGAGGCAAAAAAACAGATCCGGGTTGTAATGAATGCTTTAAATGTTACGTCAAGTCAGGTGTTTGATCAACTGGAAAAAGACTGTATTGCAAGATTGTGTCCGAATATCACAGAGGCATCGGAGGAAGTTTGTCAAAAAATGACAGAACGCATTGCTGCTTATGATGCATTGGAAGAAAATAAACAGCCATTTGTGGATGAGATCAAAAAACGGATCGATACCATATGGACTCAGGAAGATGCAGCAATATTTGACAAAGTGTATCTTCGCACCAATCTGCATGATGTGGATGAAATCCGTCAGGCAATAGAATTTGTGAAGCAAAAGGGCCGCACGGAAAATGCACAAAACTATATAAATGCTCTGGAGACCTGCAGTGATAAGAATATAAAAACTGCGCAAAAATATCCCAAAAAGATGACAACAATTTATGAGATACTGGGCATCGGTCTGACATTCGCCGGGGTAATCCTGACTTTAATGCACCCAGCGTTTTGCCTGATATTTTTTCTCGGAATTGTTCTGTGGAATGTATATAACCGGAGAGAAAAATACTGGTATCTGCTGACTATTAACGAGACTAATCTGCACAAAGATCTCTTTCTGCCGGATAAAACCAAATAGCTGTTTTTCCAGTGGATTATATTGGAAATATTCAAGAGAAAAGACATAGGAAAATGACAACTTACAACGACAGGGCGATTTGCTAAAATAATAGTAAAGGCGGTGGAAAAAAATGGAAGAAAAACAGGAACCCATACCTGTGTATGCCGGTGTATATGAAGAAATTGCAGAAATTATTGGCAAAGAGCGCATCGAAGAGTTTTATGAACGGTTCAAGGGGCAGCAGTTTGTATTCCCTATGAAGCTTTATTCCAAAGAATATGTAATGCAGGAGATCAGTCATCTTCAAGGGAAAAAGAAGATATCTGATATTGCAAAAAAGTTTGGCTACAGCGAGCGGTATGTACGGAAAATGCTGGCGGAAGCCAATCAGGGCGAGATGTGCGTGGGAGAAGAAAGTGTGTAGATAATGTATAACAAGGAGGAAAAAATGGCAAAGACAAAATTTACAATGATAGGAATGACATCATCGGGAAAGAGCTGTTATATTACAGCAATGTATATGAAAATGGCAGTAGGGATGGATGCATTTACGTTGACAACGGATGAGGATACGAGAAAAAAACTGGAACGGGATATCAGAACATTAAGAGAGCCTATTGGAGTCAGCCGTTTTCCAAGTGCAACCCAGAACAACGAGGAATCTATTCGAAAGTATGAATTTCAACTGAATAAGGATAGAAAAGAAATCATTACATTTGAGATGATGGATTATGCCGGTGGTGCATTAGTGGATTATGGAGCTGTTTACGATGAGGTCAAACAATCAATAGAGGAGTCGACAGCATTATATATATTTATTGATGGAAAATCTTTATGCTCTGACGATCCGGAGGAACGTCGGGAAAACGTTTATTATGATTGTGCTATGACGATCACACCATTATTGCAGGAGTTTGCAAATTCCCATGAGGGCGCACTGCCGCCGGTGGTTTTTGTTATTACAAAATCGGATCTTTGTAAACATTTTGTATCCGATAGTGAGCTGACTGCGTTGGTGAAGGAATTATTTAGTCCTGCATTTTCCGATAATACGATTAGCTATATGTGTGCTATATCCTTGGGGGATGATATTAGTGAGGATGAATACAAGGGAAGATTTCGACCGATCAATGTTCATTTACCGTTCTTTTTGGGCTGTTATCATGAATATGTCGCCCAATATCAGATTCTGAAGGCAGATGTAGAGGATAGTAACTGGCAATTGGAAAAAGAAAAGAGACAGGCGTTAAATGCTGCCGAGAAGGAAAATAAAAAATTTTTCATTTTTAAAAATGATGAGTTTATCAATGCAAGACGTGAAGCGGCTAAGACTGCCAAAAAATTTATTGATGAAAATAATAATTTAGTAGGTGCCACAAAGAAGATGGCGACAATTTTTGGAAAAAGACTGGAACAGGAAAGTGATAGTTTTAAATGTTTTAAAAACGGTATAGAGCAAGGTGAATTTAGGGCATTTGAATTGTAGAGGTGATGGAAAATGGCTGATAAAGTGAAAGCGTATCCTTTAATTTATGGAAGGACGTATAAACTGGACTATATTTCCGGTTTTTTATTACGACCTGATGACTTTGATGCAGCAGTGGGGACACGTTATGTAAGCAGAGCCCTTCAGGATGTGAAATATTGTGGAGGGATAAGATATGCTGTGTTTCCGGTAGGAGAATATATTGTGTACGGTGGTGTTGCCTGTGTTTCCAAAATCTTACTTGATAAAATAAGAAATGGAAGCGGAGAAAAGTTAGGGCACGAGATTTTGGATTTCGAAAAGTATTTGCATGATTATTCCGGACGGGAAATCTCTTTTTTTGCAGGATTTGCTGTGAAGAGAAAGGAGATTAAGCCGGGATATGTACCGAAATTGGATCTGACAGATACATTTCGGGTATATTATGAGAAAATAAAAGAAAACTGGGATGCCCGTGACTTAACGACTATTTCTTCGGAAGCAATGGATGTAGAAACCGTAAAATATGATGAAGGTAGGTTTTTCCCGAAATATTATGATGACCCGCAGGGCCTTCTGAAGGGTCTTAAAATATTGGAAAATTATAATGAAGATCATTATCAGAAAATAATTGATTATTTCTTTGTTCAGATGTGTAAGAATCCAAACATTGAAGAATCATTTTTGTCTGGTTCGTTCTCAAAAGAAGCAGTGGGATCGCCATTTAAGAGAACATCATTATATGGAACGACATTCCAGAAATTCTTATCAGAGTTAGAGGCAGAACAAAAGAAAAAAGCGGAGATGCAGGAAAAACAGAAAAAACAGGAAAAGACTCAGGAATCGCGAGTACATCGTACGGTGAAAGAGGAAACGGACAAATCCTCGCAAGGTAATTCTCAAATCGAAAAAAAAAATATGTGGTTGGGAATTGCAGCGAGTGTCCTAATTCTGGGGATTATCATTCTGGCGATCCTGCTTATGTGATTATCAAAATTCCTAAAGAGCAATATCAGAAATTGGCATGGGAATTACAAGAGATAAAGAAAAGGATCGTGATGCATAAAAGGGAAGATGCTATTGGTAAACGGAGAATTTTACTGGAAATACGAAAGAAAAAAGATAATGTAATATCAATTTTGGAAGAAATATTTTAGCTAAGAAGGTGAGAAAATGGGAAAACTTTTTACAAATTATACGCCGGTATCGAAGGATTACCAAAATGATAATGCGGATGTGTTAATTGCCTATGAACGTCATTATCACGAATTGGTAAAGAAGTACAAAGACGAAATTATATTTATTAATGATATGTTGGCAGAAATTAGAAAGGAGAGGGAAACATTTTATCAGGAAACTTTGCAGGACATCGAAGATAAGCTTCATGGAGATGAATGTATTTCGGAGGAGGCAAAGCGGGAGTGGATCGCGGAGCTGAAGGTTAATATGGAAAGAAGCTTTGCACAGAGCGAAAATATTATTCAACACTATATTACAAATAATACGGAAGAATTTGATAAAGCAATGAGGAAGATATTGCTTGGAGAAAAAATATGAACGAGGATTACAAAGTAGGAATTAAGGAATCTCTGGATATTTTAAGTCAACAACGAAGAAGCTTATGCGAGGAAGTTGACGGAGACAGTATTTATATGGGATTATATGAAAATTCTGCGAGAATACGAAAAATACATTTTCAAAAGGTTATCATAGAATGGCTGGATGGACACTGGACAGATATTGATGAAAGACTAAAGGATAATTCCAGATATACCTTCAAAACAAAGCAGGAAATATGCAGTTTATTTGCTGAAAATTTTAATATTTTTCTAAGTGATCTGCTGGATAAAAAATATACAAAAGAAAGTGTATTACAGGAACAGAATATCAGGGGAATGCTGTCAAATTGGAAAAAGTATTTAATTGATCTGGAAGATATCAATTTTAACTGTGAAAAAAACATGAAGAGGCTGCTTAGAATAAAAAAACAGCATCAGGCGGAATTTGAACAAATGCTTCAGCAGGAAAGTGAGGATACATATGAGTAAAGTATTAAGTTTTTTCGGGATGTTTGATAAAATCGATGATATTATTTATAAACCCATTGAGACAGTTTGTGAATGGACCAAAGAACCATTGAAACGTTTTGAGGCCGAAAGAGAACAAAAGGTTAAAGACCAGGAAGCTCAAAGAAAACAGGATACATTGGATGCGGAGAGCAGGAGAAAGCAGCAGGAGGACTGGATGCAATTTGAGCTGAAAAAGGCAGAGAAGGAGATGGAGGTTTCCATTAAGGAGCTGCAGGATAATCAAATAATTGAAAGAAATAAAAAGATTCTTGATACGATTACGGAATATAGAAGATCTATGATTGAAGACGCGCAAAACATAGCCAATAGTCTTAGTCATATGGAAATTGCCCTTGTAAATGAAGCACATAATCTGGTCGTACAGAAAACAAACGAATATAAAGCGATACAAGAGGCAGCAAGAGAGGACTGTTATAATCGCCTGACGGAGATCGGGGAGCGTTTTGCAAACAATGAAAGGGTGCGGATTCGTCAGGAGGATTCCGTAATGGATCAGTGTGATGACATGATAAAAAAAGCATCGGAATTTATTGCTCAGTTAAAGGAAGACATCAAAAGAATCAATGACAATAACAGTGAAAGAGTAAACAATGCTGCAGAATTAACGGATAAACTGATGAATACCATGGGACATCAACTGCTGGGGGATAAAATACAACAGGCGATTGAGGAAAATGATCCCATTTATATTGAGAGCAAATAAAATATGATAATAATGGAGAAATGCCTATGAAGAAGAAAATTTTATTGGGAGTTGCCGGTGTTTTAGCGGGTGCAGTAGCGGTTGAAAACTGCAAGAAAATTGCTGGAATTGCAAAAATGATGAAAGATATCCATAATTTTGGCTCAGAACAAAGATGTGTTCACTTTGTGAAAGAGGAAAAGGATGGAGAACAGGAGTTATATTAAGAGAACCGGGTTTCAATAATATGAATAAAGGGGCTGATATATTATTGTTAATTTATAATATGTCAGCCCTTTTGTATGATGTGTGCAGAAATAGACTATCTAATTCGCCCCAAATAATTTGATCTGAATGAGAACATTTGTTTGCGGACTGGGCTACGGTTCTGGAATTTCTCCGTCAAGATACTTTTGAAATTTCTCCTTGGAAACGTGCATTTCAGCAGCTGCAATATCAATAGATATATGTCCAGCCTTGCACAGGGAAACTAAAAGTTCAATGCGTTCCTGCGCCCGACCCCGTTCAATGCCTTTTTTAAGACCCTGTTCTTCTAATCTCTGAGCAACACTATACATGGTTGTCACCTCCTTTTTTGATTCCGCAGGAGTGAGGATTTTCTCATAACGGTGGTCGCCGCTCATGACGGCGAGCAGCTTAAGAACCTCGTCTACATGCTGAATCGTTCTGGTGTCATCCGGAACGTAATTTTTATTTTTGCGTAACTCTGAAAAGTATCTTGCGACAATGCCAAAATCACTTTCAAACTGGTTGATCTGTTCGTCCGGCAGCCCGGCAATCTCGAAAACATGGACATGGCAGTCGTTGATGTAATCCTCCAGCCCCTCCGGGATGTTTAAAAGTGCCTTTAGGTTGCGAGGTTTATGCCAGCGTGTCTCTGTTCCAAAATACAGAACCAGAGATATGACTGGTATAATGGTTTGATTATTTAACTGACTGCGATAATTTGCCCCTTCGTAATCGAAGATCCGAACCGGCATTTTTGTATCCGGTGTGGTCTGATTTTCCAGACCGATCAGAGCAATCTGGATATGGCCGTCGGTCCATGCTTTCAGGATATCCCGCTCCTGTTCATGGAGTTTTGAGTCATCCGCCTTGTAATGAGACCTGTTTTTGGTGGACTGCAGAGAAGACGGAATGACTCGTTTCTCCCCATGAAACAGAAGCACATTTACAATATCCGCAAAGACGTCCTCATAGTCAGCAAGAAGCTTTTCTGAAATATCTTTCTCTCCCAATAAGTCTCCTTTCTTCGGAAGACAGCAAAACGGGAAAGCTATATTTTAGCCTTATTATATGCTGTTTCCGTCTAAAATACAATGACATAATGTACTGTTTTTGATTTGATCACTTGGATAAATTTAAGATTAAAAATGCGACAACAGAATTAAATTTCAGGTATAGAAAAAAGAAATCCAGATTAGAAAATATCTGACAAACTTTTGAAGAATTATAGCATGGTGGCAGGTAAATGTCGATAAGAAAGTGGATTTTCTGCATAATGCCGAAAAACGAAGAGAAATTTCGCTAATGTGACGAAAATTATAAAATATTTGTTATACTTTTCTCCGATTCAAATCTTATGTTCTTCATTGACATATTCCCACTATCGTGATATGCTTTGCGTGTTCAGTGATCCATCGGCAGCCCCGCGCTGTAGTGGGGTATGAGATACGGTTTGCTTACGGGTGTGACATCGGTTGTCAATGATACGCCAGTCAGGAAATGGTATCCGGTTTTGCCGGATAGATTGAAAAGGGAATGCAGTGAGATGCTGCAGCAGCCCCCGCTACTGTAAGAAGGATGACTCTTTTAATGAGGCTGACATAACGATGATAACAAATGATCGGACATATTCGTCAGATCAGCTTCAAACCACTGTACTGTATCAGGCGGTATGGGAAGGAAAAGAGGAAGATGATTTCGAGCCAGGAGACCTGCTGGACAGAGACAAAGATAATGCGTTTTGATGGAGAGATCCTCGGAGGGAGGAAAACGACATGGAAACGTTTATTTCTGTGTGGAAATTTTTGACACAGCGATATCGAAGGAATAGAGTCTCTGTACAGTGTTCGGAATGTACAGAGACTGTTTTAACTTTATAGGAAACTGTTCGTTTCCTATAAAGTTAAAAACGCTCCGCGAGGATCGCACTGCGGCGGACAGGAAGATGTCGCTTTCCTGCGACCCGCCGCAGGCGGAGAGTTTCGCAAGCGAAACTCTTTCTGATTTATAGGAAAGTTTTAGCTTATTATGTAAATAAGGCATGGGTTTTGATGACCTTGCAGAGCGATAGAAAGGAGGAAGATTGTGCGACAGAGAAATGGGAAATATATTATCGTAGGAATGCTTGTAATATTTGCTGTGATACTGGGCGTGCGTCAGACACATTTTCAATCGGTGGATTCTTATCGTCAGGAGCAGAGACAGCTGGCAAAGGATGTCAGCAGTGATTCCGGGGAAAATGAACTGGAATCTATGTATGATACGTCGTCTCCCGATAGCACGGGAACAGCAGGGGATGATCAGGGGAAAGGGTCAGGAGCAAAACAGGTAACATCGTCAAAGAAACCGAAAATACAAAAGGATCAGGAAGGGCACAAGACATCGGCATCAATGAAACCGTCAGAGATGCCGGAATCAGAAAAGTCCTCCGGATCGCAAAAGAAATCATCAACGAATTCAGCGCAGAAAAAGAAATCATCCAAGAATGGATCCGGAACAAAAACATCGGATAAAAATAAAAGCAACAGAAAACCTTCGAATAAGAAACCGGAGCAAAGCAGCAGTCAGCCATCAGCTTCTTCTGTTGCAGACAATTCTTCACAGAATACTCCGGGCAGCACAGCGGGGCAGGATGGTACGGAGGAAAACAACGGTACTTCGACTCCATCCGAAAGCAGAGAAGATTCTTCTACGGGGTCGTCGGCTACAGGCAAGCCACAGGCGGAACAGATTACCTGTACTATGGAGATTCGCTGTGACAGTCTGGTAGAAAATAAGAAACAGGCACAGCAGAGCATTTGGAAATATATCCCTTCCGACGGTCAGATCCTGGAGAAGGTGTCCGTAAAAGTGGACAAGGGCTCCAGTGTTTATGATGTACTGGAAAAAGCCTGTAAGGCAAAGGGTGTGGCAGTGGATGCAACCTATACGCCAATGTATAAAAGCTACTATATAAAAGGCATTGGAAATATTTATGAGAAACAGGCGGGGGATATGAGCGGCTGGATCTATAAGGTGAACGGTACAGCGCCGAATCGGGGAGCTTCCGCATATAAGGTATCTGATGGAGATGCGATCAGCTGGTATTACACCTGCGACGGAAAGACCACCTGACATCAGTTGGGAGCAAAATACCTTTTGACCCCAATATCATATATTCACACAATTAAGAAAGGAGACAGGCATAGTTATGGAAAGAACTGCTTCAGAATTTTCCCGAAGACATCCGGTTGTGATCTTATGTTATATTCTGCTAAGTGTAATCTGGACAATGACGACAAGACATCCTATGGCTTTGTTTGTCTCTTTTCTTGCATCGGGAATATATTGTGTGATATTGAGGGGTGTCAGACAATGGGCACGGATATTGTTTGCCGGGAGTGGAATTTTGCTTTTTGCAGCAGGGATACTTCCGTTATTTTCCCATAGAGGTGTCACCCCGCTTTTTTATGTCAATGGTCTGGCAGTGACCTGGGAATCTGTATTTTACGGCATTATTATGACGGTAATGCTTTTGGCTGTATTGCAGTGGTGTATGGTGGCGGGATGTCTGATGGACAGCGAGAAGCTGCTGTACCTGACCGGCAGGACGATACCAACCCTTGGATTGATGCTGATGATGATATTCCGGGCTCTTCCGGATATGAGAGATCATTACCGTCAGATACATGAAGCGCAGATCGGATTGGGAAGGAGCGGAAAGAATGCGACATACCGGGGCAGATTACAGAGTTTTCTCCGGGAGCTTTCTATTCTTATTTCATGGTCCCTGGAGGATTCGATCGAAGTATCTGTGTCGATGGAATCAAGGGGATATCAGACCGGGGAAAGAACATGGTTTCACTTGTTTCGCTTTCACAAGGAAGATATCATCTGGTGTCTTTATATGATCCTTGTATTTGGTGGATTGTATGTATGTCAGCTGCGGGGAAATCTGCAGGCGTATTATTTCCCGGAGCTTGCAAGGCAGCCCATCACGCCGGAAACAGGTGCAGCATTAGCAGCCGGGAGTTTTGGGATGATCTCGCCGGGGCTATATGATTTGTATTACCGTTGGAATCAGAGAAGAATATGTCCTGAAAATGGGATACAAGGAACGAAAGCATAAAATACAAAGAAAAAGACTTTCGGAAAGGAGGGACAAAAATGGAACAGAATACCGTTTTATCATGCGAACATTTATCCTTCTGCTATCCACGGCAGACTCAGGATGCGATCCACGATATCAGTTTTGTAATGAAAGAATCCGAGTTTGTGGTTCTTTGTGGACAGTCGGGCTGTGGTAAGACAACGCTGCTGCGTCATTTTAAAAAAAATCAGATCCCTTTTGGAACCGGAAGCGGAAGACTTTATTACCGGGGGCAGGATCTGGAGAGGATGAATGACAGGGAATGTGCGGCCCGGATTGGCTATGTGGACCAAAATCCGGACACACAGCTGGTAACGGATAAGGTATGGCATGAGCTGGCATTTGGTCTGGAAAATTTAGGCGTATCCGGGATACAGATCAGAAGGAGAACCGCTGAAATAGCACAATATTTTGGGATGGAGAGCTGGTTTCGCAAACCGGTATCTGAGCTTTCCGGTGGACAGAAACAGATTTTAAATCTGGCATCAGTAGTCATTCTGCAGCCGGACATTCTTTTGCTGGATGAGCCGACGGCGCAGTTAGATCCCATTGGCACAAGGCGTTTTCTGGATACTCTGGGCAGACTCAACAGAGATCTGGGAACGGCAGTCCTATTGTCAGAGCAGCGTCTGGAGGAAGTACTGCCTATGGCAGACCGTGTGTTGATCATGCATCAGGGGCAGCTGATTGGAGATACGGTTCCGTCACATTGCGGTGATATTCTGGAGAAGTTTGAGAAGGAGCAGGGTGAAATGCTTTCCATTGCACCGGCAATGCCGACAGCGGTCAGGGTATGGCAGGCTTGTCATACAGAAAAGGAGGAGGAGGCTCCGGTCAGCATCCGTCAGGGCAGAAGCTGGCTGCAGCAGACTGTCCATAAAAGCGGACAGACTGAAAGAGGCAGCGGTCAATATTTCCAAATAGATAACAGCAGGGGAACTCCTGCAGATAAAGCCGGAAGGCAGCAGAAACCACAGGAAAGAGAGAAGACTTTGGATCAGGAGAAAGTGGTTCTGCAGGCAAAGGGGATTTTCTTTGAATATGAAAAGGGCAAAAGAGTGCTGGAGGATTTCTCCATACAGGTGCCAAAGGGAAAGATATTTGCCATCATGGGAGGAAACGGTTCAGGCAAATCCACGGCATTAAAAGTGATCATGGGAATTTATAAGGCACGCCGGGGGAAAGTAAGGGCAAGTGGCAGGATACGATATCTCGCACAGAATCCGCGGAGTCTTTTTACTGAGCTTACGGTGGAGGAGGAGCTGACAGTAATGCTTTCTGATTGGCATGACCGGTCTCCTGTGGAAAAAATGCTTCGTTATCTGGAGCTGGAGAAGCAGCAGGAACAGAATCCCATGGACCTGAGCGGCGGTCAGCAGCAGCGGCTTGCTTTAGGAAAGCTTCTGATGACAGAACCGGATATTCTGCTGTTGGATGAACCAACCAAGGGACTGGATGGAGCCTTTAAGAAAAAGCTGGCAGAGCTGTTAAAAGATTTGTGCCTTAAGGGAAAAAGTGTTGTGCTGGTTTCCCATGATATGGATTTTTGTGCACAATATGCAAATATCTGTGGTCTGCTTTTTGATGGGCAGATAATCAGTCAGTCACCGACAGAGTCCTTTTTCCGGGACAATGTATTTTATACAACACCGGCGGGCAGAATGTCCCAGGGGATTCTGGGAGAATGCTTCCGGACGGAAGATATCATTGCCGCCCTGCAGAAAGCGGGGTGTGGCTGATGAGAGAAGAGGGCCTTAGCCGTATGACAGAGCCGGGAAAGGATGTCTCCGGCCGGCGCAGATTTGATTGGGAGAAGTATCTGGAAGAAAAATCAAAGCGGCGAAGGTGGAATGGTGTACTGCTTTTTGCGGCTATGATCATTCTGCTGTTTGTGTCGGCAGTTCTGCTTGAGGGGAGGCATTATCTTCTGATTGGTTTTGGTGGAGTTGCTTTGGTACTTGTCCTGTTTTTTGGACAGTATGAAAGACGGAAACCCCGTGCCAGAGAAGTAGTTCTTTTGTCCACTCTGACTGCATTATGTGTGGTCATGAATGAAATCTGTGCACATACGATACCTCTTCATGCCGGTACCACGATGGTGGTAATTTGCGGAATTGGTCTGGGACCGGAGGCCGGCTTTCTGATCGGTGCCATGAGCAGACTGGTTTGTAACTTTTTTGATGGTCAGGGGCCATGGACTCCCTGGCAGATGGCTGCCTGGGGGATGGTCGGATATTTATCCGGCCTGGCTTTTAATAAAGTAGAACGCAGAAGGACCGGAGAGACTCTGGCGAGACGCCTTTCCCTGGAGAAGGGCAGAACGTTCCGGGTGCTTATGGGACCGGTTCTTAGCGTTTTATTTGCATGGGTGCTTGCTTATATTGTCTTTTTGTTCCGGAATGATCCCGGTGAACAGAGCTTCTTTGGATGGAGGCTTTACTTCTATGGTATTGCGGGACTGGCGGCCGGATGTGTGCTGCAAAGGAAAAAGCTCCCGGTGGATGATATCACGACAACGGTGTTTACGTTTTTTGTGGTGTTTCTGCTATATGGAGGTTTGATGAACTTTGCGGCGATGCTCATGACATATCCGGCAGATTCTTCTGCAGGGGATATCAGCTGGGAGACATTAAAAGCATTATACCTGACAGGGGCACCCTATGACGCGGCGCATGCCGGAACGGCGGCGTTGTGTATGTTCCTTTTTGGGGACAGCATTTTACAAAAACTGGAGCGTATACAAGGGAAATTTGGGATTACACTGTAAACACAGCACAAATGATTGGAGGATTGAAATGAGTAAGAAAAAATGGATGAGCAGTCTTCTGGCAGCCGCCCTGGCATTTACGACAGTATTTAGCACAGGCTCTGCAGTAAAGGCTGACGGGAACAACACTTCTGCGGATAAGATTACGGTCTTTGTGGCAGCAGAAGGAAAAGATGCGGCAGGTAATGAGGTAAATACAGGAAAGCTTCCGGTACAGGTAGAGGAAGGAAGTACAGCAGATGTAGCTTTAAAGGAGGCATTATCTTCCAGAAATATTTCCTGTGATATTGTGGAGAGTTCCTGGGGACCATATTTGAATGGTATTGGAAGTATTACGGCACCGGCGGATTACACGAAAGGTTATTGGTCATTTTGTGTAAATGGAGACTATTCACAATACGGAATTGGCCAGACTGTTTTGAAGGATAATGATAAAATAAGCTTTATTTTTGCTTATGGAAATTATGCAACAGCAACCGGCGCAGCTATTTTTGCCGATGATCCTGCTAAAAATCCGGACAGTGCGGCAGCGACAAAGCTTCTTACAAATGCCAAGGCACAGCAGGATGTTCTTGCAGATGCAATTTATCAGCAGATGTTTGGAGATGGAACCGTTTACGGCATTGAGCAGCCAAATGCATTATATGCAGCATTCTCATTGATTCGTGCCGGATACAAGGCAGACGATTATTTCAATAAAATGTATAAAAAGGCAGCTTCCCAGCTTCAGGAACTGAAGGACAAAGGAACCGTTACCGATAACGGCGAGGAAAAGGATTTTGATACACTGGTAGGGGGGTATTCAGAATTTGCATATGCAAAGATTGTCCTTTTTGTGACTGCTATGGGGAAAGATGCAACGGATATCCGTGGTTTCAATCTAATCGAAGCAATGGCAAAGAAGAGTAATTATGCTAACACCGTAGCAGATATGCTTGATGCTACAATGCTTTTTGCATTTGATTCCGGAAATTATCAGCTTCCAACAGGAGATGATTATATTACCAGAGCACAGCTTGTAAAGAACGTAACCGGTCAGGTTGGTACCGCCATCGCAAAGGTTGCCACAGCTTCCACATGGTCTACTGTGGACGATGTGGCAATGCCGTTGCAGGCATTATATCCATATATTTCCGGTGAAGACAATGCGGCTACAGCCAAGGCAGTTGCCAAAGGAACTCATTTTATGGAGAGCCTGCAGAATCAGAAGGGTGCTTATGCAGCATGGGGCTCTGATAATAATGCATGGTCTCTGGCTCAGGTTATGACTGCTATGGGACAGCTTCGTATCAATCCTTGTGATGAGTCAGATGGAAGCGATTTTATTAAAGAAGGAAAGACCGTTCTTGATGCTGCGTCTGCATTTGTAAATGTCGATGAAAAGACAGTGGATGAAAGTCTGATGGGTTATCAGCCGGAGCAGCTTCTTCGTGGTTTGAATGCAGTGATTCGTGTTATGGAGAATGCAGCTTCTATTTATGATCTCAGTGATGTAACGGCGAATCCGGATCCATCTGAGGAGCCTTCTGCAAGTCCGGACCCATCTGGCGAACCGGATCCGGGTCAGACACCATCTGTAACTCCAAGCCAGACACCTTCCGTAAGTCCGGCAGCATCGACACAGACACCTTCCGTAAGTCCATCTGCACCGGCAGCAACAACACCGGCAGCACCGACACAGACTCCGGCCGTAAGTCCATCTGCACCGGCTAAGACTACAACACCGGCTGTCAAGAAGGTGAAAAAGGTTACAGCTGCGAAGACAAAGGTAACTGTAAAGAACGGCAAAAAGACAACAATTAAGTGGAATGTAACAACAGCTAAGAATGCATCCATCAAGAAGCTTGTGAAGGTAACCGTAAACAAAAAGACAGTAAAGGTTGTGAAAACATCTGTTCAGAAAAAGAAAGCTACAGTGACACAGGTGACAACAACGGTAAAGGGCATCAAGAAGGGTTCTGCAGTAGTCACCCTGAAGGCCGATGGAAAGAAGAGTACAGTGAAGGTTATTGTGAAATAAAACAGCTTTTGAAGAGTAAAATGTGAAATAAAACATAAAAAACAAAAAGTAATCCCCGTGGATTACAGGAGATGACCTGGATCATAGATCGTAACCAATGGTTCATGTCATCCTGTATTCACGGGGATTTGTTATTGTATAAAAATATCTGAGTTACAGATATAGGACTATTTTGCAGTCATAGCATCTGCAAGCTTCTCCATTTCAGGGAGATCACTGTCCTTCATAACGGAACGGATCGTAACAACAGGCTCTACGATCTCGATATTTTTCATGGTTTCCAGAATAGATTTCATTGTGCGTGCTGCAGTCGGAGCCCAGGAACCGTTTTCCATAATACCGATCTTACGATTCTGATAAGCCTTGCTCTGGAGATGATGAAGGAAATCCTGCATACATGGGAAAACTCCGGCATCATAGCTGGCAGCCGCCAGAATCATGCGGTCATAACGGAACGCATCCTCGATAACCTCTGCCATATCCTCTCTGGCAAGATCGCTTACAACCACCTTTTCGGCCCCTTTTTCACGAAGCATTTCGGCAAGCTTTTCTGCAGCCTTTGCCGTATTGCCGTGGATGGAGGCGTATGCTACGAGAATACCCTTATCCTCCGGCTGATAGCTGCTCCAGGTATTGTACAGATCCAGATAATATCCGAGGTTGTCCTTTAAAACCGGACCATGAAGTGGACAGATCGTAGCGATATCCAGCCCGGCAGCCTTTTTGAGAAGGGTCTGTACCGGTGCACCATATTTGCCGACGATATTGAAATAATATCTGCGGGCTTCACATGCCCAGTCATCCTCGCCCTCTGTCTTGGAAAGGGCACCGAATTTACCGAATCCATCTGCGGAGAAGAGAATCTTTTCCTTTGATTCATAAGTAACCATAACCTCCGGCCAGTGAACCATTGGTGCCATCACGAAGGTCAGAGTATGCTCTCCTAATGAAAGAGTATCGCCTTCTTTGACTGTCAGGGTATGCCCCTCCAATGGAATGTTGAAAAACTGTGGAAGCATTGCGAAAGTCTTGGCGTTGCCAACCAGAGTTACATCCGGGAAAAGTTCTACCAGACGTGCGATACTGCCGGAATGATCCGGCTCCAGATGCTGCACGACCAGATAATCTACCTTTCTGCCATTCAGGGTGTCCAGAAGATTCTTTTCCCACTGCTCCATACCGCGGGGATCTACGGTATCCATAACAGCAACTTTTTCATCAAGGATAACATAGGAATTATAAGAAACTCCCTCCGGAACAACATATTGGCTTTCAAAAAGATCGATGGTGGTGTCGTCCACACCAATGTACTTTACGGAATCTGAAATAACTATACTCATAAGTAACCTCGTTTCTGCGCACGGTATATTATTTTAAACGCAGCAGCTGTGCGCCGGATACTGCGTTGTGATCATCATGGAGACATTGTTATGCTCCAATTGATTTCTATTGTAAAATGGGGCAAATGGTCTGTCAATAGAATTCTTATTCCAATTTGATCCCCTGTAAAAGCTTTGCAAAAGGGCTGGTATCCTGATCCTTATCTGCACTGTCAGCAGAATATGCTTCAGGGATCTCATAGGATTCTTCCCCGGTATCAGGCTCATCCTCACGGAGAGCTTTGATACTCAGTGAAATACGATCCCCTTCAATCTTCAGGATCTTTGCTTTTACTACCTGTCCCATTTTTAGTTCTTCCTTTGGAGATTTGATAAATTTATTGGTGATCTGGGAAATGTGACAGAGCCCGGTCAGTCCTTCTCCAATATCGATAAATACACCATAGGATTCCATACGGGTTACCGGTCCCTCCACAAGATCTCCGGTGGTCAGCCGTCCGATATGTTGTGTCTTTTCTGCCAGGGCTCTTTCCTTCTGGATCATTTTGGCAGAGAGTACCAGCTTCTGGATATCCTTTTCTACCGTGATGATCACGGCCTGCACAGTCATTCCGACATAACTTTCCGTGTCCTCCACATAGGTGAGGGCAAGCTGTGAAGCCGGGATAAATGCACGGATTCCACGGACATAACCAACAACGCCGGCAGGGACTGCCTCTGTGATCTTTACGTCAAAAACGGTTCCGTCTGCCATATCCTCTTTTAATTCATCCCATACCAGCACACGGTTTGCTTCTTTTCTGGAAAGAATTACATTACCACTGGCATTTTCCGGGTCCAGTACCATAGCCTGGATCACATCCCCGATGATCATATCCTTTTTAATAGAAAAGGATGGATCGTCGCTGCACTCTTCGATCGGGATAATGCCTTCTGTATAATAATTCAGATCAACCGTTACTTCTGTGTCGGAAACGCCGATCACGGTCACATCCAGAATATCGCCCTCGCGCAATACCTGAAAGGAACGCTCCAGCTCGTTTTCGTAATCATTCATACTCTTTTCTTCACTCATATAAATCCTCCATTCCGCAGAAATGTTTGTTATAAACTGAAGTGATCAATTCTTTTTCTGTCATTTCTTCCATCCCTTCACCGTCTTCCTGATTGTAGTATAGCGGATTTATGGTGTGTTTACAAGCTGACGGATTGATATGTCACAAAGAAAAAATACCTTACAATATTTCTCCCTCCGTTTTGTATTCTATTGGTTTTGGGGTAAATATTATCCTATTTCAGAACCCGGACAGTGCAGGTTTCTTTTGTGCCATCTTCGGTAAAGGAAATGACAGCAGTTCCTGCACTTCGGGCAGTAAGATTGCCAAGCTGATCTACCTGGACGATATTTGGCTTGTTTGATTTGATCAGTGGTGCATTGCCACTGGAGACCATATAATCGAGTGTACGCGTTTCTCCGGCTTTCATGGTCAGAGAAGTAGAAGATATACGAATGGTTGGAGATTCTACCTCAATCTCGCAGGTTTTGGATACGCCATCCGCTTTGGCGGTAATGATTGTAGTGCCGTGTTTCTGGGCGCACACAAGTCCATTGTCGTTGACAGTTGCGATGCGGGGACGGCTGGATTTCCATGATGGCTGGATCCCGGAAGATACCTCGGCGGTCAGCTGGATCTGTTGGCATCGAAAAAGCTTTGCATAGATGTGATTCAGTTTGATCACGGGTTTTTTAACCGTAACGCGACAGGTAACCGTGGTTTTTGCTGCTTTGACAGAGATTATGGCAGTACCCGGTTTGCAGGCGGTGATCACGCCATTGCTGTCCACGACGGCAACACCCTTTTTGTTGCTGCGGTAGACAGGACAGGTGCCGTTGGATACAGATGCCCGAAGTGAAAAAATTTCTCCGTTTTCCATGGATATTTTTCTGGTATTTAATGTGATCTTAGGTCTGGAAACTGTTTTTCCTGTGGATCTGGCTGCGGCTTTGCAGGAGACGATGGGAATGCTGAAAAGTCCCAGAAGGATTGACAGTGTCGTGAGTATGACGAGAAGATATCGTCGAAATGATAATGAATGTTTCATAGAGAACTCCCTCCTTGCCGGGGGAGAAATATTGTAAAGTGTCTGGAGTATAACACCACGCATTGCAAAGGTCAATAGGGACGTTATATTTTTGGAACATTGCACGAAAATATAAATTTTTTCCAGTAAATATCACGGAAAATTCGGAAATCTCCGGAAACCAATTTGTGCATCATGCTTTTTTGTGGTATAGTTAAAGAGAGTGATGTTCTAATGCATACATGTGTATCAGTATACGAAACATTTGCCGGAGATTTTCAATAAATCCGGCATACATATTGCAAAAATGGAGGATAATGACATGGCAAAGATCGAGATGAAGACACCGTTAGTTGAGATGGATGGCGACGAGATGACCAGAATTCTCTGGAAAATGATCAAGGATGAGCTGCTTCTTCCTTTTATTGATCTGAAGACAGAGTATTATGATCTCGGACTGGAGTACCGTAATGAGACAAACGATCAGGTAACGATCGACTCTGCAGAGGCAACCAAAAAGTATGGTGTTGCTGTAAAATGCGCAACGATTACACCGAATGCAGCTCGTATGACAGAGTATAATCTGAAGGAAATGTGGAAGTCTCCAAATGGTACGATCCGTGCAGCGCTGGACGGTACTGTTTTCCGTGCACCAATTCAGGTAAAGGGCATCGAGCCTTGTGTAAAGAACTGGGAAAAGCCGATCACATTGGCACGTCATGCCTATGGAGATGTTTATAAAAATACAGAGATCAAGGTGCCTGGCGCAGGTAAAGCAGAGCTCGTATTTACCGGTGCGGACGGCAAAGAGATTCGTCAGACGATTCAGGAGTTTGATGGACCGGGTATTATTCAGGGTATCCACAATACAGACAAATCCATCACAAGCTTTGCAAAGGCATGCTTTAACTACGCATTGGATACAAAGCAGGATCTGTGGTTTGCAACCAAGGATACGATTTCAAAGATTTATGATCATAATTTTAAAGATATTTTCCAGGATATCTATGATAAGGAATACAAGGACAAATTTGAGGCAGCCGGTATTGAGTATTTCTATACTCTGATCGATGATGCCGTTGCCCGCGTTATGAAGGCAAAGGGTGGATTTATCTGGGCCTGCAAGAACTACGACGGAGATGTTATGAGCGATATGGTTTCCTCTGCATGTGGTTCTCTGGCAATGATGACTTCTGTACTGGTTTCTCCTTCCGGTGTATATGAGTATGAGGCTGCCCATGGAACCGTTCAGAGACATTATTATAAGCATTTGAAGGGCGAGGAGACATCAACAAACTCTGTAGCAACAATCTTTGCCTGGACAGGTGCTCTTCGCAAGCGTGGTGAGCTGGACAACATTCCGGAGCTGATGGCATTCGCCGACAAGCTTGAGAAAGCAACACTTTCTACGATTGAGAGTGGAAAGATGACAAAGGATCTGGCGCTGATCACCAGTATGAAGGACGTTACGGTATTAAACAGTGAGGGATTTATCAAGGCAGTCCGTGAGTCCCTGGAAGCAATGCTGTAACAGGCATTCTTGCATAAAAAGCAAAATCATAGAATGGAAATCCATATGAAGCAAAAAGCCTCGCAACAGGGGCTTTTTGTTGTCAGGGGAACTACAGACCAGGAGGACAACGTAATTATGATAGAATTTGAAAAAGAGGTTACCGGACTTGTGCCGGATCATGGATTTACTCATGGAGCTAAATTTCATGCGGATGACGTGTTTTCTACGGCGTTTTTACGCCTGTTGAATCCTGCGATTGAGGTGACGCGTGGATTTGATGTACCGGAGGATTTCGATGGCATTGTATATGATATTGGAAGAGGAAAGTACGACCATCATCAGCAGGACAAAGAAATTCGTGAAAATGGTGTGCCTTATGCAGCTTTTGGACTTCTTTGGAGAGAATTTGGCACTTACTTCCTGACAGAGCAGGAGGCGGCTGATTTCGATGAGAAGTTTATTCAGCCATTGGATGAATCAGATAATACAGGATCTGAGAATATCCTGTCAGAGCTTATGGAAAAGTTTAATCCGGGCTGGGATTCGGATGTTTCCTATGATGATCGATTCTGGGAGGCAGAAGCCTTTGCGGAGAAGATTCTGATTCGATATATAGAGAGTATACAGGGACTTCGCCGGGCATCCGATGTGGTGAAAAAAGCTATGGAGGAGAGTGATGGAGAGATTCTGATCCTGCCGTGCTATGTACCATGGAAACGGGATGTGATTGGCAGCAGCTATCAGTTTACGGTATATCCATCGAATCGGGGAGGATATAGTGTACAGGGTGTACCAAAATCCAAAGAGGATCGGAGTCTTGTCTGTGATTTTCCTAAGGAGTGGTGGGGGTGTGATCCTTCAGAGCTTCCGGGTGTCAGCGGTGTAGCTACCGCACGGTTTTGCCATGCGACAGGCTTTATGGGAGCTGCGGATACAAAAGAAGATGCTATAAAAATGGCTGTGATATCGTTAGAACAAAACAGATAAATTGAATAAATACTGTATAGAAACACTTATAGGGGAGAATCTATTTCTATTTGAAATAAATCCTCCCCTTATTTGATTGTTTTAAAGTTTAATGATCATCCTTCGGTGCCGGAGGGGGTGACAGAAGCACGCTCCTGATAAGAAAGCACCTTCTCTACAGCAGCACAAACGCTGTAATACTCTCGTTTTGTTTCCTCAAGATGCTGCTTGCCGGCCTCTGTCAGATGATAGTAGACACGGAAACGCTTTCCAACCACCTGAACCTTACGCTCGTCAAGATAACCATTCTTTTTTAAACGGTAGAGTGTTGGGTACATTGTAGCTTCATTTAACTGGTAATCGCCCTCACTCTGCTTTTCGAGATCCTGTGATAACTGGTATCCATACTTATCTTCCTGCTCCAGTAAATGCAAAAGGATCATTTCAATAGTTCCACGCTTTAAATTATCTTTTATGCCCATCGCTATCCATCCAACTTTCTATAGTTTTTTATGTATCTCCCATTATAACACATAATTAGAAAAAATGTCACACCTTAATATAAGAAATTGGAACATTTTCTAAAAAATATGCTACAAGGCGGTTTAAAACAAAATATCCAATGACAATAATAGCGATACAGCCTATAGCAATTGCCAACAGGATTTTTTGACGGTGTCTTAGGTCGAGCATCTTCCGTGTATCATCGTCAACAAAATGACAATAAATTTCACGGTATCCATAATCAGGATGATCTTCACTGTATTGCAACATATCACTGTAAAGTGATAAACATGCCGGAGATATATCGTCTTTGGTATGACTGACTTCTGACGTTGAAAACTTGTGCCGGATTAAAATACGGCTGAGAAAATACAGTCGCCGGGTTAATAGAAATGAGCGCATGAATATTCCTTTCTGTTAGCTGATCACTCCATGCTTTGTGCTGGAAATTTCTAGATTAACAGTTTTAGAGGCGGTTGTTCCAATTAAATTAAATTTTGCCTTACCATATGCCGTATTGCCCTGTTTCCAACGTTTTCCACTATCATAAACCCATTTTTTTATATTATAAATAAAGGCTTCATGGGATACGTCGGAGCAAACAACAAGAGTTCCGTCATACATGAATGTACCGTGAAGAATGTATTCCCAACTAAGTACATTAGAACCATTGTAATATTTAAAAGATTTACTTGCGCTTTTTGTTTTTGTTGCATAACATGCCATTGAATTTGGCGTTTTTACTGTGAGGGTAACAACACAGTAACCGCCATCCTCCATTGGAATAGTTTTTTTTGAAACAGTTATAGGAGCTGTTGAGGCGGTGGTTGTAGCAGCCGCTGCTGCATTTGCAGATAATAAATTAGATGTAAGCATACAAAATGTAAGTGCTAAACAGGTAAGTGCTTTAAAGGGTTTTTTCATGACATTTCCTCCTATTCAGTAATATGTAATATTGGTTGATGAGAGGCTGCTTGAGGAGAGGGTGTTGTCTCTATATGTAAAGATTCAACGGCGTGTCCATTAACTTCGTTAAGTATTTCGCAGGAATGAAGAATAAATGCTCCCAAAATTAGCAGACATGCAGCAAAGATCGCAATGATCACAGTTTTGGAAAACTGCTTTTTATGCTCCCTGTGTTGTGCTGCAACAGCTTCCTCATATTGTTCCTCAAGTTCTTTTGGATGTCCGAAATGATGAAAGATTTCCGCTGTCGTAGCAGAAGGATGTTCTTTCAGATAACAGTCCAAAGAATCGCTCATCTCTTCGAGAAACTGTTCTGTATCATTACGGTCTCCGGAGTAGTACATCCGTAACTGTTTCAGATATTGTTCCCGATTAAAAGAGTTCATCAAAATCCGCCTCCTCTTAAGTTACATTTTTATCATAACAAATCTAATATTTTTTGCAAATACATTGGCATAAAAAACATTGTGTTTAATCATATTTAAACAATAAAAAAGATGAAAAATATTTTTAATTCATTTTCCTAATTTGTATGTTTGCAAAAATTGATTTTATCAAAAAAATAAATATCAGACAAGAGTTTTTTTTGCTCAAAAAAAGAATATACTCTCTATAAGATTATACGCAAACGCAAACAGAATAAAATTAACCATATTACACAAGTATAATCGTATATATCAGATACATAAAGAAAAAATATGCAGCAGAAATGGGCATTAGTTAAAATATAGAAGGTGTATATATGGCTTTAAGTGACAAAGAAATTGGAATGAGAGTTCGTAATGTCCGTAGAGAAAACGGACTTACTCAGGATAAATTTGCAAGAAAATTTCATATGACACAGCAAACATTAAGTCGTTATGAGAATGGAAAAATATCTATTCCGAATGGTACTTTGGAAAACATTGCAAAGGGAATGGATGTGCCGATAGGTTATTTTCTTGGAATAGATTCCATGACATTTACGGATGATGAACTACGCCTTCTGGAACTGTACCGCCGCGCAGACGATCGTGTCAAAGAATATATTTTTGAGATGGTCCGGATGTCGGCAACAAAGCTGAAAGGGAAGGATAGTTAAATTTTATTGTATGTAAGGCTTTGAGGCTGAACCGGAAGTGTCTGGAAAGGATTTACTCCTGCAGATGTAACGGGAGAACAATAATTTGTTTATGAATTTACCTGTTGGCGGTTGACAAGCAGCGAAAAGGATACTAATATAAAACTATAGTGAAAAACTGTGACGGAGACAGTACCTTGTTTGGAAACGCTTCAGTGAGTCCGGGATAGTGCGAACCGGATGCATAGAGAGTATTCTCTTGGATAGATGAGGGAAGATCACTCCTGAGTTGCAGACTGGAACGTTGTGTTATCAGTACAGCCTGACGGATCCCGCCGTTATAGGGGTATGTATCGAATCGTTATTGCGTACAATGTGGTGTACACAAGGGCAAAGAATTTCACTGCCCCATTTTCCGTACAGATTAAATAGGTGGTTATGAATGTTACGGCTTTCATCCTGTTTAGGATGAAGGTCTTTTTTAGTGTATAGGAAAATGCTCGTAGCGTAGAGGGAAGCCAACGAGAATTGCGAAGCAATTCTTGGAGGGCAAAACGCTGGTTTTGCCCTTATTTATATAACGGTTCACAGATGGGCAGATTGTTGATACCGGTCTGCTTTGGATCAGATATTTTAGAAGGAGGAAAACGTATGTATCAGAAAGTTTCACCTGACATGAATTTTGTTGACAGAGAAAAAAACGTAGGAAAATTCTGGCGAAATCAGCAGATTTTTGAGAAGTCTATGAAGGCAAGAGAGGGAAAGCCGGTTTATACCTTTTATGATGGACCGCCTACTGCAAATGGTAAGCCTCATATTGGTCATGTGCTTACCCGTGTTATTAAGGATATGATCCCCCGTTACAAAACCATGAAGGGATATATGGTACCTCGTAAAGCAGGATGGGATACCCACGGACTGCCGGTTGAGCTGGAGGTAGAGAAGCTTCTGGGTCTGGATGGCAAAGAGCAGATCGAAGAATATGGTATGGAGCCTTTTATTAAGAAGTGTAAGGAGTCTGTCTGGAAATATAAGGGAATGTGGGAGGACTTCTCCGGCACCGTTGGTTTCTGGGCAGATATGGACAATCCATATGTCACCTATGATGACAATTTCATCGAGTCCGAGTGGTGGGCTTTGAAGGAGATCTGGAACAAGAAGCTTCTATATAAAGGGTTCAAGATCGTACCTTATTGTCCGAGATGTGGTACACCTCTTTCTTCCCAGGAGGTAGCACAGGGCTATAAGCTGGTCAAGGAGCGTTCTGCAATCGTTCGTTTTAAGGTGGTTGGCGAGGATGCGTATTTCCTGGCATGGACCACGACTCCTTGGACACTGCCATCAAATGTGGCACTTTGTGTAAACCCGGAGGATACTTATATTAAGGTTAAGGCGGCAGACGGATATACCTATTATCTGGCCGAGGCTCTGGCAGACAACGTACTTGGTGGTCTGGCACAGGAGGAAGGCGTTAAGGCATATGAGGTGCTGGAAACATATAAGGGAAGTGATCTGGAGCATAAGGAATATGAACCGCTTTATGCCTGCGCAAAGGAATGTGCGGACAAGCAGCACAAGAAAGGTTTCTTTGTAACCTGTGATACTTATGTTACGATGTCCGATGGTACCGGTATTGTTCATATTGCTCCTGCATTTGGTGAGGATGATGCAAATGTGGGACGTAACTATGATCTGCCGTTTGTACAGTTTGTAAACGGCAAGGGTGAGATGAGCGAGGAGACTCCGTTTGCGGGACTTTTTGTAAAGAAGGCAGATCCGGAGGTGTTAAAGGATCTGGACGCATCCGGTAAGCTTTTTGCAGCTCCGAAGTTTGAGCATGATTATCCTCATTGCTGGCGTTGTGATACTCCGCTGATCTATTATGCCCGTGAGTCATGGTTCATCAAGATGACAGAGGTTCGTGATGATCTGGTACGCAACAACAATACGGTCAACTGGATTCCTGAGTCGATTGGTTCCGGACGTTTCGGAAACTGGCTGGAGAATATTCAGGACTGGGGTATTTCCAGAAACCGTTACTGGGGTACTCCGTTAAATATCTGGGAGTGTGAGGGTTGTGGCAGACAGGAGTCTATCGGAAGCCGTGCGGAGTTAGCGGAGAGAAGCGGCAATCCGGAGGATGCCAAGGTAGAGCTTCATCGTCCGTATATTGACGCCGTAACATTTACATGTCCGGACTGCGGCAAGACCATGCGCCGTGTTCCGGAGGTTATTGACTGCTGGTTTGATTCCGGAGCAATGCCGTTTGCACAGCATCATTATCCATTTGAAAATAAGGATCTCTTTGAGCAGCAGTTCCCGGCACAGTTTATTTCTGAGGCTGTGGATCAGACAAGAGGATGGTTCTACTCCCTGATGGCAGAGTCTACCCTTCTGTTTAACAAGGCTCCTTATGAGAATGTTATCGTTCTGGGTCACGTTCAGGACGAGAATGGACAGAAGATGAGTAAGTCCAAGGGGAATGCGGTAGATCCGTTTGATGCGCTGGATAAATATGGTGCTGATGCGATTCGTTGGTACTTCTATATTAACAGTGCCCCATGGCTGCCGAACCGTTTCCACGGAAAGGCTGTACAGGAGGGACAGCGTAAGTTTATGGGTACTCTTTGGAATACCTACGCATTCTTTGTACTTTATGCAAATATTGATGAGTTTGACGCAACGAAATATACATTAGATTATGACAAGCTTTCTGTTATGGATAAATGGCTTCTGTCCCGTCTGAACAGTACCGTTAAGGCTGTGGATGAAAATCTGGCTGCATACCGTATCCCGGAGACAGCAAGAGCACTGCAGGAGTTTGTGGATGAGATGAGTAACTGGTATGTACGTCGCTGCCGTGAGCGTTTCTGGGCAAAGGGAATGGAGCAGGATAAGATCAATGCTTATATGACTCTTTATACCGCACTTGTTACGATCTCCAAAGCGGCTGCACCAATGATCCCATTTATGACTGAGGATATTTACCGCAATCTGGTATGCTCTATCGATTCAAGTGCACCGGAGAGCGTACATCTGTGTGACTTCCCGGAGGTGGATGAGGCACATATTGACTCTCAGCTTGAGGCTGATATGGAGGTTGTACTGGAGGCGGTCGTGATCGGACGTGCCTGCAGAAATACCGCCAATATCAAGAACAGACAGCCGATCGGCAAGATGTATATTAAAGCCGGCAAGGAGCTCAGTGACTTCTATGTAGATATTATCCGTGACGAGCTGAATGTGAAGGAAGCAGAGCTGACTGATGATGTGAGCAAGCTGACAACCTATAGCTTTAAGCCACAGCTTAAGACGCTGGGACGTCGTTTTGGCAAGAAGATCAATGATGTGAGACAGATTCTTGCAGAGCTTGACGGTCAGGCAGCTATGGCAGAGTTGAATGAAAAGGGAACTCTGACGATTCAGGTCGATGGTCAGGATGAGGCTTTGGAGAAGGATGATCTTCTGATTGAAGCAGCGCAGATGGAGGGCTATGTTTCTGACAGTGACCACGGCATTACGGTGGTTCTTGATACGAACCTGACACCGGAGCTTCTGGAGGAAGGTTTTGTACGCGAGATCATCAGTAAGGTTCAGACTATGCGTAAGGATGCAGGCTTTGAGGTGATGGATCATATCAGAGTCAGCATGCAGGACAATGATAAGGTTCAGAAGGTGATTCAGGACAATGAGGCACAGATCAAGTCTGAGGTTCTGGCCGACGAGGTTTCTTATGATGGAGCAAAGGGTTTTGTCAAGGAATGGAGTATCAACGGCGAGAAGGTTACGCTTGGTGTCGAGAAGCTGTAAGAGTTCATGGAGCAGTTTTAAAGATAAAAAGCCGGTGGGCTGTCACAAATGTGGCAGCCCACCGGCTTTGTTGTGTGTCAGAATAAAGTGATCCGTCAAAAATTATGACAGCTTCTCAATGGCAGCAACAGCGTCATCAAACCAATTTCCCTGCAGCTCCTCGACATTACCGGCATCGCTGGCAGCAGCGATCTCGGCAGTCATTGGGATGCGGCCAAGAACCGGCAGATTATACTGCTTTGCAACCTCATCAACATGGCTTTCTCCGAAGATATGGATCTGTTTGCCGCAGTCCGGACATTCCACATAGCTCATATTTTCAATGATACCGAGAATTGGGATGTTCATCATCTGTGCCATACGAACTGCTTTGCCGACGATCATAGAAACAAGCTCCTGAGGAGAAGTCACAATAACGATTCCGTCTACCGGAAGAGACTGAAATACGGTCAGAGGCACGTCACCGGTTCCCGGAGGCATATCCACGATCATATAGTCAACATCCTTCCATAATACATCTGTCCAGAACTGCTTTACAGTACCAGCAATGACAGGTCCTCTCCAGATGACCGGGTCGTTGGAGTCCTCCAGCAGGAGATTGACAGACATGGTCTGGATGCCGGTCTTGCTTTCTACCGGGTAGATAACCGTGTCCGTGCCGATGGCATGCTCTGTGATCCCGAAAGCCTTTGGAATAGAAGGTCCTGTCACATCGGCATCCATAATGGCAGTATGGTGTCCCTTTCTCTGGAGGTTGACAGCCAGCATAGAGGAGATCATGGACTTGCCAACGCCTCCTTTTCCACTGACAACGCCGATCACCTTGTCGATACGGCTCTCTTTATTTGGTTGTTCAATCATATTCTGAGGGGAACGGCTGCTGCAGTCAGCAGAACAGCTTCCACAATCATGGGAACAGTTTTCGCTCATAATAATCCTTCCTTTCTTTATACACGTAAAATTCAGTATAACAATTAATTGACAAATTGTCCACACCTGTTCTAAGGGATGGAGTATGTACATATATTATGTATTATGACACGGGGATCAAAAGCAGATTGTAGTGCAGCGGTCTCTGGCATCAGCTGCAAAGTCATATAGAAAATAAAGAGGATGATGTTTTTCGGTATTGCCGGGTTGATCATTCCGGAATGGAGGAAATATGAGCGGGTATCAGAGGATGGTTTCCTATCTTTATCGATATGAGAAGGGAATCAAGGGGAAAAATGTCGGTTATGCGAGGATTGAATTAAGAAATGGTAAATGTCGCGTTACTGTGAGATTTCAGGATACAATCTCAGCATCCCCGGGAATGTCATTTTTTATACAGAAGGAAGAGGGACTTCTTCCGGTGCCGGCGGGAAAGCTTGCACGAAATGGCAATACCTTTGCCGGAAGGATCGAGACTTCCCAGGTGCATGTGGCGGGAACAGATTATTCCTTTGAACAGATAGACGGAATTTATATTACGGGATCGCAGAATGTATTTTATGCAACGACATGGAAGGATATCGTCATCTCGGAGCATGGCACAGATACAGACACAGAAATCTCCGAAGGATCAGAGCATACGGAAGTGGAGCCGGCTGCACCGGAGGGAGGAAAAATTGGCAGGAAAAAGGAGTATGTCATACCAGAGCAGACAGAATTTGGGCCGGAGCAGACAAGGCTTGGACCGGAGCGGACAGAACTTGAGCAAGGGCAGACTGTGCCTGAATCGGAAGTGCCCCAGATGGAGGCTTCCTCGGTGTCGGCGGGAGGCTGCGAAGACAGGGATGCTATGCCGGAGGGGAGGCAGCAGAACCCCAAAACACGCTCGCGGGAATTTTGTGAAAAAATGCTGCGGGTATTTCCGAAAATGTATCCTTTTGAGACGGCAGGCATGGGAGAATGTGTGCGGATCGACCTGAAGGATATCGGGAATCTTCCGGTAGCGTACTGGTCACTGGCGGGCAATCCGTTTCTGCTTCGGGGATATTATTGTTACCGCCATCTGATCTTTACCCGGATGGATGGTGACAGTTATGGAATTGGTGTACCCGGTATATATAGCGAGGATAACGGAAGATGGGCAGAGGAATGCCGGATGACACATTTCCAGCCTCTTTCTCCTGTAAAGGATCGTCAGGGTGCCTTTGGCTACTGGCTTTACCGAATTTCTTAGTGATGCTTCCGAAAACGGAGCTTCCGGAGAAAGTATTTCGAAAATGCAGGTTTTCCAACAGGGGCAATCTGTGCTAAAATAAAGTTACATAAAATAAAAATGGAGCAGGGATTGCAATGGCAGAAGAGATCGCGGTTAAGGAAAAATATATGAAAGAGGCGCTGCGTCAGGCTAAAAAAGCGGCAGAGGCAGGGGATGTGCCGATAGGTTGTGTGATCGTGTATAAGGACAAGATCATTGCCAGAGGCTACAATAAAAGAAACCAGCAGAAAACAGCACTGGGTCATGCAGAGATCGCAGCGATACGAAAGGCGAGTAAAAAGCTGGGAGACTGGCGTCTGGAGGAATGTACCATGTATGTCACGTTGGAGCCATGCCCTATGTGTGCAGGAGCTATTGTACAGGCGAGGATTCCGGAGGTTGTGATCGGAGCGATGAATCCTAAGGCGGGATGTGCGGGAAGCATCATAAACCTGCTGCAGATGGATCGTCTGAATCACCGGGTTCGTATGGAAACCGGCATTATGGAAGAGGATTGCCAGAAGCTTTTAAAGGACTTTTTCAAAGATCTGCGTCAAAAAAAGAAAGCAGAGAAAAAGTCATCCAATGAAAGCTGATGTGTTCTGACCGGAAATGCCGGGACTCTATGCAAGATATGTATAAATGTAATGATTTTCCCACTGACCGTTGATCTGGGCAAAGTCATGAAGCAATCCCTCCCGGTGGAAGGTCAGCTGCTCCAGAAGAGCGATGGAAGGGAGATTATCCGGCATAACATATGCTTCAATACGGTGAAAACGATATTCACGGCATACCAGAGGAATCAGAAAGGAGAGGGCCTCCATCATATAGCCTTTGCGGAGATGGTCTTTGTCTGTTTTATATCCGATCATACAACTGGAAAAAGCACCCCGGAGAAAATTACTGAAACAGACAGTGCCCACGGGAATCTCCGGCTGCTGTTTGTCGTAAAGCCACATGCGCAGATAGCGGGATTTCACGAAGGAATTATATTCAAAAGTGAGGTTTGAACGCTGGAATTCCAATGTATAAAAACCGGGTCTTTTGGAGGGTTCGTATGGCTCCAGAAAATCACGGTTATTTTCATAGAATGTCAGGATGCTGGCGGCCTTGTCAGGATGACTGACGCTGAGAAGAAGGCGTTTTGTCTCATATTCCGATCGCATGGTATCATACCTCCTTTTGTTTTTGTCTGCTGATTAGTTTAGCATGGGCAGGGAAAAATAACAAGGAAATATATCTTGACAATATCCTGTGGGAGAGGATATAATGAGCCTTACCTAGTATATATATTGTGTGAAATATGAAGTATGTCATAAAGCTTCCGTGCTAGCCGGGGAGATAGCGGTGCCCTGTACCTGCAATCCGCTACAGCAGGGGTGATGTTCTGCTTCGGATGCATTGATTGTGGAGCTGCCCGGTATAAGTGGTGTTGACGTTTTGGTCTCGCGCAATGGGAACTCATGAACCGTGTCAGGAGGGGAACCTAGCAGCACTAAGTGAGCCCTCCCGTGTGCCGTGAGGTTGCCGGAGCCGAGCTAACTGTACCGGTAACGTCCGCAGAGATGTGTACAACGCAGAATGCACGGTTTTTAAAATAAATATATAAATATTTTTAGTTAGTTGGAAAAGTGGACGAAATGCCACTTTTTTCTTTATTTCTGGCGTAGATTTTGGTAAAATAAATGTATATTCTGAATGTTCGGGTACAAAGGGGGAGAAGCAGTGAAAGCAGAGTTGAAAAAGGGCAGTATTAATCAGATCCTTAAGGGGACAGATATATACGAAGCGGGAGAGTTTCTTGATTCTATTGCAATGGTAGTTAAGGGCAGGATACGGGTACACGGTTATGGCATCAATCTGGTAGTTGGATCGGGATGCTTTCTTGGGGTACGCGATCTCAACAGAGGAGCCCATAGTGTAACATATACGGCACAGACCAACGCAGTGATCTATGTATTTCCATCTTCCGGTGCAATGAGTGATATCCGTAAGATCATGCAGATCAACAAGGACTATGTGGCTTTGATGGTATCAGGGCTTCATCGCTCTCTGGCAGAGCAGGAAGCTGCATATGAAGAGCTGCAGGAGGCTGCACAGGGAGCATATGAACTGGTTGACAGAGTGTACCGGAAGTGTCAGGAAATATCAAAGGAGACCGGTGCATATTTTCAGGAGCTTCCGGCACTGGAAAAGCTGCATCCTTTTGATGAACCGCAGATGCTTTCATTGGACAAGGTTCATTATTACCAGGCGTGTGCCAAGGTTCCTATGGATGTACAAAAAGCATTTTACGGCAGCTCTGCAGAAATTTGTCTTTATCATGTACGGGAGCAGGTAGATCTGCTGCATCAGCTTCATGACTATAGCAAGTCCCTGGCGGAGTATCTGGAGCTGATGATGCGTCATCTGATCCTGGATGGCAGGAATCTTTACGCCTCTGTTGCCGGATTTGCGTTGATCCTGCAGAGAGCAGACCAGGATGCCGGGGAGGTTATGTCAGAACTGGATGAGGTGATTGACCGGATCAATGTGCTGGAAGGCGTTTTGATGAAGCGGGCAGATGTAGAGAGTGCCATTGACAGGGCGGCAATGGAAGAAACGTATTTTAATTTGCTGAATCCCGGTCGTAGCACAGGAAATGCACTGGATGTGGCAGGGGATACCCTTGCGCTGGTGGAGACATCGGATATTGATGCGGCAGAGCTTGTGGATACTCTGGGAACCATTCTTGCTTTTGGTGAGATTGAGGCGGGGGAAGCAGAGCACTTTGAAACCCTTGTAGGACAGTTTGAAGCGCTGAAGGACAAGGAAAGCTCATCGGATGAGGTGAGAAATCTGCGCCGTTCATTAATGAAAGCATATTATCCGATCTACGAGAAGGTTTTTTTGAAGGATTTTTATTCCAAGGAAGATACTCCTGTTGAGGTGGATCTGTTCCTGCGGTACGGCTTTTTGAGTGAACGCCTGCTGAGAGAGGATCTCATCGAGGATCTGCTGGCTCTGGACAATGGCGGAGTCCATCAGAATGGCTGTCAGGTATATGATATGAAGGAGTGGCTTCAGGCCATTATGAATGGTGAAAGAATGCCGTCAAAAAATGAATTTGATCTGGATTATGAGGAGAATCTCCGGGAAAAGGTTAAAAATAAAGAGATTACATCGCAGCAACGGGACGGGTTGTTGAAGGATTCGGAGCAGAAGCTGCATTTTGAAGTGTCAAATATGTTCCGTATTACACACCGTCTGGTCAGTGGGCAGATCGTATCTTTTGTACCGTTTTTGTATACCGAGGGATGTACGGCACTGGAAAAGAATTTTCTGTCCAAGGAGAAGATCTGTGCAGCATTCAACAGACTGCGCCGTATTGACTTTTCGGCATTTTACCGGGAAGTGCTGTTTCGGAAGGAAGTGCCAGGTATCAAAAAGGAGTTTATCCAGCAGGAGGTATGTCCTGATGTGATCCTTTTGCCGACGGTTGGTTCCAAGGACATTATGTGGCAGGAACTCAGTGGAAGAAAACGAAATACACCGGGACGTCTTTTGCTTCCTGTCTTTATGGAGGGAGATCTGGACAAATCAGTAGTACATCTGACCGGAGCATTCCGCTGGGAGCTTTGCCGTACCATGCAGGGTGTTTATTGGAACAATATCCAGTACAAATCCCTGACCAGTGAATATTCTGATTTTCTGCAGTTTTATCGTAAGAATCGTGAATTGTCCGATGAGCGCAAGGAAAAATTAAAGCTTCAGATTCAGAAGCATCGAAATAACAGCAGAGAGATTTTTGCGGCAGATTACAGCAATTGGATTTTGCATGAATCACAGGGAGGCATGCTTCTCAGTAAGCCGGTAAGAGAGATTCTGGCGACATACTGTCCATTTGCATTGGAACTCCGCCAGAATCTGGAGGCGCAGCCGGTATTCCAGAATGCGATGGCCCGCTATGAACGGGAAAAGGGCAAAAAGCTCCGGGAATATGATCTGAAATTCCGTGTATGGGAAAAGGATCATGTAGATGTGCCGGCAGAGATCATCCAGACGAAAGAATTCTACGAGAAATAAACAGACGCCTTCCGGTCAGATCCATCCTCCGTCCAGAGTGATGATCTGGCCGGTCATATATTCCGGGGCTTCTGCAACCTGACGGACTAGTGCGGCAGCCTCTTCCGGGGTACCGGCGCGGCCGGCCGGGATTTCCTCAGTCAGGGCAGATAGTTCATCCGGATCGAGAAAGGCGTTCATCGCAGTATCGATCATACCGCACGCAATTGCATTGACCGGGATACCGCTGGGAGCCAGTTCCTTGGCCAGAGCTTTTGTCAGGGCATTGATCCCGCCCTTGGAAGCAGAGTAGGCCGCCTCTGTAGAAGCACCCACATTGCCCCATACGGAGGAGATATTGATGATCCTGCCATGCTTTTCATGCAGAAAATAAGGAATGATAATACGGCTTGTGTAAAAGACAGAGGAAAGATTGGTGCGCAGAAGGTCATCCCATTGCTGTGGAGTCATATCCTGAAGCAGACCGATATGGGAGATTCCCGCATTGTTAACAAAGATTTCCGGAATGCCGAAGGTCTGTACGGATTTTGTCACAAAAGCTTCAGCATCCTCCGGGTTTCCCATATCGCCGTAAAATGCGAAATACTGGCCGCCGGCCGCCGTGATCTGTGTTTTTGTATGCTCCATATCCGGGCTCTTATGGCGGCAGCAGATAGAGATATTCCAGCCCATAGAGGCGTATAACAGAGCAATCGCCTGACCGATACCGCGGGATGCTCCGGTGATGATAATGTGATGTGTATTCATAAAATGCAGTTCCTTCCTTAGTTATTCCATTTGCTTTTGACACAATATATAGTATACAGAAAGGGAGTTTTCATGCAAGTCTTTACACGGTTTGGGAAGTTTGCTATAATCTGTTATAATGTTGTAAATTTCGGAAACAATTCCAAGGGGATAATGACAGAGAATAAAAGAAAGGTACTGATATGAAGAAAAATGCAGTGATGTTTTTTTTAAAGAGCTTATTGAAATCAATTTTGGTTATTGTGTCTATTCTGGCGGTAGGTGTGATCAGCTACAAGGTTTCCTATGAATATTTATCAAAGCAGCTGGAAGCTGGAAAGCTGGATGTACAGGAGAAGGAGCTGGAGACGATTCTGGATCAGGCAAAGACGGACGAGATTTCCAAGAACCTGATCTATATTGTGGATGACAAGCAGAGGATCACACATATGCTGCTGGAGATCTGTAATACCAAGACATACAATATGGACTACGTTACCATTCCGGTAGAGACGGATTATACGATACCGGCCAGAATGTACCAGAAGCTTTGTGTAGTGGATGAGGAGATTCCGCAGATCGTACGTCTTTCCAAGCTGCGCAAATATTTTGCGGATCTGGAGGATACACAGGCATATGGTTATGCAGAGCTGATCATGGAAAAACTGTTAAAGACGGATATCAGTTATTTTACGGTGATCCCTCAGGATATATATGATCTCCATTATCAGGAGCAGAAGATGACGACGCAGTATACCAAGGTGATGAGTGGAACATCACAGAAGCCAGCGACATCGCCGGAAGCAAGTGCAACGCCTCAGAATTACAGTGCTTCCGTAACGATGAAAGTATCTATGCTCAGCGAATCCTATATCAATCAGTTAAATGATCTGGGAGATGACGAGGCAAAGATCATGGCATATATCAAGGAGCAGTATAAGCAGGATGGTGTACAGTCCAACCTGACGGTATATAACAAGATCGGATATATCGAAGCATATATGAAAATGAATACTTCTCTTTATCATTATTGGGGATTGCCGGGAGAGTATAACGGCAAGCTGTTCCAGGTTGATATAGATTCTGCCGCGAAGTTTATCAAGAAGCTGGAAAATGTCGCAGAGACATATACAGAGCCACAGAGTGAGGAAAAGGCGGTACCTGCCAAAAAGCAGATCAGTTCCACAGGGAAGAAGATAATGATTCTCAATGGAAGCAAAATTTCCGGTCTTGCGGCTTCTAAGCAGACGGAACTGGTGAATGCCGGGTTTACGGTTCCGAAGGTAGGAGATTATACTCAGGAGGTATTGACCAGAACCAGGATCATTGTTTCCAAAAGGAGAATGGGAGCAGATCTTACAGCGTATTTTAAGAATCCGGAACTTGTAGTGGGAGAGACACCGAATGGCTATGACATTGAAATAATTCTTGGCACAGTAGATGCCAATTAGAATGGGATTTAATTATGCAGGCTTCAGTAAAGATCATGGATATTGATGTGGATATGATGAGTAATGACGTCTTTATCCGAAAAATGAATGAATACTTGACCGATGACCACCTGGATGTCATTATGTTTGCTTCCACCAAAATGCTGAATAAAGCAATGGAAGATGAGGAATACCGTGCCTTCCTTGAAAAGGCGGATCTGTTTCTGCCGGGAGAAAAGGCATTGCTGGCAACGCATCATGCAGATGTCCTGGAAGCGGGTAATATGGTTGTAAGCTACCGCAGTCTGGGGATGATGCTGGAAAATCTCATCAAAGAGGACAGAACACTGTATATCATAGCAGACAATCAGAACGCCGTAGAAAAGCTGCAGCATTACTGCAAAAAAATGCAGCCGGAGCTGCGGGTGGTAGGTTCCTATTCCTGTGAAATGGATATGGAGGATGCAGCAATCGTTAATGAGATCAACAGCCACACGCCGGATATGATCCTGTTGAATCTGCCGGTAGGGGTGCAGGAGAGCTGGATCATGGAACATTCTTCTCTGCTGAATGCCAAGCTTTGTATTGCCATAGGCGGAGTCGCAGAGCTGATCCTGGCGATGCAGAGGGAGACCCCGGAATGGGTCAAAAAGCTGCATCTGGAGGGCCTTTATCATCGGATTTTCCGGGAACAGGCGGTAAAAAAAGATGTCCGGACCCGTATATTTCGCAAAAAAGTAGTCAAATATAATAATCAGAACGAAATCAATGAAATACATGATTATACAAAGGATGATGGCAGATAGCCATCATCCTTTTCTGGTGAAAAGAGGATGGCGATGAAACGAGAGCGTTTGGCGGGAGGAAAAGGAAGAGATCTGATGATGATCGCAGCGGGGACGATATGTATGGCTTTGGCGGTAAATCTGGTATATGAGCCCTTAGGAATGGTAACAGGAGGCATATCCGGACTTTCGATCATCGTAAGACGCCTCACAGGACATTGGCTTGGGAGAGGTGTGCCGGTCTGGCTTTCTAACCTGTTATTTAACATTCCGGTCTTTTTGACGGCATTGAAAATAAAAGGAAAGGCATATATGAGGATGACCCTGTTTGCAAATCTGTGTTTTACGGCGGCTCTCTTTTTGATTCCCGTACCGGCCACTCCGCAGAAGGACTTTGTATTGGCAGCAGTGGTGGGAGGTGTTCTGACCGGTGCAGGTCTTGGTCTCGTATTTTCCAGGGGCTGTTCCACGGGAGGAACGGATCTGCTGGGAGCTGTGATCCATCACGTTTTTCCGTATTACCCGGTGGGACAGATCCTGTTTCTGCTGGACTGTCTGATCATTGCAGCAGGAGCGTGGGTATTTGGCATCCGGCCGGCAGTGTATGCGGCGGTGGCGGTCTATCTGACCACACGGCTCATGGATACCATTGTGGCAGGAGGTAATTTTGCCAAGCTCGCCTATATCATATCGGATCATTACGAGGAGATTGGATGCAGTGTTATGTCGCAGCTTGGAAGAGGTGTCACAGTGCTGGAGGGAACAGGTATGTATACTGGCAAACAGAGAAGGACTCTGATGTGTGTGGTGGACCGGAAACAGATCAGCAGGGTTAGTCAGATTGCGCGGAATATCGACAAAAAAGCGTTCGTCATAATTTCAGATATCCGGGAGGTTCAGGGAGAGGGATTTGTGGAAAAGGTACAGACGTAAACGGCCACAAAGGACTATTTTTTGACGAAATGAACGAAAAAAAATAAAAATATACGGTTTGCACAAAACATTAAAATGTTCTTTGGCTATTTGTGCTATGGTAAACAATGCTTGGATGGTGTAATATAATTCTTGGGTAAAGCGTTAGGGATAAACGCGAAAACTTGAAAGGCATATTATTTAAAACATTATAGGAGGAACACACAATGGCAAGTTTATCATTAAAGAACGTTGGTAAGACATATCCTAACGGATTCGTCGCAGTTAAAAATTTTAATCTTGATATCGCAGATAAGGAATTCATCATTTTCGTAGGACCTTCAGGTTGTGGAAAATCTACAACACTTCGTATGATCGCTGGTTTGGAGGAGATTACATCCGGAGAGCTCTGGATCGGTAATACAATGGTAAATGACGTAGAGCCTAAGGACAGAGATATCGCAATGGTATTCCAGAGTTACGCTCTGTATCCACATATGTCAGTATATGACAATATGGCATTTGGTCTTAAGTTAAGAAAGACTCCAAAGGAGAAAGTTGACAAGCTCGTTCACGAGGCAGCTAAGATCCTCGACATCGAGCATCTGTTAGACCGTAAGCCAAAGGCCCTGTCCGGTGGTCAGAGACAGCGTGTGGCAATGGGTCGTGCAATCGTTCGTAATCCTAAGGTATTCCTGATGGATGAGCCACTTTCCAACCTGGACGCAAAGCTTCGTGTACAGATGCGTATCGAGATTTCTAAGCTTCATCAGAGACTTGAGTCTACTATCATCTATGTAACTCATGACCAGACAGAGGCTCTTACACTTGGTACCCGTATCGTAGTTATGAAGGATGGTGTTATGCAGCAGGTTGCTACACCAATCGATCTGTATACAAAGCCATGTAACCTGTTCGTAGCCGGTTTCATTGGTTCTCCACAGATGAACTTCATCGATTGTAAGGTTGTCAGAGATGAAGAGGGCATTAAGCTTGCATTTGGTTCCTATGCAGTGAAGCTTCCAGAGAGCAAGGCTGAGAAGCTCGTAGAGGGTGGATACATAGATAAGGACGTTATCATGGGTATTCGTCCAGAGGATATTAAGGATGAGGAGATCTTCATCAATGCAGGCAGCAGCAACGTACTTGATGCTACCGTTCGTGTATACGAGATGCTCGGTGCCGAAGTATTCCTGTACTTCTCAGTTGAGGGACATGACATTACTGTTCGTGTTAACCCACGTACAACTGCTCGTCCTGGTGATACCATCAAGATCGCTCTTGATACCAGCAAGATCCATATCTTTGATAAGGATACAGAGACAACAATCACAAACTAATCTGAAATGCTCAGAAGGCAGTGGCAGCGAGGCTGTCACAGTGCCGGATTGGTTATATGATCTGAAAAATGGAGGGCTGTCCATAAGGACAGCCCTCTTTACATTTGTGCAAAATGATGATAAAATGTATGCGGTAGACTCTATGTATTAGAAGAAATAACAATAAATTCATAATAAAGTAACAGATAAGATAAATAACGTGGAGGGGTTGTATGATTTCAAATCAGGTATTGCAGACAACGATCGACGGGTTAAAGAATATTACCCGTATTGACATCTGTGTGATGGACACAGAGGGAAAAGCGTTGGCAACGACGATTAACAATGTAGAAGAGTATGAAGAAGCGGTAATGGGATTTGTAGATTCGCCGGCAGACAGCCAGGTGCTGCAGGGATATCAGTTTTTTAAGGTATTTGACGAGCATCAGCTGGAGTATGTGATTCTAGCAAAGGGTGACAGCGACGACGTTTATATGGTTGGAAAGCTGGCAGCATTCCAGATTCAGAATCTGCTGGTGGCATATAAGGAGCGTTACGATAAGGACAACTTTATAAAGAACCTGTTGCTGGACAATCTGCTTCTGGTGGATATTTACAATCGTGCCAAAAAGCTTCATATTGATACAACGGCACGCCGTCTGGTATTCCTGATTGAGACAAAAAATGAGAAGGACACAGGAGCTCTTGAGATTGTAAAGGGATTATTTGCAAGCAAGACAAAAGACTTCATCACACAGGTGGATGAGAAAAACATCATCCTTGTGAAGGAAGTAAAGCCAAATGAAACCTATGATGATATGGATAAGACTGCAAAGGTCATTCTGGATATGCTGAATACGGAGGCTATGACGTCCGTTCATGTATCCTATGGCACGATGGTCAATGAGATTAAGGATGTATCCCGTTCGTACAAAGAGGCCAAAATGGCATTGGATGTGGGAAAGATTTTCTACAGCGATAGAAATGTGGTGGCATATAGCAGCCTGGGAATCGGCCGCCTGATCTATCAGCTCCCGATGCCTTTGTGCAAGATGTTTATCAAAGAGATTTTTGGTGACAAATCTCCGGATGAGTTCGATGAGGAGACGATCGCAACCATTAACAAATTCTTTGAAAACAGTCTGAACGTGTCAGAGACATCCAGACAGCTTTATATTCACCGTAACACATTGGTATATCGTCTGGATAAACTTCAGAAAAGCACAAATCTGGATCTGCGGGTATTTGAAGATGCGATCACATTTAAGATCGCATTGATGGTGGTCAAATACATGAAGTATATGGAAACCTTTGAATATTAATTCAAATAAAGCGTGAAAGCCCCAGAGATGGGGCTTTTAAACGATATGCCCCATCAATCGGGGATGAGCGGAAATGAGGATAGAAATGACTGGAATAAAAACCTTTGGAAATAACAGCGAATCGATGGAAACCATGATCCGGATGCAGAATGTAAATTTAGTGTATCCCACAGGAACTGCTGCGTTGAAGGATTGTTCTCTGGAAATAGCAAAAGGGGAGTTCGTATTTATCGTGGGAAGCAGTGGCTCCGGTAAATCTACGCTGATCAAGACACTTTTGGGGGAACTGGCGATCAGCTCCGGCAGGATTGAGGTGGCAGGAAAGAATCTGGCCAATATGAGCCGGAGGGAGCTGCCTTATTTCCGTAGAAGACTGGGTGTGGTATTTCAGGAATTCCGTCTGCTGGATGAGATGAATGTTTTTGAAAATGTGGCACTGGCGCAGAGAGTGGTGGGAGTATCCAGCCGGGAGAAACGGCGTAAGAATTCTCTGGCAATGCTGGAGATGGTGGGACTTGCCAAAAAGCTTAAGGCATATCCCAATGAGCTTTCCGGTGGAGAGCAGCAGAGAGTAGCGATCGCCAGAGCCATGGTAAACCGTCCGGCGATTCTGCTGGCGGATGAGCCGACGGGTAATCTGGATCCGGAAAATTCCTGGGAGATCATGAAGCTTTTGCAGGATGTTCATGAGCTGGGGACTACAGTGCTGGTGGTAAGTCACAATGAGGATATCGTCAATAAAATGCAGAAACGGGTGATTACGCTGCATAAGGGACAGATCACAAGCGATGCGAGACAGGGGGGATATTTGCAGTGAGTACATTATGGTATGGCCTGAAACAGGGCATTAAGAGTATTATCCAAAATAAAATATTTTCGCTGGCCGCCATCGGAACCATTACAGCGTGTCTGTTCCTGCTGGGAGTATTCTATTCATTATTTACTAACTTTCAACATATGGTGTATAACGCAGAAAGTACCGTGGGAATTATCGTGTTTTTCGATGAGGAAGCAACGGATGCGCAGATCAGCAGTATTGGAGAACAGATCAAAGCACGAAAGGAAGTAGAACGGGTCGATTTTGTTTCGGCGGAGGAGGCATGGAAGCGTTTCCAGTCGGAAATTCTGGAGGATCAGAAGGAGCTGATGAACGTATTTGGAAATGATAATCCGTTGGAACATTCTGCTTCTTATGAGGTTTATCTGAAGGATGTAACAAAGCAGTCAGAGGTGGTATCCTTTATCGAAGGACTGAGTGGAGTCAGAAAGGTAAACAGTGCACAGGATGCGGCGACAGGCTTTGGAAGCTTTAATATGCTCATCGGTTATGTGTCTGTTTCAATTATCGTACTGCTGATCCTGGTATCGGTATTCCTGATCTACTCTGCGGTAGATATGGGAATCAATGTGCGGAAGGACGAAATTGCAATTATGAAACTGATCGGAGCAACAGACCTCTTTGTGCGTCTGCCCTTTATTGTGGAGGGAATCGCAATGGGGATCATCGGAGCGGCCGTTCCGTTGGTGATCCTGAGAATTATGTATGAAAATGTAGTATCCTTTATTGTGGCACATTTTTCTGCACTTTCCGGCTGGCTTGCGTTTGTAAGCACAGGTCAGGTGTTTCGGGTGCTGGTTCCTTTATGTATGGGAATCGGTATTGGGATTGGTGTACTGGGAAGTACTATGTCTGTCCGGAAGCATCTTCAGGTGTAAATGAAGGATGTAGGGAAAGCAGACCGGGTGAAATGAATTGTGCAGAAGGAATGGAGTGAGACAGGATGAGACGCAGATGGAAGATTGCGGCCGGTGTATGGCTGGCGGGTGCTGTACTGACAGGAGCTGCCGGTTTTGTTAAGACGGATCTGCCGGGACTGAAAAACATGGATAAAGTATATGCGGCACCTCAGCAGAGCGAGGGAACAGACTCGGATACAAGCAGCTCTTCCGGGGATAACAGTTATCAGGGGCAGCTGGACGCGGCAGAAAAGAAAAAACAGGGACTGGAAGAAGAACAGAAGGCTTTGGAACAGAAGCTGGATAACATTCAGCAATTTGCAGATGACGTAAATAAATATGTGAGAACTCTGGATATGCAGATGATGAACCTGCTGGATAACATTGAAAGTAACAAAGAGGAAATGAAAGCGATCAAAGAAGAGATCCAGGAGGTCCATGAAGAGTACGAAAAGGCACAGAGTCTGCAGCAGGAACAGTATGACGGGATGAAAGCGCATATCAAATATATGTACGAAAATTCGGACAATAATTATCTCGTATATTTGATGAAATCCCGTAGTCTGGCAGATTTTCTCAGCAGAGAGGAATATGTTGAAAAGGTCACAGATTATGATAAGGTTCTGCTCAACAGATATCAGCAGGTGCTGGATGAAGTGACTCTGGCGCAGCAGAGAGCGGAGGAGAAGCAGAAGGAAGTAGTTGCAACGAAAAATTCTCTGAAATATGAGAAAGAAAAGGTGGAGCAGCTCTCCGAAGAAAAGACCCGTCAGATAAAGGTTTATCAGGGGCTTATCAGTGATAATAAAAAGAATGTGGCAAGTTACGCGGCACAGATCGCAGCACAGGAACAGGAAATAGAAGACCTTTTGCAGCATAATCGAGACAATATTTCTGCCCAGGAGCAGGATGGGAATACGGTTCAGATTGTGCCAACTACCGGAGAATATGCGTGGCCGCTGCCGGTATCCGGAAGGATTACCTCCACATTTGGATATCGAAAAGCACCGACGGCAGGAGCCAGCAGCTATCATAAAGGTGTTGATATTGCGGTCAACACGGGAACAAATGTGCTGGCATGCAAGGAAGGAAAGGTTGTAACTGCAGCGTATTCTTCTTCAGCCGGAAATTATGTGGCAATTTATCATGGAGGGGGCATTTATTCTTATTATATGCACTGTTCCCAGCTAAGGACTTCCGTGGGAAAGCATGTAGAAAAGGGGCAGGTGATTGCCAAGTCCGGATCCACCGGCATATCTACAGGTCCTCATCTGCATTTTGCTATGTACAAATCAGGAAATTATGTAAATCCGATGTATTATGTAAAACAACCATAAGGGAACAAAAGGATACCTGCAGCACAGAGCAGCGCTGCAGGTATTTTAAGTCGTAGAAGGGAAAATAAAGGTGTCTAATGAGATAGAGAAATGGAAAGGTGTGATTTTATGAAAGACAAAAAATTCTGGCAGGGATTTCTGGGAGGAGCGTTGTCGGTGATCACCTGTGTTCTGCTGGGATGTGTGATAATGACGGCGACAGGGAGGATCGATCTGACCATGGTGCTGCATGGGAGCTCCAACAGTATTCTCAACAGCAGCCTGCAGCGGAAAATGACAGAGATTCAGTCTTATGTGAATCAGTTTTTTCTGGACGACATTGACCAGGAAAAAATGCAGGATGCTGTCTGCAAGGGGATGGTAAACGGTCTGGGGGATACATATGCTGCTTATTACAATGAAGAGGAATATCAGGATATGAAGGAAAAAACTTCCGGAAATTATTGTGGTATTGGTGCGGTTGTAAGCCAGAGCGCAACAGACGGAGCGATCAGCATCGTACAGACCATAAAGGGAGGACCAGCAGAGAAGGCGGGGATGAAGTCCGGAGATATGATCGTTGAAGTGGATGGCATTTCGACGCAGGGAATGGATCTCACGGCATTGATCAGTAAGACAAAGGGAGATGCCGGGACGAAAGTGAAGGTTACGGTACTGCGTGACGGACATCAGAAAAAATATACGATCACACGAAAGGAAATTCATTCCCAGACAGTGGAATCCAGAATGTTGGATAACAAGATTGGCTATATCGCTGTCAGCTCCTTTGAAGAAGTGACAAAGCAGCAGTTCAGGGATGCTTTAAAGAAGCTAGAGAAGGAAGGTGAGAAATCGTTGATCATTGATCTGCGGAATAATGGAGGAGGACTTCTAAGTACCGCTGTGGATATGCTTGACCGGCTTCTGCCGAAGGGAACTCTGGTTTATACCAAGGATAAGAACGGCGAGAAGGAGGTTTACAGTGCGACCGATGAGGAGAGCTTTGATAAACCGGTTGCGATTCTGGTGAATGAAAATTCGGCCAGTGCATCAGAGGTATTTTCCGGAGCGATGCAGGATTACAAAAAAGCAGTTCTTGTGGGAAACACGACATTTGGAAAAGGAATCGTACAGACGGTATTTGATCTGCCGGATGGCACAGCATTGAAACTGACCACCTCCAAATATTATACGCCAAAGGGAAGAAATATCCATGGAACAGGCCTGGAGCCGGATATTCCCGTGACCCTGGATGAAACGACTTATAACCAGAAAAAAAGCGGTCTGACCATTGATAATCAGATGGAAAGAGCGGTTGAATATTTGCTGAATAAATGATACTATTAAGCTGTAAAGGAAAGGGGAGACTTTTCCGATATAAAATACATAAATCATAGGAGGGATAAATTCATGAACCGAAAAAGAATGAGAAAAAGCAGCATATCATGGTTGTTGGTTTTGTCTATGGTACTGAGTCTTTTTGGTGGAGAATTTGCAAGCCCGTTAAGTGCAAAAGCAGACGGGGAAGCGACCATTACATTTGGTGATGCAAAAATCTCTTCCAACGGATATTATACATATCCGGATCTGACTGTTACAGTTGCCAATAAGTCAAAAAGAATACACAACCTGACTGTAAAGGCAAGCGATACAGTTACGTCCGGAAGCTCTGACAGTGGATATATCAGAGTAACAGGGACAACGATTGAGGATTACCTGGGCAAAAAGATTACCGGTAAGGGTATTCTCACCAAGGAAAGTCTTGACGAAAAGTATGGCACAGAGGGTGGTGTCAGCCAGGGAAGTAGTAATGAAGAGCTTTCCACAGACAGTACCTCTATGTATGAGTCTATTACTTTTGATTTTGATTCAGCATACGGCTCTGATGCTACACCGCAGGGTGCACTTATCAGCGAGGTGCAGTCATATCTCCGTACCCTTCGCTTTACTACCAGTAAGGATGGTAAGCAGGAGGTCAGCATCACAGCAACGACGCTGGCAAGCTCTGATATGAAGGTGACGATCAACGAGAAGAAAGTACAGCTTCATTATTACAATGGTCATTTCTATGGATATGTTCCATTTGCGAAGGAAGAACATGGATGGGAGACCGGCTCATGGCAGAAGGCTTATGAGGAGGCACAGACGGCTGATTTTAATGGTGTCACAGGATATCTGGCAACACTGACATCCCGTGGTGAGGACCGTTTCCTGTATTCTACCTTCCCACTTTATGGCAATTATGCCAAGATGGGATGGATCGGATGTACCAGAATGTCTCTGGCAGATGTTGAGGCAGGCAAGGAAACGGAGAAGCTTCCTGCATTTAAGGGACCGGATGATCCAAACTTTGTATGGCGCTGGGTCAGCGGTCCGGAAAAGGGACTGGAATTTGGACAGCAGATTGATTCCTGCGGATATGGTTCCGGTGATGGTGGATTTGAAGCTTATACCGGCTGTTTCTCAAACTGGGAAAATGGCAACAATATAGAGCCAAACGGCGGTACTGCGATGCAGCAGGAAGGCTTTGGCTATTATGGTCAGTATGAGTATGGCCGTTGGAATGACTGGCCAAATGATGCTACGATTTCCGGTTATTATATTGAGTTCGGTGGTATGCCGGGAGATGTTCAGAAACTGAAGGACAGCCTGGGTGAGGATGTTATCATATCCGGGAGCGCGATCGAGGACAAGGTAGTAAATCCAAACGTAAAAGAGCCTGAATCCACAGATGCTCCGAAGGAGACCATGAAGGGTAAGCCGGCAATCAGGTTAAGAGACGGAGTTACCAAAATTGAAGTGGGTACCCAGTTGATTGCAGATGTGAGCAATGTTACACCGGATGATGCCGATTATGTTTATAAATGGTATTATGAGGATAAGGATACCGGCGTATGGAAAGAGATTTCTACTACCAATGACAGAATCACATTAACAGGAGATCTGATCGATCATAATATTAAGGTGGAGCTGGTTGGAAAGAATAAATATGAGGGAAGTGTCGTAAGCTCTGATCCGTTTGATGCGACACATACCAAAAAGCCGCTGACCGGCTCTCCGTTAATTGATAAGAAGAATTCGGATGACGAGCTGGAACCGGGAACTGTTCTGGTACCAAATCTTGATAAGCTGGTAAGTCCAAAGGATTCCACAATCGGGGATCAGCTGGAGTACACATGGGTTGCCAAGAATCCGGAAACAGGCAAGGAAGAGATTGTCGGTACAGACAAGTCCTATGTTATCAAAGAAGCAGATCAGGGAAAGGATCTCTATCTGACGGTAAAAGCAAAGGACAATTCGGATGATTATACAGGAGAGGCAACCTCACAGGAGGCGCTTTCTGTTCCGGCAGCAGCAACACCAACACCGGCACCGTCAGACGCACCATCTGCCACACCGGCACCGGTTGCCATTGGAGGAGGCAGACCTGTTATCGAGAATGATACAACGGATGAGGAAGGAAACGACCTGAATAAGGAAGGCACAGTTCTGACTGCCAATATTGATAAGATCACACCGGAGGGAGCAAAGGCCACTCTGACATATCAGTGGTCTATCCGTGAGACAGACGGTACTCTGACAAAGATCGAAGGTGCTACTGGCAAGAATTATACTCTGAGAAAAGAAGATCTGAATAAAGATCTGGTAGTATCTGTTACTGCAGACGAGGACAGCGGTTACTATGGAACCAGACGTTCTTTCCCATATACAACAACACAGCAAAGAGAATCCATTAAGGGAACGGTTGGCATTATTAACGAAACAACAGAAAAGGATGCGAATGGCGATCCATATGAGGTGAAGCGAGAGGGAACGATCCTGACTGCAGACATTGATGGTGTTACCCCGGAGGATTCTCATGATTCCCTGACTTATCAGTGGGGTATCTGGAGTGACGATGGAAAATTCACACCGATCGAAGATGCCACAGACCGCAGCTACAGGCTGACAACGGACGAGATCGACAAAAAGATTGGCGTTAAGGTGACCGGAAACGGTTCGTATAAGGGAACGATTGATTCTTCAAAATATGATACAACCCGTACAGATTCCGATGTAAAGATTGAGGATTCTAATGAGGATGGAAAGAGACTGATCGTAGTATCACCGACTATGGAAGATACAGTGTATGCCATTGTAAAGGCGAGTGGCACCGGAACACCGTTGCTTGACATTCCGACGGTCGATGAACATAATATTGAACAGCATCCGACGATCTTTACGAAGGAGCTCCCGGGATATTACAGACCGGCGAAAGCGGGCGGCAAGCTGATCTTTACAGTAGATAAGAATGAGCAGTATATTATCTATGCCAAGAGAGAAACAACCACAGATGTTGTTATCGTAGCACCGGAAATCGATGCAAAGATCGGTGATTATGATGATAAGAACACCTTAGAAAATAACGAGGATGATACCATTTCCGTTGTAGTAAATCCGGCTGATCCGGAATATAAATACGGTATTATGGTAAAGAAGGATGGTAAGTATACCTCTTTGGGAGTTACATACGATCCGGATAAGAAGGAATATGTATATGACAAGTCTGGCAATTACTGGAGCGGGGGCGGCGAAGGAAAGGTGATCTTCTCCAATCTGCCGGCAGACGGTACCTACAAGGTAGTTGCCGTTCGAAAGGATGCTACGGTTGATGATGGTATATTGAAGGATCTCACACCGGAACAGATTGAAGGTGGATCTCCGGATATTATTTCTGAGCCGAAGCCGGTACAGTCCAGTCAGCCGACGGGAAGTCCGAGCCCATCGCCAAGTACAAGTCCGAGCCCATCCACATCACCAAGCAGTAAGCCGGGAGACGATGCAAGCCCAAGCCCATCCGTATCACCAAGCGGTGAGCCGGGAGACGATGCAAGCCCAAGTCCATCCGTATCACCAAGTAATGATCCGAATGCAGGTAAATCTCCGGCACCAAGTGGAAAACCGTCTGCTTCACCGGTGACAAGTCCGAATACCTTGACAACAACGGTACCGGCTGCAACGTCATCACAATTGACACCGGATCAGATCAGCAGAGTGGATCAATTTGTAGAGGATCACGGAAAAGATTCAACCGGTGATATCATTAAGAAAGTGGATGATCTCACAAAGGATATTATTTCATCCGGTGAGAAGGAATGGAATGAGATGTCTTCGGCAGAGCAGGATGCAGTAAACCAGCGATTGAAGGATGGTGGATGTCCATATACTTATTCACAGCTTCTGGAGTTGGCCAATGCATACAAGATTCCGGGCTTCAAGCTTCATAAGGTAATGAAGAAGGGATCTAAAGCAAAGCTGAAGATGATGAAATGTAAGGGTGCGACAGTGATCGTAACATCTACAAACAAGAAAGTCGCTACTGTGAATAAGAAGGGTGTTATCAAGGCAAAGAAAAAAGGAAAAGCAACTCTTACTATTACAGCAGTTAAGGGCAAATACAGCAACCGTCTGGTTGTCAAGATTGAAGTTCGGAAGAAGTTTAAGAATGCGACCGAGCTGAAGAAGTTTAAGTCCGGCCGAATCAAGACTCCTACGATTCTGATCGCTAAGAAGAGAAAGCTGAAGAAGTCAACAAAGATCAAGATCTATGGGCTGGAAAAGAGTGCAAAGGTGAAGTATGTGTCATACAATAAGAAGGCACTGCCGATTAACAAAAAAGGGCGTTACACCGCAAAGAAGAAGGGAAAATCCCTGATGCGTGTAACTGTAAAGCAGAATGATAAAACATACTTCCTGTATTTGTATGTAACAGCATTCAAATAAAACAGAATAACATTTCTGAGAGATCAGAGAGAAAATCACAAGCGTCGTACGAAAGGTGCGGCGCTTGTTGACGTTTTGGACCGGACTGCCTCATCATCTCAGGAGAAAAATCCAATCGGAAACAATTTTTTTGATAATTCCTATTGACAAAGTATGAAAAGAGGTGTAATATATCCCTAGTAAGTCGATAGAGATTAAAGGGATTGGAGAAAACAAATGACAGAGTATGGATTTAACACAATGCTTTTGCACGGTGTACCACAGGAGGATCCTTACGGAGCCACTCATACACCGATTTATCAAAGCAGTGCCTTTCAGCACAAAAGTGCCGAAGATCTGGAAAATATCTTCACGAATAAGGCGATGGGGTTTTCTTACACCCGGATCAATAATCCTACCGTGGAGGCATTTGAAAAGAGAATTACAAAACTGGAGCACGGAGTGGCAAGTGTCGCATGTGCTTCCGGGATGGCGGCATTATTTAATGCACTGGCCAATATCCTGCAGACCGGGGACGAGGTGGTTGCGGCAGCCGGACTTTACGGCGGCACTGTGGAGCTTTTCGAGGATCTGGAAAGATTCGGGATCACTACAAGGTATGTGACAGAGAATGAGCCGGAGGCTTATGAGAAGCTCATCACAGACCGGACGAGAGTGATCTTTGCAGAGACCATCGGTAATCCGAAGCTGGATGTCACAGACATTCAGGCAGTGGCTGATATGGCACACTCCCATGGACTGCCTCTTGTCATAGACAATACCGTGGCAACTCCTTATCTGGTAAAGCCGTTGGAGCTTGGAGCTGATGTGGTGGTAAACTCTTCTTCAAAGTACATAAATGGAAATAGTGATGCCATCAGCGGCATCCTCACTTGGGGAGGAAAATTTCAATGGGATCCGGAGAGATATCCCGGACTTATACCTTATAAGAAATTTGGTCCAATGGCATATGTGGCAAAGCTTCGGAATGGATTGTTCCGAAATACGGGAGCCTGTTTATCTCCGCAAAACGCATTTCTCAATAATCTGGGGCTGGAAACTCTGGGACTGCGAATGCAGAGACAGTGTGACAATGCCTGGGAACTGGCAGAGTTCCTGAGAGATATGGGAGCAGGACTTACCGTAAATTATCCGGGACTACCGGAGAGTCCGTACTATGAGCTGGCAAAGAAACAGTTAAACGGTGGATTTGGAGCGATCATCACAGTGAGGACAGGAAGCAGGGAAAAAGCATTTGAGATCATTAACTCATTAAAACTTCCATACATTCTGTCCAATATTGGGGACACCAAGACATTGGTTCTTCATCCGGCATCTACGATCGCGGTCCATCTTTCCAAAGAAGATCAGCTCCAGTCGGGAGTATATGAGGATCAGATCCGGATCAGTGTTGGTATTGAGGATATTGAGGATCTGAAAAAGGATTTTGAAACTGCAATCCGTGCAGTAAACGCATAAATAAGAAATGATCTGATAAAAGAAGATCAAAGGAGAAAGCTGCGGCTGGCGCAATTTAAGACATAAAGGGCATATGAAATATGAAAGGATAGGTACAGAACATGGCAGTAGATTACGGAACATTAAAAAAGGGCGGATTTATGAGACAGAAGCAGAAAAATAACTTTTCTCTTCGTATCGCCGTAGTGGGAGGAACTCTTACAGCAGAAAATCTCAAAAAGATCGCTGAGGTTGCAGAGGAACATGGTGAGGGGTATGTACATCTTACCTCCAGACAGGGAGTAGAAATTCCGTTTATTAAATTAGATGATATTGACGTGGTGAAGGAAGAGCTTGCTGAGGGTGGCTGCAAGCCGGGAGTATGCGGACCGAGAGTCCGTACCGTGACAGCCTGTCAGGGTAATGCGGTTTGTCCAAGCGGTAACATTGATACACAGGACATTGCAAAGAAGCTGGATGAGCGTTATTTTGGGAGAGAGCTTCCACACAAATTTAAGTTTGGTGTAACAGGATGCCGTAACAACTGCCTTAAGGCAGAGGAAAATGATGTGGGAATCAAGGGTGCCACAAAGGTAGCCTGGAAAGAGGATGCCTGCATCAGCTGTGGACTTTGCGTAAAGGTCTGCCGCGAGGGAGCATTGAAGCTGGAGGATGGAAAGATCACACTGGATCAGGGCAAATGTAATTACTGTGGCCGTTGCGTGAAGTCCTGTCCGACAGACGCATGGGATTCTCAGAGTGCATATCTGGTATCCTGTGGCGGTACCTTTGGAAATACCATCAAGGAAGGCCGGTATATGCTGCCACCGATCACCTCAGAGGAACAGCTTTTCCGGGTGACGGATGCAGCGATCCAGTTCTTTGATGATCACGCAAACGCAGGAGAGCGTTTCAAGTTTACCATTGACAGAGTAGGAAGCGATAAATTATACAAGGTATTAAAGGAGGCATATGATGGCTGAGATTAAGGTTGATGATAATGTAGATATTACAGATGTGGTTTGCCCGGTAACTTTTGTGAAGGCAAAGGTAGCACTGGAGGAGCTTGATGATGGAGAGATCCTTGCGATCAAGATGAATGACGGCGAGCCGGTACAGAATGTACCGAGAAGTATAAAAGAAGAGGGTCATCAGATCCTTAAGCTGGAGGACAATGAGGATGGAACTTACACCCTGATCGTCCGCAAGGTGGAAGAAGAGTAAAGAAAGAACAAATCATAGAAAGGCATGGTGATACATATGGCAGCAAGAATTAATGAGCAGCAGTTTGAAGAAAAGGTATTGAAAGCGGATAAGCCGGTTTTGGTGGATTTTTATTCGGATACATGCATTCCATGCAAAAGAATGGCTGGTGTGCTTGGTGAGATTGAGGATGATTACGAGGGTAAGCTTGATGTTGTCAAAGTCAATGTGAATTATGAGCAGGGTCTTGCCGGTAAGTATGATGTAATGTCAGCACCAACATTGATCTATTTCATTCACGGAGAGCAGCAGTGGAGACTCACCGGAGTGGCAAAGAGAGAAGAGATCACAAAGCTTGTGACAGATATCTGAAAATGCAAAATAGTGTCCGTAAAACAGGACACATAAAAATAAAAAGTCAATGTGTCTGCAGGTTAAGCCGGATACAGGAAAGGGTAAAGGTTATCATTATGACAATCACAATCGCAGGAAACAAAAAGGAGTATGAAGAGGGCGTAACAGTAGAGACGCTCATTGAGAAGGAAAATGTAGAGAATCCATTGTATGTTACGGTAACGATCAATGATGATTTCGTAGACAGAGAGAAGTTTGGCGAGACTGTCCTGAAGGACGGAGATGCTGTAGAATTTCTTTACTTCATGGGAGGAGGAGCAAGATAATGGCTTTTACAAACGAACAGCTTGAGAGATATTCCCGTCATATCATTCTCCAGGAAGTGGGAGTGAAGGGACAGAAAAAGCTGCTGAATGCCAGCGTTCTGATCATCGGTGCCGGTGGACTTGGTGCTCCGGCAGCACTTTATCTGGCAGCAGCAGGAGTAGGAACTATCGGTATTGTGGATGCGGATGAGGTAGATCTTTCCAACCTGCAGAGACAGGTCATTCATACGACTAATGATGTGGGTAAAGCAAAAGTAAAATCCGCAGCGGAGACTATGGAAGCGATCAACCCGGATGTAACCGTAAAGACATACCGCACTTTCGTAGATTCCAGCAATATTATGGATCTCATTAAGGACTATGATTTCATTATTGACGGTACCGATAACTTTCCGGCAAAGTTTTTGATCAATGATGCCTGTGTTATGGCAGAGAAGCCATTTTCCCATGCCGGTATCATCCGCTTCAAGGGCCAGCTTATGACCTATGTACCGGGAGAAGGACCATGTTACCGTTGTGTATTCAAGAATCCACCGCCAAAGGATGCCGTTCCAACCTGTAAGCAGGCTGGTGTCATCGGTGCTATGGGCGGCGTGATCGGAAGCCTGCAGGCGATGGAGGCCATCAAATATATTATTGGCAAGGGAGATCTTCTCACAGGAAAGCTTCTGACCTATGATGCGTTAAAGATGGAATTCCATACCATTAAGCTTCCGAAGGATGATCACTGTGCGGTATGCGGTGATGAGCCAACCATCACAGAGCTGATCGATTATGAGCAGGCAGAGTGTGACCTTAAGTAAAACTATTCATCGGTATTCTGAATCTGATTGATGCCGTGCAAGCTTGCTTGTAAGAGGCAGCAATCAGATTCAGAATAAGCCGGTAAGGCTGTTTTCGCCCTTCAACCTCAGCCGGAGGATGTGCGAAGCACAGACGGAAGCTGCGTAAGCAGCGGGCTGTGGTTTGAAGCAGAAAACACCGGTGAATAGAATACAGAATAAAGAGATGATATAGAAAGCAAGGTGAAAATATGGCGATCACGCTGAAAATGAAAAAGGAAGATTATGAGAAGATCCTGGCACACTGCCGGGCAGGACTTCCGAACGAGTCCTGTGGTCTTTTGGCAGGAGATATTGACGGAGAGATCAAGACGATTACAGATGTATATCTTTTGACCAATATTGATGCAAGCAATGAACATTTTTCCATGGATCCCAAGGAACAGCTTGCTGCCGTGAAGGATGCGAGAGCCAAAGGAAAGAAGCTGATCGGCAACTTTCATTCCCATCCGGAGTCGCCATCCCGTCCTTCGGAGGAGGACAAACGGCTGGCTTATGATTCCACGATGGAATATCTGATCCTGTCTCTGCAGGAGGCAGATCATCCGGTATTAAAAGCATTTGGCATTGATCCGGAGAAAAACGTTACGATACACGAGATACAGTATATATAAACACGACACAGAAAGGATGGTTCCATGAGTAAAGATTTCGAGGTGCGCCGGATTACGACAGACGTGCTGATCATCGGAGGAGGTACAGCAGGCTGTTATGCAGCGCTGACACTGAGCCGGGATACGGAGCTGTCTATTGTGATCGCGGAGAAAGCACATATTAAGCGCAGCGGCTGTCTGGCAGCGGGGGTCAATGCTATCAATGCCTATATCACAAAAGGTCATGTACCGCAGGATTATGTGGATTATGCCAAAAAGGATGCTGCCGGCATTGTCAGAGAAGATCTTTTATTGACAGCGGCAGAGCATTTCAATGAAGTGACGGCAGATATGGAGCAGCTTGGCCTTGTCATCCTCAAGGATGAAAATGGAGAATATGTTACCAGAGGAAACCGCAATATCAAGATCAATGGCGAAAACTTCAAGCCGATCCTTGCCAAAGCGGTGCAGGCACAGGGAAACGTATCCATTTTAAACCGGGTGAATATCACAAAGCTTCTGACAAAGGGCGGAGCTGTTTACGGTGCCGTGGGATTTTCTCTGGAGGATGAGGAGGCCTATGTGATCGAAGCAAAGGCTGTTCTGGTAGCAACGGGAGGCGCTGCAGGACTTTACAAGCCAAATAATCCGGGCTTTTCCAGACATAAAATGTGGTATCCGCCGTTTAATACAGGAGCCGGATATGCAATGGGGATTCAGGCGGGAGCCGAGATGACATCCTTTGAGATGCGCTTTATCGCACTGAGATGTAAGGATACTATTGCCCCAACCGGAACCATTGCACAGGGTGTCGGAGCCAGGCAGGTTAATTCCAGAGGCTTTGTCTATGAGGATAAATACGGACTTACCACCAGCGAGCGTGTCTATGGCACGGTCAAGGAAAATCAGCAGGGAAATGGTCCATGTTATCTGCAAACAAGCGGAATTGATAAGGAACAGGAAGAGAATCTCCTGAAAGCCTATCTGAATATGGCACCAAGCCAGACATTGAAATGGATTGAAACCGGAGAGCTTCCGGGAGAGCAGGATGTGGAGATTGAGGGAACGGAGCCTTATATTGTGGGAGGTCATACCGCCAGTGGTTACTGGGTGGATACCAACCGGGAGACAACGATCCATGGTCTTTATGCCGCAGGAGATGTGGCAGGAGGCTGTCCGCAGAAATATGTGACCGGAGCACTGGCGGAGGGAGAACTTGCGGCAAAGGCGATTGAAGCACAGCTTATCGGAAATGCAAAGGTTTCCGATGGAAAAGCAGGTCCGTTTGAGAATGATTTGGCGAAAAAAGCAGAATCTTCTCAGGAAAAGATAAAGAAATACATTGAGACAGAGGCAGGACAGGAGATTGATGCTTACCGGCATATCCTGAGTGAACATAAATCTTCCTTTACCGCAGAGGAGCTGGAGGAAGCGATGCAGAAGGTGATGGATGAATATGCCGGCGGCATTTCAACCCATTATCAATATAACGAGAAGCAGTTGAAGCTTGCGGATGAGAAGATCGACCAGTTGATCGCACTGGCGGATCAGCTAGCGGCAGAAAATATGCATGAGCTTCTGTTTGTTTATGAATTAAAGGAGCGTCTGATCGTCTGCAAGAGTCTGATCGCTCATTTGAGAGGACGTAAGGAGACAAGATGGCATTCCTTCAATGAAAATCTGGATTATCCGGAAACAGACGAGAATTATTTTAAATATGTCAATTCCCGTCTGGTAGATGGAAAGCTTCAGATCATCTTAAGAGACATTGTAAAGGAGGGATCCTATGAGCATACAAATTAATCAGCAGAAATGTGTGGGATGCGGACAATGTATGGAGGTTTGTCCCGGTACTCTGATCGAGAAGGAGCAGGGAAAGGCAGTCATGCGGTATCCCAGAGACTGCTGGGGATGTGCTTCCTGTGTGAAGGAATGTCCCGTTGGGGCCATAGGATTTTTCCTGGGAGCAGATATTGGCGGCAATGGAAGCGTTATGACTGTGACAAAAGACGGACAGATCTTACATTGGAATATTCATAAAAGCAACGGACGCGAGGTTACGATCGACGTGGACCGGCGCAGTTCCAACAAATATTAGAAAAGGATGGAGACGACTATGAGTGGATTAACACATTTGGATGAATTAGAGGCAGAGGCAATCTACATAATCAGAGAGGTTGCCGCAGAGTGTGAGAAGCCGGTTATGTTATATTCGATCGGTAAGGACAGCTCAGTAATGCTTCATTTGGCAATGAAAGCATTTTACCCGGAGAAACCGCCATTTCCTTTTCTCCATGTCAATACGACCTGGAAATTCCGTGAGATGATCGAGTTCCGTGATAAAACGGCAAAAGAGCTGGGCATTGAAATGCTGGAATATATCAATGAAGAGGGGGTAAAGCAGGGAATCAACCCGTTTGACCACGGTGCTGCTTATACCGATATTATGAAGACCCAGGCATTAAAGCAGGCACTTAACAAATATGGTTTTACCGCAGCATTTGGTGGCGGCCGCCGTGATGAGGAAAAAAGCCGTGCCAAGGAGAGGATCTTCTCCTTCCGTAATGAGTCCCATGCGTGGGATCCGAAGAATCAGCGTCCGGAAATGTGGAAATTATATAATACAGAGATCAACAAGGGCGAAAGCATTCGTGTATTCCCGATTTCCAACTGGACTGAGAAGGATATCTGGCAGTACATTAAACGGGAAAATATCCCGATCGTACCACTTTATTTTGCAGCAGAGAGACCGGTTGTTTACCGTGACGGCAATATTATCATGGTGGATGATGACCGTATGCGTCTGGAGCCGGGCGAGAAGCCGGAGATGAAAATGGTTCGTTTCCGTACACTGGGATGCTATCCGCTTTCCGGTGGTATCGAGTCTGATGCAACCACACTGGATGAGATCATAGAGGAGACCTTAAGCTCCGTAGAATCTGAGAGAACCAGCCGTGTCATTGACAAGGACGGCGGTGCTGCAAGTATGGAAAAAAGAAAGAGAGAGGGGTATTTCTAGGATGAATGGATTATTAAAATTTATAACCTGTGGAAGTGTAGATGACGGAAAATCAACCTTGATCGGACATATTTTATATGATTCCAAGCTGCTGTATGCAGATCAGGAGAAGGCATTGATCCTGGATAGTAAGGTTGGTTCCCGTGGCGGTGAGATTGACTATTCATTGCTTTTGGATGGACTGATGGCAGAGCGTGAGCAGGGTATTACCATTGATGTGGCATATCGTTACTTTACCACGGATCATCGCAGCTTTATCGTGGCAGATACACCGGGTCATGAGGAGTATACAAGAAACATGGCAGTTGGTGCTTCCTTTGCCCAGCTTGCAGTTGTAATGGTAGACGCAAAGCAGGGGGTACTGGTACAGACCAGACGCCACGCAAGAATCTGTGCCCTGATGGGTATCCGCTATTTCGTCTTTGCAGTTAATAAGATGGATTTAGTAGATTACAGCGAGGAGCGTTTTAAAGCCATTGAAAAGGATATTAAGGAGCTGGCAGAAAGCCTCGGTCTTTACAGTGTGAAGATCATTCCGGTCAGCGCGACAGAGGGTGACAATGTCACGGTAGAGTCAGACAATATGCCTTGGTATCAGGGTGGAACACTTTTAAATTATCTTGAAACAGTGGATATTTCAGAGCAGGAGAATTCTTCCGTATTTTATATGCCGGTACAGCGTGTATGCCGTCCGAATCATGAGTTCCGTGGATTCCAGGGACAGATTGAGAGCGGTAAGATTAAGGTGGGAGAGACCATCACAACACTGCCGAGCGATGAGAAGGCAACCATTAAGTCAATCCTGAACGGAGATACCGAGGTGCAGGAGGCAGAGGCAGGACAGGCGGTAACGATCCAGCTTGACCGTGAGGTGGATGTAAGCCGTGGCTGTGTGCTTACCAATGACGAGGATCTGTCATACACCAAAAATGTTACAACAACGCTTCTCTGGATGGACGACGAGCCGTTATCTCTGGGCAAGGAGTATCTTGTCAAGCTTGGAACCAAAAAGATTCCGGGTATCTTAAAGAGCATTGAGTATAAGATTGATGTCAACAGTGGCGAGCATATTCCGGCAGACCATGTAGAGAAAAATGAGATTGCCGTATGCCATCTGGAATTCTCTGAGAAGCTGGTGGTTGATAAGTTTAAGACCAACAAGACACTGGGTGAGCTGATCCTGATCGACCGTATCAGCCATGCAACTTCCGCATGCGGTGTGGTAGAGGATGTTTCCGAGGACGGTGAGGTTCCTTACTTCCAGAAGGATGATATCAAGACAGGCGGTTACATCTTCGAGGAGTTCTATTTCAATCTTGAAAACGCATTCTTGTCCAAGGTGAATACGCAGGATAAGACATACCATGTAGGAGATACGGTACCGATCGAGGGCGACAGCTTCAAGTATCCGGATTATTTTGATATTCTTGCAGCAGACAGCGATGCCGTTATTCTGATCCGTAACCGTGTTATCGAGGATATCATTCCACTGTCCGATTATCAGTACACAGGACTTCCGGTACTGGATGAGAGAGGTTTTGCACTCCGTATCCGAGTTAAGGCGGATCTGGATAATTATTTATATGAGTACAAGAATCTGGACAAGGAGAACCATTTAGAGTTCTTTAACAAGTGGTCCAAATTTGAGACATACCGTAGAATTATATGCACTGATAATTTTTGGATGATATGATGCAAGGGTCAAAAGTAGATAGCAATGTATGTTTACATACAAATTGCTATCTACTGGCTTGACCCGCCAAACACCGACAAGAAGCAGATTTGCTTGCAAATCTGTGGGATTGGAGGTGGTTGCAGGATTGCGGAAATTGCGTCGCAATGGAGCAATCCGTGGCATCATGGTTTTAGAAGTTGCTTCGCATATTATTAGTGTCAACCGTAGTTTTAGCAGTTAGAAGAGGAGTTCCATATGAAGATTTCTACCAGAGGAAGATATGCTTTGATCCTGATGCTGGATCTGGCGAATCATAATCGCGGCGTGCCGGTGCCGTTAAAAGAAACCGCAAAACGTCAGCAGATTTCAGAAAAATATCTGGAGCAGATTATTTCCGTGCTCAACAAAGCTGGCTTTGTTAAGAGCGTCCGTGGACCTCAGGGTGGTTATCTGCTGAAAAAAACACCGGAGGAATACACGGTGGGAATGATCCTGCGGCAGACGGAGGGGGATTTAATGTCCCTTTCTTCGGACACCTCCAACGAAATGGAAAAGGCTTCTGTGATCAACCGTGTCTGGGACAAAATGGGAAAAGCGGTCAATGATATTGTTGATAATATTACACTGCAGGATCTCTTGGACTGGGAAGAAGAGCAGACGGAAGAAGCCGGATTTTATGTAATCTAAATAATAAAAATAATACCGATAATGTTTCTTGGCGATACAGGATAAGGCATTATCGGTATCTTTAGTTATGAGAAGAGAACAACGGGAAAGGAAAACGGATATGAAAGATATTATAATTATAGGAAGCGGTCCGGCGGGATTGTCGGCTGCAGTTTATGGCAGACGTGCCGGTCTGGATATTCTTGTGATCGAAAAGGAATATTGTGGAACAGGGCAGATTGCGGAGAGTGGTCAGGTGGATAATTATCTGGGCATTCCGGGGATTGAAGGATATTCTCTGGGAGAAAAATTCCGGGAGCATGCTGAGAATCTGGGGACGGCTTTTCTGGAGGAAGAGGTCACGAAGCTGGAGCAGTCCGATGGTTATTGGAAGGTGCTTCTGGCAGGCGGGGATGTTTTGGAGACGAAGACCGTGATCTATGCGGCAGGAGCATCCCATCGCCATTTAAACGTACCGGGAGAGGACAAGCTTTCCGGCAGAGGTGTGTCCTACTGTGCTACCTGTGATGGTGCATTTTTTCAGGGAAAAACCACGGCAGTGATCGGCGGTGGTGATACGGCACTGGATGATGCTCTTTATCTGTCACAGATCTGTGAGAAGGTTTATCTGATCCACCGTCGTGACGAGTTTCGCGGAAATGCGGGGACGGTGCAGAAGGTAAAGGATGCAGAAAATATTGAGATCCTGACGAATGCGAGAGTACAGGAGATTCAGGGAGAACAGCGGGTAGAGGCTCTGGTGCTGGAGGATGGCCGCAGACTGGAAGTGGCCGGTGTCTTTGCGGCAGTAGGAATGGAGCCGGTAACAGGACTGCTTCAAGGCGTTGCAGAACTTGACGAGTATGGTTATGTGGCAGCAGGAGAGCAGGGGATCACCTCGGCCCAGGGACTTTTTGTGGCCGGAGATGTGCGGACCAAGGCGCTTCGTCAGGTGATCACAGCGGCAGCAGATGGGGCCAATGCAGCGACAGAGGCGGAGAGGTATATCCGGAGATAGTATGTAACATAGAAAATGTTCATTGACTTTCCTTTCTTTCTTTCTTATAATGATAAAAAGCGAGAAAGGAGAGAAAGAATGGGCGAGATGTCAGGTGAAAAGTTAAATACAGAATATAAGCAGGAATATGTTTCAGATATAAAAAAAGAAGTAATTGCATTTGCAAATGCTGAGGGAGGCACTGTTTTTGTTGGGATATGCAATGATGGTGCTGTCAAGGGGGTAGATGATTCGGATGAGGTTATGCTTCGCATTGTGAATTCCCTGAAAGATGCGATTGCTCCGGATGTTATGCCTTTTGTCAGGGTGGACAGTGTTGCTGTCGAGGGCAGAAATGTGATCGAAATTCAGATTACAACCGGGACAAATCGTCCGTATTATTTGAGGGAAAAGGGATTGAAGCCCGGAGGTGTATATGTTAGAAAGGGCAGTTCTTCACAGCCTATGACGGAGGAAGGAATCCGGGAGATGCTTCTTCAGAACAGCGGAAGATCCTTTGAGTTGTGCCGGAGTATGACACAGGAGCTGACCTTTCGGGAATTCTACCGGGAAATGGAGCTGAGAGGGTTTGAAATCGGAGATGCCCAGATGCGGACACTGAAATTGATCGGGGAGGACGGATTGTATACCAATCTGGCTTTGTTGTTGTCTGATCAGTGTGAGGTGACGACTAAAATAGCATTATTTCAGGGAAAAGACAAAGAGATTTTCCGGGATCGCAAAGAGTTTTCGGGTTCTCTTCTAAAGCAGTTGGAGGATGTTTACCAATATGTTGATATGGCCAATAAAACAAAAGCGAGCTTTTCCGGGTTAGAACGGACCGATACCAGGGACTATCCGGAGGAGGCTATCCGGGAGGCCCTGCTTAACAGTATCGTTCACAGAGACTATTCCTTTAGTGGAAGTAATCTGATCAATATTTATGAGGACCGGATGGAATTTGTTTCTTTGGGAGGTCTGGTTCCGGGACTGGAGATCAATTCCATTTTTCTTGGAGTTTCCCAGTCGAGAAATCCGGGTCTGGCGGCGGTATTCTATCGTGTGAAATTGATTGAGAGTTATGGAACCGGTATCGGGAGGATTCAAAGAGCATATAAAAACAGGAAAGAGCAGCCGAAGTTTGAAACAGCCAAAGGCGTTTTCAGGGTGACGTTACCTAATCGAAATGAAGAAATAGAAGAACTTCCTTTTGTGGTTCGGGAGGTTCCTGTAAATTATATGATGTCTGTTCCGAATGAAAAGCAGCAGCTTCTTGATTATGTCAGAAAGAATAAAGTGATCACCAGAAAAGAGGCGGAAAAGCTTCTTGGAGCAGGTTCGACAAAGGCGTTTCGGCTTCTCAAGGAATTATGCGGTTCCGGACAATTAGAACAAAGAAAAAAGGGAAAATTGAGTATCTATACGGTGAACGATAATGATAATATTCAGTAAAAAAGAGAAAGCCGGAAATCAACGGAGAATATTTCATAAGGCTGCCGGATGTATGGGAGGGCTATGATCCATACATTAAAAACAGGAGAAAAGGGATATCATAATATCAATGATTGTGGTACACTAAGTAAGACTATTAGAAAGGCATGGTTATTAGTATGTTAAATCAGTTTTCCAGAACACAGCTTTTATTGGGAAAGGAAGGAATTGACCGGCTGGCATCGGCAAAGGTGGCAGTTTTTGGTATTGGCGGTGTCGGCGGTTATGTCGTGGAGGCACTTGTCAGAAGCGGTGTGGGTTCTTTTGTACTTGTTGATGATGATAAGGTATGTCTGACCAATCTCAACCGTCAGATCATTGCGACCCGCAGCACCGTTGGACAATATAAAACAGATGTGATGCGTGACCGTATTCTTGATATTAACCCACAGGCACAGGTGGAAGTCAGGCAGTGCTTTTATCTGCCGGAAAATGCAGACGAATTTGACTTTTCCGGGTATTCTTATGTGGTGGATGCGGTGGATACTGTGACTGCCAAGCTGGACATCATTATGCGGGCGAAAGAAGCAGGCGTGCCGGTGATCAGCAGCATGGGAGCAGGAAATAAGCTGGATCCGACGAAGTTTCAGGTGGCAGATATTTACGATACGACGATCTGTCCTCTGGCGAGAGTCATGCGCCGGGAGCTTCGCAAAAGAAATGTCAAGGATCTGAAGGTGGTTTTCTCTACTGAGAAGTCGATTCGTCCTTTGGAGGATATGAGTATCAGCTGCAGGACAAACTGCATCTGTCCGCCGGGAGCAAAGCACAAATGCACAGAGCGCCGCGATATTCCGGGTAGTGTGGCATTTGTTCCATCTGTAGCGGGACTGATTATTGCCGGAGAGGTTGTGAAGGATCTGGCAGGTCCGTTGCCGGTTCAAGAATAGAAGGGATGATATCCGATTATGAATATTGAAAAGTTAGAAAAAAATTTGAGAGACCTGATCCTGGAGGAGCAGGTGAAGCTTGGTTATCGTAAGGAGCTTTTGCGTCTGTATTATCCGTTATCCTCTCTGAATCATCTGCTGGAGGTGGATTGCACCGAGAAAGAGATGCTGGAGCGGATGAAGGAGTTTTCAGAGGCTACAAGAGCGCATTTTGGCGGGATTACAGTATCTTCCCAAAAAGAAAGATTTTGCATCCAGATTCCCCCGGAGGGAGTGGAGTATGTCCATGAGCATCAGGAAGAGGATGATTTCCTGGTGAAATTTATAGAGACGATCGCCTGTCACGGCTGTACTCTGAAGGATGTGGAAACGCTTTTTGCACAGTATTCGGATCAGGTGTTTGAGGGCAGTTATGCAGGGGATGATTTTGATTATCTGTTCTATTTTCGGGACAATAAACCAAATGATTACCGCTATTGCATTACCTTTGAGGGCCGTCATGTGATCTATCACCGGTTTACTCCGGAGGATTATGTGGATTATGATTTTGGAGAGGTTATTCCGGTGAAGGGAGAGTAAGATTATGTTTACAGGAACAATCTGGTCATTGCTGCCGCCAATTTTGGCGATTGTACTTGCATTGATCACAAAAGAGGTTTACAGTTCGCTGTTTGTTGGGATCGTAGTAGGTTCCTTTATGTATGCACAGTTTCATCCATGGACGGCATTTACCGTGATCTTTGACACCATTAAGGACAGCATGAATATCAATATTTTATTTTTTATGGTCATGCTTGGAATGGTGGTTGTGCTGATGTCCCGTTCCGGCGGTTCTGCCGCCTATGGAAAGTGGGCGATTTCCAAAATTAAAAATAAAAAAATTGCATTATTATCGACCATGGGACTGGGTGTACTGATCTTTGTGGATGATTATTTTAATTGTCTGACCGTAGGCTCGGTGATGCGGCCGGTGACAGACCGCTATAAGGTATCAAGGGCAAAGCTTGCATATATCATTGATGCCACGGCAGCACCAGTCTGCATTATTGCACCGATCTCAAGCTGGGCAGCGGCAGTAAATTCCTATGTGCCGAAGGGATCCTCCCTGACCGGATTCAGTTTGTTTCTGCGGACGATTCCGTATAATTTATATGCCATTCTGACCTTGATCATGGTCTTATACCTGATCCTGACCGGCTTTGATTTTGGTCTGATGAAAAAGCATGAGATCAATGCAGAACGGGGAGATCTTTTTACCTCCGGATCGGAGAATATCAAAGAGGAAAAGCAGGAAGAGGTCAATGAAAAGGGGCGCGTGGCGGATCTGATCCTGCCGGTTTTATTGTTGATCGTATCTGCAATCGGGGCCATGATCTATACCGGCTTTTTAGGGGGAGCGACCAATGTTGTTGCTGCATTTTCCGGCTGCGATTCTGAGCGGAGTCTGATCTTTGCGGGACTTGTCACGATATTATTCTGTATGATCTGGTATCTGCCACGAAAGGTACTGACATTTCAGGACTTTATGGACAGCTTTGTAGAGGGCTTTCGTCTGATGGTTCCGGCAATGGCGATCCTGACCTTTGCATGGGCATTGAAGGGGGTTGGCGATCATTTGGAGATCAGTACATTTGTTAAGGGTGTTGTAGGACAGAATGCATCCGCCAGCCTGTTTATTCCGATGATCGTATTTATTATTGCGATATTTCTGGCATTTTCCACAGGGACAAGCTGGGGAACCTTTGCGATTCTTGTACCGATCGTGATTGCTATGTTTCCGGAGCAGGGACATATGGAAATGATGATCATTTCCGTGTCTGCAGTTTTGGCCGGAGCAGTGTGTGGTGATCATGTGTCCCCGATTTCGGACACAACGGTCATGTCCTCGGCGGGGGCACAGTGTAATCATATGAATCATGTATCGACACAGCTTCCCTATGCGGCAGTGGTGGCGGCCGTTTGTGTTGTGGGCTATATTCTGGCGGCATTTATCCAGATCTGGTGGATCGTGCTTCTGTTGAGTGTGGCAATCCTGCTGGCAGTGCTTACCGGGATGCGTGTATGGCTTCAGAAGAAAGCGTGACCTTAACATCAAGGAGGAATGCTATATTATGTCTTTAATCAGTCAAGAGCTGTTCGTGAGACAATCTGCGAGCTTGTTAGGCAGAAGGAGTTTCGGGAGAAACCTTCGAGACTGCAGTGTCTGTATGTGTGTAAGACTCTGGAGGCGGCACTTAAATGGAAGGAGAATTTTGAAAGCTTTGACCGGAAAGTACTTCAGTTAGTCAGTTTGAGTTCCGATGGAGAGGTGTTTACCGGAGATGCAGCTTTGCTGCCGGGAGTTAATGGAGACAGTTTTGATCGCAAAATACAACAAGCACGGGATTATTGGAGTGGCCGTCTGACGGGTAAGCTGGAGGAAACGCTTTTGGGCGGAAGGATCAGGGTGGAACGCATTTTAGAGGATTATCAATAAAATATACGCTACTAGACAAAAAAGATAAATAATATGCAAAGTTTTTCGGGTTGAAACCGAAAAACTATAGAAAATGAGATTTGAATTATTAGCCAATCGACTTGACGAGTGCTAAAATAAGTGGTATAACATAATCGAAAGTAAAAATGCAATACAGCAGGGTTGATATATTGGATGGTTTATCACCCTATTAACAGCCTTGGAGGGATACGAACCGGTTCGTATGCCTCTTTTCTGTATATTTTCAAAGCTTCCGTTTCTCCGGCAGTGAGTGCAGGGAAATGGACAGTTTCATTTTATTCGGAGGTGAGGATCATGAAGAAACGAGATTATTACGATGTCCTTGGTATCCGGAAAGGAGCGGATGAGAAGGAGATCAAAAAAGCATACCGTAAGCTTGCCAAAAAATATCATCCGGACGTAAATCCGGGGGATAAAGAAGCAGAGAAGAATTTTAAAGAAGTAACCGAAGCATATAATGTACTCAGTGATGCAGAAAAGAAAAAGCTTTATGACCAGTATGGTTTTGCAGCATTTGAGGAAGGAGGAGCCGGTCCTACAGGAAACGGACATTTTTATCAGAGTTATGGCGGTCCTGATTTTGGGACAGGTGGCTACCGGGAATATCATTTTGAGGGTGGCGATATGGATGATATCTTTGATGATATTTTTGGTGGTATGTTTCATGGAAGATCCCACGGAGAGAGCTCTCGCGGGCAGAGCCATTATGGTTTTGGCAGTGGTTTCCGTCAAGGCACAGGAAATGGCTTTGGAGGATTTGGACAGGGTACCGGAACGGCGAAAGGAGAAGATCTGGAGGCACAGACAGACATTACCTTTGAAGAGGCGGCCTTTGGCTGTGACAAAACGATCCATCTGGTTTCGCAGGACGGTTCCGGACAGAGAACATCCCTGCAGGTACACATTCCTGCCGGAGTAAACGATGGCATGCGTGTACGTCTTCGTGGTAAGGGACAGCCGGGATATGGAGGTGGTCCGGCCGGCGATCTGTTTTTAAAGGTGCATGTACAGCCTAAGCCGGGATTTGACAGAAAGGGAATGGATATATATACTCAGATTGAGGTTCCTTTTACAACGGCAGTTTTTGGCGGCGAGGCACCGGTGGATACGCTAAGTGGCAGAGTGATGTGCCGTATTCCGGAGGGAACCCAGGCGGGAAGCAAGATCCGGCTTCGTGGAAAAGGCATTGTGTCCATGAAGGATTCTTCCGTTCATGGAGATGAGTATGTGACAGTACAGGTAAAGGTGCCAAAGAATCTGAGTCCGCAGGCAAAGCAGAAGCTCCGGGAATTCCAGCAGATATGTGATGGAGAATGTCATAGCCGGCGAGGCAGTGCTGCCTGAGAGAAGATCATTGAAGAAATCAGTGGGCGGGTGTATTGCTGTCTGTGACAGAAAATAGAAATTAAAAAGATAGAAAACTATAAAAATAAGAAAGAGAGGACATTTCATATGAGTGAAACAATGAAAACAATCCGTACCAGAAGAAGTATTCGCAAATTTCAGGATAAAATGCCGGAGAGAGAGTTGATTGACCGTGTGATCGAAGCCGGAACATATGCAGCCACAGGAATGGGCAGGCAGTCACCGATCATTGTAGCGGTATTAAATAAAGAAGTGAGGGATAAGCTTTCCCGTATGAATGCGGAGATTATGGGAGCGGCTGAGGGGACGGATCCTTTTTATGGAGCACCGGTTGTACTGATCGTATTGGCAGATAAGGCAATGCCAACCCATGTGTATGATGGTAGTCTTGTTATGGGAAATCTGATGCTGGCAGCCAAAGATGCAGGGCTTGGAAGTTGCTGGATTCATCGTGCGAAGGAGGAATTTGAAAGTGAAGAGGGAAAAGCACTTTTGAAGTCTTTGGGAATTACGGGAGATTACGAGGGCATAGGCCATTGTGTTCTTGGATATGTGAATGGAGATGAGCCGGAAGCAGCACCACGCAAGGATGATTATGTATATTATGTGGAGTAAAACGATGAATATGAAGATTTTCCAGACAATGAAAAATTATAAATTAAATTATCTGCCAAAGGATATTCTGGCAGGTATTATCATAGCGGCAGTATCAATCCCGATATCCATGGGATATGCGGAGGTCTCAGGACTTCCGCCTGTCTATGGACTGTATGGATCTGTACTGCCTATTTTATTTTTTGCTATGTTTACCACGTCATCCCAGTTTATCTTCGGAGTAGATGCGGCACCGGCAGCGATCATTGGTGCGGCGGCTGCGGGACTGGGTTTGCAGGCACAGTCTCCTGAAGCAATGGCATTTATTCCAATGACAGCATTTTTTGCCGGAGTGTGGCTCATGATCTTTTTCTTATTAAAAGCAGGAAAGATGGTAGACTACATATCTACTCCGGTTATGGGAGGTTTTATCAGCGGAATTGCGGTAACGATCATATTAATGCAGATTCCCAAAATACTGGGAGGCAGCTCCGGGACGGGAGAACTGCCGGAGCTGATCGTTTCCATTATAGAAGCGGCATCGCATATCAATCCGGTTTCTGTTGTACTGGGGATTTGTTCTCTGGCAGTGATCGTTGTGGCAAGGAAGCTGGCACCAAAGTTTCCTATGGTGATCGTGGTTATGGCGGCGGGGGTATTGTTGACCATTTTTGGTCATATTGATCAGTATGGGGTAAAGCTGTTATCTGCTGTGGAACCGGGGCTGCCACATTTTCAGTGCCCGCAATTTCGGTCAGTAGATCTGTCTCAGGCAGCAGGACGCGGACTGATGGTTGCCGTTGTGATCATGGCGGAGACGCTGTTATCGGAGAATAATTTTGCATTTCGAAACGGATATAAGATCAGAGATAATCAGGAAATATTGGCATGTGCGGTGGGAAATATTGCATCGGCAGTTGTTGGATGCTGTCCGGTCAATGGAAGTATTTCCAGAACGTCCATGAATGACCAGTATGGCGGCAGAACACAGATGGTTTCCATTGTGGCAGGTTTTACTATGGTATTACTGCTGTTGTTTGGTACGGGATTTATTGGATATCTTCCGGTGCCGGTTCTCACGGCCATTGTGATATCTGCTCTTATGAAGGTGGTAGAATTTGATCTGGCAGAAAGGTTGTTCCGCGTCAGCCGGAACGAATTTTACATTTTTATGGCTGCCTTTTTTGGTGTCCTTTTACTGGGAACGATTTATGGAGTGATCATAGGAATTATTCTTTCCTTTATCGCAGTGGTCTTGAAAGCGACGAATCCCCCAAGGGCTTTTCTGGGAGTTATTCCGGGAAGAGAGGGTTTTTATGACTGCAGTAAGAACCGTTATGCCCATGAAATTGAGCATGTGGTGATCTACCGTTTTAGTGAGAGTCTTTTCTTTGCCAATGTAAAGACTTTTCAGGAGGATATTGAGAACAGCATAAAAGAGGATACAAAAGTTGTTATTGTAGATGCCGGAGCGATGACAAGTATTGATATTACAGCGGCAGACAGGCTGGAAATGATGTGTGACCGTTTTGAAAAACAGGGGATACATTTTTACATGACAGAGCATATGGCATCAGTGAATGAGCAGATGAGACAGCTTGGGATCGGACATCTGATTGAAAAAGGAAATGTACGCCGGACCATTACGGCAGCACTTCATGACAGCGGATACATGGAGCCATATGTTCTCGAAGGATATACTGTCCATAAAAGCGGACATATGCTTAATATTCCCGCGGAAACAGAAAATACGCTGGAGGAGTTTACCTGGGCTTTTGGTGACGAGACAGTGGACCAGATTGAAAAGCGTGTACATCAGGTGTTGGAGAGTATTCACAGTATGCCGGACTGGGAAGAGATTGCGGAGCAGGGAATCGAGAGCGGTCTGAAATACTGGCATGGTCTTGGAGCCATTGATGAGGATGAGTTTTTACGACGTATGGAGATTCATATGGATGAACTGCCGGAAAAACTGGCGGATCAGGATCACCGCAGGATTATTCTCGGCTTGCTGGAAAAACGACGTCATCATATCCGGGAGCAGATTGGCAGAGAACATCCGGAGGTATTGGAAAAGCTTCAGAGACGCCGGGAAAAGCTGGAACAGCGGCTGGAAAAACAAAATCCGGAGGGAGCCCGCAGATTGCGCCAGTGGGAGCGTGAGCTTCGCTGGAAAAAAGAAGAAAATGAAACGATATAAAAGGTGGTTATATGAGCTTGGATTTTAAAATCGCAGTGTGTGACGATGAGGCCTATTTTCGGGACAGAATAAAAGAACTATTGCAGAAATATTTCAAAGAGAATGGACGTTCTGTTTCAATTAACCTGTATGATAGTGGTTCTTCCTTTTGCAGTGATCCGGATAATTTTAAAGCGTATGATGTCGTATTTCTGGACATTGGCATGGATGCCATTTTGCGGAAAAGAAGAAAGAATGGGGTAAAAATGGAGTTTCCTTTTGTTGGAGGGAAGAGACAGGTTTTATTGGAGGATATCATATATATAGAAAGCCGTTCTCATCAGTTGTGGTTTGCTAAACAAGAAAGGGTTGTGCCTGAACATTTTCATCTGTTAAGGCAACAACCCTGTTGATTGTGAGTTATTTGATAAATTTATTGTGCGATCAATTGCCATTTCTGACAGTTATGTCCGTTGTAAACCCATTGCTGTACATTGCCTTTATTGCTGCGGTTTGCATTAGCAATCTCGACAACACTCTTACAGCCGGAAGACTTTGTATAAATACTATAGCTTCCGTCAGAATTTTTTACAAGCTTGTAAAGCTGGGCACTGCAGTTGGTATTTTTGTAAATTCCGATGTTTGTCCCATTTGCACTGCTGTTGCACGAAACATCCAGAAGAAATGTCCTGCCGTCTCCCAGACAAGAGTAAATATAGTAATATCCTTTTCCGTCAGGAACAAATTTCCAGGTATTATTTGCTTTTGCTTTGGAAGCAGAGTACTGGATGACATTTGTACCATTTACCGCTTTCGCACCGCAGACATCCATATACAGACCGCTGTTTACGTTTTTCAGCATATATGTTTTGCCGGTATCAATGCTGCTTGTGGAATCGGAGTTATTGCCTGAAGAAGGATACACGGCAGTGATGGCATTGATGATCTTTGGCTGTGTAACTGCACCGGTATTGCGGTTAAATAAACCGAAACCGTATGTGCCGGTTACGCCGTTGTCCCACCAGATTGGAATACAGCCGTATTTCTTTGCGTAAGTGCAGACTTTGGAAGCAAATTCCGCACGGCATGCCGTGTTGTTTGAATCGAAAGCAGATTTGTCAATGGCACCGTATTCTCCGATCACGACCGGATATCCCTGGCTGCAGAATTTGTTATACAGACTGTTAAACTGGGATTTCAGATAAGACTCATCGCCCCAGGAATCAACCTTTGAGCTGTTGTTTGCCTTGCTTCCCCATTGGGTTGCCGTGGTACTTTCTTCTCCGCAGAAGCCCCAAGGATCATAATAATGAACAGAGATCATGATGCGCTTTCCGCCGGCAGTGCAGTTGTTGTCGGTAGGAACCCGGAAACCATAATCGCCTACGGTGTAGTTGACGTTAGTGTTCCAGCCCGGGAGCATTAACCAGCGCTTCGCATTGTTTCCGCCGGAAGTGCGTACGGTATCTACAAAGATCTGATTGAGCTGATTGATATTTTCATAATATGTTCTGTTTGGAGTTCCGTAAGTGCCATCAAATTCTTCATTCATGGATTCGAAGATCAGGTGCTGGTCATATGACTGAAAACGTGTGGCAATCTGTTTCCAGCAGGCTTTGTATTTGGCACGGATCGCAGTCTGGTTGGAACCGTCACAGAAAAGCCAGCCGCCATCGACAGAATGATAGCCATCCCCATGCATATTGATAATAACATACAGGTCATTGGCAATACACATATCAACTACCTGCTGTACCCTGTTTAACCAGGAAGAATCAATGGTGTAACTGGAGTTGCTGCCGATCTTGCCCAAATAGGAAACCGGAATACGGATGGAACGAAAACCGGCATTTTTAACTGCCTTGATCAGATTGGCGTTGATCGTAGGATTACCCCAGCTTGTTTCATTTGGCGTTCCGTTCAGGGATGCTTCCAGCTGATTTCCAAGGTTCCAGCCGGCTCCCATTGCAGATGTGATCTGGCTCTGGTTCAGATTAACAAAGCTCGCTGCTTTTGCGGTTTTTGGAGCAGAAAAACCATGAAAACCATTGAGTGTGGATAGTGTTACCGCCGCTGCCATTACGACAGCAAAGATTTTTTTAAATCTCATAAACCCTCCTTTGAAAAAGCTCTGCCTTTTCGAAATATTTTTGTTTTGCTCACCCTGGAATAAATGTTAGCATGGTTTGTGCAAAATAACTATATATAAAACAATTCATAAGATAAAATCGGCAGAAACAACAAAAATACTGCAACTTAAATGATTTACTATAACATTTAAGTCGGATAAATTGCACAAATTTGGAAACGTAGTATGTACAACTTTACAGCTATTTTGTAAGTTTGAGTTTTTTAATAACAACATGTAGTTATTTGCATATTTTGACTCTTGATTTGCCTTGTAACCTCGGAGAAATATCGTTATAATGTAATAAATATATAATGACAGGAGAGCAGGTGAGCATATGAAAAAGGTGATTAGTATAGGAATACAGGGTTTTTCTGATCTGAGAGAGCAGGATTGCTTTTTTGTAGATAAAACCAATTTTATAAAAGAATGGTGGGAAAACCGGGATGTTGTAACATTGATCACACGTCCGAGGCGTTTTGGTAAGACGTTAAATATGAGTATGCTGGACTGCTTCTTTTCTAATAAATATGCGGACCGGGCGGATCTGTTTGAGGGACTTTCTATCTGGCAGGACGAGGAGTATCGGAAACTGCAGGGAACATATCCTGTGATCTTTACAAAGGAAAACAATTAACAAGCCAAAAATCAGATTCCGGTTCATCCAGCGTTTTTGGAGGAAAACGAAATGGAAAATGAAAACTTGTTGCAAAATAAAACAAGTTTTGAAACAAGTTTGAAACGCCAATTGATAAAATGAGAACAAGTAGATATGCAGGAGATAATATATTTTGTCCACATGAACAGTAAAAACAAAACGGAACAAATGTTCTACTTTTATTGCATTGACAATTATACTGTGCTATACTGATTTTATGAATGATGAAAGATACATAGGGAATGAATCGCCATCAGGGAGAGATTTGTTCCCTGTCTTATTATAAAGTAAAAAGACACAAATCGGAGAGAGTACCGGATATGTTCCCTGTAGTTTCCGGTAATTCTCTTATTTGGAGGTGTTCAGACAATCATGGATCATTTTGTATTACATTCCGAATACCAGCCCACCGGTGACCAGCCGGAGGCCATCGACGCCCTGGTCAGGGGCTTTGAGGAGGGCGACCAGTTTCAGACTTTGCTTGGTGTTACCGGCTCCGGCAAGACCTTTACCATGGCAAATGTCATTGCAAAGCTTAATAAACCGACTTTGGTCATTGCGCACAATAAGACATTGGCGGCGCAGCTCTACGGCGAGTTCAAGGAATTCTTCCCGGAGAATGCGGTGGAGTATTTTGTATCCTATTATGATTATTATCAGCCGGAAGCATATGTTCCATCTTCTGATACTTATATTGAGAAGGACTCCTCTATTAATGATGAGATCGATAAGCTTCGCCATTCCGCTACGGCTGCACTGACAGAGCGGCGGGATGTGGTGATCGTTGCCAGTGTATCCTGTATTTATGGTCTGGGTAGTCCTATTGATTACCAGAATATGACAGTATCCCTGCGTCCGGGTATGATGAAGGACAGGGATGAGGTTATTCGCAGGCTGATCGATATGCAGTATACGAGAAATGATATGGATTTTCAGCGTGGTACGTTCCGGGTTCGCGGGGATGTGCTGGAGGTGTTCCCGATTTCAGAGTCAGAGCGTGCGATCCGTGTGGAGTTTTTTGGAGATGAGGTTGACCGGATCACGGAGATTGATGTTCTGACCGGTGAGGTATTATCGGAGCTGGAGCATATGGTAGTATTTCCGGCATCGCATTATGTAGTAGATAAGGACGCTATGGAACGGGCCATCCGCGATATTGAGGCAGAGTTGGAGGATCGTGTCCGGTATTTCCGCTCCGAGGACAAGCTTTTGGAGGCACAGCGGATTTCCGAACGGACCAATTTTGATATCGAAATGATGAGGGAGACGGGATTTTGTTCCGGAATTGAGAACTACTCCAGACATCTTTCCGGCTTGAAGGAAGGAGAGCCGCCTCACACGCTTTTGGATTATTTCCCGGACGATTTTATTATTATGGTAGATGAGTCTCATATGACGATTCCGCAGATCCGGGGCATGTATGCCGGGGACCGGTCCCGCAAAAAGACATTGGTGGATTATGGTTTCCGTCTTCCGTCAGCTTTGGATAACCGTCCGCTGAATTTTGAGGAGTTTGAGCAGCATATTAATCAGATGATGTTTGTTTCTGCAACGCCAAATATCTATGAGACAAAGCATGAGCTGGCGAGAGTGGAGCAGATCATACGTCCCACCGGCCTTTTGGATCCGGAGATTGATGTACGTCCGGTAGAGGGGCAGATTGACGATCTGCTGGGAGAGGTCAACCGCACCATTGCTGCCGGCAATAAGGTGATGGTCAATACACTGACAAAGCGGATGGCAGAGGATCTGACGGATTATCTGAGGGAAGCCGGGATTCGGGTGAAGTATCTTCACTCTGACATTGATACTCTGGAGCGGTCGGAGATTATCCGTGATATGCGTATGGATGTTTTTGATGTGCTGGTGGGAATTAACCTGTTGCGGGAAGGCCTGGATATCCCGGAGATCGCATTGGTTGCCATCCTGGATGCGGACAAGGAGGGTTTCTTACGTTCTGAGATTGCACTGGTTCAGATTATCGGACGTGCCGCCAGAAATGCCGAGGGACATGTTATTATGTATGCCGATATGATGACGGATTCCATGCGAAATGCGATTGATGAGACAAACCGGCGCCGGAGCATACAGCAGAGATATAATGAAGAGCATGGCATTACACCGCAGACGATCAAAAAGGCAGTACGGGATCTGATCCGTATTTCCAAGAAGGTGGAGGAAACAGAAACGGGTGATATCCAGAAGGATATTGAGTCTATGAGCCGTAAGGAGCTGGAACAGCTTGTGGACAAGATTAAGAGAAAGATGAATACGGCAGCAGCAGAATTAAACTTTGAGCTGGCAGCAAACTTACGTGATCAGATGCTGGAGATCAAGAAGCAGTTAAACGATTAAACGGTGCAGATAAAATTTGACACAGTTGAGTTTGAATAAAAGAGGAGGCGTGCATGAGCATTCAGATAGGAGTGGACTATTACCCGGAGCAATGGCCGGAACAGATGTGGGAGCAGGATGCCGATCGGATGAAGGAATGTGGAGTAAAAGTGGTGCGCATGGCAGAGTTTGCCTGGAGCCGGATGGAACCGGAGGAGGGTATTTACGATTTTGAATGGCTGGATCGCGCTGTGTCCGTTTTTGCGGACAGACGGATGCAGGTAGTTTTATGCACACCGACATGCACCCCGCCTTTATGGGTGTTTGAAAAGTATCCGGAGATCATACAGGTTGGACCGGATGGACATAGGATTGCTATTGGAATTCGTGGCCATCGTTGTATGAACAGTCCAGTTTATAGGACACTTTGTGAGAAGATCATAAGACAGCTGGTGAGCCGGTACCGGGACAATCCTGCCGTGATCGGTTACCAGATCGATAATGAACTGGAAGCGAATCATTGCCGTTGCCAGGTATGTCAGGATTCCTTTCAGAACTGGATGCGGAGAAAATACAGAAATGTACAGGAGGTCAATACCGCTTATGGCAATTCTGTCTGGAGCGGGGAATATTCCTCCTTTTCTCAGGTGAAGCCGCCGATGGGCGATTTTATTAAGTGGCAGAATCCATCATTAACACTGGATTATAACCGGTATGCTTCGGAAAGTACGGTGGCGTATCTTGAATTCCAGCGGACATTGATCCATTCTCTTGACCCGGATGCTTGGATCACGACAAATAGCTGGCTGTGCGAAAATATGCCGGATTTTTATGATCTGTTCCAGAATTTGGACATGGTATCCTATGATAATTATCCAACGACAGTGCTGCCAGAGAGTCAGGAGGAGTTATATTCTCATGCATTTCATCTGGATCTGATGAGAGGAATCAAACAGCAAAATTTTTGGATCATGGAACAGCTCAGCGGTGCAGTAGGAAGCTGGATGCCAATGTCCCCTTCTCCGGAACCGGGGATGATCAAGGGATATGCTTTGCAGGCGATCGCACATGGAGCCGATACAGTCGTTCATTTCCGGTGGCGTACGGCGGTAGCCGGTGCAGAAATGTACTGGCATGGGATATTAGATCACAGCGATGTACCGGGCAGACGATATGAGGAATTCCGGGAGCTTTGCCGGATTGTTGATGGATTGCAGGAAATGGATGGATCCTATGTGAAGAATTCTGTGGCACTGTTATACAGTTCAGATAATGAATATGGGTTTAAGCTGCAGCACCAGGCGGAAGGAATGTATTATCTGGAACAGCTCAAAAGTCTCCACGATGGATTTACCGCGATTGGTGTCGGAGTGGATATCATTGACGAATCTGCAGATTTATCAGCGTATGAAATTGTACTTGCACCAACGATGCTGATCACTCACGAGGAGACAGAGAAAGCATTGCATGAATTTGCTGCTCAGGGAGGAACGATCCTTCTGACGAATCGTTCCGGAGTGAAGGATTCGTATAACAAATGTGTCATGCAGCCGCTTCCGGGAATATATAGGGAACTGGTTGGAGCGAGGGTGCGGGAGTATAATGCACCTGGGTCATATTTGGGACAGTTGAAACTGACAGATGATGTGCTGCGGGAAAATTATAAAAAAAGCTGCCGGTATTATCCGGGAGGAGAGGCTGATGAAAAGCTGCTCCGGGAGAATGCCGTGTACCGCCAATGGTGTGATATACTTGAAGCAGAAACGGCACAGGTGCTTGCGGAGTATGGAGATCGTTATTATTCAGGCAGCGCAGCTGTGACAAGAAACTGTTACGGAGCAGGAACGGTATATTATATAGGAACAGTATGTGACAGAATGTTCTATATTTCATTGGCAAAATGTATGGCATCGGAAAAGAAAATATTCTATTATGATAATCTCCCATTGGGAGTAGAGGTTACATACAGGCAGAAAGACGAAAAATTGTGGAGATTCGTATTTAATAATACGAATAAAGAACAAAAAGTATGCCTTGATTCAAAAACATATAGGATGAAACCGTTTGAGATGAAGATCAGCAGGGAATCGGAGGAATTTATATGAAATGGTGGAAGAGGCTTTTTTTGTCAGTGATCAGTTTGATCTGGGGGTATGTTTCTGTAGATTATTTATATATTGCTCTGGGAAATCTTACCGGAAACAGAGTACACGGAACTGGAAATGAGATATCGGGAACACTGCTATGGCAGCTGGCCGGATTTGGATCATTTATTATATGGCTTTTGCTTCTGGCTGCATATACAAGGCTGATACGCTTTCTTTCACCGAAAGTGGATATGATAGAAGTGGATAAACAGGAAAAGAATCCGAAAATGAAAAGAAAATTTTTTGATATCATTCTGCAATATGGGTTGATCGTTACGGGCATGATGATACGGTGGGCATATCTTTGTCTGATATATCTGCCCGGGAGATAATATTGGCGAAATCCGGAATAGAGGATATTATGAAACAAACATGGGTCACATTAACGAGAAAAGCAGCTGTCTGTCTGCTGGCCGTACCGGTGCTTGCAGGGCTTTCCGGCTGCACACAAAAATTGGCTGACTCAACATCAACGAAGCAGACCAAGGAAGCGCAGGCAACGCCAACCGGTACACCGTTCCCGTATTATGCTTCCATGGATGATGAGCCACGGACGATTTCGGGTAAATGCGGGAATCATGCGGAATGGTCGTACAGTACGGGGACGACGATGCCAAGGAAATCAAGCTTTCTCTACCGGATTCTCTGGAAAGATGCGCAGGCTTTTTATGAGTGCCACAGATTAAAAAAATTTGTTTGTGGCGGAAGCATCAAGAAGATTGGCACGCAGGCGTTTCGGGGTGCGATCAAAAAGGATGGCGTTGTTTTAGAGGATTCGTTAGAGGATGTTGAAGTTGGTGAAGAGGTATTCTAGTCTGATTTTGATATCAGAGCGGGTAACTTTAATTTATAGAAATCATTGTGTCGATTAAAAGGGTATGATAAGATAACAGGAGAAGAGAAAATACGGGATGAGTACAATAAAGAACTCATTATCGTTGTAATAGCCTTCGGGAGAAATGGAGGGGCAGATGGCATCGATTAAGGACATTGCAAAAATTTGTGGCGTGTCAGTTGCCACAGTCAGCAAAGCGCTAAACGACAAAAAAGACATTGGGGAAGAAACCAAAAAACATATCAAAGAAGTAGCGAAGGAGCAGGGATATTTTCCGCAGTATTATGCCAGGGCGATTCGCATGAACAAAAGCTTTAATATTGGTGTACTGTTTATTGATGAGGCGGCGAGTGGTCTGACCCATGATTACTTTGCCAATATTCTGAATAGCTTTAAGGTAACTGCCGAGAGTAAAGGATATGATATCACCTTTATTAACAGCAACAAAAAACATAAAAAAAGTAAGACATATCTGGAGCATTGCCGCTATCGGGGTCTTGATGGTGTGATGATCGCCTGTATTGACTTTTATAATCCGGAGGTCCGGGAGCTGGTAGAGAGTGATATCCCTGTTGTGACCATCGATTTTGAATTTCCGCAATGCCTGTCGGTAATATCTGACAATGCAGTAGGTATGAGAAAATTAGTTGAGTACATTCTTTCTATGGGACACAAAAAGATTGCATATATTACCGGCGATTCCACATCTGTCGTTACGGATATCCGTATCAAAGGTCTGAAGGACACGATGGAGGAGCATGGCATTGAAATGCCGGAGAGCTGGATACTTCCGTCAGAATACAGAAATCTTAAAAAGGCAGCAGAATATACCAGAGAGCTTTTGAAACGGGAAGACAAGCCTACATGCATTATTTATTCTGATGACTATTCGGCGGTGGGAGGGATTGCTGCGATCGAGTCCATGGGATTAAAGATCCCGGAGGATATATCGGTAGCAGGATATGATGATATTTTTATTGCCAGCCAGCTTCAACCCCGTCTGACCACGGTTCGTCAGGATACGGAACGCATTGGAATGAAAGCGGCAGAGCAGCTGATCAAGCTGATCGAAGGACACAAAACCAAATTATCGCCGCCATCCATTGTAGCAAGTAAGCTGGTGCCGGGAGCGTCGGTACGAAAGCTGGAGGATCAGTGATTTGCAGAAAACGGATGGATTTATTTACGGTGAGATTGCAAGGCAACATCTAAAATGACGAAGATTTTATCTTGACAAGCTCATAGAAACATAATATAATAGTCTAATGTGGCGTGTAAAATACTTAAGCCAAAGCCCCGGTAACAGTATTTATGTGCCTGACAGTTGAAGATTGTTAGAAAAGTTAGGAGGTACTGGGATGAAAAGTTATATGGCTAACCCATCCAAGATTGAAAGAAAATGGTATGTAGTTGATGCTACAGGACATACATTAGGACGTCTTGCTTCAGAAGTAGCTTGCGTATTAAGAGGTAAGAATAAGCCGGAGTATACTCCGCACATTGATACCGGTGATTATGTAATCGTTATCAATGCTGATAAGATTAAAGTAACAGGTAAGAAGCTGGATCAGAAGATCTATTATCATCACTCCGATTATGTTGGTGGAATGAAAGAGACTACACTCAAGGAAATGCTCGCAAAGAAGCCTGAGTATGTAATTGAGCATGCAGTAAAGGGAATGCTTCCAAAGGGACCACTTGGTCGTCAGATGGCAAAGAAGCTTCATGTATATGCAGGTGCAGAGCATGAGCGGATCGCACAGAAGCCGGAAGTATTAGAAATCGTAGAGAGAGCATAATTGAGAGGAGGAAAAGACATTGGCTAATAAATTTTATGGAACAGGCAGAAGAAAAAGCAGTATTGCCAGAGTATATTTAGTACCAGGAAATGGTAAGATCACAATCAATAAGAAGGATATGGATCAGTATTTTGGTCTTGAGACATTAAAGATCATCGTTCGTCAGCCACTGGAAGCTACTAACACACTGGATAAGTATGATGTACTTGTAAATGTTCGTGGTGGTGGATTCACAGGTCAGGCAGGTGCCATCAGACATGGTATCGCAAGAGCTCTTCTGAATGTAGACGCAGACTTCCGTCCTACACTGAAGAAAGCAGGATTCCTTACTCGTGATCCTAGAATGAAAGAGCGTAAGAAATACGGTCTCAAGAAGGCTCGTAGAGCTCCTCAGTTCTCAAAGAGATAATAAATTATTTCATAAGAATTTTCGAAAAGTCCTTAAAACTCAGAGTTTTAGGGGCTTTTCTTTATGCTCTGCTTTATGAGGATTTTGTAAAAATATGAAAGAACAGATTAAAACCGGGGATTGACGTAAAGGAATATATGGTCTAATGTTGTGTTAAAGTTACTTTGGAGAAAGGAGCGTGTTGATACATGATTCGGACATTTGCCACGCATAAAATCAGAAAACAGACAGAATTGACAGGGAGCTTATGGGAGTTTGAGCCATGTTCCGGGAGATATGCCGGTCAAAAGTTTCTGCTTGCAGCACCGGGATGCTGGGAGTCTCATCCTCTTTTTGCCGATTACAGAGGAGAGGGGATTTTTAGAAAATCTTTTCAGGCAACGGGAGACATCCGGATAGAATGTAAGGGGGTCAGTCATACGGCAACGGTATATTTGGATGGACGGGAAATTGCACATCATTATAATGCCTATACACCGTTCTCTGCGGTTGTTGCTGATCTGCAGCCGGGAGAGCATAGGCTGGAAATTAAGGCCGATAATCGGTTTCATCAGGAGAGTGCTCTTCATGTGCCGAATGATTATATGTCCTATGGAGGCGTGTCGAGACCCGTTGTTGTCGAAGAATTGAATGAGCTTTATTTTGAATATGTTCACGTAAAGACATATATGAAAAACGGAAATTGGCATGCAAAGATCAGTACTGCAATATCTGTACTGAAAACAGCACAGTACAGAGGGGAAGAGATCGTTGTAACAGGACGGATTGGAAATACAACATTCGACTGGAAAATTTCGTTGGAAGAACAGGAGCATTATGAACTTCACAAGGATCTGGAAATAGATAATGTGAAACCATGGAGTCCGGAGGATCCGGAGCTTTATTTGGTGGAATTGCAGATGAGAAAGGGGCGGCAGATCCTTGACGATATCATTGACCGCTTTGGATTCCGGGAAATTTGTGTTGAGGGACAGAAAATTCTGCTCAATGGAAAAAGTCTGAGAATTAAAGGGGTATGCCGTCATGAGGATCATCCGGATTATGGCTGCGCACTTCCTTATCAGGCGATTTACAATGATCTTGTTTTGATACAACAGATGGGGGCAAATTCCATACGGACGGCACATTATCCCAATGACGAGATTTTTTTGGATCTGTGTGACGAATTGGGGATTTTAGTCTGGGAGGAAAATCATGCCCGTGGTCTGGAAGAAGACCGCATGAGGCACCCGCTGTTTGAGGCGCAGGCGGAAGCGGTGATCCGGGAAATGATTTTGAATCATTATAATCATCCAAGTATCTTTATTTGGGGGATTTTAAATGAATGTGCCAGTGAAACAACATTTGGACGTTCATGTTATGAAAAACAGTTTGATCTGATCCGCAAAATGGATGACACCCGGCCGTATACTTTTGCGAGTTGTAAGTTTTTTCAGGATATCTGCTTTGATCTCCCAAATGTGATTTCCTGCAACCTTTATCCGGGATGGTATGTGGACAAACCGGTCAAAGATTATCTGGAAGAGGTATATCATTGGATTGAGGAGGACGGAAAAGGCAAGGGAAAGCCGTTTATCGTTTCTGAAATTGGAGCGGGCGGCCTGTATGGCTGTCATAATGCATATCACGGAAAATGGACAGAGGAGTATCAGGCAGATGCATTGACGGAGCAAGTATCGGAATGCCTGAATTTTCCGGAATGCATGGGTGTATATATATGGCAGTTTTGCGATGTGAGGGTCAGCAGAGAATGGTTTGCCGGACGTCCAAGAGAAATGAATAACAAGGGAATTGTTGATGAATACCGCAGACCTAAAGCGGCTTATACAAAAGTTGCCGAAATATTTAAAAGGTATTCTGATTATTATGACAGTGACAAGGGACGGGACGGAAAGCCGGATCGCTTATTGACAGAAGTCCAAGGGTAAAATATCATACTATATAAAGACAACATGATAAGAACAGTATGAACATACTGCTGATGCTGGAAAACGAAAGGTGGTTCATTATGAAATCAACATTGATCAAAGACACAACAAAAGAGGAACGGATCGCCCTGATCCGGGAGTGGCTGCCGGACGATGATGGACTGGAAGCAGATGGAGGGATGGATCTTTGGGATCTGTACGCAGATTATATTAACGGGACAAAGGAAATTGCAGAATGTAATGCTGCCTTTTCGACCAATTATATGTCAGAACGGGATCTGGCAGAGGGAAAATTAAAGAACTAACAGGAAAGGCGGAACGTGAATATGAAGATACAATCAGTAGCGGTATTAGGTGCAGGAGCTGTGGGCTCTTATGTAATCTGGGGACTGTCCCACAAAAAGGACATACGTCTGGGTGTGATTGCAGAGGGAGAACGGGCTGACCGGTTGAAAAAGGGTGGCTGCCAGATCAATGATGAAGTTTATCGTCCGGAGGTTTGGAGTCCGCAGGAGGCGGAGGATGTGGATCTGTTGATCGTGTCCTTGAAGTATGGATCTCTTCCGGAAGCGCTGGAAAGCATTAAGACGATCGTTGGGGAGCATACAACAGTTATGAGCCTGATGAATGGCGTAGACAGCGAGGAACTGATTGCAGAGCAGGTCGGGGATGACAGGGTTCTTCGTTCTCTGATCAAGGTGGCATCCCACAAGGAGGAAAATGGATATTATTTCAATCCGGAAACTACTCTGGGGATTATTTTTGGAGAGCTTGCGGCACCTTTTGACAGTGAAAGGGTACAGGCAATCGAGTCCCTTTTTGCGGACACAGGGATTCACTTCCGCTCTACGGAGTTTATTCGGGAGGAGATCTGGGGAAAGTTTCGCCTGAATGTCTGCAATAATCTTCCTCAGGCGATTCTGGGAGCGGGGGTAGGCTGCTACAGTGACAGTACACATATGAAAGCCATCAGTGACGGGCTTCGCAGGGAACTGGAGCAGATTGCATTAGCGAAAGGAATTGATATGAGCAAGATGGCGGGCACATCCGGAAGAGGAAGTGCGGTTCCTGCTTCTGCGAGATATTCTACCCTGCAGGATCTGGATGCGGGACGCCATACGGAGATTGATATGTTCTCAGGCGCGT
>OIXA01000165.1_pt1 | contig 93690 bp, 70 predicted proteins | sample 1587721 | NCBI WGS metagenome assembly OIXA01 (sample SAMEA3888900, study PRJEB22519) | human gut metagenome | biome: human gut; feature: human-associated habitat; material: faeces | place: Denmark | collected 2013 | reverse complement strand
AAAAATTATTGAGATTACCAACTTTTACAAAGACTTTCTTATCCCGAACTCAGGTTAAGATAATTCAAGTGTTCTCTATGGAACACGGTGCATTTTGGTTTATGGATTCATCATTGTTCAAGAATGTGGAGTTTTATGAAGATTGTCTTGATAATATCAAGAAAGAGGTATCTCGCTCAAATGAAGATTTCATCAAGGAACATTCCGAGAAATATACTTATCCTTCTCTTCCTCCTGTATGGAAAACCTTGGAGGTTGTTTCTTTTGGTACACTTTCCAAGTTGTTTTGCCTGTTTAAGGACAATCTATTAAAGAAGCAAGTGGCAAGAGAATTTGGACTTCCTCAATACACATATTTGGAAAGTTGGATAAGATGCATTACCGTACTTCGTAATTGCTGCGCTCATCATGCACGTATATGGAATAGGCGTTTTGCCTTAAAACCTCAATTACCTAATCGTCTTCCCCTCAAATGGATTACGCAAAGTCAAAAGCCAATCAAGTTGTACCATCAACTGTGCACCTTATTATATTTGGAGCAAACAATCACGCCTTGCGTGGACTTGAAAAGTTCTCTGCTCAAACTGTTCACAGAATATCCTAATGTAGATTTACATGCCATGGGATTTCCTCAAGGTTGGGAAAACGAACCTTTATGGAAACTGTAGGCAGATATTCGGACATAGCATATCCTAATACCTGCTGGCATAACGTTTTGTTGATGACGGTGATTCTGACATCATTTGTACCTTCCCCAAAAAGTTGTATGAAATTTACCTTAACCCGACTATAAGGTGATTGTTTTTTACTTAATCATAGTTAGGTTGAATTTATTCCGCAAGCAGCAGCAACTCTGAACCGAAGGTCACCGGCGCGGCGCAGCGCGTCGCGGAAAGATAATGGAGTTGCCAAGGGTGCGCACCATCCAATATGGACTAACCAAAATCCATCATCGGGTGCATACCATCTGCCACAATCCCCTACCAAGAGCCGCGGAGGGCTTCCTCAAGCAGCAGCAACTCTAACAGAGTTGCGATTTCACAGCCCAGGGTTGCGGGCCAAGCACGCTACCCTGGGTAAGCTCCCCCACTAACCTTGCTACTCTGTAAGAGTTGCGATTAGCCGCAGGCGTTATTACACAACAGGAATTGCAGATTAACTGCCGGAGCTGACATTTGAAGGCTGGGATGGCGATTCTCTTTCCCCCATCCCCATAAACAGCGAATGGGTCAGACTTCACAGCCTGACCCACTCAAAACTAAATAAATCTAACTTAATAGAAAATTTGGTTACCCAAATGCAATCTTATATTGTTTAATATTCTACTTAAAGCGCTATGCAGAAGTAACCTGTATTGAGGTAATCATCCTTGACGCAAGAGCAGATACCCCAGACACGAGAACCGTCGTTCTTGATGATTTCAACATCAACATCGAAGCTCTTCTTATAGTTCATGTTGTAAACAAAGGTACCAGTACCCTTCTTGCCTACAGTGGCATCACCAGTCCAAGTACAAATCATAAAGTACCAGTTATAGTAATCCCACTTAGCCTGCATCTTGCCATCACCGAGATCTTTCACGGTATAGTCACCCCACTGGTAACCATCCTGTCCATTCCAGTTGACCACATTCTTGGTAATAGCCAGAATAGCAGCCTTTTCATCTTCAGTGAAAGGAATTGTAGTAGTTTCAACCTTCACTTTGATAGTCTTCTGCAGACCCATAAGGTCGGTAACAACGCAAGTTGTCTCACCAGCATTGATACCCTGGAATGTGATAGAAGTCTCTGTCTTGGCAATTACACGAGCGATTGTCTCGTCAGCGATTTCAATCTTGTAAGAGCCGTTACCCTCAAGTACGTTAAGAGTAGCCTTGCCATCAGTGTGACCGAGCTTCATGCCGATGAAGAGCTCTTCCTTGCCGAGGTTGAGATTCATGTACATAGACTTCACGATAACACGCTTGTAGTTGCCCTCGGCGTCAGAGATTATGACACCGGTAAGACCCATCTTCTGAGAGTTGAGGGTTACAGTTTTTCCTTCGAGAGTAGCTGTAACCACGTCCTCGTTCTCACAGATTACCTTGTAGTCGCCACCACCTTCGAGGATGTTGAAAGAGGCAGTCTCACCAATACCGACCTTCACAGTATCCATGTCACACTTGAGTTCGGTCTTGGTGGCAGGCTTCTGTTGCTCAGTATTGCCGTTATTGTCATCATCGTCGCAAGACGCCATACCGAAGGTAAGGGCCATTGCCATCATGATGGTATAAATATATTTTGCTTTCATTGTTGTAATAATAAGTTTGTTTTATACATTACCAGTCTTTAGCATAGCTGCCAGTCTGAACGGTCTCCTCTCCATAGAAAGGAATGGTGATGTTGTTGAAACGATATACATAACCATTATTGGGGTTGAGCGAGAAAATCATGGTACCACCGTAACCATCTGTTACAATCTTACGGGCACGGCTCTCAGAGATGATGCTACCACGAGCAAACTCAGAAGAAGCCTGAATCATACCGCTCTTGGGCAGACCGGGGTAATCGCTTTCGAGGTCATAATAGCGGCCGTAGTCTTGGATAGCCTGAGTTACAAACTCACCAGGCTGCATACCATCAACAGGGCCACAAGAAGAAGTTCCGCTATAAACGTAAGCCTGAATCAGAGCATTAGGCATAGCCTTGCGAACCTCGTAGCAGAGACGAGAGAAGTTGTTGTAAGTAGTGAAGCCAGGATAGTCGCCACGGTTACAGTACTCATCATCGAAGAAAACACCATCGAGTTCATAAGCCTCGAGTTTAGCCTTCAGCTCACGGGCAAACTTGCGGGCGGCCTCGTCACCAAGGCGTGTACAGCAAGCACGGTCGTGGTTACACAGGATACCCAGGATAACCTTTATACCCTTCTGCTGCAGAGGTACGAGATACTTCTGACGGTTGTCGAGCAGATGCTGCACGTTCTCGTTGTTGTAGTTGTACACCTCACCGGTCTCAGCGTTGTAGTTGATGTTACCAGAGAAGAGGATAACCTGGTCGATAACCAGCTTACCAGACTCCTTCAGAGTATAGCAGAGGTTGTGCAGGGGGTTAGCGTCGTTAACCTCCATACAGCTTACGACAATCTGGTTCTTGTTCGCCTTATGACAGTTGGGCATACGGGTGATGTCCTTTACGAGGAAGATAAACTCGCCCTTCTCTACAGAAGCCTCAGCGAGTGAGTTGCCCTTAACAGCCAATGGGATGGCGTAAGTACCGAGGTCCTCAAGAGCGGCGTCGGTCTTGTAGCCTACCTTAACGGCAGAAGACTTGGCCTGGCCGGCAGCTACCACAGCAGTACCCTCGATAGTTACGAGAGCCTCGGGCATTGCCTTGTAGTCGGTACCATTAGCCATGTTATACTTGTTGAGCGCAGCAGCGTCGTAAACTACAGTGAACTCAGCATCCTTGGTCTGAACCTGAGTCAGGTTGACAAAGAACTCAGTAGTACCCTGCTCGTTGAACAGCAGCGAGTCAGCATTGGTCATACCAAACTGGTCAGAGAGGAACACGAGGCTCTTCTGAGAAGGAGCGAAGGGCTCCTCACCAATCTGCTGTACATTGATGGCGTCCTCACATGAAGCCATAGCTCCAGCGGCGAGGATAGCCAATGCAAATGTCTTTATTTTATTGATATTCATAATTTTCTTTATTGTTCTTGTTGATTGAATGTGGATTATTTCTCGGGCAGAGATACATTTCTCCAAGAGAGAGCGCCAGCGGCTACGGCGTCGTTGCCATGACCGGTAGCATCTACTACTCTGTAAGCGCTTGTGTTGTCATCCATCTTCCAGTAACCTACGAGGCCGGGAGTCTGGGGGTCAACATTGTAGATGTGAGAAGCAATCTCTTCCTGAGTACGAACTACGTTCCATACGCGAACCTCAGACATATCACCCTCAAACCAGCGGTTGTCATCGTAAGACTTACCGATAAGGAAGTCACGGTCAGAACCGTTGCCCTGGATGTCGATAGCGGTCATGCTCATAGTGCCTTCACTCTGCAGTCTGCCGTTGATGTAAATCTTGTACTCGCGAGTAGCACAGTCTACAGTGAGGGCTACGTGCTGCCACATCTTGGTCTGCAGACCCTTGTTAGAGTCGGCATCGGGGAAGTTGCCACGATCGGTAGCAATCTGAATCTGGTTGTCGGGGAAACCGGCATCACCGATACGCATCAGGAAGCGACCCTCAATACCCATTACGGTAGAGATTAGTTTGCCGAACTCGCGGGGATAGAGCAGAGCCTCCATAGTAATCTGGCTCATATTGGCTACCTGGCTCTTGTCGGCCCACTGCACGGTGAGGTAGTTGCGGCTCATGTTGGTAACCACGTTGATGAGGGCACCTGCACGGAATACGAAGTAGTACTTGGAAGCAGAGCTTACAAGGTCGATGTCAGCAGTCTGAACCTCTACGGGGAGTACATAGATGAGCTCACGGTCAAGATTACCCAGGTTGGTGAACTCAAATGTAGCATCGGTACTCTTTACACTACCTGCGTCTACAGTCACCTTGTTGTTGACTACATTGTAGCACTCTTCGGGCAGGATTACTGCATTGGCACCATAGCACTTGTTATAAGTGCTTACCAAAGAGGGAGCTACATTGAAGGTAGCGTTAATGGTCTTCTCGGCGGGACGGGGCATGGTGATGCTGAGTGTCTTAACCACATCACCGGCATCGCCCTTGATGATAGTCTCCGCTCTCATTTCCTGAGAATTGATTGATGCCTTGTTGCCGAAGTTCTCTTCGTCGTTGTCCTGACAAGAAGCCAGAGCAAACACAGCCAGCATCATCGGAATATATTTGAAAATCTTCTTCATTGCTGTTTAGTTTTTAGCATTAGGATTAATGATAGAAATGGCTGAACGCACATTGGGATAAGTGAACGATGAGTGATAGTAATCATTGCTCATACCCTGGATGGCGATACCGGCAGGAACGAAGCCCTGATACTCGGCGGCAGCCCACTTGGCGGCACCCTTGATGGCAACTTCCTTGCCCCAGTAACCGGTCTTGGTGTCTGTGGGGTCGAGTGAAGGTGCGTTGACGAGGGCTACAAAGCGGTCAGTAGGCACACCCTCTTCGAGGGCCTTCAGAGCCAGGTAAGTAAGGGCAGAGGCTGTAACCTCGCTCTGTGCGGGCAGAATGAGATACTTGGCCTTGTCAAATACCTCCTTGGTGAGGATGTTCTGAGGCTTACCCATCAGGAGGAGCTCCTTGTTGGCGTGACGCTCAGCCCAGTCGTTGGCGATACCGATGAATACGTTCTGCTGAGCGATGAACTCTGCCTTCTCGGCTTCAGTCATGAAGGTGGTAATCTTACCGTTGAAGGCCATGATTACACCGTCATAGTTGTACTTCTCTACGAGAGCGAGCTTGGCGCTTACAGTATCAACGAGGTAACTGTTGAAAGCGGGAAATACCTTTGTGGGGTCTTCGTTTGCAGCGTCAAAGTCCTTCTTCTCTTCGTCATACTGTACCTTGATGTTCTCGTAGTTGATTTCGAATACCACCTTGGTACCCTTCTTCTCGCGTATTTCGTTCATCTCGGCGAGCTCGAAAGCAGCCAGGTTGTCGGGGTTGGTCAGCACGATGTAGTCCAAGCTGTCTGGTACAGAGTGGATGTGCTTGCCCTGAGAGTTGGGAGCCTTGTCGCTATTGTCAAACCATCCCATAGCCACCTTGTGAGGACCCTTCTTGTAGTTTCTCAGGTGGGACAGATAGTCCTGATAAAGGCCGGGGTTCTGGTTGTCTACACCCGGATTGTTGATGTCAATAGACTCTACATCGGTGTCGCAGCTTGCCACGAAGGCTGTTGCGGCGATGCATGCCATTGATAATCTGATATATTTTAAGATACTTTTCATAATTGTCTATATTATCTTTGAATGTTTTACTTTGCCCACCACAGGTCAGTAGCCATATTGTCGGCACCACCGAGGAGACCTACAGCGTTAACATAGTTTTCGGCGTTGTTGAGACGCTCCTCCTGAGGATAAGCCAGACGACGGGCACCACGGGCTGAGTTTACTACGCCAGCACTGTTGTTGACAACAACGGGCATCAGCATAGGATAGCCGGTACGACGATACTCTGCCCAAGCCTCCTGACCGAGGGGGAAGTTGGCAAGCCACTTCTGGGTGATGATGCGCTCGAGGCTCTTCTCGAAGTCACCGTCTTCCCACTTGATGGTAATCTGTGAGGTAGCACCAGAGTAGGTGTTGAGCCCAGCGGGGTCCTTGTAAGAAGCGGGCATGCTGGTGTTGTCAGCCAGATAAGCGTCGGCACCATTGGCACCCCACTGTGCAAATGACAGCTTTACACCCTGCTCGTAGAATTCCTTGGCAGTACCGCCCATGTTCCAGTTGCGCAGAGCACCCTCAGCCTTGAGGAAAGCTACTTCGGCAGCGTTCATCCACATGAGCTTGCTGTCGGTGGCTACGATATAGTTACTGTATGCGTGAGCGATAGAACCGCCAGGGATGGCGATACCGCTACGGATACCAAAGTAGCCGTTGTCAACGAGACCGCCGAAAGTGGTCTTGGTGAACATCTTCTCACGACGGGGATCGTTGTAACCATTCATATAGGTTGTGATATCAGCGCTTACGCGAGAGTCACCACCATTGTATTCGTACATGATAATCTCGAAGGGGTTGGTAGAAACGAGAGTCAACTCGGCGTTGTCGTCGTTAGAGGTCATGGTACCTACCTCGTGGTTTACAGCCTCCTCAGCCATCTGCTGAGCCTTGGCGGGAGCCACCTTAGAGATACGCATAGCCATACGCAGCTTGAGAGAGTTGGCATACTTGATCCACTTGGTCACATTACCACCATACACACGGTCAGCCTTGTCGCTGAAGTCGGCAGTACGGTTCTGGGTCAGCACGTCGATAGCCGCGTTGAGCTGCTCAAACATCAGGTTGTACACCTGCTCCTGAGAGTCATAGGCAGCGGTAATCTGACCGTCCTTACCTACCTGAGAGTAAGGGATAGGACCGTAGCAGTCGGTAACGCGCTGGATACCTGACACCTTGATGATAGAAGCTACGGCGTTGGGGATAGGATCGTCGGTAGCACGGGCTACTTCGCCACAGTAGATGAAGAGCTTGGGGATGACATCCTTGAACATTACACGGCTCCATCCGTTCTCAGGGCTGAACTGACCGAAGTTCTTGCCAGCGAAACCTGCGTTGGAGTCAGCAATGTAACCACCGTAAGAACCACCCATCAGACACTCGGTGAACTGGTTGGTGTTGACATCGGTAGGAATTACCCAGCCTTCGAGGTTCAGCATGGCTGAACGCATAGCATAGGCGTCGCGCTGGGTTTCGTCTTTGGTGACGCCGTTGGGGTTGCGGTTGAAGCTCTCGTAGTCGTTAGTACAGCTGGAGAAGCTCAGGCAGAGACCTGCAGCAACCGCGCTCATTATGATATTTTTAATCTGTCTCATAGTTACTCTTAGAATTTGAGTTTGATGTTGAAACCAAGGTTGCGTGTGCTTGGTGTCATGAATTTGTCAATACCCTGATAGTAGTTACCGGTGGTAGCTGTGGTCTCAGGATCGAAAGGTGCCTTGCAGTAAAGCATCAGCAGGTTGCGACCAACGAGAGAGAGGCTCAGGTCACCGATACCGAAGAATACGTTCTTCTTGAAGGTATAACCAAGGCTTGCCTCCTGCAGACGAATGTTGGTAGCGCTGTAGGTATAGTACTGGGGAATACCGTCGGCAGCACCGATAGTGGTGTACCATGTCTCAGGATTCACGCGGTCTTCACCGTTTACGAGTACATAACCCAGGTCGCGGGCGTCGGCAGTGTTCTTAGACACACCGTAAGCGTCGAGGGCAGCCTGTGTAGCTGAGTAAACGATACCGCCAAAGCGTGCAGCAAACATGAAACCGAAGTTGATGCCCTTGTAGCTGAAGTCGTTGCGCCAAGCCATGTTACACTTGGGGAATACGGAACCCAGCTTGATGTCACCTACGTTGGTGTCCTTGTACACCTTACCGTTCTCGTCAACATATACACGGCCTTCGCTGTCGCGTACTACGTCGGTGAGAGAGTAGAGGTCACCCAGCGTACCACCTTCCTTGAGCAGGAAGTGAGCAGAACCCATACCGTTGAGGTCCAGACGGTCCTTGTTGATGATGGCGCCGGTCTCAGGGTGAACGTAGTTCTTTACGAGCTCGTTGATCTTGTTCTTGTTGGCAGAGAATGTGTAGTTAGAAGACCACTTGAAGTTGCCCCAGCTGTTGTCATAGCCCAGAGCCAACTCGATACCGTTATTGCTTACGCTACCGGTCTGGATGTACATGGTGCTATAACCAGAAGATACTGATATGTCGGGGTTGAAGGTCTGGTTGTAAGTCTTGGTCCAGTAGAGTGTCAGGTCAAGGCTGAAGTGCTTGAACAGACGGGTCTGCAAACCGAACTCCCAAGAGTCTGTGGTCTCAGGCTTCAGGTTGTACATAGGATAAATGGTCTGGCTCTTCCACTGACGGTTGGCCTCATCCCACTCATATACAGGGTTGGCGTACCAACGTGGGAAAGGAATACCTACAGAAGCGAATGAACCGCGAACCTTCAAGAAGTCAATCTGCTTGGGCAACTGGAATGTCTGTGATACAATCCATGATGCACCGATAGAGGGATAGAAGAATGAAGACTTGTTAGACTTGGGACCAGCGAGCATAGAGGGCCAGTCGTTACGGCCGGTAAGAGTCAGGTAGTACTGACTGTTCCATCCGATTTCAGCGCTCATGAAGACAGACTTGGTCTGGTCGTGGTAGCCACCGGGCTGACGCTTCTCGCGGTTGGGGTCAATCTGGTACTCGTTGAATACGTTAGGAATGAGGTTGTCATTGATAGGACCATCGATACCAGTAACACCCTGCTTAACATCAGAGATGATTGCACCGAGGTTGGCATTGACAGAGAGTCGGTCCTGGAAGAAACGCTTGTCAAAAGTCATCATTACGTCGCCGTAAGTCTGCTTGTCATCGGTCTTCACGAGAGCGTACTGACCATTCTCACCAGCGAGAGTCTTGTTGGTAGAAGCATAGTACTTCTTCTCGAAGGTATTGGTGGCGTTGTCTACGCGGATACGTGCAGCAAGGCTCAGATAGTCGGTGAGCTTATAGCTGGCGCCGAGGTTGAGCATATAGCGATACTTGCGGTTGGTACGTACGTTGCGGTAGTTGATCCAGTAGGGGTTCTGACCTACGAACTCACTTGCGAGGTCGTTCCAGTTCTGAACGTAGAGGTTACGCTGTGTATCCCAACGCTCAAACATCTTGAGGTCATCGATAGAGTTGCCGCGGGGGTAGAGGTATGCGGTTACCAGTGGGTTACCATATACACCCTGGTTGGTCATGTTGCGGTCATCCTGGATAATGTAGCTTGCACCGGCGTCAACAGTCAGCTTGTCGTTGAGCATCTTGGCTGTGTTGCGGATGGTGAAGTTGTAACGGTTGTACTCGTTGTTGGGGATTACACCACCTGAGTTGAGGGCACTGGCAGAAACATAGGTCTGGTTCTTCTCAGTACCGGTAGAGAGGGTGAAAGCCTCGGTAGTAACGACACCTGTCTTGAAGTAGTTGTCTACAGGGTCATAGCCACGATAGTTGGTCTCGTTGAGCTTGGCACCCCAGCTGTAAGACTCACCACCAGCGTCGCGCAGTGTGCTGCCTGTACCGTAAGCGTTCTGGAAGTCGGGAGTACGGAAAACTGAAGAGAACTCAGTGGTCTGGCTTACAGTGACCTCGGTCTTGCCTTCCTTACCCTTCTTGGTGGTGATAACGATGGCACCGTTAGAAGCGCGGTTACCGTAAAGAGCGGCAGCGGCAGCACCGGTAAGCACTGACATAGACTCGATATCCTCGGGGTTGATGTCGGCGATAGCCTCGGTAGTACCGTTAGAACCGAAACCAGAGTCACCGTCGGAGCCGAGGTTGAACATTGGAATACCGTCAATCACATAGAGCACGTTGCTTGACTGCTCGATTGAACGTGTACCACGCATCACAACCTTAGAGGCACTACCTGCACCGGCAGAGCTGGCGTTGATGTTCACACCGGCAACCTTACCGTTGAGGGAGTTGATGAAGTTGGCATCCTTGTTGGTGAGGAGGTCTTCACCGCTCACCTGCTGTACGTTGTAGCTCAGAGCCTTCTCAGCACGCTTGATACCGAGGGCGGTAACCACAACTTCGTTGAGCTCCTTGGTACCTGAAGACATAGACACGCTGTACTGGTCCTTGCCAGTTACCTTGAGAGTCTGGTCGGCATAGCCGATGTAGGTAATCTCGAGCTCTGCGCCTTCGGTGGTGTTGAGAACGAAGTTACCGTCTACATCAGAGATTACAGCATTCTGAGTGCCCTTCTCCTTGATGGTGGCACCGATGATGGGCTCACCGTTCTCGTCGGTGATAGTACCGGTTACCTTTTTCTTGGGATTGTTGGCCTTGGCGGTAGCCACGGTCTTACCCTGCTTCTTTGAAACGACGATGTTCTTACCCTTAATCTCGTAAGAAACACTCTGACCACGGAGGATCTGCTCCACAGCCTGCTTGACATCCTTCGCGTTAACACTGACTACCTTGGCGGTATTCACGTCAGCTGACTCAAACACGAACGAATATCCACTCTTTTGTCTCAATTCTGTCATTGCCTTCTCTACAGTGACTCCCTTGAGCTGCATCTGCAAGCTCTGTGCGAGGGCACTGAGGTTCATGCACAACAGAAACGCGCCTACCAAGAGGCCTTTTTTTCTGATATTCATTACTGTACTAAATTAGATAATTATATTTATTAACTCTTATTCGTAGGTTATTGTTTACGTTGGTGGGGCTTGTTCCCTGGCCGCCATCAGGGCGAGCCCAGGCACAGTCTTTATGACCGTGGGGCTCGTGATAAGGTTCTTTTCTGTTTTGTTTTTGTTGGGTGTCTGAGGTTAAAGTTGTAAAAGTAAGTTATAAAGTCGGGGAGTGCCCTTAGTATATTATGTAAGTCTTTCCTTGCAGTTTGTATCTGATGCGCCCGGTAGCAGAGAGGGCGTCGAGAATCTGAGAGAGCGTCTGCTCGTCGCGGTTAAAGGTAGCATAGAAGTTGAGAGTGGCGAGTTGCCTGTCGGCAATCACGACGCGCTGGTGGTAACTGCGGGAGAGCGTGAGGGCTATCTCGCGCAGGGTGGTGTCATGAAACATCAGTACTCCCTGGGTCCACTGGCGTGACGCTTGGGCGACGGAAGACTGGATGGTCATGTTCTTGGAGCCTTTCTCAAAGACGGCACACTCGTTGGGTTGCAACTGGTATTCACGGTTGGCAGAGTCGGCATGGCTGCCTAAGGCTACGCGACCTTCGACGAGAGTGACCATAGCATTAGGGTCGTCGGGGTAGTCGCGGAAGTCAAACTTGGTACCGAGCACGCGCAGCTTGAGAGCGCTGGAGTTGACATGGAAGGGGAGTTTCTCGTTATGGGCAACTTCGAAGTAGCCTTCACCCACGAGCTTCACATTGCGTTCGCGAACACCGAAACCCTGAGAGTAGGTGATGCGCGAGCCGGCATTGAGCCAAACCTGTGTGCCATCGGGGAGGGTCATACGGGTTGTGGAACCTAAGGGGGCTTCGACGCTGATGTCGGCGAAGCGAGACTCTACCATATCCTGTCCCTTTATATAAAAGAGGTAGGAGAAGACACCCACGGTGACAAGAAGGATGGCAGCGTAGCGCATCATATACATCACGCGGCGATGGCGACGCTGACGCTGATGAGCATGCACGCACTCCATAAACTTTTTGTAGGCAAGCACTTTGTCATATTTAGCCAGCTGCTCCATATTGGGAATGGACATCCAGATAGTGTGAAGCTGTCTGAACAGGCGGGAGTTGGCTTCGTTGGCATCGCGCCACAACAGGAGTTCAGCGACCTCCTCAGTACTGAGGTTGTCACTGAAATAGCCTACCATCAAGTCGTAAAAATGTTCGTCTTGCACGTCGTTGTCGATTTGATATACATCAATAAGACGAAAAATATCTTAAATGGGGTAGTCAAAAATGCGATTTTTTTCAGAAAAAATCAATTTTCCACCATTTTCACCGATATTTTTAGCCAAAATTAGCACTTTGGGGATGAGAGAGGGGCTATTTACACAAGGAATAAGGACCAGGCAGATGATGCTGACACTTTATTACTTCATGTTTACCACTACACCTTATTATATATATAGACTTACTGCTCCATAAAAAATAAATACAAAAAGCCTCGGCGTCTTCTGAAGGCTCCGCCTTTGTGGCGATAGACGCAGCCGTCAGCCGGAAAACAATTTTCCTTCGTGCCGCCAGCGCCATCACCACCGTCATGCACAGCATGACATCAGAAGACGCCAAGGAACAAAAAGCGGCCTGCGGCCGTAAAAAAAGTCCAGCTTACGCCGGTAAAAAAACAATATCTGGGAGGAGGCCCCTCGACTGCTCCCAAAAGCCCTCTCTAACTCTCCCCAAGGGGAGAGAAAGCCAAAGCACCCCAGATTAACGCATTAAGATAGAACTCCTTTCCCTAAGGCAAGGCTGGGATGTTGCCCGTATTAAACCTGTTCCACTTGGTGAAGGTTGGAATGCCCCCCTATTAAACTCAATCCACTTGAAGAAGGTTGAAATGGTTGACGCTGAGCTCCTTCCACTTGGGGAAGGTTGGGATGGGGCTTATCCTTGGCAACTCTGTAGGAGTTGCGATTCCCCAGCCCAGGGTTGCGGGCGAAGCACGCTACCCTGGGTATCAACCCCACCAATCATAGCTACTCTGTAAGAGTTGCGATTAGCCGAAGGCGTTACTCGCAGTTGATATTTTACTCTTTCACAAAAGGGACAATTAACCAACCCACCACGGGCCAACGCGTTGGGATAGAACTCCTTCCCTTTGGGGAAGGCTGGGATGGGGCTTTCCCCCCACCGAAGCCAACGGGGAAAATGAAAGTGCGGCCCTGACTGTGGGGCCGCACATCATCAAACATTTCAAAGAGATATTATTAGCAGATTAGTCAATTCAAAAATATGTTGTCAAAATTCAAGTGGTCACCAAGGGCAACGATAACACCAACCATGGCTGCGACACAAATGTCGAGAGCCAACAGAATGACGAGATGTCTGACACGGGCAGCACACGAGTAGCAATGCGGCGGCGCGAAGAGACGGTCATAGTGGATGCAAGTTGCTTATGCTTATCACTTTGATATCCATAGGCAAAAATAATATATTTGCCACAAAGCGGGTGTAACCTTGCGTAACTTTTGTGTCGCTTTCCTAACATTTAGGTGTCGCTTTGGTGGGAAAGAGACTACTGATTGGAAGAAAAAAGATGGCTGGTAGCGTGAGATTAGAAGCGCACGTAAGGACGAAGACGCTCGATGTCGGCGGCGGTGAACGCAGAGAGCAGACGCAGCTGGTCGAGGCTGGCGAGGGGACCCTTCAGCCGACGATAGTCGCAGATGGCGCGCGCCTGGAGATAGTTGATGTAAGGATGGCGCTTGAGTTGGGAGAGCGAGAGACGGTTGACATCGAGGCGCTGGATGTCGCCGGCATCGACGGTGAAGAAAGGAAGAGCCTCCTCGGGGAAGTCGTCAATCTCGAGCAGCTGACGGGCATGGGCATAGCCACCCAGACGCTGGCGGTAGGCGACGATGCGACGGGCGTAGTAGGCACCGATGCCAGGCACACGGCGTAGGAGCGTGGTATCGGCAAGGTTGAGGGCGACGCGCTCGGAGTTGCGCAACTTGACAGGATAGCGCAGGCTGTCGGAAGAGGCTTTGGGCCGCTCGTCATGGACGGCATAGACTTCCGATGCCGGCAGATAGTCTGCCGAGATGCGTATATAAGGCTCGAGCTCGCGATACTGCTTGGCAGTGAGACCGTAGAGGCGCGCGAAGTCGGACGGACGGCGGAAGACTCCACCCTTGGCACGGTAGTGATAGATGTTGCGCACCTGATAGGGCTGCAGACCAAGGCTGAGCAGCTGGGTGCTGTCGGCGGTATTGGGGTCGAAGGGGGCGTAGACCACCTGGCGCGAGGGTGTGGCATAGGTATAAGCACGCCGAGAGTCTGTGCCCACGGCGCTACGCTTGCTGCGGATGCTGTCGGCAGCGGCGATGGGAGTGGTGTCGGCACTGGGCCACAAGAGATGATAGCCTATCACCCCGAAAGCAAGGACTGCCAACAGGAAGAGGACAACCACGCGGTCGCTTTTGCAGAGGTAATAGGGGCGGGACAACTTCATCGCTATATATATTATAATAAGGTGTAAGGTGGTTTATCTTCAGCAGCCTGGGCATCAGAAGACGCCGAGCTGATGGAGGAAGACGGCAAGGATGGCTGTGGGACAGACATAGCGCACAAAGAACAGGTAGACGCCGAAGACCCTGCACGACACGGTGCCCCAGTTGGTAAACTCGTCGCGCACCAGCTTGCGCGGCACTGCCCACCCGATAAACAGGCAGGTGAGGAAGCCACCCACGGGGAGGAATATCTGACCCGTCACAAAGTCGAACCAGTCGAAGAGAGTGCGCCCGCCGAAGCTCAGCCATGGTATATCGCTGAACGAGAGCGAACAGAAGATGCCGATAAACAGGCTGCCGGCGGTGACGAAGGTGGCAGCCGTGCGGCGCGTGATATGCAGTTCCTCGATGAGGAAGGCTGTGCTCACCTCGTGGAGCGACATGAGCGACGTGATGGCTGCCAGCGACAGGAGGGCGTAGAAGAACACCGACACGAGCATGCCCACTAAGGGCACGGCGGCAAACGCCTGGTTGAACACGTTGGGCAGGGTGACAAAGACGAGCGAGGGGCCGCTGCCGGGGTTCACTCCCACGGAGAAGGCGGCAGGGAATATCATCAGTCCAGCCAGCACCGCTATCAGCGTATCGAGCAGTGACACCTGCAGGGCCGACTTCAACAGATTGGTCTGACGCTTGAAGTAAGAGGCATAGGTGCAGATGCAGCCCATGGCGATGCTGAGCGAGTAGAACGACTGACCGAGGGCGCCGAGGAAGGCGTCGCTGTCGAGTTTGGTGAAGTCGGGCTTGAAGAGGAACTCCATGCCGCGCTCGCCACCGGGCAGGAGGCACGACGCCACGACGATGACAAGGAGCAGGATGAAGAGCGTGGGCATGAGCATCTTGGAGGTACGCTCAATACCGCTGCGCACACCGTTGACAATCACCAGACAGGTGATGACAAGGATGGCGAGCGTCCAGATGACGGGGCGCCAGGGGTCGGAGGAGAACTCGGCAAAATAGCGGTTTACGAAGTCGGCATTGCCGGTGAGCTCGCCGAAGAACGAGGCATAGACATACTGCAGGCACCAGCCAGACACCACGGCATAGTAGCCCATGATGAGAAAACCGGTGGCGACACCCAAGAGACCCACATACTTCCAGGCGCTGCCGCCGGAGAGCAGGGAGTAGGCGCGGTAGGTGTTGGACGCACCGTGACGGCCGATGATAAACTCGGAGAGCATACAGGGGATGCCCAGCATAAGCACACAGCAGATATAGACCAGAATGAAGGCTGCGCCGCCATTCTCGCCCGTCATATAGGGAAATCGCCACACATTGCCCAGTCCGACGGCACCGCCGGCGGTGGCAAGTATCATTCCCAGTTCGGTTCCGAAATTACCTCTTTTTTCCATCATTTTCCCTCAAATAACTACTATTTTTATGTCGTACGTACTAATAATCGTCGTGGTTGATACAAAAGTAATGAATTTTATTTACTTTTGTCAGCAAATCGAAGAGAAAAATGAAAAGTATATGGAAATTGTGTCGAGACTATCCCTTCTCGACACTGTGTATCATCGTGATATGGATACTGTGTATCATCCCCATTCCCGAGACGCCGCTGTCTGAGGTAAGCATGATAGACAAGTGGACGCATCTGGTGATGTATGGCGGACTGTGTGCCATGATATGGACAGAACGCGCTCGGCTGCGCCTCACCTCCGACCGCCGGGGGATGGTGGTCTACGCCCTGCTGCTGCCCATCGTGATGGGCGGGGTGATAGAGCTGGTCCAGGCCTACTGCACCGGCGGCACGCGCAGCGGGGAGTGGCTGGACTTGGCTGCCGACAGCTTGGGCGTGCTCATCGGCCAACCTATCGGTATGCTTCTGGTAGCGTGTCACGCCAGGTGGCGTAAGGGGCGCGCAGAAGATTAGAGTTGTAGAAACGGCGGTCGCCGGTAACCTCGACAGCGATGAAATCGGGCTTTTCAAAGGGTTCGTCCACCGAAGCCAACTCTATCTCTGCCATGATAAGACCGGCATTGTCGCCGAAAAACTCGTCCACTTCCCACACGTGGCGGCCATCGGCGCTGCGCACGAGATAACGGTTCTTGTCGATGACTCCACCCCGGCAGAGACGCAGGAGGTGGCTCGCCTCGTCGAGGGTTATCTCCTTCTCAAACTCATAACGGCTGAGTCCGCCGTCCTGCGAACGGCTCTTGATGGTGAGGTAGGCATGGTCGTCGCGTACGCGGACACGCACCGTGGCACCCTCGGCAGGGATATAGCCTTGCTGGATGTGGGTACAAGAAAAGGCAACACGCTTGTACGCATCGCCTTTCCTGACCAGAAACTTACGTTCTATTTCTACACCGCTCATTGCATCAATACCATAGCGTAACCTATCACGGCAAGAGTCAATACTACCATGGTTACTATCAACCACTTCATCACGTTCTTGCCTTCCTTCTCCTGCATGGCTGCCTTCTTGGCGCGGCGCATCTTACTTTTTTCGCTCATAGTTGTTATGTTTTTAGGTTAATATATCGATGTTCCTTTTAGGGGCTCAATCTTCGTCGTCGGTGACAGGGAACTCCATGAGATAAGCCTTGATGAAGTCGTCGATTTTGCCGTCCATCACACCGTCGACATCGCCAGTCTGGTAGTTGGTGCGGTGGTCCTTGACGCGACGGTCATCGAAGACATAGCTGCGTATCTGGCTTCCCCACTCTATCTTTTTCTTGCCGGCTTCAATCTTGGCCTTGGCCTCGAGACGCTTCTTCATGGCGCGGTCATAGAGCTGCGACTTGAGCAGACGCAGGGCGTTCTCGCGGTTCTTGGGTTGGTCGCGCGTCTCGGTATTCTCGATGAGAATTTCTTCCTTCTCGCCGGTGTCGGGGTCTTCATACTGATAGCGGAGGCGCACTCCCGACTCTACCTTGTTCACGTTCTGACCTCCGGCACCACTGGAGCGGAAGGTATCCCAAGAGAGGCGGGCGGGCTCGACCACCACCTCGATGGTATCGTCGACGAGGGGCGAGACGAAGACGCTGGCAAAACTGGTCATACGCTTGCCCTGGGCATTGAAAGGCGATACGCGCACGAGGCGATGCACGCCGTTCTCGCTCTTCAGGTAGCCATAGGCATACTCACCGCCTTCTATCTCCATAGTGACGCTCTTGATACCGGCTTCATCGCCTTCCTGCAGATCTGCCACACGCACTTTGTAGCCGTGTGACTCTGCCCAGCGCATATACATACGCATAAGCATCGACGCCCAGTCCTGGCTCTCGGTACCGCCAGCGCCCGAATTGATTTTCATGACGCAGTCCATCGGGTCTTCCTTCTGTCTCAGCATGTTCTTGAGTTCAAGTTCCTCGATGGCTTTGATGGCTTTGGCGTAGTCGGCGTCGACTTCGTCCTCGGTCACCATATCGTCGTGATAGAAATCGAAGGCCAGCTGCAACTCGTCGGCATATTCGCGTGCCGCCTTGTAGTCCTTGAGCCAACGCTCAATGCCCTTGACCTTCTTCATCTGTTCCTGTGCGCGCTTGGGGTCTTCCCAGAAGTCAGGCGCCTGTGTGCGGAGTTGTTCTTCTTCAAACTCCACCTTCTTTTGGTCGATGTTCAGGTAGCGCGCCAACGCATCGGTGCGCTCCAGAACGTCTTTCAACTGATCACTTGTTATCATTTATTCTTCGTACATCTTGTCTATCGTCTCCTTGTAGTTCTTGTAGACGACAGCTCGTTTCAATTTGAGGGTGCTGGTCAGCTCTCCATTCTCCATGGTGAAGCCATGGGGCAGGAGGGTAAACCGCTTGATTTTCTCGTAGTGGGCCAGCGTCTGCTGGAGGGTGTCGATGCGCTCGGTCATCATGTCGTGGATGCGCTTGTCGGCACAGAGCTCTTCGCGCGAGCCAAACTCGATGTGGTTGTCACGGGCGTAGGCTTCGAGCAGACGGAAGTCGGGCACGATGAGGGCGGCGACAAACTTGCGCTGGTCGGCGATGATGGCAACCTGGTCTACATACTTGTCGACGAGCAGCATGGACTCTATCATCTGGGGCGCGATATACTTGCCGTTGGATGTCTTGAAGAGGTCCTTGATGCGCTCCTTGAGGAAGAGCTCGCCCTGATCGTTGATGTAACCGGCGTCACCCGTACGGAAGAAACCGTCGGCAGTGAAGGCTTCGGCGTTGACCTGGTCGCGCTTGTAATAACCCGGCGTGATGGTCGGGCCCTTGAGCAGCACTTCGTCGTTGTCGCCAATCTTGACCTCGATACCAGAGAGCGGACGACCCACCGAACCGATGGTGAACGGTTTGCCCTTGTGGTCGCAAGAGACAGTGGCAAGGCTTTCGGTGAGACCGTAGCCCACGACCATGTTGATACCGATGGAATGGACAAATTCTTCGACTTGGGGCGACACAGCGGCGCCGGCGGTGGGGAAGATATTGGGGTGGTCGAGACCCAACTGCTTGCGCACGAGGGCAAGCACGGTGCGGTCATAAATCTTGTATTCGGCAGCGAGGGCAAGCGACGGCCGACGGCCGCGGGCCAGACAGTCTACATTGTACTTGTGACCCACATGGAGGGCACGGTGGAAAAGACGCTGCTGCAGGGCGCCAGCATTGTCCATACGGTCTTTGACAGCGATGTAGACCTTCTCCCAGAAGCGCGGAACCGATGACATACACGTAGGGTGGGTCTCGCGCATAGCCTGCTGTATCTGCTGGGGATAGGTGTTGATAATCAACTGGGCGCCAACCGACAGGCAGAGGTAAGCCCAACCTCTCTCGAAGATGTGGGTGAAGGGCAGGAAGTCGATGACGCGGTCGTTTTCAGAGACATCAACAAACTCATAGTTGGCGTGAAGAGCCGCATGATACTGCCCGTAGGTGAGCATCACGCCCTTGCTCTCGCCGGTGGTACCACTGGTGTAGAGGATGTTGCAGAGGTCGGTGTAGTTGGCTTCCTTCCAGCGCGTCTCAAGTTCAGACTGGCGGGGCAGCCCCTTGCCCAACTTGATGAAATCGCTGAAGTAAAGGGCATTGGAGTCGTGGGTATCGATATTCACGCTGTCATCATAGACGATGATGCGCTCGAGCGTGGGGCAGAGGTGGAAGATGCGCAACGCCTTGTCATACTGGTCCTGCTCGCCTACGAAGAGGAAGCGCACCTTGGCATCGTTGAGCACATAGAGTATCTGCTGCTCGCTATTGGTGGCGTAGAAAGGCACGGTAACGGCGCGCACGCCATAGGCACCGAAGTCGGTGTAGAGGTACTGCACACAGTTCTGTGAGAAAACGCCTATATTTTCCTGAGGTTTCACGCCGAGATTAAGCAGCGCGTTACTTACCTCCTTTACACGAAGAGAGAAATGCTGCCAAGATACTGAGCGCCATTTCTTTTCTCCAAATCTCTGAAAAGTAAGTGCCGTTCGCTCTCCGTACTTCTTGGCAAGGTCGTGAATGATCACCGAAAGATGACTATTAATTTGCATAAGCAATAATATTTAGTTTATGCAAAGGTAGTGCAAACCGAAGACAATACAAAGAAAAAACGTAGGTTTTTTCATTTTGGATTGTTGAGGTGCAGCCTACCTTATCCAAAGGTAGTGCAAACCGAGCGAAATACAAAATAAATCTATTTATTTTTATTTCCGAGGTGACGCCTATCTTCACGGCTTCGCCGTAAAGGTAGTGCAAACCGAAGAGATTACAAAATAAATTCATTTATTTTTAATCTTGAGGTGCAGCCTACCTTCACGCCTTAGGCGTAAAGGAGTGCAAACCGAAGACAATACAAAGAAAAAACGTAGGTTTTTTCGATTTCTACGGAAGAGCCGTCGTTATGTTTAAGTTGATGCAGATGCCAAACAAAAACATTTCAAGTCACGAAATGACGATTGCAAACCGCGATTTTATCATTTCAGACTTTGAGCCCATTATTTCAAGCCACGAATTATAGATGAATAGGCACTCGGACAAGTTGGCGCCACGCCCCACCCCATTTCCGAAGCCCTCGCACACACTCCCGGGCACCACTATGAAGGCAGCGCGACACACCACCCATCGCAGATATATGTGCCGAAAAGCAAAAAAACATGAGTTACAGCACCAATATCAATGATTTTTTGCTTAACTTTGCCCAGGATGGACGGTGCCTCGGCATTTGAAGCAAGTTTCATGATGCAGAGTTGCACCATCTACACCCACGAAACACGCCAAGATTATGAAAGCAGACGAATTGATAATCGACAAAATCAAGGATATCGCCCGGAGCACCGTCCCCGACGGCAGCGAAGCGATACTGTATGGCTCGCGGGCTCGTGGCGATGCCCGCAGCGACTCCGACTGGGACATCCTTATCCTGTTGAACAAGGACACGCTCACCCAGAACGACTACGACAACGTGAGTTATCCCTTCGTCATGCTGGGCTGCAACCTCGGCACCGAAATCAACCCCATCCTCTACACCAAGAAGGAATGGGAAACCTACCAGTTCACCCCTTTCTACGAGAACGTGAATAGAGACGGAATTATTCTGACTTAATATGGACAAGGAATTACTCATAAAACTGCAGACGGAAAAGGCGAGGCGCTTTTTGTCACAGGCTGACCAGATGATGGGAATGGAAATTTGGGAGTTGGCAGCCAATCGTTATTACTACGCTTGTTGCCATGCCGTCCAAGCTCTCTTTATCAAGAACGACATCAATGCCCATTCCCATGCCGGCATGAACACTCAGTTCAGTCTGCACTTCGTCAAAACTGGTATTGTTGAATTATCTTATGGCAGTTTCCTGGCTCGCATGTTCCAGTTACGCCAGAAGGCCGACTACAACTGCGCCTACGAGATAGGCGAAAACGATATCAGTGAAATTGTCCAACTTGCCCATGGCTTTGTTGACCGTATATTGAGCTTAACCGAATAACCGAGGCCCTGCCATTCTGAATGGCACACAGGCCATAATTACCGATACAAGGATGGGATTAATTGTATTAATATTGTTCATAATAGGCTTTTTCTACATGAGGAAAGCTATACACCAAGCCAAAATCAATGCAAAAGGAAAGGTATCTGAGGGTTTGTCATACCTAAAGATGCTCAGACTGTCCGACGAATACATCATTATCAATGACCTGCTGTTTTCCGACGGTGGACATTCTACCCAAATTGACCATATTATCATTTCCCCTTATGGTATTTTTGTCATTGAGACCAAAGGTTACAAAGGATGGATATTGGGAAGTGAGGATTCTGAGTACTGGATTCACTCATTATACAACTCCAAGTATCAATTCTACAATCCCGTAAGGCAGAACGATGGTCACGTACGTTTCCTAAGAAGACTCCTGAAAGACTATGGGGATATTCCAATCATTCCAATTGTAGTTTTCAACAACTCGGCGACCATTAAAGTCAACGTGTTTAACCATTGGGTTATTAACAGACGCAATCTGCTTGACACCATAAGGCAATACGACACGATTGCAATCTCTGACAACGATATTGACAGTATTGTCAAACTGATTCAGGACAATACCAAGACAGATTCTACAAGCAAGAAGCAACATATAAAATATACCAAGGAGCAACATAACCAAGCCGAGATTCGTAGAAGAAACAATATATGTCCTAATTGTGGTGGACAATTGGTCAAACGTAATGGTAAATATGGCAGTTTCTATGGTTGTTCCAATTACCCTAAATGCAAATACACAACACGATGACCACAAAAGAATATACTGATGACGCGGTGGCGCTGCTCATGCGCCTGATAGCCACTCCGTCTGTGAGCCGCGACGAGGGCGGAGCGGCAGATGTCATGGAGGCGGAACTGCGGAGATGCGGAATTGAATATACGCGCGAGGGCAACAACCTCTGGACCACTGACCCGCAGTATGACGAGCGGCGCACCACCCTGCTGCTCAACGCCCATATCGACACCGTCAAGCCCGTGGAGAGCTGGACGCGCAACCCCTACTCCCCCACGCTCGAGGGTGACACGCTCTACGGTCTGGGCAGCAATGACTGCGGCGGAGGACTCACTGCGCTGCTGCAAGTGTATCGCGCGCTCAAAGACAGACCACGTCCATACAATCTGATATACCTCGCCTCAGCAGAGGAGGAGGTCTCGGGCATCGACGGCATACGCCGCGTGCTGCCTCTGCTACCCAGGATAGATGTAGCGATAGTGGGCGAGCCCACCGCCATGCAGCCCGCCATAGCCGAGAAGGGACTGATGGTGCTCGACATCACCGCCCACGGCCGCAGCGGACACGCCGCGCGCAACGAGGGCGTGAACGCCATCTACAAGGCGATGGACGACCTGCTGTGGATGCGCGACTACAGGTTTGAGCGCGACAGCAGTCTCTTGGGGCCCACCACGATGAAGGTGACGGTGATAAACGCGGGCACCCAGCACAACGTGATACCCGACGAGTGCCGCATGGTGGTCGACATACGTACCAACGAGCATTATACCAACCGCGAGGTGTATGACATCGTGAGCCGCCACGTCAAGAGCGATGTCAAGGCGCGCTCCTTCCACCTCTGCTCGTCGCATATCGATGCCCAACATCCATTGGTAAGGCGGTGTCTGTCATTGGGAATGACGCCCTTTGGCTCGCCCACGCTGAGCGACCAGGCGCTCATGACATGGCCCTCGTTCAAGTTGGGCCCCGGCGACTCTGCCCGCTCCCACTCTGCCGACGAATACATACGCATAAGCGAAATCTCCCACGCCATCGACACCTATCTCTCGCTGCTCGAGGGTTGGGAAGGTTAAGTCACGAAGTCCAGTCACGACCGTGGCGACAGCCACAAACGCAAAGAGCGCGCCCATGTGAACCTCTCACACGGGCGCGCTCTTTGCGATAGATATATAGATGGCGGCGCTAACGGCCGAGCCATGTTTCAGGGTTGAGTTTGGTCGTTCCGCGACGCAGCTGGAACTGGAGGATATGGTCGGGGCCCACATTGCCGAGCGCCTGACGCGTAGAGACTTTCTGTCCCTTGCTCACGCTCACCGAACTCAGGTTGCAATAGACGGAGATGTAGGCTCCATGGCGCACCATGACAAACATGCTGCCCTCCCAACCGAAGACGGCACTCACCTCGCCATCGTAGACGCTGCGGGCTACGGCTCCGGGACGGCCCAGGATGTTGATGCCCTTGTTGTCGAGCGTCACGCCCTTGAGGCCTTCGACGGCGTACTGACCGAAGTGGCTCACCACCTTGTAGCTGCCGGTGATAGGCATAGGCAGGCGCCCCTTGTTGGCCTCAAAGCCACCGCTCATCATGCGGTCTACCGACGACATCGACTCGGCATTGCTCACCTCGCGCTTGGCGGCAGCTATCTCCTTGCGGCTGCGGGCTTCGTCGGCACGCGCCTTGCGCTCGGCAGCCTCGCGATTGGCTGTGGCTTCGCGCATAGCTTGTCGGGCGCGCTCTTCAGCCTCACCCTTTCCGCGTCGGGCTTCTGCCTCGGCACACAACTGCTGTTCGCGCTTACGTGCCTCTTCGATGCGGCGCTGGTTTTCACGTGCTTCAGCCTCGGCGGCAGCCTTTCGGCGAGCCAGTTCTTCGGCTTTGCGCTTGGCGGCGGCGGCAGCGGCAGCCTTGCGCTTGGCCTCTGCCTCGGCGCGGGCTTTCGCCTTGGCCACCTCGATAGCCACGAGACGGTCAATCTGCGCGTTGAGCACCTGGTTTTTCTTCTTCTGCTCGTCTATGATAGACTGTATGGTCTTCTGCTGGCGCTGCAGTCCTTTCACGATATTCTGCTGCTCGCTCTGCTTGCCCTCGAGCTCGGTGCGGGCTTGCACATCGCGACTGAGGAGCTGGTGCTTGTGTCCGCGGGCGTCCTCCAGCTGCTTATGCTTTTCGTTGACCTGCTGCTGCTTGACCTTGAGCATATCACCCTGCACCTTCTGGTACGCAGCGTATTCCTTGACAAAGCGCATACGACGATACATCTGCGCGAAACTCTGTGCCGAGAAGACAAACATCATCTTGTCCTGCACGCTGCGATGCCTTGCCATGTAGCGTATCGACTTGATATATCGCTGGCGACGGTCATCGAGCTGGCTCTGGAGGGTGGCGAGCTGCGACTTGAGGATGCCGATGTTGTCGTCGAGGGCTGTGATGTCCTTCTGGATGCCGTCTATAGACTTCTGCTTCTCCCCTATCTCGCTGTTGATGAGCATGAGGTCCTTGAGGCGCTTGGACACGTTGGCCTTGTTGGCTCTGAGCGCCTGCTCCTGCTGCCTGATGCGGCGCTGCACGGCGGCGCGCTCATTGCGCAAGCCCTTGATGGTGGTGGGCTTGGCGTTCTTGGATGCAGAGGCTTTGGCCTTGGTCTTGCGCCTGGTCGTCGTCGCCTGGGACTTGCGCTTGGTTGTGGTCTTGGCGGTGGTGCGCTGCTTGCTCTGCCTCGTGGCCGTCGTCTTCTTCTGCGCGGTCAGAGGGAGGGTCAGCACCATTGCCATCAATACTATCAGAATACGTCTCATCGCATATTGAGTAATTTGTCAAACACATCATTGGCCTCCACCTTCTTATACTTGGCAGACGGCGTGGTGAGCGCCTGCCAGTCGGAGTCGGTGCGCACGCTGTTCATGCGCAGGCTGACGGTGGCCTGCTGGGTCTTGCCGCCGGCATTGGTGGTGAAGGTAAACGACTGGGAGGCTGGGAACATCTTGGCACCTACTGCCTTGAAGTCGCCGTAGTTCCAGGCGAGGCTCGAGGTGCCGTGGGCAGAGCCGAGATAGGTCACCAGCGCCGAGAGGATATGATGGTCGGCGCGGCGGGCGTTCCACTTGAAGTTGAGCTTGCCCGACTGGAGCGTCACGGGAACCTCGGCGCCCAGGGCGTCAATCTCGGCAGTAAACTTGTCAAGGTCTCCCTCGCCAACCTTCTGCACGCCGGGCAGCAGGAGTTCGTTCCAGAAGAGCGACTGCAGACTGTAGAAGTCGAGGCCGTTGTCCTTGAGGAAGCCCAACTGGCTGTACTCGGCCTTGATATACTCTTTGTGCAGACGGTCGATGACGAGCACATAGTCGGGGGTAAACTCCACGCGGCCCACCTCGGTCTGGATGAGCGGTATCATCACCTGCAGACGGATTACCTCGTCCTTGCGCATGCGCAACTGGCCCGGCAGCGTCTGGTTGATGCTTCCCGCCTTGATGCTGAAGCTCATGTCGCCCACAATGTTCTTCTGGTAGAGCCGCTGGTCGCTCACCTGCTGCACGAAATGCAACGAGGCGCTCACGGCGTCGCTCTTCTTCATGGCAGCCTGAGTCTGCGCCGAGCCGCCGGTCATCACTGTCTTCTTGGCACCACACGATGCCAGCACGAGAGCCACGGCAAAGAGCGTGGCGTTATGGATTGTTCTTCTTGTTTCCATCTTGTTTCTTCTTGTCATTATCCTGATTCTTCCGGTCACCGTTCTGCTTCTGCTTGACGCCATCTTGCTTCTTCCGGTCACCATCTTCAATTATCTTTCTGTACTTTATCTTCTTGGGGAGCAGCTCACTGCCACCGCCAACCTTAACCGCACGCTGCCAGTAGCCCACTGCCTCATCGGTGAGACCATTGCGGAAGTAGATATCACCAGCGTGTTCGAGCACCACACCACTCTGGACCGAGTCGCTGTCGTTGGCAAGCGCCTGGTCGATATAGATACGCGCCTCGGCATAACGGTCCTGACGGTAGAGTATCCAGGCGTAGGTATCGAGGAAAGTGGGGTTCTTGGGTTCGGCCTTGATGGTCTTCTGGCTCATCTGCGCAGCCTTGTTGAGAGCCGTGTCCTTCTCGCTGAGATAGTAGGCATAGTTGTTGAGACACTCTATGTTGTCGTCCTTCCACTTCAGACAGTTGTCGAAGGCCTCAAAGGCTTCCTGCTCCTTGTTCTGGTCGTGCAGGATATTACCCATCATCGAGTAGAAGTCACTGACGATTTCCTTGTTGCTCTTGTCGTCGGCAAGCGCCACACCCCGGCGCAGCGCGCTGAGTGCTTCGTCGTTGCGCTCATTCTGGTAACAAGAGAGGCCGAGGAAGTAGTAGAACGCGAGTTCATCGGGGTTGTACTCGGTGCCCTCTTTGCTGAGCTTTATGACCTGCTCCCAGTTCTGTTCTTTCCAATACGACTGTATGAGTTCGAACCTTACGGAGCCGTTGTCGGGCTCGAGGCTGAGCAGGCGGGTACGCGCCTTACGCACCTCGGCTTCGGGAAATTTCTTGAGGTTGAGGTATGCCAACCGGAGTTCTGCCAGGGTAGCGTCGTAGACACCCAGCTTCTCCTGCTGGTCAAAGAGAGCTATCACGCGGGTACTGTCGTCGCCACGCGCTTCATTGTCCTGGATGAAGGCTTTCATCATGGTGAGGCGGGTCTTGTCTTCGGTCTTGGGGTTGTCCAGGATGCTCTTCAGGCAGTTGTCGGCAAGGTCGTTCTGACCCACCGACTTGTAATAGTCATACATCGAGCTGAGCACATTGGCGTTGCCAGGCTCCTTGGCGAGGGCTTCGGTGAATATCTTGAGCGCCTCGCTCTCTCCGCCGTTCTGCATGAGCCAGTTGCCCATCATCACCTGATAGTTGATGTCATAGGGATGCTCAGCCACGAGCTGCTTGAGCGACGCCAGAGCTTTCTTGCGCTCGCCTTTGAGTCCGTAGATGCTCACCTTGCTCAGCGTGATGTCTTCGCCGCTGCCCTCTATCTGCTCCAGGCGGTCCAGGCAGTCTATCATGCGGTCATAGGCTTTCTGCTTGTCATAGATACCGAGCAGAATCTGCAGCAGGTCGGTGCGGCCGCGGTTCTTGCGCGCCAGACTCTCATACACCGCCGCAGCCTTGTCCAGCTCGTTGTTGCGGTAGTAACTCAGGGCGAGGGTCTCGAGATAAGTCTGGTTGTCGGGGCGCAGACTGACGGTCTTCTCGAGATAAGCCTGAACCAGCGAGTCATTGCCGTCGTCGGCATAGTATTTGGCGAGAAAGAAGTAGGGCTCTGCGGCGTAGGGGTTGAGGTCACGGCACTCTTCGAGCAGGCTGCGTGCGATGGAGTCGTTGCCCTTGAGGCGCTCGCAGACCGACTCGAGGAAGAGGCTGTCCATGCGGCGCTGGTCCTGGGCAGAGAGGATGGGAGCAGCCGCCACGACCACCTTCTTGCGCTTGGCCTGGGAGGGCAGCGACAGCAGCGCCACCAGCAGTACCGCAGCTATCAGGATATAGCGATAGTTGATTTTCATCATCTTCAGCAGGTTATTTCACCCCCGTATGACCATAACCGCCGACACCGCGCTCGGTATCGTCGAGCTCGTCGACGAGCTGGAACTCTATCTGCTCATGGCGCGCCACCACCATCTGGGCGATGCGCTCGCCGTCGTTGATGACAAAGTCGGTATCAGAGAAGTTGATAAGCAGCACCATCAGTTCGCCACGATAGTCGGCATCGATGGTACCGGGGGTATTGAGCACGGTGATGCCGTGCTTCAGTGCCAGTCCGCTGCGAGGGCGTATCTGGGCTTCGAAGCCTTGCGGCAGGGCTATATGGAGCCCGGTGGGAACCAGGCGGCGCTCCATAGGATGAAGTACTATCGACTCGTCGATGTTGGCGCGCAGATCCATGCCAGCGCTCTGGCTGGTGGCATACGCGGGCAGGGGCTGGTGCCCCTTGTTGATTACTTTGACGTTAAGCATAGTCATGCTGATTTGATTTTTCATGCAAAAATAACTAATTCTGACCACATTATTCACTTTTTTATGATAAAAGAATATAATTAGGGTTTTTTCCACTACTTTTGTGGCTATGAATTGGCAACAACTTATCTCCAACAAGCGTCTCGGACAGGAGACGCGGCACGAGCGGCATGACGACCGCTCGGAGTTCAAACGCGACAGCGACCGTCTCATTTACTCGGCGCCCTTCAGGCGTCTGCAGAACAAGACGCAGGTGTTCCCCCTGCCCGGCAGCATCTTCGTCCACAACCGTCTGACCCACTCGCTCGAAGTCTCGTCGCTCGGCAAGTCGCTCGGCGACGACGTGGCACGCATCCTCACCGAGCGCCATCCCGAACTGAGGGGCACGCTCTTCGAGGAGATTGGCACCATTGTCCAGACAGCCGGACTGGCGCACGACCTGGGCAACCCGCCCTTCGGCCACAGTGGCGAGAAAGCCATACAGGCGTTCTTCACCGAGGGCGAGGGCCAGGAGTTGCGCACACGGGTGAGCGACCGCTTCTGGGACGACATCACCCACTTTGAGGGCAACGCCAATGCCTTCCGCATCCTTACCCACCGCTTCCACGGCAGGCGCGAGGGCGGGTTTGTCATGACCTACTCCACCCTGGCGAGCATCGTCAAATATCCCTTTGCCTCGTCTGAAGCCGGAGGGCATGGCAAGTTCGGTTTTTTCGCCCCCGAGGAAGACTCCTACCGCAAGATTGCCGACGAGCTGGGTATCGCGCGCCTCTCTGCCGACGGCGAGCCGCTGCGCTATGCCCGCCACCCGCTGGTATACCTCATGGAGGCTGCCGACGACATCTGCTACGAGATTATGGACATCGAAGACGCCCACAAGCTCAAGCTGCTCACCTATCAGGAGACCGAAGACCTGCTCTTGGGCTTCTTCGACAGCGACACCCGCGCCAGCATCCTGCAGCGGGTGGAGGAAGACGGGGTGACCGATGTCAACGAGAAGGTGGTGTATATGAGGGCGTGTGTCGTGGGACTGCTCGAAAACGAGTGCGTGCATGCCTTTGTAGACCACGAGAGCCAGATACTGGCGGGCACATTTGAGGGCAGCCTCATCAAAGCCATCTCCGAGCGGCCCCGCAACGCCTACAAGCGATGCACGCAGGTATCTAAAGAGAGAATATATCAAAGCAAGATAGTGCTCGACGTGGAGTTGTCGGGTTACAAGATTATGGAGACGCTGATGCGCGACCTCGTGAGCGCTGCCGTGAGCCCCGAGAAGTTTCATTCCAAGCAACTTATCAAGCGCTTCAGCAGCCAGTACGACATTCAGAGCGATGACCTGGAGACACGGCTCATGGCTGTCATCGACTATATCAGCGGCATGACCGACATCTATGCCTTGGACATCTACCAGAAGATTAACGGCATCTCGCTGCCCATCATCTGACGCGCCACACAGCACAGCAAGGGGGAACCGGCAATGACCGGTTCCCCCTTGCTGTTTATCTATAGCGGCGCCGCGACCATCGACAGCACCGCCGCAGCCCCCTTGGCGAGTCTGGAGCATATCCTGGCGGGTTCGTAACTTATGATACGTGGGCTCGTGCCTTCCGTCACGCGTCCACGTACCATAAGGCACGAACCCTCGTATCAATAGGCACGAGCCGCCAATCATGGTCAGCAAGCGAGTGAAGACACTGGCTGTCAGCCCAATCATCATCGCTGCAGCAGCCGCGACAGCGACATCCGTACGAGATGCGGCTGCGCCCGCGATGTCTTACAGCTGCCCCACCTTGCCGATAAAGAGGATGGTTCCCGTGGTATTCTCACGGATGGCATAGACAAAGGGGTGGTCGAACTTGATGGGCTCGGTGGGCTTATCCGACGTGTACAAACCTTCAGCGTAGCTTACTGCCGCAGCCTTGGTGCCGTTTTCATCGACATCTATCATCGCGCTCTGCCCCATGTTGACATAGCACACTCCATTGCTTTGCACATCAAACAGCCTGTTGATGCCCAGTTGTTGGCAGACCTTCACGATATCCTGGAACTCATTCTGCACCTTGAACTTGGGCAGACGTATGTCTATCGTGGCGCTTACCAGCTTGTTGTGCAAGCCCCACCAGTCGGTCTTGTCGGTTATCTGCTGTCCAATGTCCTTGGGCATCACTATCATCATGCTGTAATAGCCGCGGCCGTAGGTGAGTTCAGCCACCGAGACCTCGTCGTCTACATATACCTTGGCATCTACCGACGCCTGCATCATATCCACCTTTGATGTGGTGCCGTTCTCGTTGTGGAAGACGCCCTGATAAGTGTTTCTGCCATTAAAAGGCTGCGACCATTTGCCATTGAAATAGGTGGCATTGGCCAGGACAATGGCTGTCGATGAGCTTGGCTTCAGGCTGAGGCTATTGATTAGGCCGTGGGTCTTCTCGCTTGCCCACCTGTCGATAAGCTGCTTGGCCTCGTCGGCCTTGTTGCCAAAGTCGTGGACTACGAAATCCGCATTGTAGTTGTCCTCGATGTTTGCCACGACTTCGGGCAAGATGTACAGGTCATCGTCGGCCCATATACTGTTGGCAAGCGCCAACTTGACATACTTGTCGTCCTGCTGCAGGCGCGTCAGCAGTTCCTTGCTGTGCTGGTTGGTCTCAGCCAGGGTGTAGTTGTTGAGTCCGAGAGCGTCGAACACCTCTGCCTGGGCCTCGACGCTTGCCGTGTTGGCCATCATGCTCAGCAGATACTGCATGCTGATGGGCGACACCACCACATTGCCTTTGGCTGCAGACGGTTGGGCGGCGAGCACAGCCAGCAAGTCGTTGGCAAACCCATTGCTGCACGCCGCGAAATCGGTCTGCGTAACCTGATTAAGTTCTACTCGGATAGGCTCTATTTCGCCTCTCTCTTCATCATTACTACAAGCCACAAACATGGTTGTTGCCATTGCTACGAGCAACATAAGCGCTAATCTTGTCGGTTTCATAATGGTCATGATTAAAGTTATCGGTATTATTACGGTGATGTATCAGTCGGTCGTCTGCTGTCGTGCCATCTGCGGGCCGCTTGTGGCGGGGGGGGGCGGGCGAAAGCCGTAGCCAACAGCCTATGGCACACTGCGTCTGGCAGGCAGACCCACACGCTATTTTTGGCAAAGATAAGGACTATTGCAGAATGGGTCACAATTATTTTGGTTAAAAATGTTTAGCCACGTAATAATTATGATTTTCAAGGGATTGGCGGTGAATATGAGGATGAAGTCGGCAACCTTTGGCTGCGCAGCGGTGGACTATGGCGAGGTGAGTCTGGGGGCGGACAGGAAGATGGTGGCGGCGGGCGTCGCAGCCATCCCCATACGCATCAAAACGGCAATTGCCGTAATGGGCTTAGCGTCCATTACGGCAATCATTATGGGGTTGCTCTCTGCCTCGCCCACTGGTAGCAGCATCGGCATGGCGGCGGGTGGCGGCAGGATGCGGGGCGGCACCTACTTGCAGCCGTCCTTGTATATCACCTTGTTGGCTCCGCTGGTGAGCTGCAGCGCCTCGGGGTGCTCGGCGATAAAACTGTCGATGTGGCGTATGCGCTTCTCCTCGAGTATCTCGTCGATGGCAATCAGGATGCCCGTCTCCTCGACATCGCCGAAGCCATAGTTGATGGCGGTTCCGAAGAGTTTCATCGTGGGACTGAGGTTCATATAGGCATTGACGAGCGGCGGGATGTTGTACCCCAGGTTGCGTATCTCACGGTTGAGCACGCGGTAGTCTTCCTTGAAGTCGTCATGGCAGAATATCTTGGCCAGTTCGTCATCGGGAGTCTCAATAACCAGCGGTTTCATCGGTACAATGAGGTGCTCCTTGTCATCAAAATGCTTGCGCAAGAAGTAGAGAATCATATCTCTGCCGCGACGGATATAGCTGGGATACATCGTAACCTTACCGAAAAAATACTTGAGGTTGGGATAGAGCACGGTGAGGGCGCCAAGGCCGTCCCAGAGGTTGTCGAGGGCGAAGATGCTCTTGGTGTTTTTGCGCACATTCTGGTAGCCGAGCGACACAAACGAACGCCCCAGCTCTACGGTGTAGGGTGCGTACTGGGTCATAAACTTCTCGGAGAAGTGGAACATGTGACTCGTGGCAAGCACAGGCTGTCCCTTGTCGTCTATCTTCCAATCGGTACCTATCAGATAGCGATAGCCACCGATGATTTCTTCCTCTTCAGGATTCCATACTATCAACTGCCTGCAGCCATTCTCCATGGTATCAAACTCGTCGATATCTGCCGACTTGCCCGTACCCCCTCCGGCGGTTCGGAAAGCCTCTTCGCGCAGACGCCCTATCTCAAGCATCACGTTGGGCGCTTCCTGTGCCGTAACGACATAAATCTCGTTATGGCTCTTGTTGGTCATACGCATACGGCGTTCGGGCGTAAGCTCTCTCTTGAGCAGTTCCCTACTGACGGGTTGGATAATTTCCTGTTCCATAATTACTTCTTTATCTATAGCTCGTAAACCTTTTCTTCTACAAAATTCGCCCATTCCATCGGAGTTTTGCTCTTGTCGAACGTCTGCCATGGTATGGGTTTGCCGATGACCACCCTGAACTTCTTACCCACGTTGCGATACATCTCGTCGACGAGGAAGAGCATGGCAAGATTGAAGGGCAGATACTTGTCGCTGAACTTGGCGATGCGGTAGAACCGCTCGGAATTGCGGCCGCCGAAGAAGATGGGCACCACATCGCGGTGGCACTCCACGCTCTTGGTGATAAATGTCTTCTTCCACGGCAAATCGTGGATGGAGCCATCGGCGCGCTTGCGGCTGTTGAGTCCGGCGGGGAACATGAGCATGTGCTTGTCGCTCTTGAAGCCTGCCTCGACCATAGCGGGAAAGTTACGGCTCTGTCGGCCGGTCTTGTTGATACCTATACACAGTGGCTTGAGTCCTGGCAGATTGAGCAAGAGGTCGTTGACGAGATAGCGGAAGTTGCCATCGTAGTGACGACCGATGATGGCGCCCAACGCCACGCCGTCCTGACCACCGAGGGGATGGTTGGACACAAAGGTGTAGAGCCGGCCGTCGTTCTTGTCGGGCAGGTTCTCCATTCCCTCTATCTCAAGGGTCATATCGAGGTACTTGACACAAGCCTCGAGCCACTCCACTCCCTCGAGATGACTGTGGTCATCAAGGAACTGGTTGACCTGGTCTTCGTGTACCAGCCGCTTGAGCCATGCCACGAGAAAGCGGGGCACCAGACGGGCTCTCTTTCCCATCTTGCCTGCCAGAATCTTGTCTATATCTATGGTCTTTGCCACCATGAGGTTTTATTTCATAACTTCTAAGGTAGTGCAAAAATAATACTTCTTTTCCAATTACGCTAAAAAAAGACATAAAATGTGTGATAAATCTAAAAATGATTGACAAATAGTCGCGAAAGGGCAGGAAAATGCGGACAAAGTGGCCCAAAAACCGGCACCCGACACCCCCGCCCGCGCCATCGGTAAGGACGGCGCCTGCAAACCGCCATGTCAAGTTTTTGAAGAAAAATGAAAAAAAAGTGGAGAAAAGTGGTGCAGTGTGGGGAAATAGTTGTATCTTTGACCACGTAATTCGAATTTATATATAAAAGAGGTACGCATGCGATTTGTAGGAAACATAGAAGCCAAGACCGACGCCAAGGGACGCGTGTTCCTGCCCTCGGCTTTCAGGAAGCTGCTGCAGACAGCAGCCGAAGAGGGTCTGGTGCTGCGCAAAGACATCTTCCAGCCTTGTCTGGTGCTCTATCCCCAGTCGGTCTGGGACGAGCAGCTCAACCTGCTGCGCTCGCGCCTCAACCGATGGAACGCCCAACACCAGCAGCTCTTCCGCCAGTTTGTCTCTGATGTAGAGCAGCTCACGCTCGACGGCAACGGCCGCTTCCTGATACCACGCCGGTATATGAAGATGGCCAATATAGAGAGCGCAGTGAGGTTTATAGGCATGGACGACACCATCGAGATATGGAACGCCGACACTGCCAACGGCGCCTTCATGGACGCCGACGCCTTTGCGCAACAGTTGGAGGACCTCATGACCACTCCCGGCGATACCGACACTAACGGCTAACACCCAGCGACAATGACAACAATCGACACATACCACGTACCCGTATTGCTCGACGAAAGCATAAACGGTCTCAACCTGCACCCCGACGGCGTGTACATCGACGTGACCTTCGGCGGTGGCGGCCATTCGCGCGAGATACTGCGCCGGCTCCCCCAGGGCTCGCGCCTCTTCAGCTTCGACCAGGACGCCGATGCCGAACGCAACATCGTAGACGACGACCGTTTCACCTTCGTACGCAGCAACTTCAGATACCTGAAGAACTGGATGCGCTACTACGAGATAGACCACATCGACGGTCTGCTGGCCGACCTCGGCGTGTCGTCGCACCACTTCGACGACGAGAGCCGCGGTTTCTCCTTCCGCTTCGACGCCCCCTTGGACATGCGCATGAACAAGCGCGCCGACAAGACCGCCGCCGACATCGTGGCAGAGTATGACGAAGAGGCGCTGGCTGACATCTTCTACCTCTACGGCGAACTCAAGAACTCGCGCCGCATTGCCTCGGCGCTGGTCAAGGCACGCCAGCAGCACGCAATAGCCACCACGCAGGACTTCCTGCATGTGGTGGAGCCTTTCTTCAAACGCGAGCGCGAGAAGAAGGACATGGCGCGACTCTTCCAGGCTCTGCGCATCGAGGTGAACCATGAGATGGAAGCCCTCAAGGAAATGCTCGCCGCTGCCACCCAACTGCTGGCTCCCAGCGGCAGACTCTCGGTCATCACCTACCACTCGCTGGAAGACCGCATCGTAAAGAACGTGATGAAGACGGGCAATGCCGAGGGCAAGATGATACAGGACTTCTACGGACGCATCGAGACGCCCTACAGGCTGGTAAACAACAAGGTCATCGTGCCCACCGACGAAGAACAGCAACGCAACCCACGCAGCCGAAGCGCCAAACTAAGAATAGCAGAAAAGAAATGACAGACGAAGACAAAGACATAAAGCAGCCCACGGCAGACAAGCCCGCCAGCACAGAGGAACTGGCCGAGCGCCAGCCTACGCTGACCGAAGCCATCAAGAAACAGGTGGCCGACGAAGACACCCCGCTATCGGGTGCGCTCACCTTCAGCAAGATTGTGGGTGGCGACATCCTCAACACCTCGACCATACGCCGCCAGATATGGCTGCTGCTGCTCATCGTGCTGTTTATCGTCATCTATATCTCCAACAGATACAGCTGTCAGCGCAGTCTGATAGAAATCGACAAGTTGCAGACCGAACTGAAGGATGCCCGCTACAAGGCGCAGACTACCAACAACAGATTTATCGAGATGAGCCGCGAAAGCCGCGTGCTCGAACAGCTCAAGGCATGTAAAGACAGCACGCTGCACATGTCCAACCAGCCACCCTACTTAATCAATGTTCCAGAGAAATGAGCAAGTTTGACAACAAAAAGGTAATGCCGAGATACTACTTCCTGGCCACCATGATGACCCTGCTGGCAGTGATTGTCGTCGCCAAGGCCGGCTACATCATGAGCGCCAAGCGCGCATACTGGATGGAAGTGGCAAGCCGCGTGAAGAAAGACAGCGTGGCGGTGAAGGCCATCCGCGGCAACATACTGAGCTGCAATGGCGAGATTATGGCAAGTTCGCTGCCCGAATACCGACTGTTCATCGACTTCAAGGCCATCCACGAAGCCGGCAACGACTCGCTCTGGGATACTAAGGTCGACTCCATCAGCGAGGGGCTGAGCCGTATGTTCCCCAACCGCAGCAAAGCCGAATACCGCCGCTATCTGCAGAAGGGCAAGGAAAAGCAGAGTCGCCGCTGGTCTATCTATGACGGGCGCGTGGACTACAATACCTACTGCGAGGCCAAGCAGCTGCCTATGTTCCGCCTGCGCGGCTACACCGGCGGCTTCTACTGCGAGAATTTTGACTCGCGCCAGCACCCCTACGGGTCGCTCGCCGAGCGCACCCTGGGCACCCTCTACGCCGGCAAGGACGAAGCCAAGAACGGACTGGAACAGTTCTACGACAGTCTGCTGCGTGGCAAGAACGGCATCATACACCGCCGCAAGGTGCTCAACAAGTATCTGGACATCACCGACACGCCGCCCACCGACGGTGCCGACATCGTGACCACCATCGATGTGAACATGCAGGACCTGGCTGAGCGTGCCGTCATAGAGCAGCTCAACGCCAAGGATGTAAACGGACTGGTGGGTGTGGCTATCGTCATGGAAGTCAAGACGGGCGACATCAAAGCCATCGTCAACATGGAGCGCGGTGCCGACGGCAAGCTCTACGAGATGAAGAACCACGCCATCAGCGACCTTATGGAGCCGGGCTCGGTGTTCAAAACCGTGTCGCTGATGACCGTACTCGAAGACGGCATGTGTGACACCAGCCGCGTAGTGGAGACTGGCAACGGTATCTACGACATGCACGGACGACCCATGCGCGACCACAACTGGCGCCACAACGGATATGGCACCATCACCATGGCACGCTCGCTGGAGGTGAGCTCGAATATCGGCGTCAGCCGTATCGTGGAAGACTACTACGGCAAAAACCCTGAGAAGTTTGTCGAAGGCGTCTACCGCACAGGTATCACCACCGACTTCAAACTGCCCCTCAACGGTTATGCTCCTGCCCGAGTACGCATGCCAAAGAAGAACGCGCGCGGCCAGTGGCTCAACTGGAGCAAGACATCGCTGGCATGGATGAGCATAGGATATGAGACCCAGATACCGCCGATATCCACCCTGGCGTTCTACAACGCCATAGCCAACGGCGGCCGCATGATGTATCCGCGCTTTGTCACCGGCATCAGCAAGAACGGCGAGATGCTCATGACATTCCCTGCAATGGCGGTGCCCGGCCATGAGAAGATATGCAGCCAGCGCACCTTGGGCAAGGTGCAGGCCATGCTGGAGCACGTAGTGTCAAAAGGTACGGCAAAGAAAGCAGGCTCCAAAGCCTTCAAGATAGCCGGCAAGACCGGTACAGCACAGGTGGCACAGGGCGGAAGCTACAGAAACGGCACGATGAAATACCTGCTGAGTTTTGTGGGATACTTCCCCGCCGACGCGCCACGGTACAGTTGTATCGTATGTATACAGAAAAAGGGTCTGCCGGCATCCAGTGGTTTCAGCGCAATAGCATTCCGCGAGATTGCGGAGGGCATTATGGCGCAGAACCTGAAGATGGATGTGCGCGACGCCAAAGACGAGCACAGCATCATGGTGCCCGACGTGAAGGCTGGCAACATCAACTCGGCGGGCAACGTGCTGCACTCGTTGGGAGTGAGGACTCAAGGCCAGCCGTGGAATGACAGCCAGAAGCCCGTGTGGGGCACAGGCTCGCGCAACCGCCACTCGGTGACGCTGAGCCGCGTGGCGATGACTCCCGCCAACGAGGTGCCCGATGTCAAGGGCATGGGCGCCCGCGACGCCGTCTATCTCATGGAGAGCCGAGGCATCAAGGTGACCCTCAAAGGCCGCGGCAAGGTGTGCAGACAGAGTCTGCAGCCAGGGCAGAGAGCCGTGAAGGGACAGCGATGTCATCTGATATTGGAATAAACGTAATACACACATATATATTATGAAGCTACACGAACTTCTCAAGAACATCAAGCCTCTGCAAGTCGCAGGCGACAGCGAGGTTGAGATTACCGGAGTGAACATCGACTCACGCCGCATAGCCAAAGGCCACCTCTTTGTGGCCATGCGTGGCACTCAGGTAGACGGCCACAAGTTTATCGGCAAAGCCATAGACCAAGGCGCCGTGGCCGTACTCTGCGAAGAAATGCCAGACCAACTCTGCGAGGGTGTGACCTATATACAGGTAGACTCGACCGAAGACGCCGTGGGGCGCGTGGCCACCGTCTTCTACGGAGAGCCGTCCAAGAAACTCAAACTGGTGGGCGTGACCGGCACCAATGGCAAAACGACCATCGCCACCTTATTATATAATATGTTCCGTAAGATGGGGCACCGCTGTGGTCTGCTCTCTACCGTCTGCAACTATATCGAGGACGAGGCAATAGCCGCCGACCACACCACACCCGACCCCATAGAGCTCAACGCACTGCTGGCGCGCATGGTAAAGGCTGGTTGCGAATATGCGTTCATGGAATGCTCGTCGCACGCCATCGCCCAGAAGCGCATTGGCGGACTCAAGTTTGCCGGAGGCATATTCACCAACCTCACCCGCGACCATCTGGACTACCACAAGACCTTTGAAAACTACCGCGACGCCAAGAAGGCCTTCTTTGATGGCCTGCCCAAGTCGGCATTTGCCATCACCAACGCCGACGACAAGAACGGCATGGTAATGGTGCAGAACTGCAAGGCCCAGGTGAAGACCTACTCGATACGACAGATGGCAGACTTCAGAGCCCGCATACTGGAGTGCCACTTCGAGGGCATGTATCTGGAGATAGACGGACAGGAAGTGGGCGTGCAGTTTATCGGCAAGTTCAACGTGAGCAACCTGCTCGCCGTCTATGGCGCCGCCCGCATGCTGGGCAAGGACGCCAAAGACATACTGGTGACGATGAGCACGCTGCACAGCGTGAGCGGTCGTCTGGACCCGGTGCGCTCGCCCGAGGGATATACCGCCATCGTGGACTATGCCCACACCCCCGACGCCCTCGCCAATGTGCTCAACGCCATCCACGAAGTACTCAACAAGAAGGGCCACGTCATCACCGTATGTGGTGCCGGCGGCAACCGCGACAAGGGCAAGCGCCCGCTCATGGCACAGGAAGCCGTGCGCCAGAGCGACAAGGTCATCATCACGAGCGACAACCCCAGATTTGAAGACCCACAGGACATCATCAACGACATGCTGGCGGGCCTCAACGCACAGCAGCGCAAGAACGTGCTGGCCATCACCGACCGCAAGGAAGCCATACGCACCGCCTGCATGATGGCCGAGAAGGGCGACGTGATACTCGTTGCCGGCAAGGGTCATGAGAACTATCAGGAAATCAAGGGCGTAAAGCACCACTTCGATGACAAGGAGGTGCTGCGCGACATCTTCAACAACCAATAAAAGGAGAAGAGCCATGTTGTACTATTTATTCAGATTCTTGGAACAGTTTGGCATCAGCGGGTCGCACATATGGGGCTACATCTCATTCAGGTCGCTGCTGGCGCTCATCCTGTCGCTGGTAATCTCGGCCTGGTTTGGCGAGAAGTTCATCAAATATCTCAAGAGCAAGCAGATAACCGAGACACAGCGCGACGCCTCGATAGACCCGTTTGGCGTAAAGAAGATAGGCGTGCCCTCGATGGGCGGCATCATCATCATCGTCTCTATCCTCATACCGGTATTGCTGCTGGGCCGTCTGCGCAACATCTACCTCATCCTGATGATTATCACCACCGTATGGCTGGGTTTCCTGGGAGGTATGGACGACTTTATCAAGATATTCCACCACAACAAGGAGGGCCTCAAGGGCAAATACAAGATAGTGGGCCAGATAGGCATAGGCCTCATTGTGGGTCTGGTGCTATGGTCTTCGCCCGACGTGAAGATGTATGAGAACCTCTCGATACAGCGCCAGGGGCAGGAGATGGTGGTGAAACACCGCACCAAAGCCAAGAAGTCGCTCAAGACGACCATCCCGTTTGTCAAGGGCCACAACCTGGACTACTCGTACCTCATGTCGTTCTGCGGCAAGTACAAGACGGCGGCAGGATGGATACTCTTTGTCATCATGACCATCCTCGTGGTGACGGCAGTGAGCAACGGTGCCAACCTCAACGACGGCATGGACGGCATGTGTGCCGGCAACTCGGCCATCATTGGCGTGGCGTTGGGCATACTCGCCTATGTGAGTTCGCATATAGAGTTTGCCTCGTACCTGAACATTATGTATATTCCCGACTCGCAGGAACTGGTGGTGTTCATGTGCGCCTTTGTGGGAGCCCTCATCGGTTTCCTCTGGTACAACGCCTATCCCGCCCAGGTCTTCATGGGTGATACCGGCTCGCTCACCATCGGCGGCATCATCGCCGTGTGTGCCATCATCATCCACAAGGAACTGCTGCTGCCCATCCTTTGCGGCATCTTCTTTGTGGAAAGTCTCAGCGTCATCCTGCAGGTGTGGTACTACAAGATGGGCAAACGCCATGGCGTGAAGCAGCGCATCTTCCGCCGCACACCTATCCACGACAACTTCCGCACACAGGACAGCCAGCTCGACGCCGACTGCCGCTATGTCATCAAGGGCCCGCACACCGTGGTGCATGAATCCAAGATTACCCTGCGCTTCTGGATTGTCACCATCATACTGGCCGCGCTTACCATTATCACATTAAAAATAAGATAGGAACAAGAGAATGAAAAGAATTGTTGTCTTAGGCGCCGCCGAGAGTGGTGTGGGCGCCGCTATCCTGGCTCAGAAAGAGGGCTTCGATGTCTTTGTGTCTGACATGTCGGCCATCAAGGACCACTACAAGGCCATGCTCGACAGCCACGGGATAGAATGGGAAGAAGGACACCATAGCGAAGACAAGATACTCAATGCCGACGAGGTGATAAAGAGCCCCGGCATACCCAAGGAAGCACCGATGATACAGAAGGTGATGGCTCGCAACATTCCCGTGATAAGCGAGATAGAGTTTGCAGGCAGGTATACCGACGCCCGCATGATCTGCATCACCGGAAGCAACGGCAAGACCACCACCACATCGCTCATCTACCACATCATGGAAAAGGCGGGCTACGACGTGGGGCTGGCTGGCAACATAGGCCACTCCCTGGCTCTGCAGGTGGCAGAGACTCCACACGCCTGGTACGTGATAGAGCTGAGCAGCTTCCAACTCGACAACATGTATGACTTCCACGCCGACATCGCCGTACTGCTCAACATCACCCCCGACCATCTGGACCGCTACGAGTTCAAGTTTGAGAACTACGCCGACGCCAAGATGCGCATCACGCAGAACCAGGTCAAGGCCGACGCCTTCATCTACTGGAACGACGACCCCGTAATCCAGCACGAACTGACCAAGACTGCCGTGGGAGCCACGCTCTACCCCTTCGGACTGGAAAAGAGCGACGCCCTCAAGGGCTATATCGCCGACGGCGAGTATGTGCTCACGGCGCCAACACGGCTGGAGATGAAGCAGGAGGAGCTGAGTCTGACTGGCAAACACAATATGTACAACTCTCTGGCAGCCGGACTTGCCACCCATCTGGCTGGCGTCGCTCCCGATGTGATACGCCAGGGTCTCAGCGACTTCCCCGGCGTGGAGCATCGTCTGGAGAAAGTCTGCCGTCTGCATGGCGTGCAGTATATCAACGACTCCAAGGCCACCAACGTCGATGCCTGCTGGTATGCGCTGGAAAGCATGACCACCCCCACCATACTCATCGTGGGCGGAAAGGACAAGGGCAACGACTACTCTACCCTTACCGACCTGGTGAAGGAGAAGTGTAAGGCTCTGGTCTATCTCGGCGCCGACAACACCAAGCTGCACCAGGCGTTCGACTCACTGGGGCTGCCCGTACGCGACACCCACAGCATGAAAGACTGTGTGGCTGCCTGCAACGAGCTTGCCGCCGAGGGGGACACCGTATTGCTGAGTCCCTGCTGCGCCAGTTTCGACCTGTTCAAGAACATGGAAGACCGCGGCGAGCAGTTCAAGCAGTTAGTAAGACAGTCATAACAACAAGATAGATGATAAACAACACCTTAAGCAAACTGTTCAAAGGCGACAAGGTGATATGGATGGTGTTCTTCTTCCTCTGTATCATCAGTATCGTCGAGGTATTTTCTGCCTCGTCGCAGTTGGCGTACAAGGGCGGCAGCTATCTGAGCCCTATGTTCAAGCACATATTCCTGCTGATACTGGGCATATTCTGCATGATTATCACCCTCAACATCCAGTGCCGCTATTTCAAGGTGGCGTTGCCGTTTCTGCTCATAGTGTCGATTATCACGCTCGGCGCCGTGCTGGCTGCTGGTCAGAACATCAATGGCGGCAGCCGCTGGCTCAATATCTTCGGACTGAGTTTCCAACCATCTGAGATTGCCAAGGGCACCATGGTGCTTGCCACGGCACAGATATACAGTGTATTGCAGACCGACAACGGCGCCGACAAGAACGCCTTCAAGTGGGTAATGGGTCTCTCGATAGCAATATTGGCCCTCATCTGTGGCGAGAACCTCTCGACGGCAGCACTGCTGTTCCTGGTCATCGTCATGATGATGTTCATAGGCCGCACGCCCTACTCCCAGCTGGGCAAGCTGCTGGGCGTGGTCACCCTGCTGGGCGTGGCGTGCATATTCTTCATCATGGCGTTCGGCAAGGACGTCAATGAGGAGAAGAAGCTGCTGACGGCACACAACGTGACGGTGGTGAGCGACGACAAGGACGACCTGTTTGAGAAGCGCCCGTGGTTTCTGAAGCGCGCTGACACCTGGAAGCCGCGTATAGACAAGTTTATGAACTCCAAGGATATACCCCCAGACTCGGTAGACCTGGACAAGGACGCGCAGGTGTCGTATGCCAACATCGCCATAGCCTCGTCGAACGTGATAGGCAAAGGTCCGGGCAACTCCGAGCAGCGCGACTTCCTGTCGCAGGCGTTCTCAGACTTCATCTACGCCATCATCATCGAGGAGATGGGCATCATAGGAGCCGGAGGTGTGGCATTCCTCTACATCATCCTGCTCTTCAGAACCGCCAAGATAGCCAACCAGTGCGAGAACAACTTCCCCGCATTCCTCGCGATGGGCCTGGCGCTGATGCTGGTGACCCAGGCACTGTTCAACATGTGTGTGGCTGTGGGTCTGGTGCCCGTCACGGGTCAGCCGCTACCCCTCATCAGCAAGGGCGGAACCTCGACGGTCATCAACTGCGTCTACATCGGAGTGATACTGAGCATCAGCCGTTCGGCGAAGAAGCGCACGCCAGCTGCCAACGCCCAGCCTGCCGCCGTCTGAGCCCCACGCTACCCCCCGAGATGGGCACCCTCACACTGGGAGTCATCACGGGAGACAAAGAAATCATGGATGAAACCAAAAATATTTGGATAAATCACGCATAAATCAAAATATTTTAGCTATTTTTGCCTGAATAAAGTAACGGAAACGAAAATGGAAGACGAACTGAGAATCATCATCAGTGGAGGAGGTACCGGCGGACACATATTTCCCGCCATCTCAATAGCCAACAGCATCAAGGCCAAGCGCCCCGATGCCAAGATACTCTTTGTGGGTGCACTGGGACGCATGGAGATGCAGCGCGTGCCTGCCGCAGGCTATGAGATAAAGGGCCTGCCTATCTGCGGATTCGACCGCAAGCACCCTCTGCGCAACATTGCCGTACTCTTCAAGATATGGAAGAGCCAGCGCATGGCAAAGAAGATTATCCGCGATTTCCGCCCCATGGCAGCCGTGGGCGTAGGAGGCTATGCCAGCGGTCCCACGCTCAACATGTGTGCCGCCAAGCATATACCCTGCCTCATCCAGGAGCAGAACTCGTATGCCGGAGTGACCAACCGTCTGCTGGCCAAGAAGGCCGAGAAGATATGCGTGGCCTATGAACACATGGACCGCTTCTTCCCCGCCGACAAAATCATACTCACGGGCAACCCCGTGCGCCAGAACCTCATTGAGACCACGCTCAGCCGCGAAGAGGCTATCGAGCGTTTCGGCCTCGACCCCGCCAAGAAGACCATACTGCTCGTGGGCGGCAGCCTCGGTGCCCGCACCATCAACGAGAGCGTGCTCCAGCATCTGGACATGGTCAGAGAGTCGGGCGTGCAGTTCATCTGGCAGACCGGAAAGTACTACAGCGACTCCATCGTCCAACGCCTGAACGGTGAAGAGCCGATGCCGATGCTCCACGTGACCGACTTCATCAGCGACATGGGTGCCGCCTACAAGGCAGCCGACCTCGTGATAAGCCGAGCCGGCGCCAGCTCCATCAGCGAGTTCTGCCTGATTGGCAAGCCTGTCATCCTGGTGCCCAGCCCCAACGTGGCCGAAGACCACCAGACCCACAACGCCATGGCGCTGGTAAACCACAACGCCGCCATATTCGTCAAGGACGCCGAGGCTCCCGAGATACTGCTCCAGCGGGCCATCGAGACCGTCAAGGACCAGGACAAACTCGCCTCGCTCCACGACAACATCCTCACATTGGGCGTAGAAAACTCTGCCGACACCATTGCCGACGAGGTAATCAAATTAGCAACAAGACAATAACTATGGAACTGAAAGATATCAAGTCTGTATATTTCGTAGGAGCCGGCGGCATAGGCATGAGTGCCATCGCCCGCTACTTCCTGCACAAGGGCGTGACCGTTGCAGGTTACGACCGCACCCCCTCAGAGCTGACCCGTCAGCTGGAACGTGAAGGTATGGCCATCCACTATGAAGAGAACGTGGACCTAATACCCCAACCGTGTCGCGACACAGCCACCTGTCTGGTCATCTATACTCCCGCCATCCCCGCCGAGCACAAGGAGATGGTCTTTTTCCGTGAGGGCGGCTTCACCATCGAGAAGCGCGCCCAGGTGCTCGGTACCCTCACCCGCACCCATAAGGGCCTGTGCTTTGCCGGAACCCACGGCAAGACCACCACATCCACCATGTGTGCCCACATCATGCACGAGAGCCACGTAGACTGCAACGCCTTCCTCGGAGGAATCTCCAAGAACTATGGCACCAACTACATCCTCAGCGAGAGTGACTACATCGTGATTGAGGCTGACGAGTTTGACCGCAGTTTCCACTGGCTACGCCCCTGGATGAGCGTCATCACAGCCACCGACCCCGACCATCTGGACATCTACGGCACCAAGGAAGCCTATCTCGAGAGCTTCCGCCACTACACCACGCTCATCCAGCCCGGAGGAGCGCTCGTCATCCACACCGGTCTGGAGATGAAGGCCGACGTGCAGGAGGGCGTGAAGGTCTATACCTACAGCCTCAACGAAGGCGACTTCCATGCCGAGAACATCAAGATAGACAATGGCGAAATCAGCTTCGACTTCGTATCGCCCATAGAGCGCGTCGACGGCATCGTGCTTGGCCAGCCCATCCCCATCAATATCGAGAACGGCGTGGCTGCCATGGCTATGGCCCAGCTCAACGGATGCACCCCCGACGAACTGCGTCACGGCATGGCTACCTACGGAGGTGTGGACCGCCGCTTTGACTTCAGGCTGAAGAACAGCCGCCACGTGGTGCTCTCCGACTATGCCCACCACCCCAAAGAGATATTCCAGAGCGCCAAGAGTATGCGCGAGCTGTACAAAGACCGCAAGATTACGGCCATCTTCCAGCCTCATCTCTACACCCGAACCCGCGACTTCTACCGCGACTTCGCCGACGCGCTGAGCCAGCTCGACGAGGTAATACTCACCGAGATTTACCCCGCCCGCGAGCAGCCCATTCCCGGCGTCACCAGCCAGCTCATCTACGACAACCTCAAGCCTGGCGTGGAGAAGGCCATCATCCGCAAGGACGACGTGATAGACTATGTCAAGAGCCGCGACTTCGACGTGCTCATCATCCTGGGCGCCGGCGACCTGGACAACTATACCGACGAGATAGCTCACATCATAGACAACAAGTAAAGAGTGGCAAGACTACGATTCAACTGGAAGAGAGGACTCCTCATCATGGTAGATATCGCCTTGGGCGTGTATCTGTGCATGGCCTTCACCGCGTTCAACAAGTTTGACGACAAGGGACGCAGGTGTACCAAGGTCAACATACAGATTACCGACTCCAAGACCGACGGCTTCATAGGCAGCGACGAAATCAAGGCCCGACTGAAGAAGCAGGGCCTGTTTCCGCTGGGAAAGCCCATCACCCAGATTAGGACACGACAGATAGAGGAAAGCCTCATGGCGAGCCCGTTTGTCAAGACCGCCGAGTGCTACATCACTCAGGACGGACAGGTCAACATAGCCTACAGCCAGTTGATGCCTATCGTGAGAGTCAAGGCCAACAACGGCACCGACTACTACATCGACGACAAGTGCAGCATCATGCCCAACTCCCACTACACCAGCGACCTCATCATCGCCACGGGCAACATCAACCAGTGGTATGCCCGAAACTACATCGCCTATCTTGTCCAGACGCTCATGGCGAGCGACTTCTGGAAGAACCAGATAGTACAAATCAACGTCCTCAGCGACCTCGGCATCGAGCTCGTGCCCAGAGTGGGCAACCATATTATATATATAGGTCAGCTGCCCGAGGCCAAGACACCACGAGAACGACAGAAGCAGATAACTGACTTCACCCGTCACAAGATGGACCGTCTCAAGAAATTCTACAAGTACGGACTCTCCCAGGCAGGATGGAACCGCTACTCGTACATCAATCTCGAATTTGACAACCAGATTATCTGCAAGAAAAGTAAACAAGAATAAAACAATATAACGTATGGCAAAGGAATTTATAATCGCTATCGAACTGGGCTCGTCCAAGATTACAGGCGTGGCCGGAAAGAAGAACCTTGATGGCAGCATCAGCATCCTCGCCGTAGCGCAAGAAGACTCTTCGGCATGCATCCGCAAGGGAGTAGTCTATAACCACGACCGCACGGTACAGTGTCTGACCAACATCGTCAACAAACTTGAACACTCGCTCAAGTCTAAGATAGCAGGCGTGTATGTATGCGGAGGAGGACAGTCGATACGCAGCGTAAAGAATGTGATTGTCAAAGACCTGGAAGAGGGAGCCATCGTGCGCCAGGACATGATAGACGAACTCATGGACGCCAACCGCAGCATGGATTATCCCGAACAGGAGATTATCGATGCCATCACTCAGGAATACAAGGTTGACAACCAGCTCCAGCTTGACCCCGCAGGCATACAGTGCAAGCATCTGGAAGGCAATTTCCTTAACATATTGTGGCGCAAGAAGTTCTACTACGCCTGCAACGAGTGCTTCAAGAGCGCCGGCATCAACATCGTCGAGATGTATCTCGCACCGCTGGTGCTCGCCGACAGCGTGCTCACCGAGTCGGAGAAGCGCAGCGGATGTATGCTCGTAGACCTGGGCGCCGAGACCACCACCGTGTCGGTATACTACAAGAACATCCTGCGCCATATCGCCGTCATACCACTGGGCAGCAACAATATCACCAAGGACATCGCCTCGCTCCAGATAGACGAGGAAAGGGCCGAAGAGATGAAGCTCGAGTATGGTTGCGCTTATACCAACAACGCTGACATCGACAACACGCTCGAACTCGCCGTGGGCGACGGACGCAAGATAGAGAGCCGCCGCTTCATAGAGATTGTAGAGTCGCGCATGGAGGAAATCATCCGCAACGTGTGGTACCAGATGCCCAACGAGTTTTCCGACAAGATGCTGGGCGGCATCATCCTCACCGGCGGCGGTTCCAACATGCGCAACATCGTCGAGGCTTTCCATACCTTCACCCCCATCGAGAAAATCAGAATTGCCAAGTTTGTCAACGGTGTAATCAATGCCAACCAGCCCGAAATCACCGCTCACGACGGCCGCATGAACACAGTACTGGGACTGCTCGAGCGCGGCAACGAAAACTGCGCTGGCAAGGACATCAACGACTCGCTCTTCGCCCCTGAAGACGAGGGTTACACCACTACAGAGAAGCCCAAGGAACCCCACCAGCCAGGCAAGGGCATCATACAGACGCCCGAAGAGAAGGCCGCTGCCGAAGAGGCTAAGCGCAAGAAGGAAGAGGAGGAAGAACTGAAGCGGCAGAGAGAGGCTGAAGAGGAACGCAAGAAGGAGCGCGAGAACAGTTTCTGGCACCGCAACAAGGCTAAGCTCAAGAACTTCTTCTCACAGATTATCACAGAGGAAGAATAAGCAATCGTAATTCACACCACAATCAAGCATGACTATCATGGATAAAGACAACAATACAACCAACGGCACCCTGCCTATCTTTGAAGTTCCCGAGAAGGTCAACATCATCAAGGTCATCGGCGTGGGCGGTGGTGGCGGCAATGCCGTAAACCACATGTACAGAGAGGGCATACACGACGTGAGCTTCGTGCTGTGCAACACCGACGCACAGGCGCTCAACGCTTCGCCCGTACCCGTACACATCCAGCTGGGCAAGGAAGGACTCGGCGCGGGCAACGTGCCCGAGAAGGCGCGTAAAGCCGCAGAAGAAACCCTGGACGACATCAAGGCCATGCTCGACGACGGCACCAAGATGACATTCATCACCGCCGGAATGGGCGGAGGTACCGGCACCGGAGCAGCGCCCGTCATAGCAAAGGCGAGCAAGGACATGGGCATCCTCACCGTGGGCATCGTCACCATACCCTTTTTATGGGAAGGCGAAAAGAAAATCAACAAAGCCCTCGACGGTGTAGAGGAACTGGCAAAGAACGTAGACGCACTGCTGGTCATCAACAATGAGCGTCTGCGCGAGGTATATGCAGACCTGTCGGTGCTCAACGCCTTCGGAAAGGCCGACGACACGCTGAGCGTGGCTGCCAAGAGCATCGCCGAAATCATTACCAGCCGAGGCATCGTCAACCTCGACTTCAACGACGTGCGCACCGTGCTCGAAGACGGCGGCGTGGCCATCATGAGTACCGGTTACGGTGAGGGCGAGGGCCGTCTGCGCAAAGCCATCGAGAGCGCGCTTCACTCGCCGCTACTCAACAACAACGACATCTACAATTCCAAGAAGATTCTGCTCAGTATCACCTTCGCCGCAGACAAAGCCAATAACGAGGGACTGCGTATGGAGGAGATGAACGAGGTCAATGAGTTCATGTCGCACTTCAACTGTGACTATCAGTCCAAGTGGGGCATATTCCTCGACCCCAATCTGGGTGAGAAGGTCAAGGTGACCATCCTCGCCACCGGTTTCGGCATCAAGAATATCGACGGCATGCAGGAACACCAGACCAAGAAGTACACCCAGGAAGAGGCAGACAATATGGCGAAGAAAGCCGAAGCCGAAGCCAGGAAGAAGGCACGCATGGGCGTGTACTACGGCAGCGGCGAGAAGACCATGGAGTACAAGCGCCGTCCACACATCTTCCTCTTTTCGCCCGAATACCTTGACAACGAGGACGTGATACTCGCCATCGAGAACACGCCAACTTACAAGCGCTCCAAGAACATGATAGACGAGATAACCCGTCAGGCATCGGGACACACCGAGAGCAAACCTGCCGATGACGGCGGCAACGACGGCACTGCCAACTCCATCATTTCATTCGTATAACCATTGAAACTAAACATTATGGATTTGTTTGAACAAGTAAGCAACGATATCAAGGAAGCCATGAAGGCCCGCGACAAGGTGCGCCTCATGACCCTCCGCAACATCAAGAAAGTATTTCTCGAGGCCAAGACCGCCCCGGGAGCCAACGACACACTCGACGATGCCGCCGCGCTCAAGATACTGCAGAAGCTGGCCAAGCAGGGCCGCGAGACAGCAGCCACCTACACAGCCAACGGTCGCGCCGACCTGGCTGAAGAAGAGTTGGCCCAGGCCGCCGTCATCGAGAGCTATCTGCCCAAGCAGCTCAGCGCCACAGAGATAGAAGAGATCGTCAAGGGCATCATAGCCGAGACCGGAGCCTCATCGATGAAGGATATGGGGCGCGTCATGGGCATCGCCACCAAGCAGTTGGCAGGCAAGGCCGACGGCGGAGCAGTTTCGCAGATTGTAAAGCGACTGCTGGCATAGGCAGCCGTTACACCTTATTATATATATAGCATCCCGACACGTTATGGACAACTGGCCATAGCGTGTCGGGATGTTTCTATTGGAACAGTTGGCGCAGAATGGCCACAGACTTGAGCTCGGGAAAAGAGGGCAGATGCAGACGGTAATAGTCCATCAGAGCGTCGAGACAGCAGTTGCGCTCGTCGCGGTTCATCGGCATCGCAACACCTTCAAAACCACCGCGAAGGAAGAGAGCTATACGCCGCGCCACCTCGGGCTGAGCCACATCCTGATGGGCAGGGCGAAGCAGAGTGAAGCATCCCTCGCGCAGGTCGAGCCAGCTGCCGGCGGCATAGGTTTCCTCGTCGGGCGCAATGCCCACCAGGCGCGTGAGCATGGTCATAAACACGAGGTGGAAGTTGGCAGTATGCTCGCCATCGAGCTCCAACACATCTATCGAAGCGTCAACAAACTCAAAGAGTTGCCGGTTTTCGTGCTCGTGGCGGGCTACGGTGGTGAGCAGTTCGACCACAAACAGCGCCACGGGCAGCTTGACCGCATCTTCGTACATGTAGGTGGCCATCGTGCTGAACCTTACATCCGTCAGGAGTTGCAACCGGCGGTTGGGGCGCATGTCATAGGCTATCTCCAACCTCGAAAGCGGGATAAAATACTGCCGCTTCAGCTTGCCGCGCTTGGTCGCCGGAACCGTCACCGCAAACGACTGGTAGCCGTAGTCTGCCGTGAACATCTCCACCACCATCTTGCGGTCAGCATAGGGATTGGTTTTGAGTACTATTGCGTTTGTTTTGACCATCATAGACTACAAAAGTAATAAAAAACAGCCTTTTATAGAAAATTCTTTGAAGAAAATTTGCACATTTCGTTAAAAGTATCTACCTTTGCATCCGCTAATAGACAGATGGTCCCTTCGTCTATCGGTTAGGACGAGAGATTTTCATTCTCTAAAGAGGAGTTCGACTCTCCTAGGGACTACAAATAATAAAAAAGAAAGTATAATAAGATGGCAAATCACAAATCATCACTGAAGAGAATTCGTCAGACAAAGACAAAGACTTTGCACAACAAATATTATGCAAAGACTATGCGCAACGCCGTACGTAAGCTGCGCGCAATGACAGACAAGGAAGAGGCTGTTAAGCTGTACCCCGTAGTACAGGCCATGTTGGACAAGCTCACAAAGACCAACATCATCCACAAGAACAAGGCTGCGAACCTGAAGTCAAGCCTCGCTCTCCACATCAGCAAGTTGGGATAATTCACAAAACAATATATCCTACCCCAAAGAGACCACTACCACAAGTAGTGGTCTCTTTGGTTATATGCCTCAAGGGCAGAGAGCGGCACGCTGTCGCCGGTGACAGAGCAAAGCCAAATCGCCTACAACGCACTGATTTGCAATCGCGCAGACCGTCATCATCAGTTCAGGACACAGATAGTAAACCAGCAGTCGCACTCCCCACAGCGACAATGATGACGGAGCAGACCAATAAGTTGAGAGCAAAGCAGGAAATGACTATTGCAAAGTTAGAAATACTCACGGCAAACCCTGAAATAACCGATGCAAACCTTGAGAAGAACTTTACCGCCATAGAGATGACTATGACGGCAAGGGTGATGGTTTCGGTCATACGCACAATGGTCGGGACGGAGCACGCGGGGGTCGCCACGCTGGCGCACCACACCAGCACTGTTACAGCCGGCGGACGCGAGTCTATGCGACTGCGCCTCAACAAGGCGAAAGCGGGTACCACAAAGCCCCACACACCGCATACGACAGTCTCTGCGGAGGCAGACTGGGTGAGCAAACAGTTAAACTTTTATAACGTCGGGGCAAAGGGAGTTTCTGATGGAAACAGAGGTCAAAATAACGGGGCAAATGTTTCGCTATGTCAATGAATTTTACTATCTTTGCAATCAAACTTGTACCATACTGAAATGGAAGATAATCATAACATAGAAAGCAACTATTCGGCGAGTAACATTCAGGTACTCGAAGGCTTGGAGGCAGTGCGCAAGCGCCCTGCCATGTACATCGGCGATATTAGCGAAAAGGGTCTGCATCACCTGATTAACGAGACGGTAGACAACTCTATCGACGAGGCGATGGCAGGCTACTGCACAGATATAGAAGTGACCATCAACGAGGACAACTCGGTAACGGTGGAAGACAACGGCCGCGGTATCCCCGTGGATATGCATGAGAAACTGCACAAATCGGCTCTGGAGGTGGTTATGACCGTGCTCCACGCCGGTGGTAAGTTTGACAAGGGTTCGTATAAGGTCAGCGGTGGTCTGCACGGTGTGGGCGTAAGCTGTGTCAACGCCCTGTCGAGCCACATGATGTCGCAGGTGTTCCGCAACGGAAAAATCTATCAACAGGAATATGAGAAGGGCAAGCCTCTCTATCCCGTCAAGGTAGTGGGCGAGACCGACAAGCGCGGTACACGCCAGCAGTTCTGGCCCGATGGCAGCATCTTCACCACCACCACATTCCAGTGGGACATCGTGGCTCGCCGTATGCGCGAGCTGGCATTCCTCAACGCCGGCATCCGCATCACCCTCACCGATGCGCGCCCCGACGCCGAGGGCAAGACCCGTCAGGAGGTCTTCCATGCCAAGGACGGTCTGAAGGAGTTTGTGCGCTACGTAGACCGTCACCGCGCCCACCTCTTCGACGACGTCATCTATCTCAAGACCGAGAAGCAAGGCATCCCTATCGAGGTGGCTATCATGTACAACACCGACTATTCGGAGAACATCCACTCTTATGTCAACAATATCAACACCATAGAGGGCGGTACCCACCTCACCGGTTTCCGTACGGCTCTCACCCGTGTGCTCAAGGCTTATGCCGACAACGAGCCCACCATCTCCAAGCAGATTGAAAAGGCCAAGATAGAGATTGCCGGCGAAGACTTCCGCGAGGGACTTACCGCCGTGATTTCCATCAAGGTAGCCGAGCCACAGTTTGAGGGTCAGACCAAGACCAAGCTGGGCAACTCTGAGGTGGCTGGTGCCGTGCAGCAGGCTGTGGGCGAAGCACTCAACGACTATCTCGAAGAGCATCCCGTCGAGGCCAAGCGCATCTGCGAGAAGGTGGTACTGGCTGCCACCGCACGTATCGCCGCCCGCAAGGCCCGCGAAAGCGTGCAGCGCAAGAACGTGATGAGCGGCGGCGGTCTGCCCGGCAAGTTGGCCGACTGCTCCAACAAGGACCCCAAGGAGTGTGAGATATTCCTCGTCGAGGGTGACTCCGCCGGTGGTTCTGCCAAGCAGGGCCGCGACCGTTTCCGCCAGGCCATCCTGCCGCTGAGAGGTAAAATCCTCAACGTCGAGAAAGTGCAGTGGCACCGTGTCTTTGAGGCCGAGTCGGTAATGAACATCATCCAGAGTATCGGCGTGCGTTTCGGCGTCGAAGGCGAGGATGACCGCGAGGCCAACATCGACAAGCTGCGCTACGACAAGATTATCATCATGACCGATGCCGATGTCGATGGTTCTCACATCGACACCCTCATCATGACGCTCTTCTACCGCTTCATGCCCAAGGTCATCGAAGACGGCCACCTGTATATCGCCACGCCTCCCCTGTACCGTTGCTCGTACAAGGACAAGAGCGAATACTGTTATACCGAACAACAACGCCTACAGTTTATCGAGAAATATGCTGGCGGAAACGATTCCGACAAAACCCTTCACACCCAGCGTTACAAGGGTCTTGGTGAGATGAACCCCGAGCAGCTGTGGGAAACCACTATGAATCCTGAAAGTCGATTGCTCAAACAAGTGACTATAGAGAATGCCGCCGACGCCGACGAAATCTTCTCTATGCTTATGGGCGATGACGTAGAACCACGCCGTATCTTCATCGAAGAGAACGCTACCTACGCCAATATCGACGCTTAAACAAAATGTCAATTACCTAAAAAAGGCACGCCTCTTATGACAAGAGGTGTGCCTTCTTTTTTGCTGGTCACGACGATGGCTATATCCGCCACGAAGATAGTGGTATCGTTGATTTTTCCTCATTTTCACTTGGTAACGCCAATAAAAAGTACTAATTTTGCAACTGATGGCCAAAACTGCAATACAAGAGATGATTATGGTGCTGATGGGCTTGCTCGTCATCGGCATGACGACCGCCAGCGCCCAGACCGCCAGCCTTGGCCCTGGAGAGATAAGCTGCACCACAGCCGACTCGCTCTCCGACATCTGGTTCCGCCACACCTATCTCACGCAGCGCCGCCCCATCAGCGCCACGCTCAGCGTCACCGCCCGTGGCAGATACAGAGTGTATGTCAATGAGTCTAATGTCACCCCGCCCCTCCCGACCGACAACTGTCATCACCCCGTCACCATCGATATCGACATCAGCGGCTACCTACGTTCCGACTCCAACACGGTGGCCATCCTCTATCACCCGGTTGGTCCCCACGACCACCAGATAGCCGTCTGCTATTACGGAGTGGGTCGCGACGGTCGCCCCTTTGGTCACAACGCCGACGGAGGATGGCTCTGCCGGCCTGTAGATGAAGGTTCGGGCGACGGAATTGACCGCGGCTACACGCAGACGGTATCTACAGCATGCTGGACACCAGTCTCGGCGCCAGGAAGGTTAGAGATAGAAGGAACGAAGGCTGCTTCGGAACCACGGAGGGTGGAGATAGAAGGAACGAAGGTTGCTTCAGCACCACAGAGGGTGGAGATAGAAGGACGGACGGCTGACTCGGAACTGCGGAGGGTATCGACGGAGATGGGGGTGTGGCCCTTGGCTACGCTGTTGCCTGTCCGGGTAAATCGCGTGACGAGAGTCACTGCGCCGCGATATTCGGAGCGGACGCCGGAGGGCATCGCCTACGAGTTTGTCACAGGCTTCTACGGCTTTGTGAGGCTCACGCTGCGCGGGGCGAAGAAGGGTGAGACCATTACCATCGGCGGGCGCAAGTATACCTGCAACGGCGAGACCGACGAGCAGATTACCACAGCTTTCGAGCCTACCTACCACCGACGGGTGATTGTCAGCGGAGACAGTGCGTTTGACGCCAGCCAAGTGCAGCGCGTCGACGGCGTAAGCCTCATGACGACAACAACTTACAATGCATATCCATACTAAAGCAATGATAAAATACAAGAACAAGGAAATCTACGAGGTAACCATAGCCTCAACGCTTAGCCAATATAAAGGAAGCCACATAGACAACGACATCGTCTTGTTTGACGATCTGGCCAAAATTCCCTTTCCCGACCGCACGCGCCGCATGCAGTGCATGATGGCTGCGCTCTGTCTGAACGGCAGAGCCACCTACCGGCTTGACACCATAGAACACACCGTGGAGCGCAACGACGTCATCATCATCACCAACGGCATGGTGGTCGACAACTGTTCGTTCAGCGAAGATTTCAGCGGCATAGGATTTATCATCTCGCCCAATTTCTTCAGCGACATCGCCAAAGATGTACACGAGATTTCATCGCTTTTCCTCTTTGCGCGTAGCAACCCGGTCTCGACGCTGAGCATGAAGGAGGCCGACACTTTCTGCGATTACTACAAGATGCTCAAGAGTAAGATAGACTGCGTGGGGCATCATTTCCGCCGCGACGTGGCCCGCATGACCATCGCCACGATGATATATGACCTGGGCAATACCATCTACCAGATCATGAACAGGGACAACAGGAAAAAGAACCGTGCAGAGACGATTTTTACCGATTTCATCGCACTTATCGAGAAGAATTTCCGCACCGAACGCCGTGTGAGTTGGTACGGCCGACAGCTGTGTATCACCCCAAAATATCTGTCGGAGTGCATCAAGCAGGTAAGCCAGCGCACCCCCAACGAGTGGATAGACAACTATGTGGTTATGGAGCTGCGCGTGCAAATCAAGAACTCGCGCAAGAGCATCAAGCAGATAGCGATGGACATGAACTTCCCCAGCCAGAGCTTTATGGGGAAATACTTCAAGGAGCACGTGGGCATGTCGCCGACCGAATACAGAAGGTCGTAGTCTGTCGGCAGCAAGCCCCGAGGCAACATGATGTCGGGAGCCAGCATCATGTCGGCAAGCAGAGGCACAGCCATCACGCCCTCGTTTCCTACCGTTGTCGAGGCGTCAAATCATGCCTAAAGCCCGAAGCTCGTCGGCCACCTGGCACAACTCCTGATACCACTCCTTGCCGAAGCGGCGCACAAGCGGACCCTCGAGAAAGCGGTAGAGAGGCAAGTCGAGTTCGCGGCCTTTCTCTACAGCACACTGGCAGATGCGCCAACGATGATAGTTGAGCCCCACCGAACCATCGGGAAATGTCTTTTCGCGAATGGGATAGAGCGCACAGGAGATGGGCTTGACAAAGGGGCAGCGGCCCTGACGATGCGCGCGCTCAAGGGCACAGAGACAGGTGTCGCCCTCATAGCATGTAAACACACAGTCCTTACCTCCGACAATGCTTGTGACCAGGTCGCCGTCGCGGTCGGCATAAGCCACACCCTGGCGGTCCAAGACAGCCTGCGCCGAAGCCGAGAGGTCATTCCATACCACATCGAGAGAAGTCTCCAAATCGCCGATTTCATCGAGGGTTACCGGTGCGCCGGCGTCGCCTTCGATGCAGCATGCGCCCTTGCACACGTCAAGGTCGCAGCAGAACTTTACCGTGAAAATATCGGGCGAAACAAATACGTTTCCTATCTGTAAAATATGCAGTTCATTCATGTTCTTACCAGTTGATGGGGTCCATGCCGTGCCCGGCGAGATATTCATTGCAGCGCGAGAAGTGGTGGTTGCCAAACCATCCACCCCGGTTGGCAGAGAGGGGTGAGGGATGCACCGACTCGAGCACCAGATGACGGCTGCGGTCGATGAGCGACGCCTTGGAGCGCGCATAGCCACCCCAGAGGATGAAGACCAGATGGTCGCGACCCTCGCTGAGCCTGCTGATGGCAGCGTCGGTAAACCTCTCCCACCCATGGCGCTGGTGGCTGCCAGCCTGGTGGGCCCTCACGGTGAGCGTGGCGTTGAGCAGCAGCACTCCCTGCTCAGCCCAACGCGTCAGGTTACCGCTCTGGGGCACTCCGATGCCGAGGTCACCCTGTATCTCCTTGAAGATGTTCTGCAGCGACGGCGGCATGGCTACTCCGTCGGGCACCGAGAAGCTGAGCCCCATAGCCTGACCCGCCTCGTGATAGGGGTCCTGCCCGATGATGACCACCTTGACGCTGTCAAAAGGACAGAGATTGAAGGCGTTGAAGATAAGTCTGCCGGGAGGATAGCAGGTCGTGGTGGCATACTCGTGCCTTACGAAGTCGGTGAGCTGGGAGAAATAAGGCTGGGCAAACTCATTGCCGAGCCGCTCAGCCCAACTGTCGTTGATTTTTACGTTCATGGAAGCGCGCTATATTATATAATAATGTGCAAAATTACTGCAAAAGGATGTAACTATAGCCATTTGCTCCCACTTTTTTTCACTATTTTCCACCCTTCCCGCCACCATCTCCCCGATGGCGGCAATGACGGGGATGGCGCTTTCTATCGTCTTTGTTATCCCAAAAGTCAGAAAAAGCCGCAGCGCGATGCAAAAAAACGCGGTTATGCACAAGGCGTTTGGCAAAATAATCGTATTTTTGCATGTCTATACTTACTTGACAAGAGATAATCACCTAATAGCTACATCGTTTATGATGCACAAGAAGACGTTATGGCTCACCCTCTGCCTGCTATGGCTCTCCGCCCTGGCGGCGATGGGCTCTCCGCGCGCAATCTATGTCACCACCAGCGACCTGAACATGCGTATGCAGCCATCACCCAACGCCTACAAGCGCGGGGTGGCACCGCGTGGCACCGAGCTGCTCGTGGTCGAATGGGGAGACGACTGGTCCAAGGTCATCTTCGAGGGCGACACCGCCTATGCCGCCAGCCGCTATCTGTCGTATGTCAAAGACGAGCCCGTGGCTACCTCCAAGCCCAAGAAGCGGCGCAGCTCGTTCTCGCTGTTCACCCTGATAGGATGGGCCTTCAAGTTGGCGCTCATCCTCTTCGTCCTCTACATCATATCCAAGGTCCTCTTCTACGGGTTTGCCTTCTACTACTTCATCATGCAGTGGATATACCGCATTACGAGCATCCCCTTCCTCATCACCAACTGGCTCCAGCGCTGGCTCTCCAAGCCCTGGCGCGCGCTCTATAAGGAGAACTCGGGCAACGACCGTCGCAACGATGAGTTGGAAGGCTATCTGTTGCTGGCCAAGATACCGCTGTACATACTGCTCACGCCGATAAGACTGGTCAACGCCATCTACTTCAACCTCTTCGCCCACTGCACCTTCGAGATGTTCAACTATGTGCTCGAGGTCTTTGTGCCGAGCAGCGACAAGGAGGGCACCGACGATGCTATAGACTGGGCGCTGTGGCTGCCGTGGCGCATCATCAAGTACCCGATATGGCACATGTCGCTCACCGTCATCGAGAGCCTGTTCTGGACCGTCTTCGACACCTTCGTCCCCGCGCTTACCCTCTACCACGGCACCGACGAGACCGCCGCGCTCAACATCGTGATGGCGCCTGGCCGCTGCTGGCACGGCAACCGCATGTCGGGCATCTGGAACGTAGGCGCCGGCAACTTTGCCGGCAACGGCATCTACTTCGCCCCCGTGCGCAGCACCGCCACCCACTATTCGGGCGGCTGCATCATCATGTGCCGCGTGAGCCTGGGCAGCGTGCTCGACCTGGGCCTCGCCCCCTATCGCATATACCGCCAGTGTGGCTATGCCAATGCTTTCGACGTGACCCGCTACGGACTGAAGAACGACTACACCACGGGCGAATGGTGGCGCGGCGACCGCGAATGGTGGGAATACTGCATGTACGACTGGCAGAACCGCTACAACGAGAGCTGGCGCATACGCCCTCTCTATGTGCTCGACCTGGCCGACAACACCATTATGCGCATCCCCGGCGGCATGAGCCATTGGCTCTTCCGCAAGATGGTCATCAAGGATTTGTATACGTGGGCATCCAATTTGTAGCCACATCCTTGGGATATCTCAGAAATTATTCCTAAATTTGCAGACAATCAGAACAAAACATATATTACTAACCCTACAACCATTAACGATTATGGCAATAGAAAAGACATTGGTCCTGCTCAAGCCCTGCACCATGCAGCGCGGTCTGGCAGGCGAGATTATCAGTATTTTTGAGAAGAAAGGCCTGCAGATATGCGGCATGAAGATGATGATGCTCACCGACGAGCTGCTCTCCGAGCACTACAGCCATCTCAGCGAGAAGCCCTTCTTCCAGCGCGTCAAGGACGCCATGATGACAGCCCCCGTGGTGGCCATGTGCCTCAAGGGTGTCGACGCCATCGCCGCCGTGCGCGCACTGGCAGGCCCCACCAACGGCCGCAACGCCGCCCCCGGCACCATCCGCGGTTCCTACTGCATGAGTTTCCAGGAGAATATCGTCCACGCATCCGACTCTGCCGAGACCGCAGCCATCGAGCTCAAGCGTTTCTTCCGCGACGAGGAAATCATAGAGTGGGAGCAGTGCTACCACCCCTTCCTCTACGCCAACGACGAGTTCTAACACCCGCCAACTCATCATCCCCACCACGGGAGCAACCATAGCCCCGAAGGTGGCATCAGGATATAGCCCCACGGCCATGCCCGCTGCTATACCTGAAGCCGTCTTCGGGGCTTTTGCGTGTCTGCGCAGTCGGCCCGAGGGCCGCATCGCCGCTCCAATGACGGCTGAACTACGGGCGGAAACAGCGATTTTGACTTTTTTCTTCATGATTGTCATGCTTTTTTCGGTCTGCCCAAGTCTGGTATGGATTATTATTACTAAATTTGCAGTGACAACGAACCAATAAATAAGTATCTATATGGGTAACAAGCTGTTTATCTGCGCTATCGTGATGATGATAGCCGGCGGCATCTATGCCTCGCGCATCACGGGGCTCAACGCTGCGAAGTATCAACAAGTATCTGCCGTGGACGACGACACCCTCAAGGGCAAACCCGTAATCAAGGCCGACACCACCAAGCATGACAACGACACCGTAGCCAAAAAGAAGAAGGACGAGTATGCCGACATCATCAAGAAGGGTGGCACCGTGAAGGAAGGTCTATTCACCGTGCGCCATATCCAGGACAAGTGGTACTTCGAGATACCCGACACGCTCCTGGGCCGCTACTTCATGTGCGTGACGCGCTATACGGCTGTGCCCCAGAACTTCGGCAAGTATGCCGGCGAAGAGGTCAACGAGGCCACCGTCTATTTTGAGAAGCACGACTACAAGACGATGTACATGCGTGCCTACGTGCTCACCCAGCTGGCCGACTCGACCGACCGTATATCCAAGACTCTCCAGGCATCGACCATCGACCCCATCGTGGCGTCGTTCAAGATAATCGGCAAGAGCCCCAAGGGCCGAAGCATGATAGAGATTACCAATTTCTTCAAGAACGACAACAAGCTCACCACCAGCGTAAGATCATCGCTGGGCATGGTCAAGCTCGGCGGAATGATAAGCAGCCGCTCGTATATCGACACCATGAAGGTGTTTCCCATCAACATCGAGGTGGCCACCGTGCGCACCTATGGTGCCACAGCCAACCGCAACGCGCCAGCCAGTCTGACGGGCTCGGTGACCCTGGGCATGAACACCTCGATGGTGCTGCTGCCCAGCCAGCCTATGCGCAAGCGTCTCTGGGACAAGCGCGTGGGGTACTTTGTCAACAATTTCACCCGTTTCTCTGACACCCAGCACAAGACCCAGCGTGAGTCGTTCATCGCCCGTTACCGTCTGGTGCCGCGCGATGTGAAAGCCTATCGTCAGGGACGGCTGGTAGAACCCGTGAAGCCCATCATATACTACATAGACCCGGCTACGCCCAAGAAGTGGGTGCCCTATCTCATCAAGGGAGTTGAAGACTGGAACGTGGCGTTCGAAGCCGCCGGTTTCAAGAACGCCATCCAAGCCAAGCCGTGGCCCAACGACTCCAACATGAGCGTCGACGACGCCCGCTACTGCGTGATACGCTATCTCCCGGCTGAGATAGAAAATGCCTACGGTCCCCACGTGAGCGACCCACGCAGCGGAGAAATCATCGAGAGCCACATCTGCTGGTATCACAACGTGATGAGCCTGCTCACCAAGTGGTATATGGTGCAGTGCGGACCACTCGACAAGCGCGCACAGACCATGACCTTCGACGACAAGCTCATGGGCGAGCTCATACGCTTCGTCTCCTCCCACGAGGTGGGCCACACCCTGGGTCTGCGCCACAACATGGGCGCCAGCCACGCCACTCCCGTAGAGAAGCTGCGCGACAAGGCGTGGGTAGAGGCCCACGGCCACACCGCATCCATCATGGACTATGCCCGCTTCAACTACGTGGCTCAGCCCGAAGACAAGATTGGACCCAAGGGACTCTTCCCTCGCATCAACGACTATGACAAGTGGGCCATCAAGTGGGGCTACTCCTACCGCCCTGAGTTCAAGGACGAATATGAAGAGAAAGAGGCGATGATGACCGAGACCTCGCGCTTCCTGGCTGGTCATCCCCGCTGCTGGTTTTCGGGTGAGGGCCGCGACGAAGACCCCCGCTCGCAGACCGAAGACTTGGGCGACGACAACATGAAGGCCAACGAGTATGGCGTGAAGAACCTGAAGCGCGTCATCGCGGGTCTGCCCCAGTGGACTCATCAGGACAACGACCAGTATAGTGACCTGGCAGAGGTCTACAAGAGCGTGCGCGACCAGCTGCGCCGATACACAGGCCACGTCATCAAGCACCTGGGCGGCCGATACCTCAACAATATGCCCGGCACCAAGCCCGTAGAGATAGCTCCGGCAGCCATGCCGCTCGAGGCGATAGACTGGGTGGGCCGCAACATCTTCGAGGCTCCGCTGTGGCTGTACCCCGCCACCCTCACCGAAAAGACTGGCATCGACCCGTCGGCCGACATCGCCAACCAACAGAACATCGTGCTCTCGCGCGCCCTCTCTGCCGACATCATCGTCAAGATATACAACGACTCTTACCTCTCGCCATCGGCACTGAAGCTCGACGCCTACCTCTCGGCGCTGAAGGGCGCGGTGTGGAAGCCTCTGGCTGGCGACAACGGCATGAGCGACAAAATCAGACGCAGTCTGGAGCGCAGCTACCTGAACCGCGTCAACTCGCTGCTCAACCCCAAGGACGACAAGCCTGCACAGTCGTCGCTGATGCAGCTACTCTTTGCCTCGCGCAGCGGCGACAGCAACAAGGACTCTGATGCGCTGCTCTACCTCGTCCAGCACCTCGACGACATCGCCCAGTTTGTAGACAGCCAGGAGGCTGGCGCCAAGGGCATCGACAAGCTCCACTATCAGGACCTGCAACGCCAGATCAAGCTCATCCGTGAGCGCCGCACCACTGTCAAATAACGCAAGCGCAATGGTACTCAACTATATCTGGATAGGCTTCATCATCATCGCCTTTGTCATCGCCCTGGCCAAGCTCGTCTTCCTGGGCGATGTCACGGTATTTCCGGCGCTCATAGACTCAACCTTCGCCTCGTCCAAGACCGCCTTTGAAATCTCACTGGGCCTCACGGGCGTGCTCTCGCTCTGGTTGGGCATCATGAAGATAGGCGAGCGCGGCGGGGTGGTCAACGTGCTGGCCAGGGCATTGTCCCCGGTGTTCACCCGGCTTTTCCCCGACATCCCCAAGGGTCACCCTGTGACCGGCGCGATATTCATGAACATCGCCGCCAATATGTTGGGACTCGACAATGCCGCCACGCCGCTCGGGCTGAAGGCGATGGAACAGCTGCAGACGCTCAACCCCAACAAGGAGACTGCCACCAACCCCATGATTATGTTCCTGGTGCTCAACACGTCGGGCCTCACGCTCATCCCCATATCCATCATGGTGTATAGGGCGCAGTTGGGAGCCGCCCAGCCCACAGATGTGTTTATCCCCATACTGCTTGCCACCTTCTTCTCGACCGTGGCGGGCATCATCATTACCTCGATATACCAGCGCATCAACCTGCTCAACCGCACCATGCTCCTCACTCTGGGCGGCATGGCTCTGGTGGTGGGTGCCATCATCTGGGGCTTCGGCCAGTTGGACAAGGACCAGATGAACATTGTGAGCACATCGGTGGCCAATATCCTGCTGATGACTATCATTGTGGCATTTGTGCTGGCAGGCATGAAGCACCGCATCAATGTCTATGATGCGTTTGTCGAGGGTGCCAAGGAAGGTTTTACCACCGCCGTGCGCATCATACCCTATCTCGTGGCGATACTCGTGGCCATCGGCCTGTTTCGCGCGTCGGGCGCCATGGACATGCTCATCAACGGCGTGGCAACTCTGGTAAAGGCCCTGGGCGGCAACAGCGACTTTGTGGGCGCGCTGCCTACTGCGCTGATGAAGCCGCTTTCCGGCTCGGGAGCCCGAGGTATGATGGTCGACGCCATGACCACCTACGGCGCCGACTCGTTTGTGGGCAGACTGAGCTGCATCTTCCAGGGCTCGACCGACACCACCTTCTACATCCTCGCCGTCTACTTCGGCAGCGTGGGCATCCGCAATATGCGTCATGCCGTGCCATGCGGACTGCTGGCCGACTTCGCCGGAGTCATCGCCGCCATCGGCATCGCTTATTTATTCTTCTAAAACTCTACAGAAATGGCTAATTTAAAGAGTCTGGTCAAAGATACTGCCATCTATGGTATCAGCAGCATCGCCGGACGTTTCATCAATTATCTCCTGGTACCCATCCAGACGGCAGCCTTTGCCGCGGGCGGTGGCGAGTATGGCGTGGTGACCAACATCTATGCCTACACGGCGCTGCTGATGGTGATACTCACCTACGGCATGGAGACCACCTTCTTCCGGTTTATCAACAAGACCGAGGACGACCCCATGCGGGTCTATTCCACCGTGCTGGTATCGGTGGGAGTATCATCGCTGCTGTTTGTCATCGCCGTCTTTGCGCTGCTGCCCCAGATAGCGGGATTCATGAAATACCCTGACCATCCCGACTGGGTGGCGGTGATGTTTGTGTGTGTCGCCATCGACGCCTTCAAGTGCATCCCGTTTGCCTACCTGCGCTACCAGAAGCGCGCCATCAAGTTTGCCTGCCTGCAGCTGGTCAACATCATCCTCAACATTATCCTCAATCTCACCTACCTCATCGTGCTGCCGGCTCTGAGGCTCAACCCCTTCGGGCTGTACGACGACAAGTTCACGCTCAATGTGGGCATGGTCTTCTACATCAACCTGGTATGCACCGCCGTGGTAGTGGTGTGCTTCTGGCATGAGCTTACGGGCTTCCGCTACCGCTTTGACCGCGCACTTTGGGGCAAGATGATGCGCTACGCATGGCCGCTGCTCATCCTGGGCATAGCCGGCATACTCAACCAGACGCTCGACAAGATTATTTTCCCCTACCTCTATACCAGCACCGACGAGAAGGCGCAGCTGGGCATCTATGGTGCAGCCACCAAGATAGCCATGATTATGGCCATGATTACCCAGGCGTTCCGCTATGCCTACGAGCCGTTTGTTTTCGGCAAAGCCAAAGACCGCGACAGCCGCGACACCTACGCCAAAGCCATGAAGTACTTCGTCATCTTCACCCTGCTGGCGTTTTTGGCTGTGATTGGATATATGGACATTCTGCGTTACGTCATCCGCGACCGCAGTTACTGGCCGGGGCTGCGCGTTGTACCTATCGTGATGGCTGCCGAGATAATGATGGGCATCTACTTCAACCTCTCTTTCTGGTACAAGCTCATCGACAAGACCATCTATGGCGCCTGGTTCTCGGGCGCGGGCTGTCTGGTACTGGTCGTGGTCAACGTGGTCTTCGTGCCGCGCTACAGCTACATGGCGTGTGCGTGGGGTGGAGTGGCAGGCTACGGCACGGCGATGCTCCTGTCCTACTTTGTGGGTCAGAAGAAATATCCCATCGACTATCCCGTCAAGGAGATGATGGTCTATGTGGCTCTTACCGCCGTGCTCACCGCCGGAATGACTGCTGCCAACAGGCTGCTGCCTATGGGTGCGTCGCTGGCTGTCAACACCCTGCTCATCCTGGTCTTTGTGGCCTATCTCGTGAAGAGAGACTTCCCGCTCAGCGGGCTCCCCGTAATCGGTAAATACTTTAACAAACGATAATATGAGAAAGTTATTTGTCATCTTAGCCGCCTTTGCGGCTACCATCTCGGCCAAGGCCGACGAGGGAATGTGGACGCTCTACAACCTGCCCAACGCGGTGTACGAGCAGATGAAGGGCTACGGATTTGCTCTGCCCTACAGCAGCCTGTATCAGAGCGACGACGCCATCAAGAACTCAGTGGTAAACTTCTCGGGCTACTGCTCTGGAGTAGTGGTTTCGCCCGACGGACTGGTGTTCACCAACCACCACTGCGGATTTGAGGCCATACGCAGCCACTCTACCGTGGAGCACGACTACATGCTCAACGGATTTTTCGCCAAGACCTATGCCGACGAGCTGCCCAACAAGGGCATGTTTGTGCGCTTCATGGTCGACCAGCGCGACATCACCCCACTGCTCGAGAAGCGGGGCATACGCACCATGACCGCCAAGGAGCAGGCCAAGCTGCTCGACGAGGTCGAGAACGAGATGCTCAAGGAGGTACACGCCAAGGATGCCAACCTGGAGCTTGAGATCAAGCCTTTCTATGAGGGCAACAAGTATTATGCCACTACCTACCAGGAGTTCAGAGACCTGCGTCTCGTCTTTACTATCCCCAAATCGATGGGTAAATTTGGCGGTGAGACCGACAACTGGATGTGGCCACGACAGACGTGCGACTTTTCAGTGTTCCGAATCTATGCCGACCCGAAGACCAACGGCCCTGCTGACTACTCCAAGGACAACGTGCCATACCGTCCCAAGCACTGGGCGCCCGTCTCGCTCGACGGCTACAAGGAGGGAGACTTCGCCATGACCGTGGGATACCCCGGCTCTACCGAGCGCTACCTCTCCTCATACGGTATACGTGAGATGCGCGACGCCGACAATGCTCCCCGCGCACAGATACGTGGTGTGAAGCAGGAGGTGATGATTCGCCACATGCGCGCCGACGAGGCCGTGCGCATCAAGTATGACTCCAAGTACGCGCAAAGCTCCAACTACTGGAAGAACTCTCTCGGCATGAACAAGTGCATCGACTCTGTGGGCATTATCCGCCAGAAAGCCGACTTTGAAGACCGCATTGTCGACTACCAGAAGTGGACGGGATACCTCAAAGGCAAGCTCGACATGGACAAGCTCGCCAAGTTCTACGCCCAGCGTTTCGACGCTGCACGCATGCTCACCGTCTGGGGCGAGACCTTCCGCCGCACCGCCGAGCTCAACAGCCGCGCCATGCGCATAGCCAACAACCCCACCGCCGTCAACCCCACCGCTGCCAAGAAGAAGCAGTACTATGTATTCAAGGACAATAGCGCCGAGTGGGATGAAGCACTCGACCGCGACGTGATGGCTACGCTGATAGACAACTACCGCAAGTATGTGGCTGCCGACAAGCTGCCCGCCTTCTACCAGACCATCGCCGACCGCTTCGGAGGCGACACGCGCAAGTATGTAGACTGGCTGTGGGACAATACCATCCTCATGAAGAGCGGCAAGAAGATTATGCTCAACAGCAAGCAGCTCCTCAAAGACCCCGGATACCAGTATGGCAAGCAGCTCATGGACATCCGCACCGAGATATTGAAGTCGTACCTCCAGAATGCCGACTCCATCGACCTGCAGGAGCAGTATCTCTGCGACGCCAAGGTGCGCATGGAGCAGGAACTGCCCCACTACTCCGACGCCAACTTCACCATGCGTCTCAGCTATGGCCAGGTGGGTGGTTACATGCTTGGCGGCAAGCCCTCGGGCTACTACACCGAGGCAGAGAGCATCGTCAAGAAGATGGAGGCTGGCGACCGCGGCACCATCGACTACCAGGTAGAGCCTGTGATGAAGCAACTGCTCGGCGCCAAGGACTTTGGCAACTATACCGACAAGACCACGGGCAAGATGCAGCTCTGCTTCCTCACCAACAACGACATTACTGGCGGCAACTCGGGCTCTCCGATGTTTGATGGTAAGGGCCGCCTCATCGGTCTTGCCTTCGACGGCAACTGGGACTCACTCTCCAGCGACATCTGGTTCGACAAGCGCCTCGCTCGTTGCATCGGCGTCGACATCCGCTTCGTCCTCTACATGATGGATCGTTGGGGCCACGCCGACCGCCTGCTCAAGGAGATGGGAGTGAAGTGATAAGGGGATAGGGATAAAACCGAGCCCCTCCCCGGCCCTCCAAAAGCCCCTCCCCAACCCTCCCAGGGGGCGGGAGCTCATTCTTGCTGTTTCTTAGATAGTTAGAATGGTGGCCGCGATTGGGCTTTGGGGTTTTTCCGACCTATATTAGCAACGCTGTAGGTGTTGTGATTAGCTTTAGCGTCAAAGATAGTTGGTCTGTTGTGACCTGCATCTGCGAGTAACGCTTGGCTAAACGCAAGACTTACAGCGTTGCTTCTTTCTATGCCCGTTCCCCCAGGGTTGAGAGTTCGCCATAGGGCGCTATCATCCACCTTTCGATTATCTGATTTGCGCATCGGGATACCAACTACTACCATGGCGCCAATCGAGAGAAGACACGAGCCGCCAACAACGAGCATCCCATCGTCTGGACAACCATGTTCGTCACACCTTATTATATATATAATGGCGGAACATACACCCCTGAGCATGGTATGAGTACGTGGGAGGTACACTCGTATCAGCAGCGGCAACTCTGAACCGAAGGTCACCGGCGCGGCGCAGTGCGGCGCGGAAAGGTAATGGAGTTGCGATTACACAGCCCAGGGTTGCGGGCGAAGCACGCTACCCTGGGTAGCTGTACAACTAATATTGCTACTCTGTAAGAGTTGCGATTAGCCGTAGGCGTTACCCGCCTCGGGTCTGGACGCCACCTACCCCACTCCCGCAATACCACATGGTGGTGCCGCAGCCAGCGAGGTGGTTTCCGCCCCATCCTCCACCGCGCTACGGGGCAAAGATAAAAAACTGAGAGATTTTCTTTGCGTTGTCTGCGGTTTGCAGTAACTTTGCACTCAGAAAGTTAAGAATATCAAAATATTAAGACAATTATGGCAAAGAAAGCTTTATTGATGATTCTCGATGGATGGGGAATCGGACAGCATGGTAAGGGAGACGTTATCTTCAACACCCCGACACCTTATTTGGATTATCTCACCGCTATTTCCGCCCACTCAGAGCTCGCTGCTTCGGGCGAGGATGTGGGTCTGCCCGACGGACAGATGGGCAACTCAGAGGTGGGTCACCTCAATATCGGCGCCGGCCGCGTGGTCTATCAGGACCTGGTCAAGATTAACCGCGCCTGCAAGGACGGCTCTATCCTGAAGAACCCCGGCATCGTGGCTGCCTACAGCTATGCCAAGGAGAACGGCAAGAAGCTCCACCTGATGGGCCTGACCTCAACTGGCGGCGTACACTCTTCACTCGACCACCTCTTCAAGCTGATTGAAATCTCCAAGGAGTATGGCCTGGACAAGACCTTCGTACACTGCTTCATGGACGGTCGCGACACCGACCCCAAGAGCGGAGCCGGATTTATCCAGCAGATTGCTGACACCTGCGCAGCCAACGGCGCTCACATCGCCAGCATCATCGGCCGCTTCTACGCCATGGACCGCGACAAGCGATGGAACCGCGTGAAAGAGGCTTACGACCTGCTCGTCGAGGGCAAGGGCAAGGAAGCCACCGACATGGTTAAGGCCATGGAGGAGAGCTACGCCGACGGCGTGACCGACGAGTTTGTAAAGCCTATCGTCAACTCGACCGTAAACGGTACCATCGAGGAGGGCGATGTGGTAATCTTCATCAACTTCCGCAACGACCGCGCCAAGGAACTCACCCAGGTGCTCACCCAGCAGGATATGCCCGAAGAGGGTATGCACACCATCAAGGGTCTACAGTATTACTGCATGACTCCCTATGATGCCAACTTCAAGGGCGTGAACATACTCTTCCCCAAGGAGAACGTAGAAGACACTCTCGGCGAGTATCTCAGCAAGCACAGCAAGCGCCAGCTGCACACCGCAGAGACAGAGAAGTATGCCCACGTGACATTCTTCTTCAACGGCGGTCGCGAGGCTCCATACGAGGGCGAAGACCGCATACTGGTTCCCTCTCCCAAGGTGGCCACCTATGACCTCAAGCCCGAGATGAGCGCCTACGAGGTGAAGGACAAGCTGGTGGGTGCCATCAACACCCAGGAGTATGACTTCATCGTGGTCAACTTCGCCAACGGCGACATGGTGGGCCACACCGGTGTCTACAACGCCATAGCCAAGGCTGTGCATGCCGTAGACTGCTGCGTGCGCGACGTCATCGAGGCTGCCAAGGCCAACGACTACGAGGCCATCATCATAGCCGACCACGGCAACGCCGACAACGCCATCAACGCTGATGGTACGCCCAACACCGCACACTCGCTCAACCACGTGCCCTTCATCTACGTCACCGACAACAACAGCGCCACCGTCAAGAACGGACGCCTGGCAGACGTGGCTCCCTCTATCCTCCACATCATGGGACTGGAGCAGCCTGCCGACATGACCGGTGAGAACCTGATAGAAGACAACAAGTAATCACATACAGCGAAAGCTACAATAACCCTGAGAGCCGCGACTGACAACAGCCGCGGCTCTCTTGTTGTACTGCCCGCAGCGGGGCTTGCCACCGACGCGCAGCACCAACCCACCGACGGCAAGGCCATCAGCCCTGGCGCAGAGCGGGCTGCAGCCACCGTGCTGACCACCATCGTCGGCTCGTAACGGAAGGCACGAGCCCACGTAACATAAGATACGTAAGCTCGTGCCTTACGATACGAGCTCACGTATCATAAGTCACGAGCCAGCCAAGAGCCCCACAGCGGCAGCCCAAACAGCCTCTGCGACGGTCGGAGCAGCCTCGATGCTGCCGAGAATGACCGAGCAACCCACCGACCACACCTCTACTGCGCCGGCTGCCCATACCCCCATAACACAAATACACCGCTCCATCCCTCGGGACGAAGCGGTGTATTGCTATAGGGTTGTCGGCAGAGCCTTAGTTCTTGAGGAAGTACATACCCTCGTCGTTGCTGGTGTTGTAGTTGGCCTGGTAGATGTTGTCGTAAGAGGCGGTAAACGAGCTGGCAGCAGCCTGAGAGCTGGCCACGATAGAGATACCGCAAACATAATAGTTACCCATCTTCTGGCCAGCCTTGAAGTACTTGTACTTGAGCGACTTGTTGTCAGAGCCGAGAGTGAGCCACAGCCAGTCGTACTTGGTGGTCGAGAAGTCCTTGGGCTGGAAGTTGTAGTTACTCCATCCGTTGTTTGCCGAACCTTCGGGCAGATACATGCAGTACTTGTACTTGTCGTTGCCGGTGGGCTGACCCTCGCGGCAGTCAAACATGATACCTACCTTCACGGTCTTCTTCTCGTAGTCGATGGCGATGGTGCCGTCGAGCACTGAGTCGAAGTAGAGGCCCTTGATACCGAAGTTGTTGGTATAGGTATTGCCGTCGGGACCAGTGAGGGTCTCGCCCTTGCGAGGCTTGCCGAAGGTACAGGGCATCTTGCTGGTACTGGTGGAGCCACCCCATGACTTGGAGGCGTTGAACTGCTTGGAGTAGAGCGTCCACTGACCGCTGAAGTCGTTGACGCCAATCTGGGTGATGGTATACTTGCGACCGTTGTCGAGCACCATGGTACCCTTACGGATAGAGCCGGTAGTATTGGCCTCGATGGTGATGACACCACCGCTGAGGGTCATCCACTTGGGAGCCGTTACCACGTTGCCGGTAACATCCTCGATGGTGGCGGCGGCATCGTCGTACCAGAGGTCGTACTCGCGTGAGTTGAAGTCTACCTTAGAGACCACAGTGTTGTCCTCGCCGGGCTTCACCGCACCGAGACGGAAGACACCAGAGAAGTTGGCATTGTCGATGGTAGCAGCGAGAGTCACACCGTCGTAGCTGGCCTGGGGCCAAACCACTGCGTAGGCGGTCACCTTGCGGGCGGCGGCGTCAATCACGGCGGGAGCCACTACCACATCGCCAGTGGTGCTTGTCACGCCTTCACCGGCAGTGAGGGCCTTGCCATTGTCCATGACGAGCTTGTTGATGAGACCTGAGAGGGTAAGGCGGGTGTTGGCAACAGTAGGCTCATCGGCGTCGGTAGGGAACTGCACATCAATCTTGACCACTGCGGTCTGGTAAGCCAAGGTCACATTGGCGCTCTCGCCCACGGCGGTGGTGGCGCTGATGACCGAGTGCTGGCGCACCCACTCCTCGGTACCTGCCTGGGTACCAAACTCCTCGACCACTACGGGCTTGCCGTCCCAATTGATTTTGCAGGCGGGGTTGTCCCAGGTGAGCAGCATGTTGGCGGCGTCGTTGGGCACAGCCACGCGCTGGGCGCTGAAGGTGGCGGTAGAGCCGGTCGACTCGGCGCAGCGCAGGGTCTGCGTGCGGCCGGTCTGGGTGCCGTCAGACTTCTGGAAGGTGACGTGGAGCACGTCGCTCAGGCTGAACGCCTTGAGTGCGCCGTAGGTATTGGCGCCAGGCACTTGGGCAGTGACACTGATGTTCTTCATCGACACGTTGGCCTCTGAAGATTCGCTTACGTCCTCGGCATTGTCGCTACAGGCCACGAGACCCAGCAGCGCTACCAGCATGGAGGCGTATGTCAATATTCTTTTTTTCATGATTTGTTCGTTGTTTTGAGTTATCATTAGGTTTATCATCCGCAGAGGAGACGGGGACCGGAGCCCTGCGCTCCTCTGCGGCGATTACGTAAGGGATGATTAGTCGAGTGACTTCCAGTAAGGATTGCCGATGCGCTCCTTCTGAGGAATCTCCCATGTGAAGTGACTGATCTGAGTGTTGCTCCAGTGGTTAGCTCCACGCTTGTGCTGGGTGCCCCAACGCTTCTGGTTGTAGAAGGCCCAGTCGCCCTCGCCCCACATCTCGATGCGCCACTGCAACTTGACCATATCCATGGTACTCATGCCAGCCATAGTGTTGTCGCAGGTCATCGTGGGACGGCCCTCGATGGTGCGAGCCTCAAGCAGCTTGTTGAGGGTCTGCTTGGCCATGGCGTCCTGGCCGCTCTGGGCATAAGCCTCGGCGAGCATGAGCCATACGGCAGAGGTGCGCAGATAGATATTGTCTGACACGGTGTACTTGTTGTCATGCATCTCACCGTTGTGACCGATAGACGACGATGCCGCCCACTTCAGACTGGTGTACTTGGGCATGGTATAGCTGTACCAGGTAGAGTCGTTGTTCTCAAAAGAGTAGATGGGATAGTTCTCAAAGTCATCGGCGAGGATACAAGCCTTGCGGCAGTCATTGTCTGACAGGGCATTGTAGATATTGGCGTCGACCTGATAGTAGCCCGAAGGACCGCGCTTGAGGGCGTTGAAGCCGCCGTTGGTCCAGAACATGTTGCTCGAACCGCGGGCACTACCAAAGATACCCTCGGGGTTCTTCTCCCAGTTGTAGAAGGCGTTTTCCTCGGCGTTATACTCCTTGCCACACCAGCCGTTGTCGTTGCGGGCAGCTACAGAGGCGAGCTTAGACTGGTCCATACCATAGTCGCTGGCCTTGATGAAGTTGGGATAGTAAGAGAGCAGCTCTGTGGCGCCATCGATGACGGTAGCCCAGTCCTTGCGGTCCATGGCGGCGCGGCAACGATAGTACTGAGCCACAGCGCAGTTGATGCTGTAGACCACATCGGAAGTGTGACCGCTCAGATAGCCCTTGGTACCGATGGAGGACTCATGGAAAGACTTGACAGCCTTGTCGAAATACTCCTTAATAGTAGCCCAGGTCTCAGCCACCGACTTGGGCTCGGTGGCGGGGTTGTAGGCGTAGTCGTTGTAGATGGGCCAACCCTGCTTGGTCTCGGAGGTAACATCCTGGAGGTCGGTGTAGCGCTCCATGAGCATGGTGTAGCCGATGGCCTTCATGGTGAGGGCCTGGGCCTGATAGCCCTTCATCTTCTTGTCTTCCTTGACGTTGTCGTCGCTGAGATACTGCATGGCCTTGATGGCATTGGTAATCTTGTAGACGGGGCCGAGGTAGTAGCCATAGTTCTGTATATCATCGTTAGTCTGCCAGTAGGTCACGCTGGGGCTGTTCTGGTACCACTGGTTGTAGGTACCCTTGTTGGCAGATGAGCCTTCGACCACATCGCCCGACTGCATGAATCGGCGCAACTCGAAGTTGGACTCGTAGGCATAGCCGTTGGAGTAGCCGCCGTTGAGCGCGGCATTGTAGATATTGATGTAGCCGGGGAGGACCGATACGAGTCCTGCCACCACCTTGTCCTTCTTCTCTTCGTCATCACCCTGGAGGATGTTGTCGATGTCGTCCTTGGTGAAGTAGTTGGGGTTATTGACATCCAGGCGGCTGCTACATGCCGAGACTCCCGCTACGAGCAGGGCTGCGGCAACTATATTCTTATATATTCGTTTCATATCTTCTGTATATATAATGGTCAGTGATTTAGAATTCGAGGTTAAGACCCAGAGTTATGGTCTGCATCTGAGGATAGATGTATGTATCGACCTCCTTGCCACCGATAGCCGACATAGAGGGGTCTACACCCTTCTGGGCAGAGAAGATGAGCAGGTTGTCGGCAGATACAAAGGCGCGCAGCTTGCTGATACCTATCTTGCGAAGCAGATTCTTGGGTACGGTGTAGCCCAGAGTGATGTTCTTCAGACGGAAGTAAGAGGCGCTGAAGAGTGCCATGTCGGTGTACTTGTGGCTGCCGGGGAGGAGGACACCATCGAGATAGTAGTCGCCGCCAGAGCTGTTGAACCACTGCATAGGATACTTGGCACCGGTGTTGTCGGGAGTCCAGGTAGCGCCTACGACATCCTTGGAAACAGGGATATTGGAGCCACCGAGGGTAGAACCGCGGAAGAGGTGCTGGGCATACTCCATAGAGAAGAACTTGCCACCGAGCTGGTAAGCAGCTACGATACCGAGGTCGAAGTCTTTCCAGCGCAGATTAGTGGTGATACCGCCCATGACATCGGGGATGGCGCTGCCGCACTCGTACTCAGAAGCGTCGGCTGCCACGGTAGTCTTCACGTTATCGCCCTGCTTGTACTCGGCATAGCGGCCACCGTTGGCGTAAGCGCCGTTGGCATCGGGATGGGTGTCAGCATAGGTCACGCGGTGCCAGTACATAGGCAGACCCGAAGCCTGGTCTACGCCGGCATACTTGTACATATAGAGATTGAAGAGGTCCTTGCCCTCGCCACGGAGGTAGAAGTCGCCACGTCCGGCATGGCTGGCTGTTCCGGCCTGAGCCATATCCTCGGTCTGTACGACCCATGTGCCCTTGGGCACGTCCATAGTGTTGTCCCAGTTGGGTATCTGGTCGGCAGGCACCTTGACGAGCTTGGTGGTATAGTGGGTGGCGTTGACGCCTACGCTCCAGGTCCAGTCCTTGGTACGGATGATGTCGGCGTCGAGCTCGATTTCGATACCGGTGTTGCGTATTTTGGCAGCATTCTTCTGCAGCGTGGTCGAGCCCATATTGGCGAGCGGCGAAACCATCTGGTTGTAGAGCGCATTGGAGGTGAGGTTGTTGTAGTAGTCGATGGCACCGGTGAGGCGGCTTCCCAGTACAGAGAAGTCGAGACCGAGGTCGAACTGGTGGATAACCTCCCAGGTGAGGTCGGTACGTACGAGGTTACCGCCGGTGATGGTGGTCACCTTGGGCACGCCGGTACCAGTGGCACCCTCCTGCCAGGCCGATACGCCGTAGCCGTAGGTCTGGTTGAGGTAGTAGCTGGTGAGTCCGTTGGAGTTACCGGTGACACCATAGCTCAGACGCAGCTTGGCATTGTCGAGCCAGGACTTGGCGCTCTTCAAGAAGGGCTCCTCGGAGAAGCGCCAGCCGGCGCCCAAAGACCAGAAGGTACCCCAGCGGTTGTCCTTGGTAAACTTGGAAGAGGCATCGCGACGCAGAGAGGCTGATGCATAGTAGCGCTCGGCGTAGTTGTAGTTGGCGCGACCCAGGTAAGACTCGGTGCGGTAGGTATTGAGACCCCAGCTCGGAGTAGCGGTGTTCTCACCACCGTAGTTGGTGTAGTGGCCTACGAAGTTGCCAGGGATGATATAACCGGGCAGAAGCTCGTAGGAAGTACCGAAGTTGACATCCTTGCGGTCGAGGTCTTCATACTCGTGACCTACCAAAGCGTCAACGTGGTGCTTGCCGAAGTCCTGGTCGTAAGAGAGCAGCTGCTGGGTGTTGATGATGCGGCGGGTATAGGTCTTGAGACCGAAGCTGCCCTGACCGCTGGCACGTCCGGCGATACTGTTCATATAGGAAGTACGACGCCAGTGCTGCTCGTCCATGTTGAAGTTGACGGTGAAGTTGAAGTGGTCGAGGAAGTCAATCTGGGCAAAGAAGCGGCTGGTCCAGTTGATGATATCCTGACGCTCCATGTTGGTGCGGGTGATATACATATAGTCGCTGCCGAAGTTGCGGTCGGCTACATGGTTCTCGCCGAGAGGAGACCAAGACTTGTTGTAGACATTGAGGATGTTGCCCTTGTCGTCGGTAGCCACAGTGCCGTCTTCGTTCATCTGATAGACGGGGTAGATGGGCGCCCAACCCTTGACATGGAGCATGGCGTTACCGGAGGCACCACCAATCTGGCGAGAGCCCCACTTACCTGCCTGTGCGCGGGTCTTGGTGTTGGAGTAACCGATGTTGGCGCCTACTTTCAACCACTTCAGCACCTGGGCATCCATATTGGCACGGCCGCTGTAACGACGGAACTCACTGCTGAGCAGGAATGAGGGGTCGTCCTGATAGCCGAGAGAGAAGTAGTAGTGGGCTTTGTCGCTACCACCGCTGGCAGAGAGGTTGTACTCCTGGCGGAAAGCGTTGCTGAAGAGCAGATCGGAGGCGTCGCCGCTATAGAGCTGGCGGGCCAGGGGGTTCAGACGGCCGGTCTCGGGGTCGATAAGGTAGGCTCCGGTCATGGTAGAGCTGGAGTTACTGCCTGAGCCGGTGTTGGTATAGATGGCACCGGGCACGTTGTAAGCCATGTTGTTCTTGAGCAGGTTCTTCTGGAAAGCGGTCTCGCTGTTGTTGTAGTCGAAGAGGTGCTGGCTGGCGAAGAGGCGGGCCTCGGCGTCAGAGTGGTTAGGGTTGCCCACGTTGGTGTAGTATCGGCCGCTGGCATCTACGCCGGGAAGACCGGTGCCATTGACACCGTAGCGGTAGGAGTTGTAGATACTCTTCCATACGTACTCATAGTACTGGGCGGCGTTGTCTATAGAGTTGACATTGTAGTCTCCGATAGAGTTCCAGCCCCAACGGCTCTCAAAGGAGATTTTGGCCTTGCCGCTCTGTCCCTTCTTGGTGGTGATGAGCACCACGCCGTTGGCACCACGCGAACCGTAGAGGGCGGTAGAGGCGGCGTCCTTGAGGATAGAGACAGAGGCGATATCGTTGGGGTCAAGCTGAGAGAGGGGGTTCTCATAGGTAGAGTTGGTCTGCTGGGCCACACCGTCGATGACGATAAGGGCGGCGGCAGAGGCGCCGTTGGTGGAGCTTACACCACGGATGCGCACAGCCATATCATAACCTGGCTGTCCGTCGACCGAAGACACGCGGATACCAGGGGCGGCACCCTCGAGCGCACGGCTCACGGTGGTGGTGTTCTGCACGGCGATGTTCTCGGCCTTGACGGCGGTCATCGAACCGGTAAGGTCTTTCTTCTTCTGGGTACCGTATGCCACAACGACAACTTCGTCGAGGATGGCCTGGTCTTCTTCCAGAGTGACGTTGACTACATTGCCTTTGGCAGCGAGAGTCTGCTGCTGATAGCCGATGGAGCTTACGCTGATGCGCGAGCCAGGCTTGATCTGGAGGCGGTAGTTACCGTTGGCGTCGGTGATGGTGGCATTGGTGGCATTGCCAACTTCAGCCACAGTGGCGCCGATGACGGGCTCGCCGTGGGCATCCTTCACCAGACCGGTAACGGTTTTCTTGGCCTGTTGTACGGCCTGCACTGTGTTTTCGTTCTCACTGCCGGTAGCTGTAGCCGATGCCGAGATGGGCACAAGCGTAAGCATGGAAGCAGCGAGCAGGTAGGTCCATTGCTTTGAGGTCTTCAAAGCAGCGAACACGCTCTTTTTCTGTTTCTCATCCATAAGGAATTAAATTAGGTGATTAGAATTGTTTTTTATGTTTTCGATTTGGGTTATGCCGACTGTTGCTGTAACAGCCGAAAGATTGGGGGACATCGTGGTCTTAGTTCAGTTCATGGGCAGTTTCATTAGGTGGTCAGTTAGCACGATGAGGTTAAGCATCGCACTCATATCGGCACCAAAATTAACAATAATATTTAACAACGCAAGCGTTTTTTTATTTTTTTTTATGACAATTACGCGTCTTTACCATGTCAGGATGACAACCGCGATGGTCAGAACGAGAACAAAAGTGGTAGAAACCACTGGTTCATAGGCCGTTATCACAGAAGCAGGCAAGGAGATGACCGTATTGACAATCATTAATAATTTGCGCAAAATTTGCGCAAGTTTATTCATTACCGACAATTTGCAAGAAAACCATGTCGCTTGGCGATAGAATGACAGAGAAAAGAGCCAGAACAACACCGATGGTTAGCAAAACCACCGAAACAACGACAGGGATGACCAAAGCAACATGTGGAGTTGCACTTTACACCTTATTATAACTATAGGGGATACCAAGAATGAACATTGTACCGTATGCAACTGCCTACTACACCTTATTATATATATAGGGGACGGCGGGGGGGAAGTATAAGACATGAATGAAAGGAGCAAAGAAAGGCTCGCCGAAGCAGTGACTACCCTTGGGAGATGGCGCGGGGGCGCGCGAAGGAACGCTGAAGGAGGTTGCCAAGAGAGAGAGCAGCGGCGAATAAGCGCTGAGGAATGTAGCCATAAAAAAGAGTGGCGCCCCGAGGGCCGCCACTCCAGTATTAAGAGTTGAGATTAATCGAGAAGGATTAATAACCGTAGTTCTGAGGATACTCAGCACCAGAGTTAGACTTGATCACATCGTCTGGGATAGGCTGCTGGTAGTTGTAAGGCTTGATGTTCGGGATGAAGCGGATACTCTTAGCACCATCGTTCTTGGTGTAGATAACCTTCTCACGGCCGAAGTCAGCATTAACCTGGTCAGTAGCGTTGTTCCAGCTCATACCATACTTGCGTACACGCTCATACAGAGTGTTGCTGGTCTTCTCATCCTGTGTAGGATACTTAGAAGTAACGTAGCTACCGCAGTTGGGGTTAACAGACAGACGGTTCAGAGTGATGCAACGATGCTCCTCACCGAAGAGCTCACGGGTGCGCTCGTCGAGGATGTAGTCGATGTCTACCTCAGCGGCAGAGCAACGGGGAGCGTTGGCACGGTCGCGGATTACGTTGATATCGTCGGCAGCCTTCTGCTTGTCGCCCTTGGCGAGGTAAGCCTCGGCACGGAGCAGGTAGGTCTCAGCGATACGGATCATGTAAGGCTCGTACTCACACTCCTTAACGTCACCGTTAGGATGCTTTTCCTGAGAGAACTTCCAGAAACGTGGGAAGATATCGAGGGTATCGCTGGCGTTCAAAACATAAGCTGAGTTACCGGCATGAGCCTTCTCGCGATCCTTAGCATACTTCCACTGTACGCTCCACTTGGTACCACCGGGAGTGTACCAGTCGCGCTGCATCATAGTCTCAGAGCAACGGAAGTCTGCCTTACCTGGCTGTGCAGGGTCGGTAGCCTTAGCCCAGATGTAACCAGGCTCCAGTGGGTCAAAGATGTAACGGCAAGGCCAGTTACGGTTGCTACCGTAAGCATAACCACCACCGATAGAGTCGCGAGTGTTGTTAGCCTGATAACGGCCGGCAGCAATAGCAGAGGTAGAAACACCGAGGCTGCTTGAACCGCCCTGAACACCTGCGGGATAGCACATAGCGTCGTCACCGAAGAGGTAGAACTTCACACCATTATCGGTACGGTTGGTACCGCAGTTACGAACCTTGTTGCTCATGAAGTCGCCTTCCATGGTGTTGTTGCGCATACGCCACCAAGCGTCACCGCTACCACCATTAGAGTAGTTACCTACAGAGAACTGGCTGGTCCAAAGAGCCTCCTTGTTACCAGTTACACCGTAGTCCTGGTTGGTATTGCCTGAACCGTTGCCGGGTGTAGCGAAGAGGTCCCAATAAGCACCACCCTTGTCGGCAGCGAGAGAGTGACCGTAGCGGTCGGTAGCACGGCTGGCCTCAGTACCGAAACGAGTAGTCATCAGGTGATAGTCACCGTCCTGACCGCCGATTACGCGGCTGGTAGCCTGGATAGCCTCGTCAAACTTACCGAGAGCCAAGCAGATTTCTGCGAGCATGTGGTCGGCAGCAGCACGGGTTACACATCCCTGCTTGCGCTCTGTCTTAGACATATTCTCAGCAGCAAACTTGAAGTCATCGTAGCACTTCTCCCATACTTCCTGACGGGTGTTGGGCTGGTAACCCATCTCAATCTTCTTGGTAGGCTTGTCGAGGTAAGGCACATTACCAAACATACCGGCGAGCATGCGGAATGCCCAACCACGCATGAAGCGTGCCTCGCCCAGAAGCTCATTCTTCGCCTCTGGAGTAGAATATTTGATATCCTTGGTCTCGATGGCGTAGATGGCTGTGTTGGCGTAGTTTACGAGGTAGTACAGCTCGTTGTACCAGTGACGGCTGTAACCGTTGGCAGAGTTGAGCTTGGTCCAGTTAGAGAAGCAGTCGTTGTTGTTGTTCTCTGTGTATGTATCCAGACCTACACCCGTAAGCATATAAGAGTGATAACCGTGGGTCTGACCGAGAACCAGGTAGTTGACCTCCTTATAGCAGGAGTTGATAGCCATTGCCACCTCGTTTTCAGTATTGAACATACCCGAGTCGTCTTGCTTGTAAGAGTGCTCCTTCAAGAAGTCAGAGTCGCTCTGGCAGGCTGTCTGGGTAAGGGCCATCGCACCAAGTGCGACGATGCCCAATATCTGTTTTGTTAATTTCATAGCTGTTGTCTTTTAGATGTGTTAGAATGTCACGTTAAGACCGAAGGTGATGGTGCGGTAAGCGCCATTGCTTGCATACTTGGTAGAAGCAGCGCCGGCAGCGATAGTACCACCAGTTTCAGGATCGAGACCAGACCAGTTGGTGATGGTGAAGAGGTCGGTACCTGATACGTATGCACGGAGACCGGTGAGGCCGAGAGGTGCAATGAGGTTGCGGTCGAAGTTGTAAGAGAATACGAGGTCCTTGAGCTTGAGGAAGCCGCGGCTGTTCCACCAGAGGTAGTCAAACTCGTTGCTCCATCCGTAGCGAGGATAGTCGTTGTTCTTGTTGTCGGCGCGCCATGGATTTACGCGGTCAAGCTGGTTGCCGCTGGCACCATTGGGACCCCAAGCGAATGGGTCGTAACCGAGGAAGTGGCTGTCGCTACCTGGCATCCAACGGAAGTTGAAGTACAGAGAGAAGTTCTTGTAGCTGATGGTGTTGCCAAAGTTCAGAGTGAACAGAGGATCCTGGTCACCAACACAGTGGCGGTCTTCAGCAGAAATCTTACCATCGTTGTTCCAGTCCATGAACTTCACATCACCGGGCTTGGCATTGGGCTGAATCTTGCTAACGGCGCCAGTCTCGGGGTTCTTCCATGTATAGTTGTCAATCTCTTCCTGGCTCTGGAAGATACCGAGCTTCTTCAGGTCGTAAGCAGCAGTGATAGAGCTACCTACCATCAGAGCATAGTAAGACTGAGGACCATAAGTGTGGAAGTTGGCCACATCGTCGGCCTCTACACCCTTATAGTTCTTGCCGTAGAGCTCCATAACCTTGTTGCGGTTCAGGTCGAACACGAGGTTAGACTCCCAACGTACATTGTCCTTACCGTCGCCATTGATGTTGACAGAGTGCAGAGTTACCTCAATACCCTTGTTGCTCACCTTACCTACGTTAGCGTAAGCAGTGTTGAAACCAGAAGGATAAGGTACAGAGCGCTGCATCAGCATGTTGGTGGTGCGGCCGCTATAGATATCGATAGTACCATCGAGTCGGCTGTTGAGCACGCTGAAGTCCAAACCAAGGTTGTACTTGGTAATGGTAGCCCATGTCAGATCCTTGTTACCCAAAGTGCTGGCGAGGTAACCGAGAGTAGACTGGTTGTCAAGCCATGTCTTGGTGGTAGAGATAGTAGAGTTGGTGGCGTAAGCGCTAACCGAACGGCTACCGTTCTGACCCCAAGAGAGACGCAGCTTGGCATAGTCGAGCCAAGTGAGGTTGTCCTTGATGAAGTTTTCCTTGCTGAATACCCATGCACCAGACACACCGTAGAAGTTACCCCACTTCTTGCCTTCGGCGAAAGCAGAGAAACCGTCACGACGGTAGTTGAAGGTTACATAGTACTTGCTGTCGAAGTTGTAGTTGAAACGAGCCAGGTAAGCAGCTGACTGGGTACGAGTGCGCTCGCGTCTTACATTCTGAGTATTGGCAGCAGAAGCACCATAGTAACCCAGAGAGGTAGAACCAGTGAAGTCCTTGAAGCTGAGGTAACGGTAGTTGTTGTCGTAAGACTCACGAGTGTAACCTACCATGGCGTCAACGTGGTGCTTGTCGATATCAGTACCATAGGTCAGGATGTTATCGGTGTTCCAGTATGAAGAAACAGAAGCTGTAGAGATACCCTCAACCTTGTTGTTGAACTGGGTTGGGTCGTCCATCTGACCGGTATTGCGGGTGTCAACCCACATCTCGGGACGGTTGAATGTATCCTGGTAGCTTGAGTTGCGCTGTGCGTTCAATGTGAAGCGATAAGACAGACCCTTGAGGAATGGGAAGTCAACCTGTGCGGTCAACACGCCATTGACGTTGTTACCGTTTCTGTCGTTGACACCATAGAGATAAGAGTCGGCTACACCACCGCTAACGCCTGAACCCCACAGAGGGCTGAGGGTATTGCCATCGGGGTGAGAGTTGTACCAAGAGGTGTACTTGAGAGAACCAGGAACAACTTGGTTGTGCTCGTCCAGGACGGGCTGTACAGTCTTGAATGAGAAGGGAGAATACCACTCGGCGTTACCGAGAGTAGCGGTTACACCCCACTGACGCCAGCCGAGGTAGTTGGCCTTCAAACCAACCTTCAACCAGTCGGTAACGTCGATGTCAATCTTAGACATTACGTTGTACTTCTCGTAGTCATCACCACGCTGTACACCCTGACGGCGAGTGTAGTCGCCAGAGAGGTAGTACTTGACGCCCTTGCTGCCACCGGCAACACTCAGGTCGTACTGCTGGCCTACACCAGTACGGGTGATTTCGTCGAGCCAGTTGGTCCACATGCCGGCATCGTAAGCCTGCTCTTCAGTTGTGGTAACGAAGAAAGCGTTCTTGTTTTGCTTGAAGAAATCCATAGACCATGTAGCATCGGCGGGGAAACGCGTGTCACCAGCAGCCTGCTTGGCATAGAAACGGTTCATCAAGAAACGCTCTGTGTTGTTAACAAACTCTGGCTTGCGGCTCCAGTCAGAGAAGCTCCAAGAAGAGTTGAAACGTACTGTAGGCTTGGCGCTTTCGCCACGCTTGGTAGTGATGATGATCACACCGTTGGCAGCACGCGAACCGTAGATAGCGGCTGCAGAAGCGTCCTTCAATACGTCGATGGTAGCGATGTCATTGGTATTGATTTCGCTGATACCACCATAAGAGATAACGCCATCGACGATGAGCAGAGGAGCGTTGTTAGCCTGCTTAGCAGCAGCAGGACTCTCAGGGATAACGTTCTTACCACGCAGAGTCATGGTAGAAGAGTTGTCACCAGCAGCACTGCTCGTAGGAGAGTAGTGCAGACCAGCTACCTGGCTTGACAGGGCAGACAGGGCGTTAGGGTTAGGCAGGTTGGTCAGCTTGCCGTCATCAAACTTCACACTGGTGATGGCGCCAGACACGTCCTTACGCTTGGCTGTACCGTAACCTACGACTACTACCTGCTCGAGTACTTCTGCGTCCTCTTTCAGGGTTACATCTACTTTGTCACTGGCCTTTACGGTCTGCTCCTTGAAACCTACGCTTGACACCGTGAGCATTGCGCCCGGCTTCACGTTGAGTTTGAAGGTACCGTTGACGTCGGTAATGGTAGCGTTCTGCGTACCTACCTCCTTAACGGTAGCACCGATGATGGGTTCGCCGTTGGCATCAACCACGGTACCACTGACTGTTTTCTTGTCTTGCTGTACGGCAAGAGACTTGCTTGCATTCAGGTTGTTGCTTTCGCTTGCTGACGCTGACAGCGGAGCAAGGGTCAACATAGAGGCAGCGAACAAATATGCCCACTGCTTCGAGATGTTCAAAGCACTGAATGAAGTCTTTTTCAGTTTCTCATCCATAAACTATGATTTAAAAGGTAATAAATAATATAAGTTTCGTAACTAACCAAGTTTTACAAGATACGGTTGACGCTATGCAAGCACCAGATGTATTTGACCACTGGCTTTCACTCACTTTTTTCTGTGTTTTGGTGTGTCTCGGGGGCTGTTCGGGCCCGTCAACACCATTTCACTCGCAAATGTAAGCATTAAAATTTGATAACAACTTATAAATATGTCATTTCTTCTATTAATATTTAATATTTTTTTGAATTGTAACAGGAAATGGGGAATAATCGTTAAAATCGGAGTGGTAATCGGCGGGAAAAGGACGATAATTGGTGGAAGAAGAGGAATAATTGGGACAAGCAGCACAGACAGGGCGCCGACCGACGAATGTAGTGTGGATGCGGTGGGGATGCACATTATTATATATATGGCCACGGGGAATGGCAGGGGCATCACAGAGATGTAGCCCGAGATGGCATTAATCATCATTTCAAGGTGCGATTTCACTATTTCGGACTTGGATTTATGCGTTGCAGGGTGCGAAATAGTCGTTTCATTCCCTAAAATTTGTTTAATTGTGGATGTATTCAGGTTCGCGACAACCATAGATTTTGGCATGGGCGGGAAACGGATAACGCAAAAAGCCGTGGCGTCTTCTGATGGCTCCGCCATAGTGACCGTGGCGCCGATGGCAACCGGAAAACAAGTTTTCCTCGGTGCCATCATCACCACACCCACAGTCATGCAAAGCATGACATCAGAAGACACCACAAACAAAAAGCGGCCTACGGCCGTAAAAAAAGTCCGGCTGGCGCCGGTACAAAAACAGTTGCCGAGAAAATTTCCCTCCACCCGTGCTGATAATATGGGAACCACAATAAACACGCGGCAAGTTATGGGGATGGTAGGGATGGGCATGGGGATAGTTGGTCGCGTCCGTAGGGATGGTTGGGGTGGGCATTGGGATGGTTGGGATGGGCATGGGGATGGTTGGGAAGGGAGTCCTTGTCGGAATGGCACAACCCAGCGGCAACTCTGTAGGAGTTGCGTTTTCATAGCCCAGGGTTGCGGGCGAAGCTCGCTACCCTGGGTAGCGGCACAACTATTATAGCTACACTGTAAGAGTTGCGATTAGCCGAAGGCGTTATACTCAGTTTTATGATAATCGCCTACACATTTCTGCCCAATATCCTGCTGCGGGTAACGCCTACGGCTAAGCGCAACACTTACAGCGTTGCTACACCTTATTATATATACCCAGGGTAGAGGCGCTGCACGCCTCAACCCTGGGCTGGGAAATCGCAACTCCTACAGAGTTGCCGCTGGGTGCGGACTGTACCCCCACTGGGCCATTTTTGTCCTCTTAAACTACTCCAACCTTCGCTTCCACCCACTCTATCATCCCCACGCCTACACCTACCCACAACTCCACCCACACCATCATCCCCATGCCTACTCCAACCCACACCTACGCACGCACCCTCATCCCCATGCCTACTCCACCCCACAACTCCACCCACACCATCATACCCACGCCTACATCTACCCACAACTCCACCCGCACCATCATCCTCTCACCTACTCCAACCCACAACTCCACCCACATCATCATCCCCACGCCTACACCTACACGCAAGTCCACCCACACCATCATCCCCATGCCTACACCTACCCACAACTCCACCCGCACCATCATCCCCACGCCTACACCTACCTACAACTCCACCCGCACCATCATCCCCACGCCTACACCACACCGCATGGGGGAATTGTCAGGCCTTATTCCTACAAAAATGGGGATGAAAAAAAATGGGGGAAATGATACTATATATATAAATAATGTGTACTTTTGCACCGTTGACCCTATCTTCGGGGCCAACGTAAATGCAAAATATCATGACAATAACGAAGAAGGAGGAACAGATGGTCGCCGACGAGCGGGTGCGCGCCATCAACAGGGTGACCATCAAGGGCAGCATCATCAATGTGGTGCTGCTGATATTCAAGTTTGTCGCCGGCATCGTGGGCGGTTCGGCTGCGATGATAGCCGATGCGGTGCACTCGCTGTCGGACTTTCTGACCGACGTGGTGGTGGTGGTCTTCGTAAGGCTGGGCAGCAAGCCCGAAGACGGAGACCATGACTACGGTCACGGCAAGTATGAGACGCTGGCGACGGCAGCCATCGGCATGGCGCTGGGCGTGGTGGGCGCAATGCTCTGCTATGGTGGCGCAGACAAGATAGTGGACGCCATGAGGGGCGAGGCGCTCGAGCAGCCGGGGTGGATAGCTCTGGCGGCAGCGCTGATGAGCATAGCGCTCAAGGAGTGGGCTTACCGCTTCACGGTGAGCGTAGGCCGACGGTTGGACTCGCCCGCCGTGGTCGCCAACGCATGGCATCACCGCTCTGACGCGCTCTCGAGCATCGGCACAGCCATAGGCATCGGCGGCGCCATCATCCTGGGCAGCCGCTGGGCTGTGCTCGACCCCATCGCCGCCGTGGTGGTGAGCGTCTTCATCATGCGCACCGCCTATACACTGGTGGGCCAGTCGATGGGCGAGCTGCTCGAGAAGAGTCTGCCCGAAGACATGGAGCGGCAGATAGCCGACATCGCCAGCGAAGAGCCCACGGTGAGCGCCATCCACCATCTGCGCACGCGCCGCATAGGCAGCCACATCGCCATCGATATGCACGTGCGCATGCCGGGAGCGCTCTCGCTCTACGAAGCCCATCAGCACGCCACAGCCATAGAGCAGCGGCTGAGGGAGCGGTTTGGCGAGGAAACGTATATCAATCTGCACGTGGAGCCGGTCAAGGTCAACGGCGAATATGTGAAGCCATAACGCAGCCCCATACAACAAGAGCGGGGAGGCATGCCATAGACAGGCACGTCTCCCCGCTCTCTTTGTATGGGGCAGACCGCTTAGCGGAGCACGCCGTTGACCCGCTCGACGACGAGGGGTGCCGACACCTGGATGTGGGCTTTCAGCCGGGCATCGCGGGCATTGGCGCCAATCTCGAGGGTATAGTCGCCGGCATCGAGTACCCATGCGTTCTGCGCCTCGTCGAAGCAGGCGAGGTCGCGCTGGGTGATGGTGAGACTGAGGGTCTCGCTCTCGCCGGGCTGGAGCGTGCGGGTCTTGCCAAAGGCGACGAGCTGATGGCGCAGCGAGCGCACGGGGGCATAAACCTGTACCACCTCCTTGCCGGCGCAGGTTCCAGTGTTGGTGACCTTGACGCTGAGGGCGAAGTTGCCATCGGCCTGGGCGCGGCAGACGGCGTCGCTGTAGGCGAAGGTGGTGTAGCTGAGTCCGAAGCCAAAGGGATAGGCCACAGGGCGGTTGAAGGTGTCGAAGTAGCGGTATCCCACGTACATGCCCTCGACATAGTCGACGTAGTGTACGTTCTTAATGGCCGGTGTACGCGGTATCTTGGGGTAGTTACCGATAGCTTTGGGGCCGTGGTAGTCGTAGGGGAAGTTGTCGTGGGTGCTGCAGTCTTCGTAGCGCAGAGGGAAAGTCATGGTCAGGCGGCCCGAGGGACACACCTTGCCGGTGAGCACGCGGCATACGGCGTCGCCGGCTTCCTGTCCGGGCAACCACGAGAGCACCACGGCGTCGGCGAGCGAGCGCCAGGATGCCACCTCGACCACGCCCGACACATTGAGCACCACTACCACGCGCTTCTGGGCGGCGTGGAAGGCTCGGCTCACCTGGGCTATCAGCCGATGTTCGACGTCGGAGAGCAGATATTCTGTCGCATGCAGGCGGTCGGCTCCCTCACCACAGCTGCGGCCGATGGTGATGATGGCGACATCGTCGGTCTGGGCGCTGCGGGCTATCACAGCCGAGTCGATGGTGAGCTCGGGGATGGCGGCGTAGCCCAGCGGGTCGTAGGCGCGGGCTGCGATGGTATCGCGGATGATGCGCTGGTAGGTCTGTGCCACGTCGGCATTGGTCTCGACGCCCACATTGGCAAATCCCTCAAGGAGATTGACGGTGTGGGGGGTCTTGACATTGCCCGAGCCGGTGCCGACGGAGATGAAGTTGTAAGAGGAGACGCCAAACATGCCCACGCGCCGGGTCTCCTTGGCGAGGGGCAGGGTCTGGTTATGGTTCTCGAGCAGCACGATGCCTTCCTCGGCAGCCTCGCGCGACTTAATGGCGTGGGCCTTGAGATCGGGGTTCTCGCTATAGGTGCGGGGGGTGATGCGCTCGGTGCGGGCTACAAACTGGAGCATGCGGCGGGCACAGCTGTCGAGGGCGGCCACAGAGAGGGTACCGGCCTTGACGGCGGCCTTGATCTCCTGACGCTGCTGGGCGGTGCCGGGGGCAAGCAGGTCGTTGCCAGCCCAGATCTCGCGGCCGGAGTCGCGCCATCCGGGGGCTGCCCAGTCGCTCACCACGAAGCCGCGGAAGCCGAAGTCGCCGCGGAGGATGGTGGTGAGCAGGTCGCGACTCTCCATACACTGCTGGCCGTTGATCATATTGTACGCACTCATCACCGACCAGGGGTCGCTCTCACGCACGGCTATCTCGAAGGGCTTCAAGTAGAGCTCGCGCAGGGGTCGCTGGGCGATGCGCACATCGACGTCCTTGCGGTTGGTCTCCTGGTTGTTCACGGCAAAATGCTTGAGGGTGGCGCCGACATGCTGGCTCTGGATGCCGCGCACAAAGGCTGCCGCCATCTTACCGGTGAGCAGCGGATCTTCGGAGTAGTACTCGAAGTTGCGGCCTCCGAGCGGGTCGCGGTGCAGGTTCATGCCCGGGCCGAAGATGAGGTCGAGCCCGTACTCATGGGCCTCGTTTCCGATGGCCTCTCCCACCTCCTGGATGAGGGGCTGGTTCCACGACGAGGCAAGGGCGGTGCCGATGGGGAAGCCGGTGTGGTAGTAGCGGCGGCTCTGGCCCTCGCGCATGGTATCGATGCGGAGACCGGCAGGGCCATCGGTGAGCGCGGTGGGCGGGATGCCGAGGCGGGGGATGGGCGAGGTGGTTCCGGCAGCACCGGGCACGAGCTTCTTGGTGTTGCCATAGCCGGTGAAGGTCTCGTTGCCGGCGCCCACGACGATGTTGATTTTCTCGTCGAGGGTCATGTGGGCGAGCACGTCATCGACATTGTCGCGGGTGAGCTGCGGCGCCTTGCCGCAGGCCACCATGACGAGAGCGAGCGCCATGGCGTCCATGCTCAGAGGGGTGAAGAGCTTACGTTTCATTGCTTGGAGTTATCGTAGATTTGTCCGTTCTTCTTGCCGAAGGGGTAAGAGATGTTCTCAAACTTGACATTCGAAGCGTCGTCGAGAACGAAGGCAGGACGGAAGTCGTCGTTGCGGAGCAGGAGGTTGACATTGCGGAAGGTGACGCCATCGGCATGGCGCACGTAGAAACCGTAGCAGGGCAGCTCGCCAAACATATCAAACTCAGGATAACGGTTGATCTGCTCGGGTATCTTGCTGAGCTCGCCCATGGTGAGGTAGCGCAGACCCTTGTCGGCTCCACCGGGGTAGATGATGGTGACATTGTCGATGAGCACATTGCGCACCTTGACGCCAGGGATGCCCACGATGCTCGAAGGCATGGGGTTGCGCATGGTGTTGGTGATGGGGCCGCGCAACTTATAGCCTACATCGGGGCGCTCGAAGGGAACTTCGCACACCATGTTGCGGATGGTCACACCATCGACGATGCCGTCGCGGCGGTCGGCCTGGCGCTTGCCTAAGCGGATGAAGATGGGGTTGCCGGTATTGAGGGCGTGGATATTCTCAACGAGCACGTTGCGCACTTCGCCGCCGTCGACAGCCTCGATGGCTATGGCAGAGCGGAAGGTGTTGCTGACCTTGATGTCACGGATGGTAATGTTCTTGAAACCACCGGCAGAGTTGGTACCGAACTTAATGGCCGACGCCGAACTCTCCACAGCGCAGTTGTAGACCTGGATGTCGTCGCAGGCGAGCTCGAGCTTGTCTGACTTGAGGCAGATACCGTCGTCGGCAGCATTGACGTGGCTGTCGCGGATGATGACGTGCTGGCAGTCCACGATGTCGATGCCGTCGTTGTTCCAGTAGGCGCGGTTGAGCACATCCACGCGCTCGATAAGCAGGTTTTTGCACTGGAAGAAGACGAGTCCCCAGCAGGCGCCGTTGCGCAGATGGAGTCCGCTCACCTCGATACCGTCACAGGCATTGATGGTGAAGAGGTTGGGGCGCATGGCCTCACGTGGGCGGTTGAGTCGGTCAAAGTAGTTGGGGTCGGGGCGCACGCCAGCCTTGTGCAGGCTGTCGATAGCGAGAGCCAGCTCGCAGCCACGGGCGTCGATGGTGCCCTCGCCGGTGAGCTTGATGTTCTTGGCTTGGTATGCCTCGATGAGCGCGAGGCTCAGATAGTTCCACTTCTTAGGGTCGCTGCGGTCGGCGCCCTCCTTGGTGATATCGATGTAGTCATAGGGATTGGTACTGCCCAAGAGGGTGGCGCCGCTCTTGAGGTGGAGCTCGATATTGGAACGCAGCTCGAGGGTACCGATGACATAGTTGCCGGGCTCGAAGACGATGGTGCCGCCGCCCTTACGACTCAGGTCGTCGATGGCGCGCTGGATGGCGGGAGTGTTGACGGTCTGACCGTCGGCTACGAGTTTGAGACCCGTAGAGCTCACGGTCTTGGCAGCTTCGGCCACAGTGGCAACGAGCATCATGGCTGCCACGAGGATATAGTTACGGTATTTCATAATGTTTGCTATGGGCAGCGTCTGCCCGATGATAGTTGTGGTTGTTATTAATGTCTATATAAGTATATGTAGATTAATCGTGACGATGGCACTTGCCACAGTGCTTGGGCTCGGGCAGAGTGATGTTGACTCCCTCGTCCTTGTAGCCGTTGACATTGACCTGGCAGATGGCGGGACGGAAGTCGCGGTCGCGCAGGGTGAGGTTGACATTGCGCAGGGTGATGCCCTCGACGTGGCGCAGGAAGAAAGCCCAGGCGGGGAGCTCGCCAAACATGGTGAACTCAGGGTAGCGGTCGTAGTTTTCGGGAACCTCGGGCGCCTTGACATAGGCCATACCCTTGTCGGCACGACCGGGAGCGCTGATATTGATGTTCTCGAGCACCACGTTCTCTACAGGATGACCAGGCCAACCGGTGATACTTGAGGGGAAGGGGTTGTGGAAGTAGCTCACCTCGGGGCCGCGGATATCATAGTCGGTGTCGGGACGGCCGAAGGCGAGCTCAACATCCATATTGCGCAGGGTGATGTTGCGGATATAGCCCTGGTCGTTCTTGGCACGGTTGCCCAACTTGACGAAGATGGCGTTGCCGGTATTGGTTGCCTTGAGACCGTCGACTACGATGTTCTCGATCTGCGAACCGTCGACGCTCTCGATGGCGATGCACGAGCGGAAGGTGTCGATTACGCGGATGTTGGTAATGGTGATGTCGCGGAAATTACCCCAAGTGGCAGTGCCGAACTTGACAGCCGAGGCAGAGCTGCGTATCTCGCAGCTGTCGATGACGAGGTTCTGGCTTACGCCGCGCTTGTGGTAGCTCTTCAGGCAGATACCATCGTCGGCGGCATTGATGCGGCAGTTGGTGATACGCGAGTCGCGGCAGTCGGTCATGTCGATACCGTCGTTGTTCCAGTAGGCACGGTTGTAGACATCGAGGTGATGGAGATTCATATTGGAGCAGAGGTCGAAGGAGAGACCCCAGCAGGCACTGTTGCGCAGATGGAGGCCGGCGATTTCGACTCCGTCACACTCGGAGAAGAAGAAGAGCTTGGGACGCATGATCTCACTGGGGCGACGCAGACGCTTGCTGTAGTTGGGGTCACTCTTCACGCCACATTTCACGAGCGAGTCGATAGTGAGCGCCAGCTCCTGACCCTGTCCGTCGATGACTCCCTCGCCGGTGAGGGCTATGTTGCGGGCACCCTGGGCAAGCACGAGGGCATACTTGGAGTTGTCCTTGCGCACCACGTCGCCGTCGCCCATCACCTGCAGCTGGTAATAGTCATCGGGATTGGTGCTGCCCAAGAGCACGGCTCCGCGCTCGAGGTGGAGCTCTACCCCACTCTTCAGCTGGATGGCCCCGGTGAGGTAAAGGCCCTTACTGATTGACAACTTGCCACCGCCCTTCTTAGACAGACGGTCGATGGCGTTCTGGATAGCTTCGGTGTTAAGGGTCTTGCCATCGGCAACGAGCTTGAGCGACGCCGAGGTAACCACTTTGGCGGCGCTGAGGCTGAGCGACAGCATCGCCATGAGGATGAATGATACGGTCTTCTTCATGATAAGGCAAAGATAGCAAAAAACAGAGTGACACACAAAAAGTTTAGCATTAATTCGTGTTATTTTTTCAATCATTCAAGTAATTACTGGGCAGGGCGAGGGAAGGACTGACTACGGACTGCCTGATTTTGAGCATCTGAAGGGGTAATGTGAGGCAAATCTGATACCACCTACATCCCCTCTCCCCACCCCCAAGCTCAAGGATATGACAAAGCCCGAAACCTGCAGATGGTTTCGGGCTTTGTTGGTTCTCTTGGTGAGAGGCGGCAGACTATTTGAGAGTCAGCTCAACGATGGTGTCCACACCCTTGGGCACAGCGGGGAGCTCGAGGGTCACGCCCTCAGCGTTCTTGCTGACACGCACCTTCTGGTGACCGTCAAACATACGCGCACTGGCCACACGGCGTTCGGTGAGGGGGAGGAAGAGGGCACGGTCCTGGCAGTTCATGATATGCACATAGAGGGTGTTGCCCTTCTGGGTGGTAACGCCCCAGTCATGGGGACGCACGATGCCACCGCGGGTGCCGTAGATGGTCTCGCCATAGCGGCCCATCCAGTCACCAATAGCCTTGAGGCGCTCGACAGCCTCTACGGGCAGCTTGCCGTCGGGGCGGGGACCGATGTTGATGACATAGTTGGCATTGTTGCCGGCAGCCTTGATGATGTGCTGGATGATATATTCAGAGCTCTTGTACTTCTTGTCGGTGATGTCGTAGCCCCAGACCTTGTTCATGGTCATCACAGTCTCCAGAGGCAACTGTCCTATCACCGTTCCCTTGGAATAACCGGCTGTGTTCTGACCGGGCAGGTCCTGCTCAAAGGTTTGCAGGTCTTCGCCGGGCTTGGGGGCCTTGTGGTGGTTGTTGGCCACGAGACAGCCGGGCTGCAGGCGGTGGATAAGGCTGTACTGCTCGTCGAGACGCCAGTCAAACTTGGGGTTGTTCTTCTGGTCCCAGTAGCCGTCAAACCAGATGGCACCGATGGGGCCATAGTTGGTGAGCAGCTCGGTGAGCTGGTGCTTCATGAAAGCGAGGTAGGAGTCGTAGTTGTACTGGTCCTTGGGCTTGCCGATGCCCATACCGCTCCATCCCTGAGGATAGTCGGGGCGCGACCAGTCTACGTGAGAATAGTAGAGGTGGAGCTTGATGCCATACTTCTGACAGGCATCAGCGAGTTCCTTGAGCACATCGCGGTGGAAGGGAGTACCATCGACGATGTTATAGTTATTGGCCGATGTCTTGAACATCGAGAAGCCATCGTGATGACGGGTGGTAAAGGTGACGTAGCGGGCACCGGCGGCCTTGAACGCCTTGACCCATTCCTCGGCGTCGAACTTGGAGGGATAGAAGCCGTCGGCCAGGTGGGTATATTCCTTATAATTAATGTTGCGGTTACTCATCACCCACTCGCCGTTGCCGAGCATGGAGTAGAGTCCCCAGTGGATGTAGATGCCAAACTTGTTGTCCTGGAATTCGGTACGGGCCTTGAGGATTTCGGGCGAAGCCTGATACTGAGCCGAGGCGGTAAGGCATGCCACCATCAGCAGGAGTAGTGTTGAAATTTTCTTCATGACATTGATGATTGTTATAACGCACACAAAGTTAAGGATTTTGGCTGAAAGAGCCAAACGAATGTCCGCTTTTTAGCTGTCCGTCCCCCCAAGATTTTGAGAGCCCCGCCATTGACCGAGGACAAGCCATGGAAGTAGCAGAGGCCAATGCATGAATTTACCCCCAACCTACCCAAGAGGGTAAATAGCGATTTGACACCCGACAACGGCACAGGCAGTACGGTGCAGACGGTACGCACCCCCGGCAAGTCTGTAGGAGGTGCGATTACATAGCCCAAGGTAGAGGTGCGGAGTTGTTTTACCTTGGTCAATGATATAGGCAGTACGGCGCAGACGGTACGCACCCCCGGCAACTCTGTAGGAGTTGCGATTTCATAGCCCAAGGTTGAGGTGCGGAGTTGTTTTACCTTGGTCGATGATATAGGCAGTACGGCGCAGACGGTACGCACCCCCGGCAACTCTGTAGGAGTTGCGATTTCATAGCCCAAGGTTGAGGTGCGGAGTTGTTTTACCTTGGTCGATGATATAGGCAGTACGGCGCAGACGGTACGCACCCCCGGCAACTCTGTAGGAGT